>WNGB01013025.1_pt1 | contig 11232 bp, 12 predicted proteins | sample 5400681 | NCBI WGS metagenome assembly WNGB01 (sample SAMN13153367, study PRJNA577476) | soil metagenome | isolation source: 115 cm soil or saprolite under grassland replicate 2 | place: USA:California | collected 2016-06-15 | reverse complement strand
AGCCAGAACCCGTCGCGGCCCGCCTCGTAGCAGCTCCGCACTGGGGTGGTGGCCTTCAGGCCGAACCATTGCTTGGCGTCGGCGATCTCCCGGGTCAGCCGCTCGAGATCGCGCGCCGGCATCGTTCGCACGCGCGGCGTGGCCCCGGGCTCGGTCGTGAACCCGAGCTTCCACTCGTTGCTCCCCAGCTCGAAGGCGAGGTACAGGCACAGCGTGGTCGCTCCGGTATACTCGGCGGTGCGGGTCGCTCTGGTCATCGTCGGCTCCTGTCTTCCTCGTTTTGGCTGAAACAAGGTTGAAGGAGCTTACCAGCAGCGGCCCGCTCTGCTTCTCCCATTGCACCTTCATAGGATCTCGGTGGAGGACGGCTGCCGGGGAGTCTAGCTGAACGCCACGACGCGCACCAGCACAGCGCTGCGTGAGGAGGGCTCGGTCACGAGCCTAGTTGAACCAGCCGGCGCGCCGGATCTGACTCTTCAGCGCGAGGGCCTTCTTGAACTCGGCCTTGACCTGCGGCCACGCCTCCGCGCTCCATCGCTCGTGCAGCATCGCGCGTAGGACGCGGTTGATGCGGAGCCAGGGATGCCAGAGACGCGCGTCGGTGTCGCTCACTTCGTCAGGCCGAACGCGAGGTGGTTAGCCGGGGATCCGCAGAAGAACGCCCACAACGCAATGCCGACCAGAAAGCTGAGGCAGGAGGCCCACCAGAATAGCCGCCACCAGATGCTTCGGAAATGCAATCGACCGCCGTAGAGAATCACCCTGCCCATCGCTACGCCCATCGAGAAGATCACTCCAACCCCAACCATACCCAGGACGCTCAGGGCCAAGGCGACCTTCGAACAGTTCATCACTTCCCCTTCGGCCCGCGCTGGTGTCGGGGAAACGTAGATACGCACACGGCCGTCCAGGAGCGTGTCAGCGGGTAGGACCTCGGACCGTCTGCACGTTCGATGGCCTCATGGCCTACAGATGAAGTTCGATGTTTACGAGCGAGGTCGCGATCCGCTTCATGGTCGACATAAAGTCGGCGGTGTCCGCGAAGGCTTTGCTCAAGTTCTGGATCGCTGTTTCAGTCTCCGCGTTCATTGTGCTCTCCTCCGACGTCCACCGTTGCGGTCACCGGGGCGCCTGGGCCGGCGCCGCAGGGTCGGCGTCGTGCTGGTCATCCTCCTCCGCGTGGTGCCGGCGGTCGTCCTGATCGAGGAACCGAACCGCCCCGATGTCGCAGGGGCCGATCCGGGGCCGCCCGCGCTGATCCGTTCTGGGGCACGCGGCATCATTCCCCGCATCAATCGCCTGACTGGTCGGCAGCAGGACCTTTGGGCCAAGGTAGTATCGGTGTGGTCACGCACCGTACTAGCCGGCGGCGGGCTCGGCCAGCCGGGCCCGGCGGACCCGGGCCTGGATGTCTCGCACCCGCTCGCGCTCGAAGTCAATCTGCACCTCGTGTTGCTCGACGTCCCAGTGGCTGACAGTCGAGACCCATCCGAACGAGCGCTGACGGCGCGGCACGACTCGCTGACCCCGGTAGACGACGTTCCGGATCTCGCCCGACGGCAGCCGCTGCTCCTCCGCCGGGTCGCTGCCGCAGAGCCGCAGGACCTCGTCGTAGGTTGTTTCGCCGGGTCGGATTCGCTCGAGTGCCTCTGGCGTGGGAACGGCCCCGCTCGCCCGCCCCCGACCTTCGCCTCGTCCCACCTGGATGCGCGCCCGCAGCGTCCGGATCAGACGCCGCACGAGCGCAGCGACTAGCGGCCCCGTAAGGTTACCGAGCCCGAGCAAGAGCGCCGAGAACAGTATGGGACGCCAGGGCAGTCTCCCCCGGAAGTAGGCGAATTGGAGCTTGAGGGCCAGGGGCGTGATGCCGTCCGACGCAAGGATCGGGAGCGAGAACGTCTCGGTGTTCTCTCGTGTCTCGCTCATCCGCCGCCGCGCCGATAGGGGTACAACCTCATCCACCTTCAGATGGCTCGAGTTGGCGAAGTTGATAAGCAGTAAGGAAAAGTCTGGCGCCAGCGGCACCACCCGATGCCGGGCCCCGAAATAGAGCGGGTAGAGAGACACGTATCCGACGTCCCCGAAGCTGACCGTGATTACGTGGCGGCGACCCCAGAACATCTCCTCCAGCCAGCTCACCTGCTTCGGCACGATCACCCCTCTGACCGGCATCTCGAGCCGCGCGAGCCAGTCAAAGCTGGCCAGCTCGGGTTTCCAAGGGATCCTGATGTAGGTGGCGCCCCGCGCGCCTCGGGCTGGGCCGTCCGGTCGGACAAAGGTCACGAACGGTGCCTCCCCCAGTGTCCGGAGCCCCGCGCCTGTCCCCATCCCTGAACGGCTGCGTGCCGAGAGACGCAACACGCCGTGCTCCTTGATCTTGAAGCCGAGGGCCTCCACCTCGCGAGCCAGCATCGGATCGGCGCCGTCGCTGCGCGCCGTGCCGGGCACCTCCCCCGGCCACAGAAGGTAGAGGTCCTGCGCAATCTCGGCAGGGGTGCGGTTCGGTGGTGGCGCAACGCTCCACGACACCGTCATCGTTACTGGGCCAGCCCGGCTCGCGACATCCTCGCTCGTCACGTTCGCGGACACGAAGAGCGGGGCGATCCAAAACTCCGGGCGGGAGTTCGAGGCGATGAACACCTGGGCATCCACCGACTCCACAGTGGTGTCGAGGAAGAGGATCGTCAGCGCGAGGGCACAGGCCAAGCGTGCCCGCCACTTCATCGGGCGTCACCGTCTCCTTTTTCGGAAGCCTACCATCAGGATGGGCCTCGCGTGGACGCTACTATGTCTGGCGTCCCGCGGCTGATTTGCCCTCTATCGTTCATCGGCTCGCCGCCGGGTGCGGACTTCGACAACTCCTTCGGGTGGAGCATCGGCGCGGTCTACGCGGTGGCGCCTCCGTTCAGCGTCTTCGCGTTCCTCGACGGCTCGACGGCGATTGCGGCGGGCCAGGACGACCCCTTGGAAGTGCGCGTTGGCGCCGAGTTCCGGCTCATCAAGGCCTTGAAGCTGCGTGCTGGCGAACCACGAGAAGCATCTCGACGTCGGGAAATGACAGCGATGGAAGGGACGCGAGGAGTTGCGCCGCGCCACGGGCTCACTCGGAGGCGAAGCAATGAGGCCCATAACTTCTCGCTCCAGCGGACCGGGGCTCGCGTTGCTCGCCTCGGCCGCTGAGCGCTACGTTAGACAGCATCACGACGTCGTAGCGTTCGGCTAGACTCCCCGGCAGCCGTGAGGTTATGGAGGAGTTGGCCGTCGTGCAACTTTAGCCCTTCTTGGATCTCCTGCGCGATCTGGTGTCTTTCGTCGTCAGAATACGCCCGCTTGCCTTCCGCTGTTCCGTGTGGCTTCTTTCCACCTGAGCCTCGGCAAAGTCGCCTGTCTCGCGCACACGTGCCTCCGTCGCGATCGCGCCGATGAGCCCGGCCGCTGCCGACAGCAGCCAGGCGCACCGGACACGAGCTGAGGTCGCACACCAGGTGTGGTGCCGAGGAGGCCGACAAAGGCCACGAGCCAGGCTGGGAGCAGCGTGACCAGCCCGAGGGGGGGCGATTGGTGACCTCCCTCTCACCCTTCTCATCGGTGAAACGGTCACCGACCTGGAACTGCATCGCATGACATGTCCCCGGTGTCAGCGCTTCACGCCTCTCCATAGCTCTGTCGTAGATCCGCCATTTGGGCACGCTTCACTGACATTTTCGAAGGACCTTTGCCTTTTAGCTGCGGGTAAATACTTGGATTGCGTAATTTTAAGCCGGTGGCGCCATTCTTGCGGTGGATGTCCACGGCTATGTGCCGTCGCCACATCATCGCCATCTTGGTCCAGCTGTGCCTGGTGCTGGGCCTCATCCTCGCTCCGCATGCTTTTGCCCAGACTTCTCAATGGCCAGAGCTAGCGAGGGCAGCCGCCGAAGCCCTTCGCCACCGACGAGAGGCGGATGCCGAGAAGTACCTGCTTGCTGCACTGCAAGCGAGTGATTCAGCGCCACGTCGGGCGGTCAGCCTGGAAGGCTTAGTCACCATCTATGTGCGGCAGTCACGACTGAGCGAAGCCGCGTCCTACGCAGGCCAGCTTGTGCGCCTCGGCGAATCCCTTCGAGGTACGAAGGATCGGAACGTGGCGACGGGCTACCGCGAGTTGGCAAAGATGCTCCGGGTAGTCGGCCTTCCGACGGAAGCGGCCGCCCTCGAGGCAACAGCTGGGCAGGTTGAATCTGCAGAGCCCAACGGTGTCTGCGGCAACGAGTTCCAAGTATCGCAGGAGGCGTGTCCCCTGTCTGAATTTTGACTCGTGGCGCCCCAAGTCCGCTCCTCTACGGTGGCGGGCTGATCGACCCTTCTGACGCGACGTTCAGGGTGCGCTCGAGTGCCTCCAAGAGCTGGGCTGGATTCGCCCGGAGGCGCTCCGGGCCCCGAACGGGGGGCGGCCCACGGTGCGCTTCCACCTCAACCCCGCCGACGGACCTCCCCGATCGCGGCGCGTCCGGCCCCGAGGCGCCCCGAAACCACTGCAAGTAGCCGCGGCGCCGACCCGACCAGACCGCCCCGGGGTTTGCTCAGAAAATCACGCCGATTTTCATCGTGCAGGGTGGGCCATCGGCCCATCACCATTTTGTCGGTTTTGTCGGTGACTCGCGCGCCTCACCCTGTGGCGCCCAGCGGGGCGGCGAAACGAACCCGACCGGTCACGTAACGCGTCGCGTGACCGAATCGGGTCCAATTGGCTGAGAATTGGCTGAGGGGTTCAGCGAACTCGGCAGATTACAGCGCGTCGAGTCAGACCAGAGGCCCCGTCAGGTCAAGGACATGGCTGTGGCGCTGAATAACGCCGGCCTCACACGCAGGAACGGAAAGCCGTGGATCGCACGTCAGGTATCCGCAATACTCGCCCGACGCCCGTTCTACTACGATGGCATGCTTAGCTACGGCGAGGCATCCGGGCAAAGTCGGGCGCTCGCCTTATTCTAATAGCGAGCCGGTGACTCAGAACAACTGAACGGCTAAGACCCCATCCGACGTCATGTACCAGCTGGTGCAGTTCGACCATGTTGAGAGGCTCCTGCGCGAGGCCGAGACGTTCTCAGGCGGCGGCGACGGTCTCGTCAGGAATGTGGGAGGATTCGCGACAGCGATCCTGAAATTCAGGTCGATCTCGATCTGCGAGGTTCTTGGTTATCAGATCGCGGCGGCCGTGGGCATCCGCGCGGCGCGTACTCAGGGATTCTGGACCCCGCAAAGCGTAGACGCTGTGGGCCCCGGATGCCCCGGCATCCTCGCGGAGCCGGGTCGCATCGGCATTCTCGTCGAGTACCACGACGACTGGACTGATTTGGGATGGGACTACGCGGCGATGCTTGATCGCACTGCGGTCGCTCGCGCCTTGGCCCTTTGCGCATTCGATCGCACTGAATGGGGTTCGTTTGGCCGTTCCGGCGGTGCAGTCTACTTCGCGGACCTCGAACGTCTCCTCCCTGGAATACAACCGGAGACCCTTCTCGGGGCATCACGGAAGAAGCAAATCGAAATACTTGTGGCTACCCAAGCCCCGTACGATGAGCAGAGCTCCGGAATGATCGAGCAGGTCATCGTGGAAGCAGATCGCCTTGGGCTTCTCAACGAAGTGAACCGCGAGCTCGAGAAACTTTGCTCCCTCGAGCCGCAGACATATTCGGAGTTTCTCAAACTGGCGGGACACCCTCTTGACGGATTGCTCTCACGCTTTGCGGCGAGCGTGTTCGGTCGACGACTAAATGCGATCGCTGAACGGATCGGGCGCCCGACTCACAAAGTCCCACGTTGGCGGTGAGCTGCTATCGCCCCGGCCTGGACGAGCACCGGGGCGCGGGGCCAGCACGCGCTATTCGATCACGTGGTCCGCTCGCAGCAGCACTGTCGGCGGGATTGTGAGGCCCAGCGCCTTGGCAGTCTTCAATTCAGTCACATACTGCGCTGTTTTCACGATCGATCACCGTCCACTACCCGTGGCATCCCTTCTGTGGCCAGACGCTCACCGTGGCAAGGAGCCATCGCGCGGCCACCGGTGACCGAGCCTTCGTGTGCGTTGCGCCCGCCGGGGGGTTCGTCGTCATCCCGGAATGGATGACCGAGCGGGAACGATGCGTCCACGTGCGCCTCGCTGAGGCGCCGCAGGTCTCCCTGACCGCCCTCCTCGGCTTCGGCCGCTGCACCGGCTCGTCACCGATGCGCAAGCGCAGCACGAGGAACAGATGCTGACCCATCAGTTTCGCGTGGCTGAGCAGAAGGCACGGCGCCACGACCTGGCCCGGCGGCTGCGCGCCGCCGTCGAGGACGAGGCGCCGACGGAGGAGCTCCGGCAGCAGTTTGAGGCGATGCGGTACACGCCGCCGGTGGCGCAGCGCTACCTCGTCAACGACACGACCGTGGAGAAGCTCGGCGAACTGCTCAATCACCATCCCAACGGGCTGCTCCTGTTTCGGGACGAGTTGAGCGGCTGGCTCCACACGATGGACCGGCCGGGGCATGAAAATGATCGGGCCTTCTACTGCGAGGCCTGGAATGGGACGAGCGTGTACACGTACGACCGGATCGGGCGCGGCACCCTGCACATTCGGGCCGCGTGCCTCTCGGTGCTCGGCGGCATCCAGCCCGGGCCGCTCGAGCGGTACTTGCGCGCGGTCTTCGGCGGCCGGGGGGACGATGGGCTGCTGCAACGGTTTCAGCTTGCCGTGTGGCCGGACGGCGCCGGGCCCTGGCGCAACGTGGATCGCTGGCCGGACGCGGCGGCCCGGGCGCGCGCCGTGGAGATCTTCCAGTGGCTGAACGTGCTCGACCCGGCCGCGGTCAGCGCTGAGGAGTTGACGCCGGAGGAGCGGCCGTTCCTGCGATTCGAGGCCGCGGCCCAGGAGCTCTTCGACGCGTGGCGGGCCGATCTGGAGCACCGGCTGCGGGCCGAGGAGGACCATCCGGTGCTGCTCTCGCACTTGGCGAAGTATCGTTCGCTCCTGCCCTCGCTCGCGTTGCTCTTTCATTTGATCGACGGGGTCGACACGGGCCGGCGCGGGCCGGTGTCGTGCGCCGCGGCGGCGCAGGCGGCCGCCTGGTGCGAATACCTGGCCGCCCACGCCCGCCGGCTCTACGGGGCCGTCACCGACGCGGCGCGAGTGGCGGCCGCCCTGCTGGCGACCCGGCTCTCCGCCGGCCGGCTGGCGAGCCCGTTCACCGCGCGCGAGGTGTACCGCCAGGAGTGGACCGGGCTGACAGAGCCCCGGGTCGTTCAGGGCGCGCTCGAGTGCCTCCAAGAGCTGGGCTGGATTCGCCCGGAGGCGGTCCAGGCCCCGGACGGGGGGCGGCCCACGGTGCGCTTCCACCTCAACCCTTGGCTCCGCGCCGACGGGCCTCCCCGAGCGCGCCCCCGTCCCCGAAGGGTTCGTAGCTGTATTGCGTCTGCACGGCGCCGCTGTCATCCACCAGGGCGATGGTGGACCCCAGGACATCGATCAACAAGCCCCGTGTGCCTGACGCATCGGTGCGGGTGAAGTATTCGTCGATGCCGAGACCACCGAGCGTGTTCGCGACCGCGGCACCGGTCACCTCCTGGACGGGATTGACCGCGTCGTAGCGTAGGCTGGTCACGGTGCCGTTGATAGACTTCGCGACGCGACGCCCGAGCGCATCGTACTGAAAACTCGCCGTGACGCGAGGACCCGAGAGACCGACCAGGCGGTTGCGAGCGTTGCCGCGCCGTCCCGGCCAGGCTGCCGTTGAGGTCGTAAGCGAATGGTGTCGGCGGCGTTGGGAACGAGGAGCATTCGCCCTGTAACCGGCCAGCGAGCCGTACGATACGAGTAGACGGCGAATCCGGCGGTCGCGGTTACTCACCGCGTCAAATCTGCGGCGTTATGACTCGGCTCCACCCAAACGGCCGACCCAGCCGTACAACGGTTGAGTCGCGCACGTTACGCGGGAGCGCCGCGTCATACGCTAGCCCTCAAGGGGGCCGACCACGAGGTTCGGAATTCGAAGGCAAGAACTGGGAGGCCCGTTGGCAGCTGGCGCGGGATTGTCGAACGAGATCTGGGGGCGGGCGCCTCGCTAGAGGGTCGAGTGCAGCAGGAAGGCCGAAAGGAGTCGCATCATGACGGGAGTCACGACACGAAACGTCAGTACTTCACTGACGCTTTCTCCCGATGAGGACCGGTGGGCAGCGGTCATCCGTCGCGATCGGAACGCGGACGGCCGCTTCTATTATTCGGTGCGCACGACTGGTGTGTACTGCCGCCCGTCCTGTGCGTCCAGGCTTGCTCGGCGTGAGAACGTGCACTTCCACACGACACGCGAGGAGGCGGAGAAGGCTGGCTTCCGGCCGTGCAAACGGTGCCGGCCGAACGCGCCAGCGCTCACCGATCCGCGTACCGCCAGCGTGGCTAAGGCCTGTCGGCTGATCGAGGCGGCTGAGGACGTACCGGACCTCGGCGCGCTGGCCGGCGCCGCCGGGATGAGTCGCTTCCACTTCCATCGCGTCTTCAAGACACTGACGGGCGTGACGCCGAAAGCGTACGCGGCCGCTCACCGCGCGAGACGGGTCCAGGACGAATTGTCTCGGACGAGCACGGTGACGGAAGCGATATATGGCGCCGGGTTTAATTCGAGTAGCCGCTTTTACGCTATGGCCTCGGAGATGCTTGGCATGACGCCGACAGACTTCCGCTCCGGTGGGGATGGCACATCGATCCGCTTTGCCGTCGGAGAGTGCTCGCTGGGCTCGATTCTTGTGGCGACCACCGAGAAGGGGGTGTGTGCCATTCTGCTCGGTCACGACCCTGAGAGGCTAGTGCGTGAGCTCCAGGACCGGTTTCCGAAAGCACAATTGATAGGTGGCGACTCGGGCTTCGAGCAGTTCGTGTCCAGCGTCGTCAGCTTTGTCGAGGCACCGGGCACGGGGTTGAATCTGCCGCTCGACATCAGGGGAACTGCCTTCCAGCGACGGGTCTGGCAGGCGTTGCGAGAGATCCCGGCCGGCTCCACGACGACATACGCCGAGATCGCTCAGCGAATCGGCGCCCCAAAGGCCGTGCGAGCTGTGGCGCAGGCGTGCGCGTCAAACGCCATCGCTGTCGCCATTCCCTGTCATCGAGTCGTACGTAGTAACGGTGCGCTCTCCGGATACCGATGGGGCGTGAAGCGCAAGCGCGCTCTGCTCGATCAAGAGGCGGCGTCTCGCGACCCGGCACCCCACGAGGTGCCATGAGCGCTACAGACCGCAAGCGCACCAGGAACTCGAGCACGGGCTCGCTATACCCTTCCCCCGGCGCGGCGCGGAGCGGGACGTTGACGGCCGCCGGTGAGGTGCTCTTCCGACCGAGCAAGCGCCGAGACTCGCGAGATCGGTTCTCGTCCCTTCGCAGGTCGCGGCTCCCGAGCCGGGCGCTCTCCGTCTAGCCGTCGCCACACCGCGATGATCGGCCGGCCCCCTTGGCGCGCTATTTCGTCGCCAGAATAATCAGTGGCGCCAGGCCGGGAGCCTCGACGGTCCGGACGTTCTCGAACCCGGCATCGCTCAGCCATGCGCTGATCTCGCCCAACGAAAACGTATTGCCATGTTCCGAGTTGACTAGCATATTGAGAGCAAAGATCAGAGCCGGCAGTGGCGACGTCCGGTTGGCGTCGACCAGGATCTCCGCGATGGCGATCGTGCCGTCAGGCGCAAGCGCGTCGAAGGCTTTCTTCAGCAGCAGTCGACTGCGCGCTTCGCCCTCGCTATGCAGAATGTGCCCCGCGGTGGCGATCGCATGTCCGCTGCCGAAACTCGCTTCAAGCAAATCGCCAGCGACGAACTGGAACCGGTCGGCAACGCCAAGCCGAGCGGTTACTTTGCGCGTGGTCGGGATCACGCCCGGCCAATCGACCGCAGTCACACGCACGTGCGGCGATTGCTGCGCGAGAGCGACGCTCCACACACCAGACCCGGCAGCCAGATCGAGCACCGAAATCGGCGCGGTCACTTTGGAAATGCCGAGCACCTCGGCCAAACGTTGTGCTGCGGGGTAATGTATTGGGAAGATGTCTTCGACGAATTTCAAGAAAAACGGGACGCCGTCCTGTTCAAGATTGATCTGCTGGGCTGCTCGCCCGGTGCGCACGATCTCGTACAGATCTCGCCATGCTGGCAGCATCGGCTCGCTCGTCAGCAGGAAAAACGTCCCGTGAAAGCTCGGTTTTCCGCTCACCAGAAACGTGGCGCTCTCGGCTGTTAGCGCGTACCGGCCTTCATGGTCCTTGGCGAGAAGCTCCAAGCCGACGAGCGCGTTCAGCAGCGCGCCCATGCCGCGCTCGGACGTGCGTGTCTCAGCGCACACTGTGTCGGCGGTCTTGGCGCCCGCATCGAGTACGTCGAACACCCGGTGACGTATGGCGGCTTCGATGATTAGAGGCGGCGCGAAGCCGAACGTGAACTGCATCAGACGTTCAGGCGTGACCATATCGGGAACCTCCACGAGGGCTCGCGTCCTGCGCCACGGATGCGATAATGGCAAGTTCGCCAACGAGCGGCACTCCGATTCTTGCTGTCGAATCGAAAAGCGCTATCGCGTCGGCCCGCCGTCACGGAGTCCTGAAGATCGCGTCAGAGCGAGACTTTCAGAGGAATGCCGTCTGAGATCCGGGCGCGGGCCTCGGCCTCGATCACGCCGGCCAGGTGCGTTGGGCCCGATCGTGGCGCCCACACTCCCAGGGAGATTATGGGATTGTCCAATGCTCGGCGACGACGTCTCTGCCTCTGGCTTGCGGGTCCGTGAGGACTACAAGCGCCTCTTCGGGGAGGAACCGGAGAACCCTCGTTGGATCTCGATCTCCATCGACTCCAACGACACCCGCTCGACGGCCGAATCGCTGATAGGGCTGATCCAGTTCGTAACCCGCTAAATCGGGCTATCCATTGAGGCGGAACTCCTCACGGTCGGCTCGCGAAGCGTCGAAGCGGGCGATGAAGATGGCTCGTCGGGCCGCTCGTGTCTTGGCGCGATGGATCGCGCGCCAGGAGGGCGCCGTGCTTGTCGCAGCCCTGGGCGTCGTGCTGGCCCTATTGGGCTTCATCAAAATCGCGGAGGAAGTTCTCGAAGGCGACATACCGGACTTCGACGAGTGGTTGCTGTTGCTACTCCGACGTCCTGATAACCCTCACATTCCTGTTGGCCCACAGTGGCTTATGGAGGTGGCGCAGGACATCACGGCCCTCGGAGGCCGCAC
>WNGB01022732.1_pt1 | contig 11233 bp, 9 predicted proteins | sample 5400681 | NCBI WGS metagenome assembly WNGB01 (sample SAMN13153367, study PRJNA577476) | soil metagenome | isolation source: 115 cm soil or saprolite under grassland replicate 2 | place: USA:California | collected 2016-06-15 | reverse complement strand
TTTCTCAGGCAGGGTGCGCCGAGGTCGGCCACGTCGGCGGCCAGCCGGCGCGTCAGGGGTTCGAGTCCCCTCACCCTGACAAGGGCATCCAGCGTGCCGAACCCGCCACCCGGTCGCTCAGGCGCGCTCGGATGCGAGGACGACGTGCCGCTCCGCCTGGCCGACGTAGAGCTGGCGAGGCCGCGCGATCTTCTGCTCGGGGTCGTTCAGGCCTTCCTCCCACTGGGCGAGCCAGCCCGGCATGCGGCCGATCGCGAACAGCACCGGGAACATCTCCACCGGGAAGCCCATCGCCTCGTAGATGATCCCCGAGTAGAAGTCGACGTTGGGGTACAGCCGCCTGCCGACGAAGAAGTCGTCCTCCAGGGCGATCCGCTCCAGCTCGACCGCGATCTCCAGCAGGGGGTTCAGGCCGGTGGTCTTGAACACGTCGTCGGCGACCTGCTTGATGATCCGGGCCCTCGGGTCGTAGTTCTTGTAGACGCGGTGCCCGAAGCCCATCAGCCGCAGCTCGCCCTGCTTGACGCGCTGGATGTAGGCGGGCACCCGGTCCACGGAGCCGATCTCGTTCAGCATCCGCAGCACCTGCTCGTTGGCGCCGCCGTGCAGCGGCCCGTACAGGGCGGCCACCGCCGCCGCCGCGGCCGAGAACGGGTCGACCTGGGAGCTCGCCACCGCCCGCATCGCGTTGGTGGAGCAGTTCTGCTCGTGGTCGGCGTGCAGGGTGAACAGCACGTCAAGGGCGTGCTCCAGCACCGGGTCGGGCCGGAACCGCAGCTCGGTCGACTTCCACATCATGTTCAGGAAGTTCCCGGCATAGGACAGCTCGTTGTCCGGGTAGGCGTACGGCAGGCCGCGGGCGTGCCGGTAGGCGAACGCCGCCAAGGTCGGGATCTTGGCGATCAGCCGCACGATCTGGCGGCGGCGGGAGGCGGGGTCGTCGATGCGCTTGGCGTCCGGGTAGAAGGTCGACAGCGCCCCGACGGTGCCGACCAGGATGCCCATCGGGTGGGCGTCGTGGTGGAAGCCGTCGATGAACTTCTTGATGTTCTCGTGGATGAAGGTGTGGTGGACGATCTCGTCGGCCCAGTCGTCGAGCTGCTCGCGGGCCGGCAGCTCCCCTTCCAGCAGCAGCCACGCCACCTCCAGAAAGCTCACCCGCTCCGCCAGCTCCTGGATCGGGTAGCCGCGGTAGCGCAGGATGCCGCGCTCGCCGTCGATGAAGGTGATCGCGCTGCGGCAGCTCGCGGTGTTCAGGAACGCCGGATCGTAGGAGAGCAGCCCGACGTCGTCGTCGCCCGCCTTGATGTCGCGCAGCGCGACCGCCGGGATCGCCCCGTCCTTGATGGGGATCTCGTACACCTGCCCCGTCCGGTTGTCGGTCACGCTCAGCGTGGCCGCTGCCTGCTCGCCGGTCATCGCAGCTACCTCCCGTCCAGGTCCCTGCACGAAGGCTACCCCCACCGCCCGCCGGCCGAACGGCCATCGGCGGCGGCGGCGCGGTCCAGCAGCCAGGTGACGGTGCCGCCGGCCTCCCGGACGGCGGCGGCGGCGCGGGCGACCGGCAGGCCCGGGTCGGCGCCGCGGGCGCCGGCGACGGCGGCGGCCTTGGCGTCGCCGGCGGCCAGCACCAGCAGGCGCTCGACCCCGGCAAGGGCGGCCAGGGTGAGGCTGACGCGGTCGGGCGGCGGCTTGGGCGAGTGGTGGACGGCCACGACCAGCCGGTCGGTGACCTCGACCTCGGGGCGGCCGGGGAACAGCGACAGGCAGTGGCCGTCCTCCCCCATCCCCAGCCACAGCAGCTCCAGGCGCGGGCCGCCGCCTGGCGCCGCCGGCAGCTCGCGCAGGACGGCCGCGTAGGCGTCGGCCGCACGCTCGGCCGGCAGCTCGCCGCGTGGACGCAGCAGGTGGTGATCGGGGACGGGGACGTGGTCGAGCAGCGCGGCGGCGGCCTGGCCCCAGTTGGAGTCCGGGTGGCCGACGGGGACGCTGCGCTCGTCGCCCATGGCGACCCTGATCCGGTCCCACTCGATCCCGGTCCGCAGGTCGTGGGCTGCCAGCCGCCGGTAGGCGGCCGTCGGCGTGGTCCCGCCGGTCAGCACCCAGGTGGCCGACCCGTGCGCCTCGACCGCGGCCTCCAGGTCGGCGACGGCGTGCCGCGCCGCCGCCTCGGCCAGCGCCGCCGCGTCGGCGACGACCTCGACCCGGTCCGGGAGATCCACTCGGGACCCCGCCTACCCGGGGCCGGCCTCGGCCAGGGCGGCGGCCTGGACGAGGGCCTCCTCGAAGACGCGGTCGCGGCCGAAGATCTGCAGCTCGTCGCCGAGGCCGGCCGGGCCGACACCGCCGCCGCCGCTGCGGCCGACCTTGCGCCGCCCGGTCGGCTGGCCGGGCGCCTCGACGGTGGCGACCAGGTGGCCGGGTGGGGCCTCGACCCGGACGCTGGCCGGCCCGTCGCGGGTCTCCAGCTCCAGGTGGACCCTGGTCAGGTTGGCCGAGCCGATGGCGCCGACCATCCGCGCCTGGCAGGTGCCGGTGGCGGTGCGGTAGCCGGCGGTCCGCTCGTCGCCACCGACCCGGACGCTGTCCAGCTCCCAGCCGAGCCGGGAGGCGAGCCAGCCGACCAGCTCCAGGCCGGCGGTGGGCTCGACCGCGTCGACGCGCAGCCAGCGGGCGCTGTCCACCGCGTCGCGCAGGGGCGGGCCGCCGAACGGCGCCGCCAGCAGGTCCCGCCAGGGCGTGAGGCGGCCCCAGGCGCAGTCGGACACGCCCGCCTCCAGCACCGCGGCCGCCTTGGCCAGCCGCGCCAGGTCGGCGATCGGGTCGACGAAGCTGGCCGAGTCGACGATCAGCCGGTCGGTGACGGAGGTGAGCTCGTCGAACACCTCGTCGGCGAACGGCGGCGTGCCCTCCCACCAGGTGAACACGGGCAGCTCGGGCAGCAGCAGCGGCAGCACCACCGCGGTGAGGTGGCGGGGGTGGACGTTGGTCTGGACGACGACCTCCTCCCAGACCAGCTCGGGGCCGCCCTCCGGCCGGCGGCGCACCACCCGCGCCCAGGAGCGGACGCCGGGTCGCCCCTCCGGCGGCTCGGCGATCAGCACCACACAACGGGACGGGGCGCGGGCGCCGAGGTCCTCGACGGCGGCCAGGGCCCGCTGCCCGGCCGTGCGGTTGGCGGTCACCACCACCAGGTTGGCGACGCTGGCGCGGACCACGGCGCTGCCGCCGTTCTCCTCCTCGCGCCGCTGGCGCTCCAGCGCCTTGTCGATGTCGCCGGGGGCGACCTCCTCGAAGGAGCGTCCCTCCACGAGCCCTTGATTCACCGGGGCACCCCCTTGGGGTTCCCCGGACCCCTCCGACTGATCCACCGGGGCACCCCCTTCCGGCTGGTCGCGGGCGATCAGCTCGTCGGCGGGCTTGGGGCCCCAGCTCCCCGCCTCGTAGTTGGGGAGGTCCGGCGGCGGCGACGCGGCCCAGCGGTCCAGGATCGGCTGGACCGCCTGCCACGCCTGCTCCACGCCGTCCCAGCGCGGGAACAGGGTCGGATCGCCGAGCATCACGTCCAGCAGCAGGCGCTCGTAGGCGTCGGGCAGGTCGTCGGAGAACGAGGTGCCATAGGAGAAGTCCATATTGACGGAGCGGACCTCCATGGACGGCCCGGGCACCTTGGCCCCGAACTTCATGGTGATGCCCTCGTCGGGCTGGATGCGCAGCACCAGCGCGTTGGGCTCCAGGCCGTCCTGGGCGGCCTCCCCGAACGGCAGGTGCGGAGCGGCCTTGAACCTGACGACGACCTCGGTGGCCCGCTTGGGCAGGCGCTTGCCGGTCCGCAGGTAGAAGGGGGTGCCGGCCCAGCGCCAGTTGTCGACCCGCAGCTCCGCGGCCACGTAGGTCTCCACCACCGAGTCGGCGGCCACGTCGGGCTCCTCCCGGTAGGCGTGCACCTGGGTGCCGTCGATCCAGCCCTGGGCGTACTGGCCGCGGACGACGTTCTCGTCGACCGCCTCACCCTCCAGCCGGCGCAGCGCCTTCAGCACCTTGGCCTTCTCGTTGCGGACGTCCTCGGGCTCGAAGGTGGCCGGCGGCTCCATGGCGATCAGCGCCAGCACCTGCAGCGCATGGTTCTGGATGATGTCGCGGATCGCGCCGGCGGTCTCATAGAAGTTGCCTCGGTGCTCGATGCCGAGCGACTCGGCGACGGTGACCTGGACGTGGTCGACGTAGCGGTGGTTCCAGACCGGCTCGAAGATGCCGTTGGCGAAGCGGAAGGCGATGATGTTCTGGACGCTCTCCTTGCCCAGGTAGTGGTCGATGCGGAACACGTCGCGCTCGGGGAAGACCTCGGTGACCAGGGCCTGCAGCTCGCGGGCGGACGCCAGGTCGTGGCCGAAGGGCTTCTCGACCACCACCCGGGAGTAGCCACGGTCCCAGCCGCGGCCGCCGAGGCCGGACTTGCCGATGCCGCGGATGGTGTCGGGAAACAGCCTGGGGATGAGCGACAGGTAGAACAGCCGGTTGCCGTCGGTGCCGTGCTCGCGGTCGAAGCGGTCCAGCAGGGCACCCACCCGCTCGTAGGTGGCCGCGTCGCTGGAGGAGCCGCTGATGTAGTGCAGGCGGGCGGCGAACGCCTCCCACACCGGGGTCTGGATCGGCTGGGTGCGGGAGAACTCCTCCACCGCCTTGCGCATGTCCGCCCGGTACTCCTCGTCGCTGAACTCGCTGCGGCTGCTGCCGACGAAGGCGAAGTTCTGCGGCAGCAGCCGGTGCAGCTCCAGGTTGTACAGGGCGGGGACGATCTTGCGGTGGGCGAGGTCGCCGGAGCCCCCGAACACCACCATGGCGGTGGGCGGCGGGGTGGCCCGGACCCGCTCCCCCACCTGCAACGGGTTGTCGCTCACAGGCTGGCCGCCTTGGCCCGGATGGTGTCGACGGCGCCGTTGTAGCTGTCGGCGAACTTCTCCACGCCCTCCCGCTCCAGGCGCCAGCCGACGTCGGCCTCGTCGATGCCGAGGTCCGCGAGGTCGCTCCAGAGCCGGTGGGCCCGGTCCATGCCATCCTTGACGGCCTGGCCGCGGACCTCGCCGTGGTCGGCGAACGCCTCGATGGTCTCCAGCGGCATGGTGTTGACGGTGTGGCGGGCGACCAGCTCCTCGACGTAGAGGACGTCGCGGTAGGCGGGGTTCTTGGTGGAGGTCGAGGCCCACAGGGGCCGCTGGACACGGGCGCCGTCGCGCTCCAGCTCGGTCCAGCGCTGGCCCTGGAATGCCTGCTCGAACACCTCGTAGGCGAGCTTGGCGTTGTCGACCGCGGCGGTGCCGAGCCGCGCCCGTGCCCGCTCGGCCTCCGGCCCGCCCTTGTCGACCAATGCCTGTAGCTCCTTGTCGACAAGGGTGTCGACCCGGCTGACGAAGAACGAGGCGACGCTGGCGACCTCGACCAGGTCGCCGCCGGCCTCGGCGAGGTCCTCCAGGCCGGCGAGGTAGGCCTCGATCACCTCCCGGTAGCGGGCGATCGAGAAGATCAAGGTCACGTTGACGTTGATGCCGGCGGCGATGGACGCGCGGATCGCGGGGACGCCGGCGGCGGTGGCCGGGATCTTGATGAACACGTTGGGCCGGGCGAGGGCGTCGAACAGCCGCCTGGTGTCGCGGATGGTCGCCTCGGTGTCGTCGGCGATGTCGGGCGGGACCTCGAAGGAGATGCGGCCGTCCAGGCCGGCGGTGCGTTCCCAGACCGGCTCCATGTCGCGGGCGGCGGCGCGGATGTCGTCCAGCGCCAGCGACTCGAAGATCGCCCTGGCGTCCAGTCCCTGGCCGGCGAGGCGGGCGATGTCGTCGTCGTAGAAGGACCCCTCCCCCATCGCCTTCTGGAAGATCGTCGGGTTGGAGGTGACGCCGACCACCTCGTACTGGTCGCGGAGGCGGCGCAGCTCGCCCTTCTGGATCCAGTCGCGGGCGATCGAGTCCACCCACACGGCGACGCCGTGGTCGCTGAGCTGCCGTAGTCGGGTCGTCATGGTCGTGCTCCTCTTCCCAGCCGCCGCACCAGGGCCCTGGCCCGGTCGGCAACGTTGTCGGGGGTGAAGCCGAACTGCTCCAGCACCGTGGCGCCGGGGGCGGAGGCGCCGAAGTGGTCGACGCCGACCACCTCACCGTCCTCGCCGACCCAGCGCTCCCACCCGAAGGTGGCGGCGGCCTCCACCGCCAGCCGGGCCCGCACCCCCGGCGGCAGGACCTCGTCGCGGTAGCCCTGGTCCTGCTCGGCGAACAGCTCCCAGCAGGGCATCGACACCACCCGGGTGGCGATCCCGGAGGCCTGGAGCCGCTCGCGCGCCTCCAGCGCCACCCACACCTCCGAGCCGGTGGCGATCAGGACCAGCTCCGGGGATCCACTGTCGGCGTCGGCGAGCACGTAGGCGCCGCGGTGCAGCCCGCTGGCGTCACCGTGGCGGCCGCGGTCGATCGGGGGCAGGTCCTGGCGGGTGAGGGCCAGCGCGGTCGGGCCGTCGGTGCGTTGGATGGCCGCCCGCCACGCCTCCACCGTCTCCGGCCCGTCGGCGGGCCGGAACACCCGCAGCACCGGCATCGCCCGCAGGCTCGCCAGGTGCTCGATCGGCTGGTGGGTGGGGCCGTCGCCGCCCAGCCCGACCGAGTCGTGGGTCCAGACGTAGACCACCGGCAGGCCCATGAGGCTGGCCAGCCGCACGCTCGGCCGCATGTAGTCGGAGAAGATCAGGAAGGTGGCGGCGAAGGGGCGCAGCCCGCCGTGCAGCGCCAGCCCGTTGGAGATCGCGCCCATGGCGTGCTCGCGGATGCCGTAGTGGAGGTTGCGGCCGGTCTCCTCCGGCCCCATGTCGCCGGCGCCCTTCAGGTCGGTCTTGTTCGACTCCGCCAGGTCGGCGGAGCCGCCCAGGAAGACCGGCAGCCGCCGGGCGATGGCGTTCATGACCGTCTGCGAGGCCGACCGGGTGGCCTGCTTCTTCGGTTCGGCGAGCAGCCCGTCCAGCTCGGCGTCCCAGCCGTCGGGCAGCTTGCCGGCGATGCCGGCGCGTAGCTCGGTAGCCAGCTCCGGCTCGGCCTGGTCGTAGGCGGCCAGCCGCTCCCGCCACGCGGCCCTGGCGGCCTGGTTGGGGGGGACCCGCACCCGCCAGTGGTCGTAGACCCCGCCGGGCACGTAGAAGTGCTTGTCCGGGTCCCAGCCGTAGGCCTGCTTGGTCGCGCGGACCTCGTCCTCGCCCAGCGCCGAGCCGTGCGCCTTGGCGGTGTCCTGGGCGTGCGGCGCTCCCCAGGCGATGTGGCTGCGCAGGCGGATGAAGGTGGGCCGGTCCGGTTCGTCCAGGGCCGCCTGGTAGGCGGCGGCGATCGCCTCCAGGTCGTTGGCGTCCTCGACGGCGACGGTGTGCCAGCCGTAGGCGCGGTAGCGGGCCTCGACGTCCTCGCCGAAGGTGATCTCGGTGCGGCCGTCGATGGTGATGTGGTTGTCGTCGTAGAGGAAGGTCAGCTTGCCGAGCCGCAGGAACCCGGCGATCGAGGACGCCTCGCCGGAGATGCCCTCCATCATGTCGCCGTCGGAGCAGAACGCCCAGGTGCGGTGGTTCACCACCTGGTGGCCGGGACGGTTGTAGCGGTGGGCGAGGAAGCGCTCGGCGATGGCGAAGCCGACCGCGTTGCCGACCCCCTGGCCGAGCGGGCCGGTGGTGACCTCGACGCCGGGGGTCAGGAAGTGCTCGGGGTGGCCGGGGGTGCGGGAGCCCCACTGGCGCTGCTGCTCGAGGTCGTCGATGCCGAGGTCGTAGCCGGTCAGGTGCAGGGCGATGTACTGCAGCACCGAGGCGTGGCCGTTGGAGAGCACGAAGCGGTCGCGGTCGAACCAGTCGGGGTCCTCGGGATCGAAGGTGAGGAACCGGGTCCAGAGGACGTAGGCGGCCGGGGCGAGCGCCATCGCCGTGCCCGGGTGGCCGTCCCCCGCCTTCTGGATGGCGTCCATCGCCAGGGTCCGGACGGTGTCGGTGGCGAGCAGGTCGAGGTCGGTCCCTCTGGCGGTGTCGGTGGTCACGGCGGCTCCTCGGACGAGCGGGCGTGCGGTCGGGCGCGGTGCCCCGACCAAGGCTACCGTTACCTGATCGGTAAGCGCTGTGTCGGATTCCCGGTCAGGCAATCCAGCCTTGCGGCTGAACGGTGCCGGTCTCACCCAGCCAAGACCCGGTGCCGGCTTCTCGCTTCATCGCCACCTGCCCAGCACGCTGGGTCCTACGGTCGGCTCCACGAGCGTTTGGCGTCTCCCAGCCACTCTGGGCGACGGACTGCACGAGCTTGGCGAGGTTGCGGGCGGCGTTCAGGTCCCGGTCGATCTGCAGCCCGCACGCCTTACAGCGAAAGGTGCGCTCGGCCAGGGTGAGCTTGGCTTTCACCCACCCACAGCCAGAGCACGTCTTGGACGACGGGAAGAATCGGTCGGCCACCACCAGCCGGCAGCCGTACCAGGTCGACTTGTAGGCGAGCAGGCGGCGCAGCTCGCCCATGCCGCTATCGCTGATGGCGCGGGCCAGGCGGCGGTTGCGGACCAGCCCGGCCACGTTGAGGTGCTCCACCACCACCGTGCCGTGCTGGGTGGCGAGGCTGGTGGTGAGCTTGTGAAGAGCGTCGCGGCGCAGGTTGGCGGCGCGGTCGTACACGCGGACCAGCCGCCGCTGGGTCTGGCTCTTGCGCCTGGAACCGGGCGTGCGGCGGGCCAGCTGCCGATTCAGCCGCCGCAGCTTGCGCAGTGAGCCCTCCAGCGCGCGAGGATTGGCGATGGTCTGACCGGTGGACAGCACCGCCAAGTGGCAGATGCCTACATCCACCCCCACCACAGTCGCCTTGCCGGTGCCGGTCGGGATTGCCCGCTGGACCTCGACGGTGAACGACACGAACCAGCGGTCGGCCTGACGGCTGATGGTGGCAGCCAGGATCCGGGCGGTGCCCTGTTCCAGCCGCCGCGCCAGCTTGCGTGTCGACTCGTGGGTCTTGACGACACCGATCCGGGGGAGCTGGATGTGCTTTCGGTCGGGGAGCACCCGGAGCGGTCCCGTGGTGAAGCGGCAGGCGGCCCGGGCGCGGCGCTTCTTCTTGCGGCGAGGGAAGCCCATCGGGCGGCCCTTGCGACGGCCGCTTCGTGAGTCGCTCCAGTTCTTGAGCGCCCGCGCGAGCGCGTCCAGGCCGGATGAGTAGGCCTCCTTGGAGTTCTCGGCCCACCACGGCGCCACCTCATGCTTGGCGCGGTTCCACTCCCGCCGCAGCTCCGGCAGCGTCCACGGCACCTCGACGTCCTCGCCCGCCTTGCGTTGGTCCAGGCGGGTGGTGACCAGCTCCAGGCCCCAGTTGTAGGCGAACAGCGCCGCACCGGTATGGGAGGCGAGGCTGCCCTGCGTGCGTGGGGTCGGGTCCAGCGCGAACTGGTAGGCCTGGAGCACCGTGGCCATAACCGCGTCTCCGGGGTTCGCGAGCCTGGTCATGTGCGCGACGATATGAGCTGGCCGTGACAGCCACCGGCCCCTGTCCACAGCCGGCGCCCGGTGCGCCGACCGGGCGGTGGCGAGCCGTCGGCGACTCATGCGCGCCAGACCTCCACCCGCATGGCGCTGCCTGGCGGCACCCGGCTGCGGGCGTCGTTGAGGACCACGTCCAGGTCGACCTCGCAGGCGGGCAGCTCGCCGCCTTGCGGGTCGCTGACGATCCAGGCTGCCGCCGGCCGACATGGTTAGCTGCTCGGCAGCGAACCTGTCCATCCGCGCCTACCGCTGCCCGCTCATGGCGTCCAGCTCGGCCACGGCCACCACGGTGGCGAGCGGCTGGCGGAGGTCGTCGGCCACCCGGTAGCGCTCCGGCAGGCTCGGCCGGTTGTAGCGCGAGGGGGCGAGCTGCTGGCGGACCAGCGAGCCAGGCCCAAGCACCAGCAGCGAGCCGGACGCGACGCCCGCGATGAACTCCGGGACCCGCCCGTCGATGCCCAGGACCGCGAGCGCGGCCATGAGCCAGCCGAGCAGCAGGAAGCGGCCGGCGGTCCTCATGGCCGCCGCTCCGGGACGCTCAGCGCCGTATGGTCACGCCAGAACGCCGTTTGCGGCGGCGGGTGTCGGCGGGCGGCCAGGGTGCGGCGGATGGCGCACCACACCCACACCAGCACAACCGTCAGCGCACCGATGACCACCAGGCCCGCCAGCACGCCCACCACGGAGGCGAAGATCACATCAAGGTTCATGCTCATCGCTCCTCTGGTAGTGGATAGCGGAGTTGGAGGCCGGTCAGCTTGTCAGCGTCGGCGCGCGCGGCGCGCCACTCCCGCGCGAACGCCAGCTCGTCGAGGACCTCGCCAAGCGTCAGTGGCTCGTGGTCGTCCATCGCCGGCGTCCCCGGGGAGGTCCGCCAGCGATGCCCGGACCTCCCCGGGTGCCCTCGCGCTTCCCCGTCGCGCCGTAGGCGCTCCATGCACCGAGGGCACCCCTAGCCGGATGGCTAGGCGCTGGCCGCCTCGGCGCCGGCCTCCGCCAGCACGCCGCAGTCGCTGCGCACCTCCAGCTCGGCGGTCTGCCAGGCCGGCGCCACCTTGTTCTTGGTGACCTGCACGCGGACGCGGCTGCCGACCACCCGTCCGCCGTCGCGAAGCTGGCCCATCGGGCGCAGATCAAGACGCACCGAGGCGTAGTAGCCAAGCGCCCGCCCGCCGCTGGTGTAGACCGGCGTGCCAGGGGTGCCGGCCCGCTGGCGGAGCTGGTTGGTCACCACCACCGCAGTGCCAGCCCGAGCGATCGGGCCGCACAGCTTACGCAGCGCCTGGCTGAGCAGGTTGGCCTGCACCCCGGCGTGGCGCTCCCCCATCTCGCCGGCCAGCTCCACCTTGGGCACCAGCGCGGCGATCGAGTCGACCACCAGCACATCCACGCCACCGGAGCCGATCAGCACGTCGGCGACTTCCAGCGCTTGCTCACCGTGTTCGGGCCGGCAGACCACCAGCCGCTCCAGGTCCACGCCGACGGTGGTGGCCCAGGCGAGGTCCAGGGCGTGTTCGGCGTCGATGAAGCACGCGGTCCCGCCGGCCTGCTGGGCGTGGGCGATCACCGACAGGGCCAGGGTGGTCTTGCCGGCGCCCTCGGGGCCGTAGACCTCGGTGATGCGGCCCCTGGGGATGCCGCCGACACCCAGGGCGAGGTCGAGGGCGGGGCTGCCGGTGGAGATCGCCGCCACCGGAGGCG
>WNGB01013020.1_pt1 | contig 11237 bp, 10 predicted proteins | sample 5400681 | NCBI WGS metagenome assembly WNGB01 (sample SAMN13153367, study PRJNA577476) | soil metagenome | isolation source: 115 cm soil or saprolite under grassland replicate 2 | place: USA:California | collected 2016-06-15 | reverse complement strand
ACGCATTTAGGGGAGGAGATGCTGCGGAGGCGTGACGAAGTAACCCTCGAGTGCGCGCAGGATGGTCAAATCCTTCACATAAGCGCCCGAACATAGACAGCCTGCGCAACAACCTTCCGTACCTTGAACGGAGCGGACGGTGCAACGCTCCGGATCTGAGAGCGCGGGTGAAGAAATAGCCTTCATGCGTAGAATCGTCTGATGACATGCAGACGACTTCTTCCGGCGATCGTCGTGGTCGGTCTTGCGGTGGCTGGCACTGCGGCGCAGCAGCCGCGCCCGCGTATCCCGCCGACCGGCACTATCAAGCAGGTCCGCGACAACCTGTACGTGATTCCCGGTGCCGGCGGAAACACGACGGTGTTCGTGACGCAAGGCGGCGTCGTGCTCGTCGACACCAAGCTCCCGAACAACGGCGAAGCGATCCTGAACCAGGTGCGCACCGTCACCGACAAGCCGGTGTCGATGATCGTCAACACGCATTCGCACCCGGATCACATCGGCAGCAACGAGTACTTCCCCGCGTCGGTTGACGTCGTCACGCACGAGAATACACGCAAGTGGATGGCCGCCAACCCGCGTGTGGCGTCGAACCCGGTGGTGATGCCGGACCGAACGTTCACCGACCGGATGACGCCCGGGAGCGGCGACGATCGGATCGAGCTCTATTACTTCGGCGCCGGCCACACCGATGGCGACGCGTTCATCGTCTTTCCCGCCCGCCGCGCGATGGCCGCCGGAGACCTCTTCGCGTGGAAGATGGCGCCGCTCATCGATCCCATGGCAGGCGGCAGCGTGTTGGCGCTGCCTGGCACGCTCGAGCAGGCCGTGAAGGGAATCCCGAACGTCGACACGGTGATCGAAGGCCATGGCGACGTCAACACGTGGGAGGGATTCCGCGATTATGTGCAGTTCAATCGTGCGCTCGTCGACGCCGCGAAAACCGGCATGGGGCAGAAGACCGCGGAGGAGGTCGCGGCCGAGCTGAGGCAGAAATTCTCCATCTTCACGAAAGAGGAACTGCTGACGGACCTGGAGTACGGCGGCACGCCGCTGTCGCGCGCGGTGATCAACGTGAACATCGCGTTCCAGGAGTTGGGGAAGCGCTGAGAGCTCGCTGCAGTGTTCCACGACTGCGTGTTGGGGAACTCCCAGTTCATCCGACGCTCTCTCACGGTGAAGCGCCTGAGCGGCTTGTCGATCTTTTCTTCCTTCGGCAGCGTCGTGCCGATCACTGGTAGCGCGAGAGGTCTTCGTTCTTTAGCGCCGTCTCAGTCGCGGCATCGCCCATCAACACGGTGCTGCTCGGGCTCCGAGAACCGGCGATCGGTTAACCCCGACACTTCTTAAGCTGACTCGATCAGAATCCGAGTCTGAGGCCGAGCTGCGCCTGGCGCGGCAACCCGGACGTTGCCACCAGGCTGTTCAACCGGAGGAAGTCTGCGGTATTCCGGCGGTCGCCGCTGGGATTCGTAAAGTTCGCATGATTGGTCATGTTGAACACATCAACGAACGTGTCCAGGGTCCGGCGCGATCCCAGCCGCGCCCGGTACCCGGCGCGCAGATCGAGCTGCATGAAGCCGGGACCGCGCGCGCCGTTACGCCCGCCGCGGTTGGTCACGTTCTGCAATGAATCGGACGATGTCCCGTTGTAGGTCCCGGCCGGCAGCGGATCGAACAGGATACCGTTCTGATCGGCGTCGATGTTGGTGTCCTGGATCGTGAACGGCGTCCCGCTCAACATCCGCAGCACGCCGCTCAGCGTCACACCTCGGGCCTTCGGAATCTCCATCCGGCCGCTGATGACGGCGGAATGCCGCCGATCGACGCCGGCCGGCGCGTAGTACTCGTCGAGGTGAAGATTCGTCCCGACTTGCAGCTGCGGCGTGTCGGTCTGTCCGGCCGTGACGCCGCGGGAATAGCCCAGCGCGTAGGCGCCGCGGATGCTCCAACGGTGAGCGTACCGTTTCTCGACGGAGAGGTTCAACGAGTCGTAATTGCTGTACCCGTACTTGGTGGTCAGCAGACGCACCGTGCCCACGTATGGCGTTTCTCCGGGAGACAAGCTCCGGTTCAGAATGCCGAACGGATCGAAGAAATCGATCGTGCCGGTACGGCTCATGTTGCGGCGGGTCCCGACGTTGAGATTCGGGTTGAAGAACAGATCCCGCCCCAACATCCGGACGTAGTCCGCCGACACTGACAGGCCTGGCAACACCTCGCGTTCGTAGCCAGCCGTGATCTGATGGAAGTACGGCTCCCTGCGATCCGGATCGTCCCATGTCACCGTTCCGGTGTTTCGCCGAACGCTGCCCGTCGGAAACTGCGCAGCGAGGAATGACCGCACCGCCGGAGTGAGCTGGCTGACCGTCGGTGTGTTCAACACGGGCTCGGTGGGGAACTGGCCTCTCGCGGGGTTCGGATCGGCCGCGTTTTGCGGGAACGTCGCCGTGAATGTACTGGAGTACTTCGTGTCGAACAGGAAGTTGTCCACCGTCCCCAGCAGCGTTCTGTCGTAGAAGATCCCGTAGCCGCCGCGCACTACCGATTTGCCTGCGCCGTCCGGGTTCCAGACAAAGCCGAGACGCGGCGCCACGTTGTTCTTGTCGACCGGATACCTGGCCGGATCTGAAAAGAGCGGGTTTCCAGTCTCGTCGATCGGAATGATTTCCAGGTCGTAGCGCACGCCCAGGCTCAGGCTAAGGCCACCCTTCATGGCCCACTTGTCCTGGGCGTACAACTCCCACACGCGGGATTTCAATTCGTAATCGAGCGCTCCAGGAACGCGGATGCTGAATCGCTCCGGATACGTGCCCGGGTCGGCGGCATTGAATGGACGATCGCTGCCGAAGCTGTACGTGCCGTTCGCGTTGCTGTTGTTCGGATTGCTGATCCAGACGTCGGTGTACCGGGCGCCGAACTTGGTGTCATGCCTTCCCGCCTTGTCTGGGATGAACCAGGAGAACGTGTCCTCCAGCGTGTAAGCGTCGTCCAGGGAAAAATCCATCGTGTCGTCGGCCTGAGCATTGAAGCTCAGGTAGGCGAGAATCGGCGGCAGCAGCGCCTGATCCTGAATCATCTGGCGCGGGCAGACCGTGCACGTCGCGTACTCCGGCTTCAACGCGCGCAGCAGCTGGTTCGAATGGGTGGTCTGTTCCTTCGTGAGGCCCGCCCGGATCGTGTTGACCTTGGTGTTCGAGACGACGGTGGTCCAGGTGCCGACGAGCGTCTGATCGAGGTCGGTCTCGTCGTCGTTGCTTTGGACGGTGTCTCGGCCGCCGTCGAGCACGTTGAATTGAGGTGCCGACTCGCGCAGCCAGCGGAACGCCCATGTGTTGTTCGGCGTCACCTGGTGGTCGATGCGCCAGAGCGTATTCCAGGCCGACACGTCGTCGGTGGTCGAGAAGCTGAACTCGGGCCGCGTCGGGTAGGTTTTCGACTGGTTCCGATTCTGCACCAGCCGCTCGACGCTCGCGAAGAAATGCAGCTTGTTCTTCACGATCGGTCCGCCCACGGTGCCGCCCCATTCCTGTTTCCCGACCTGGGGCTTGTCCAGATCACTCACTCGCGTGAAGTAATCCTTCGATGTCACCGAGCGGCCGGTGAAGAAGTCGAACACGGAGCCCTTGAACTGGTTGGTGCCCGATTTCGTCACGGCGTTGATCACGGCGCCCGACGCGCGGCCGAACTCCGCGTCGAACTGGTTCGTGAGCACCTGGACTTCCTGGACCGCTTCGTTCGCGGTGCGCGCCTGGCCGCCGACGTTCGATCCGCGCAGGTCGTCGACGTTCCCGGCGCCGTCGAACATGACGTTGTTGGCCGCGGCCGGCTGTCCGTTGGCGAGCATCGTGTCGTTGAGGAAGCCGGTGGTGGGGACGAACTGCGCGCCCGGCACGGTCCCGACAAACGCCATGTAGCTGCGATTGCCGGCCGGCAGGTCGGTGAGCTCCTCGGCCGTGATGTGCCCGCCCACCTCTGCCGACGTCACGTCGACCAGCGGCGATTCGGCGGTGACCGTGACGGTTTCGGCAACCGCGCCGACCTCGAGGACGAGATCGAGCGTGGTCGTCACGCCGACCGTGAGCGAGATGCCGCGCCGATTGAGGCCCTTGAATCCGGACAGCTGCGCGGAGATCCGATAGTGCCCCGGCACCATTTGAGACGCGCTGTAGCTCCCGTTCGGACCGGTGACAATCTCGCGATAGACACCCGTGTCCTCATTCGTGATCACGACCGCCACGCCCGGCAAGACAGCGCTCTGAGCGTCCGTGATTCGGCCGACGAGTTCGGCGGTGCCCTGCTGGGCGTGTGCCGGCGCCGCGGCGCACAGCAGCAGACCGAGAGTCAGATCCAGCGCCAACTTCCGCATTTGCCCCTCCTCCAAAGATCGGTCGAGATCGAGAAAGATGGCCGTCGACGGGGGACAAATCCGATGAATCAGTGGCTATGATGCGCCGCGACCGTGCGATGTCAAGATCTTTCGCCGCGTCAGCGAACGCCGCATCGCACCGCGTCGGCGGAAGATGGTGTCAGCGAAGCCCTTCGGGCACCAATCGAAAGGCGGCGCAGTGTTTCGGCCGGAAGATTCCGAAATCGCGCTTGTCCACCGTCAGGATGACTTCGATCTTCAGCCGCTCCGCGATCGCCATCGTCGCCGCGTCGACCATCCCGAATCTCGCGTCGCGGTACTGGTCGAGGATTTCAATCGTTCGCTGCAGATCCGCGTCGGTCGTCGGTTCGACGTGCAGTTCCTTCGCCGCAATGGCCCGAAGGAAACCGAGTTCCTCGTCGGCACCGAGCCGATCGAGAATTGTGATGGCACTTTCGGTGACTACGGGCGCCGGCAGGATCCATGTGTCGCGACGGCCGGCCGCGTAGGCTTTGATCGCCTCGTGGTAGCCGTCGGCGCGGTCCGCGAGCGCGACGAGGGGGCCGGTGTCCGCGATGAGCACCACGAGCGGCCCTCTAACGGCGGCCTTCTCGCGCGCTGCCCTCGTGCGGATCGATCGCGCGCGCCGCGAGCCGCTTGGCGTTCCGGCCGAGTGTCCCGCTCCCCGGACCCTTGCTGCGACCGATGCCGGTGAATGACGGCAATCCGGGCCTCGGTTGCGTGTCGACGTAGGCCTTCAGCGCGGTGTTGACCACTTCGGTGAGGGTGACCCCTCGTGTCTTTGCGACCCGCCTGACGTCGAGCAGCAAGTCGTCCTGGACGAGGATCGTGGTGCGAGCCATATATGTATATGTTAGCACATACATACGATACGGATCAGCGCCCGCGGATCGATGAGCGGCGCCAGACGATAGCAAACATAAGGGACGATGGCAGCGTGTTGGCGCTGCCCGACACGCTCGAGAAGGCGGTGAAGGGAATCCCCAACGTCGACACGGTGATCGAAGGCCATGGCGACGTCAACACGTGGGAGGGATTCCGCGATCATGTGCAGTTCAATCGAGCGCTCGTCGACGCCGCGAAAACCGGCATGGGGCAAAAGACCGCGGACGAGATCGCGGCCGGGCTGAGGCCGAAATTCCCGGTCTTCACGACGGAGGAACTGCTGACGGACCTGGAGTAGGGCGGCACGCCGCTGTCGCGCGCGGTGATCAACGTGAACATCGCGTTCCAGGAGTTGGGGAAGCGCTGTGAGCTCGCGTGAAGCGTCTGAACGGCGTGTCGATCTTTGTTTCCTTCGGCAGCGTCGTGCCGATCAGTGTGCCCACGATGGCGCCATCCGCGTTCCTCGTGAACTCCAGTTCGATGTCCTATTCGATCGTGGCGATACGGGGCCGCCCGACCCATCGTTCTTCGAGCGCGTTGGCGACGTCCGTCTCTACCTGAATCGGAGTAGTTGTGTCCGGCTGCGGATTCGCACGCTCAAGACGATAGGAAGCATTAGACGGGTGGGCAGGTTAACCGAGTGCCGCCGGTTATCCGACTCGCCGCGCGTCCCCGAGGTACGGAAACCAGTCGCCGACGCTGAAGCGGTTGCCGATCTGCTGGCGCGTCATCTTCACGTCGCTGCCAGGGACCGTGTGTTGTGTGGTGTCTGGCGCAGCAGCGGGAGGCGGCGCCCCGGCCAGCCGGCGCCGGTGGGGGTGTTCCGGGCGGTGGTGGTGGAGTGGCGAAGCCGTACGCCCACGGGGCCGGCGGATCCGCCGCGTTCAACACGCCAACAGCTGCGACGCCAATCATCGCCACCAGCAGGATTCCCGCGCGCCTCGTCATAACGACCTCCTCGACGCGGGCTTCGTTGTCGAACCCACGCGTCGGGTGTTTCAGACCCGGAGGGGCGTCAGAGCAATGCGAATCGTCCTTGTACTGCGGGACCGGGTTTGGTACTGTCGAGGGCACCCACATCAACAGGTTCCTCACGTGCGACCGCTTTGCAAGTAGGAGGGTCTGATGCGCACGATCGCCATCGTCAACCAGAAGGGCGGCTGCGGCAAGACAACCACAGCCATCAACCTCGCGGCCTTTCTCGCCCGCGCCAACCGGAGAACGCTCGTCGTGGATATGGATCCGCAGGGACATTCCACGCTCGGCCTGCTGGCGACGCGGGCCGAGGCGGCCCGCACCATGTACGACGTGTTCATCCAGCACATCAACGGGCGTGAGACGAGGCTGCCGGACGTCATCCAGTCGATCGGCACGAACCTGGAGCTTGCGCCGGCCGACATCATGCTGGCCGCTGTGCCGGAAGCGTTCGCTGGGTTGCCGAATCGCGATCGCCTGTTTGCCGAAATCCTCACCGAGGTGCGCGATCGGTACGACTACGTGCTCGTGGACTGTCCGCCTCAGGTCGGTCTGCTCACGTTCAACGCGATGACGGCGTGCGCGGAAGCGATTGTCCCCGTCGACCCCAGCTTCTTTTCTCTCCACGGCATCGGCAAGCTGCTGGAGACATTCGACGTGCTGGCCAGAAAGACCGGACACGCCGTCGCCGTGCGCGCGCTCGTGACGCTGTACAGTGGACGGTCCCAGTTCGCTCGAGATGTCGTGGCCGAGATCCACCGACATCTCGACGGCCGCTACTTCAACACGATCATCCGGCACAGCGTCAAGCTGGCCGAAGCCGCGAGCCACGGATTGCCCGTCGCCGGCTATTGCCACCGCTGCGCGGGATTCGAGGACTACGAAGCCCTTTCCAGAGAAGTGCTCGAGATGGAAGCCGAGCGGCCATCCGCTGAGAGCTCGCAGCGTCCGGCGGCGCCCACCCTCACTCCTGAGGGCGTGGTGTTCGCGCTCGAAGCGCCCCACGCCAGTCACGTCCAGCTAGTCGGCGATTTCAACGGATGGACGCTCGACCGAAGCGAGATGACACCGTCCGGTACAGTCTGGACGAGCGTGCTGAAGCTCGAGCCGGGCCGTTATCGATATCGCTACGTCATCGACGGCGATTGGCGAAGCGATCCGCTGAATCAGGAAATCGAGCCGTCGCCATACGGCGGTAACAACTCGGTGCTGGTCGTCTCCGGGAATCTCTCGGAAACCGGCGATGCCGTCTGAAGCGCGAGCGCTTGGGCGCGGGTTCGAAGAGATTTCCCATCTCTTCCTGCCCGCGGCCGCGGATCATCCGCGGGCTCCTGCTCCTGAACGCATCGACGATCAGGCGGCCGAGCCACCGGGCAGACCCGCAGCTCGAGCGGGCGTCGCCGTTCTTCGGCCGGGTTCGGCGCTCGCGCAGGATCAGTTGATCGCGACGCTGGCAGAATGTCAGGACGCGCTCGAACCAGGCATGCGGATTCTCGGGGCGGGCGTGCCGTGCAGTCCGCACAGCGACATCGACGTGCTGGCTGTCGATCGCGGCAACCGGCTGACCATCGTCGATGTGGCTACGACGATCGACGACCGGCTGCTGATCCGCGGGATCGGCCATGTCGACTGGACCGCCAGCAACATGCCCAACGTGCGGCGCATGCATCCGGCCGGCGCCATCGACGCCGGTCTTCAGCCCAGGCTCATGCTCGTGGCGCCGGCATTTTCACCGCTTCTCATGAGCGCTCTCCGGCAGATCGCCGGCCCGGCCGTGAGGTGCTTCGTCTATCACACCGTTGTGGTGTCAGACCGGCCGGGGATCTTCATCGAGCCAGCCTCGTAGTTGCCGGCGTCGTCAGCCGCAGTTGATTGTGCACTTCTCCGGCCGCTTGAACGTCGCCCTGATCTTCTCGCGAAACTGCGGATACATCGTCTCCGCTCCGCCCAACGCCGCGTCAGGCGGAATGCCGTACCGCTTCATTGTTTCATCCAGGAACGGGTTCCTGCCCGGCAGATAGTGCGGCACCCGGCCCGACTCGACGCCTTCGTCGCCGACGATGCAGGGCGGACCGCCGATGGACACAGGATTCGTGCTCAGGTTGTACGACCGCGACAGGATGTAGGGCTCGGTCATCCACGCCTGCACCTTTCCGGTGATCGGATCGGGCACGGCCCACATCCGCAGGCTGAACTGGCCGGCGGCGATGTGCGACTGGGTCTGGAACCAGCAGGTGCGCTCGGGCATCGAGATGATCGACTGCGAGAAGCTCAACGCCTTGGCCTGTCCCGATTCGTTGAACGGAAGACCGGCCCAGTCCGCGGGGTTGGGACCGGCGCCGCGCTCGAGCGCGTCTTCGTGGTTGATCGACGCCCACGATCCGGACAGATCGATTTCGGCGAGCGCCGTCGCGCTCCAACCAAGGAGCAGTGCGAGCGCAAGCGATGTGATAATTGCGTGTCATGGGCACCTTTCCAGATGTAGCGTCCGCCGTCAGGCGGACGTCCGGCTAAAGCCGGACGCTACAAGACTCACCAGGTAGCTACAACTGTCACCATGTTGCCGAGCATTCCGCCGGCTTCCATTTCGCGTCGGTCGGCTCCTTCTTGAACTGCGACGTGATCACAAACGGCTGCCGCAGAAACGTCGGGTCGGTCGTCACAATCGTCACGACCATCAGCGGCGACCCGTCAGGTTGAGTGATGAGCTCGAAGTACTCGGTGAGGCTGGCGTTCTCGGCAATTCGGTCGCCGTCATCACAGTTCCAGCGAGCGCACTGCGCCTACCGACGCCAGCCGACCGCCCGGCAGTGCGTGCCCTGAGCGCGTAGAGACTTCACGTTCCCCAAGGCGCGATCGCGCACGCCGACCGCAATTCGCTCCTTCGCATTCATCATCGAGAGGGTAATGGTTTGTGCCCTGCTCTCGGCGGGACCGTAGTCGTAGACGGAAATGAACACGAGATGACGTACCGCGCTTTGCTTCGCGATGTCGATGAGTTGCCGATGGCCGGCGCCATCGACGTAAATGGATGCGTTCCGTCCCCGTCCGAGAATGGAGTGGGCTGCCGCAACGACGATGTCGGCGCCCGTGCAGGCACGCAGGGCCGATTCACGATCCAGCAAATCGCCTTAACGACTTCGGCCCCGGCGTCGCGTAATGCGGCTGCCTTGGCTGGCGTCCGCGACATCACCCGTACCGGTTCGCGCGCGGCCTCCGGGCGAGCGCGCTGCCCAGCGCGCCGCTCCCTCCGACAATCAGAATCATGCGCGTCGCACCTGTTCAGGCGTCAGCGTAAACGTGAAGCTGCTCTGCCAGGGCGACGTACCCGTCCGCGAAAACATCTGCGTCTCCGTCATCGTATTGCCCGTCACCGAGCCGGTTTGACTGAGCGCGATTATAGACCGTCAGCTGTTCGCTCGAGAGCTGCTTCTTGCCGGCGCATATCGCTTTTCGGATTGCGATCGGCATTCGATCGCAGTAAAAGCGCACATGGCGTTTCCGTTGAAGGCGCTGATCCTGACGGTCGCCCTCGGCGGCAGCCTTCCGGTCACGGCCTTCGCGCAGCACGCGCGCGATGAGAGCGGCCATACCTCCAATCAGCAATGGGGAATCACGCTGTGGGGCCTGAGCTATCACACCAATCGCAACGCCGGTTACGAAACGCTCAATTGGGGGCTTGGCGTTCGCTATTACCGCAGGCCGCACTGGCGATGGCTGGGCAAGAGCCCGAACAACCGCGTCTTCCTCGAAGGAGACGTCATTCGAAACAGTAACGACGGGCTCGCGCTCCCCGTGTCAGCCGGCACAGAGTACTGGACGAGACTGTCGCCGGCTCGATGCCGGCTCTTTGCGGTCGGCGCGCTGACGCTCGCGTATTATCACTATCCGGCGACGGACCGCGCGGACGTCAAGTTCGGACCGGTGCCGGGAGCAGCCGTCGGTTGCGGTCCCGTCAAGGTGAACGTCTCGGCCGTGCTGAGAAAATCGAGCTCGCCCCTCGCCGCGCTGGTCGCATCGATGACCATCGTCTTCTGAGACGGCGTTACCGTCCTGCGTCGAAGTACCGCCGCGACGGCTGGGATCGCGTGACGGGCAGGCGGTAGAACGCGCAGACAGCTCGTCTGAATGGGGCACGGAATCATCAGAGCGTGATTCTGTGCCCCTTTTTTTGAGCAAAGCGTCCGAGCTACGGCTTCAAGCCGTAGATGGCCAGATAGAAGTTCTTGGGCACGCTGTCGGTTGGCGGCCGATTGGCCTCGAAGTAGCGTGTCGGGCCCGGCGGGTTTTCGTGATCGCCGTACGTGGGGGACGAACACCTTGCCGTTGGCGACGATGGGCGGCGCGAACTTGGCAAACAGTCCCACGCTGTCCGGTCCGGCCGGGTCGTCGGGCGGCGAGCTGCGGAAGATGTCGTTCCGGATGTCCTGCGCATCGAAGGCGAGCAGCTGCGCCTGAACGCCGCGCTGCTGGTTCGCGTCTCCGGCGTATGGCAATAACGCCCAGACGTGCCGGTTCCGGCTTTGTTGCCGTCGGCTGAAATCGACAGGTTATCCGACTCGCCCGCGCGTCCCCCGAGGCACGGCGCGGATTTGCCCCCATCACGCGCCGATTATGAGGCCTGGCGACTTCTTGCCCAGCGCCACGGGGGCCGTTCGGCACGTAGCTGCGCGCCGCGAGGGACACCTCCGGCACCTCGACGGCGGGTTGTCACGCAGGAGCGTCAGGAACAGGAGGCGAGCACCGTGGGGTCGTCGTCCCAACTGGCCGGGTCGGGCGCTCCCGGCGAGAGTGGTGGCGCACGGGCCGGACGCGGCGCGGGGATCGCGGTCGGCACGCCGAGGTGCCGGAGCATCCGCTCGATCTCGGCCCTCTCTTCGATGAGCGCGATCAGGCGCAGACGCCCGCCACACCGGGGACACGCCAGCACGTCAAACTTGCCTTCCAGTCGGCCGACGCTTTGTGCCGCCAGCGGGGCCGATAGGAG
>WNGB01013019.1_pt1 | contig 11237 bp, 12 predicted proteins | sample 5400681 | NCBI WGS metagenome assembly WNGB01 (sample SAMN13153367, study PRJNA577476) | soil metagenome | isolation source: 115 cm soil or saprolite under grassland replicate 2 | place: USA:California | collected 2016-06-15 | reverse complement strand
GGTGACGCTCGGGTGCGGCCGCAACGAGGTCGACTCCGAGAACGTCGCGGGCCTCTTGTCCGCCTCGGGGTTCCGGATGGTCGCCGATCCGGAACGGGCCGACGCGGTGGTCGTCAATACCTGCGCCTTCATCCAGGCGAAGTGACCAAGTAGTAGTTTATCATGACCTGCTCGACCTGGGAACCGGGTCATCTTCTGGCACGCCGGCAGGCCGGAGAGGAGGGGGTCGAGGGGGAGGTCCCCTCCCCCTCGTTACTGGCGACGCTCGTTCCTGCATCGAGGATCGTGGCCCTTGGAGGGCGCGCCGGACAGAGTGTCAACCGATCAGGCGCGAAGAAATTGGCCGTGGATGGAGTTGCCGCGAAGCGGCTCAGGAGCCAAGTTGTTCGCGACCGGTTGACACGGGGCTCTTGAGGTCAGGGTCTACGCTTCCGGCAACGCGCTTCTGCACCTTCGAGCACGTCAGCTCATCATTGGTGCAGGTTGCACGGCATGATTGACCCGGAACGGAAGCACGTTCACCACTGTCCCGTCTAGCTCGATCTTGAAGCTATAAGAGTCAGCCCGACTGAACTCTAGTCCATCCAGGTTCATTGCGACTGCTACTAACTGCTCGTCGCCTGGCTGGACTATAGGAGGCCGACCCACGTTGAACTGACCTCCCAAGCGACGGATCTTTCCATCCGATGCCTCGATTCCAGGAGGCGCGTCTCCTAGCGGAACCTCTTGGCCATCCGCACCGACGAGGTACACCTCAAACCGGTGGATCTGGTTCGTGGCGGTGTACGGGACACGGAAGATGAGGCCGATGCCAATGCGAGCCTGTCGGAATGGCAGAGCTTGTGTATGAAGGATGTTCCACGCAGCCCCCAGAACGTACAGCTTGCCTTCTGCGTTGGTGACCGAGTCGGCCAGGAATGCCTCGACGTCCATGACGATAGTCCTCCTCTGGATGGTCTGGTTGAGCGCGCCGCCGTCCTTGGTCATACTATAGAGACCATGTGGTCATACATCAACTCCATCAGAGGCCAGGTTCTGTATGACATCGCATCCATCGAGCGCGGAAGTTTGGGAATGGGACGAAGGGAACGAAAGTGAGCTTGCGGCGCACAACATATCTCCGCAGGAGGTATACGAGGTCTGGGCGAACGGCCCTGGCTGGGCGCCGGATGTGCGCTACCGAGCGGGTGATTGGAAGATGTATGGCAAATCGGACGGTGGGCGGCGGCTTACTATTGTGGTTAGCTTCTATGCGGATCGCGGCTTGCTCCGCCCGATCACTGGCTGGGATGCGACACCTGGCGAGCGATCTAGGTACTTCAAGGGGGTTTGACCTGATGGCCGAATCAGATGCCGAGTACTACCAGGCGCATAAGGATGACCCCGAGGAGTGGGGTGAACCGGAGTCTGTCGAGAAGCCGAAGAATCGACGGCTCGCGGCGATGATCTCGGTGCGATTCGCACCTGAGGAAGAAGAGACGATTCGTCGAGCTGCCTCGGCAAGAGGCGAGTCCGTCTCGCACTTCATAAGGCAAGCCGCTGTTAGAGAAGCGCGCTCGACGGGCGTCAGAGGGCGGCTAGTCATGCTGCGTACGGAGTCAGTGCCTTCGACCGGTTCGACACTAGCATCGACCGAAGTGCTTGCCAGTAGCAGCCTCATCCAGCTGGGCGGAGGGCGGACAAGTGTGCACCCTCGCCCGTCCAACCATTAGGGACACGACTCCGAAGACACGCGGCGATTGAGCGTGACCTCGGGGAGCTGGTACCGCCTTGGTGCTCTGTTCGCTGCCTGTCTCAGCGGTGTGCCGCAAGTCTAGGTGAAGTCTAGGTGGTCAGTGCGGGTCTGCCCGGCGGGCCGAGCACGGCGGCCGTCAGGCCGCCGCGCGCAGTGCCCGAGGCGGGCTTGATCCGTCGTAGGGAAACTCCTCACCATCTAGCGCCCGCATGGTGCGGCTGCCGGAGCGCGGCGGGGAAGGTGTACACGTTTGGGTCGGCGAGCTGCTGATTGGCGGGAAGCTCGACGAGAGCCCAGAAGGTCTCGGCGCCGTCGGGCAGGGCGGTCGTCGGGTCCAGGGGCCGCAGCCAGGTGACCGACTGGCCATCGTCGAGGCGGCTTGGTGGCAGCAGGATCAGCGAGCCCGGCGCGAGGTACAGGATCGCGGCGGCGGCGCTGTCGTAGCGGTCCGCCTGGTAGGAGTCGGGTGCGGCGAGGAGCTGGAGGCGTCCAAGGCCGGCGTATAGGACCGGGCCTGGCGTGAGGCCCTGGTCGGACAGCCACTCGAGAATGGCTTCGGGCGGGATCGCGCTGTGGATCTCGATCACGTCGAAGGCGGCGCCGGCCACGGTCGCAATCGCGGCGTCGGGATTGGCGGTCCACCAGCGGCCGACGTGGCTCGTGTGCCATGCGTCGTTGTCCCGGTCGAGCCTGCGCGGCCCGTGTATTGGCAGTGCTGGGCAGTCGCGGCGGCGGCAGGCGCAGACGGGCGGGCCAGCGGCGGGGTCGGGCCGGCGGTTGACGAGCTGGTCGGGGAGGATGGGAATGCCGTGGTTGGCGTAGCGGACGGCGGCATCGAGCAGTGCTTCGGGATGCGGTCGTTGGGTCATCTCGGGATCTCCTCATGCTGCATGGCTCGGCGGCGGGTGCCGCCGATCGTTCGGCCCGTTGGGTGGACGAGAAGCCGTTGGGTTGCCGGCGGCTCGGTGGTCGCGTCGAGCTGACCGCCGACCTGCCCAGGAAGAGCCAGCCGAAGCGGTCGCAGCGGCTGACCAAGCCGCGCGAGGGTGGGCGAGCCTGGAGCCTGCCTGCGGGCCGCCAGCAGGATCGCGTCAGGCTCCAAGGCCCGCCCGTGTCCGAGGCCCCCTCGACAACGGCCTCCCGCTGTTCGCGCAGGCGACCCGGAGATGCCGCGAGCCTCGGACATGTGGCCCGGTCCTGGCGCGGATACTGCCAGGGCGGCCAAGGACCTCCCTCGACAAGGCCGCGCCCTGGCCCGTGGTCCACCAGGACCGGGCCTCCTCGCCTGGGACCCTTCAGCTCCCAGGCGAAGTCTTTCCTGTCAGCTCGATGGCATCCAATAGTGCGTCCAGGCGTGGCCAGGGAAGGTCCGCCAGCAGTGCGAGGAGCTGCCGGTCGGGAAGCGTGCGGATGTAGGCCAGCAGGCGGGTCGCGTCGACCGTGGTCGGCTGGGTTGTGTTGTCGTGGAGGACTCGCGCCGACCATCCGCGCAGGTCGAGGACGGCATTGGTGACGGGTGTTGGTACCGCAAGGCGTAGGTTGGCGGCTTCGTTGACGATGGCCGCGAGGTCGTCGGCAATGACCGTGATCCGCTGGCCGAGCCCGCTGCGGCCCACGCGGTGCTCTGGGCGGGTACGGGCTGGGCGGAGCCGCCGGAGACTGACAAGCACACGGGCACGAATGCCGCTCATGGTCGAGTGCCCGAGAGCTGGCCGTCAGGGTCTGGCTCCTGGTCGTGGTACCAGGCGTGGAGGTCGCGGTCGCTTGGGAGCTGGGTAAGGGCGCTGAACAGCTCCTCGCCATCGGGCAGCATGACCGTTCGCTCGTCGAACGGCCGTAGCCACGTCGTGACGTGACCGTCGATGCGCCTGCTCGGCGGCAGAAGGACGAAGGTCTCCGGTGGATGGCGGAGCACTCCGCCGCGGCTGAGGGGAGCGTAGCGGGCCGTTGCTGGTTCGCCGGCCCGGACGGGGAACCGAAGGCTGCCGGGTGCGCTGTGGATGATCGGCGCGGCGTCGATGCCGTGGGCGGCGAGCCATGCGGTGACGTGCTGGCCTGCGACGGGCCGGCGAAGCTCGATGAAGTCGAGCATATGGCCGGCGGGCGTGACGATGTTGGCGTCCGGACTGGCGGCCCACCAGGCGGCCAGGCGGTCGGGGTTGACGGTGGCGTGCTCGGTGGTCAGGGCGCCGATCGGGTGGCAGGCAGGACGGGCGCACTCGGGGTTCTTACAGGAGCAGGCGTACAGGCGGCGGCCGTGTTCGCTGCGACCCGGGAGCGGGACCGGGTGGTGGCTGGGAAGGATCGCAATGCCGAGGGTGGTGTAGAAGCGGGCGGCGTCTGCGTTCGAGTCGAAGTCGAGAGCGTCGGGCATGCTGGGCTCCTCGCGTGGCAAGCTGGCTGGTGGCCCAGGGCCGAGCGGGAGCCCGGCCTTGGGCGAGCCCTTCCGGCAAGGCGGCGCGCGATGGATTGCGGCTATCGGCCGGACCTCGAGATTCGTCCCGGCTGTACCCGCATGGCATCATGCGGACTGCCGAGCCCGGCCGGGTCTGCTTGGCGGTAGTCCCCGGCCGGGCCGGCACCGGTTGCCGACCGGGCGCGGCCCGAGGCGGTAGTCCTCGGCCGGGCTCGGGCCTTCCGGGAGGGCGGCGTGGGCCGTGTCGCTACGTGGGCGGCGAGGCGGCGGGGAGCTTGCGCGACGCAAGGAGCATGTTCGCGCTGCGGTCGGCGCGGGCGAGCCCGCCAGGCGCGACCTGCGCGGATGCAGCCGGGAACGTGGTGATCATGGCGGTAGTCCACTCCTTGGGAGTGCTGCTGGTCCTGGCGTGAGGCGTGAGGAACGGCGGATCAGCGGTGAACGCGACGAGTCGAGTCGGGACCGCGAGCGTGCGGCTGCGGCTGCTTGCCGTTGGGTGTGCCGGTCATCTGTTCGCCTCCTTCCGCGTTCTGTGTTAGTTGGCGTTGCTGAGCTGCTTCTCTGTCTCCACCGGATGGTAGGGTTTATGCCTGGTTGTTGGGTTGATGGGGGCAGGAGAACCTAGGCCGCTTCTGGTCTGCAAGACCGAGTTTGGTCGCTTGTGGGCGAACACCACGGAGGTACTGTCTGGATGGGGACCCAGGGCCAGCAATCGAGCGGCAAACCAGGAGGTGACCAGGCTCCTGGGCCGGTCGCGGTGGCGTTCGGTGAACAAGTCCGTTCAGTGCAGCGCGACCGGGGCTTGACCGTCCGGGCGTTCGCCGAACAGCTCGGGATCTCGCATGGTTTCCTCTGCGACGTCCAAGCCGGCAAGGCCAAGCCGAACCCGTCCCTGGTCGCGCGGATAGATGAGCTCGGCGAGCTGGGCGGAGCGCTCGCCCGCGCCTACCCGGAGCTGCTCGCCGAGCACGAGGCGCGCAAGCGAGTCAGAGCGGAGCGGCGTCGGCAGCTCCTCGGCCAGGTGCAAGCACCCACCAGCGGGCGGAGCAACCAATCGCCCGAGTCGTCCCGGAAGACGGCGAATTTTCAGAAGCCACGCTACTCTGGCGGCACGTTGGCATTGGAGCCGCACGCGCAAGCGACCCCTCGGGAGGACGACGCGAACCGACGCGAGGCAATCAAGACGCTCGGCGCACTGGTCGCGGCCGGTGCGGCGCGGGCGCGGTCGTTCCTTCGCTACGTCGAGAGCCCGAACGTCGGTCCGCTGACCCTCGACGAGTACGACGAGAAAGCGTTGTGGCTGTCCGAGAAGGCCACGACGCAACCGATTCCGCGACTGCTGCCGGTTGCGGACGAGCAGTTCGAGAAGGTCGCTGCGCTGCTGAGGGAAGGTCGTCACTCCAGCAAGCAACGTGCACGCCTGGAGCTGCTGGCTGGGCATTTCGCCTACTACCAGGGGCGGTTCACGTTCAACCTCGGCGACCACCAGGCAGCGCGGGCGCACCTGCGCATCGCTCGCCACTTCGGCGAACAGCTCGACGAGCACCTGTTGCTCGCCTCGGCCGCAAGCTGCGAGGCGGGGATCGCGTTCTATCAGGGCCGGTTCGACAAGGCGCTCCAGATCGTCCGCGAGGCGCGTCGGTATGCGACCGACTACACGGCGGCGCGGCTGTGGGCGAACGAGGCGCGGGCGCTAGCCAGCCTGGGACCGGGGTTCGCCGACGAGATGCGTCAAGCGCTCGATCAGGCAGAGGCGACCCTGCCGGATCGGTTTGTCCTGGAGCCCGGAGTGGAGTCGCCGTTCGGCCCGGAGACGTTCACGTTCTACGCCAGCACGGCGTGTGTGCGGGCGGGCGATGCGCGGGCTGAGGAGTTCTCGCGCGAGGCGATCCGTCGGTACGAGGCGCTGGGGGCGCGCAGGGATGAGCGGTTCGACTTCGAGAACCTTGCGCTGGCGCGTCTCAACCTCGCTATGGCGCTGTTGCAGGCCAAGCGGCCAGAGCCTCGCGAGGCCGCGCGGGTCGGCATCCAGGCGCTCGCGGTCCCTCGGCACCTGCAGACAGATCCGATCAAGCGCCGTGCGCACGAGCTGTTGAGCGCATTCAGCCTGGGTCCCGGATGGGCCACACTGCCCGCCGTGAAGGAGTTGGCCGAGGTAACACGCGCCTACCGACCGATGGCGTTGCCGGCTCCAGGATCGCGCCCGGCCCTGGGCAGCTCGTAGCCGAGAGAACCAACCGGCAGTGGGGTGAGCTGCGCGCTCAGGCGTGGCGATCGTGCCCGTCGGCCGGCTCGGCGCCGTGCGGGCGCCTGTGCGGTGCTGTCGGCCGAGCAGGTCGCGGTGCTCGCTGGGCATCGCGCAGGTCCGCCTGGCAACGGCCTGTTAACAGCATGTTGCGCAAAGGGGTTTGTCTCTTCGAAGTGATTGAGCTGGGGCGCGGGCCTGGTCCTCATCCCAAGGCTTCCTGAAGTTCCGAGCGATTCGTAGGCGACAGCCATGCCGGGCGAATACCTGGCTGGGCACGTGTCGCGGTCGTAGCTGGGAGCTGGCTGCTGTCTGACGTCGGGCCGGTCGTGCGACACTGTCGGCGTGCTGGCAGGTGCGACGCGGAACGGGAACCACCCTCCGGCTTCCGGCGTCCAAGGCGCCAGGAGGCACAGGTGCTCGGGGACTTGGATCACCGCTGGCGGCCGCGGCGCCCATGGCTGATCGGGGTGGCCGTGCTGGTGCTGTTGGCGAGCGCGTTGGCGGCTTGCCAGGTCCCCTCGCGCCAGCCACCCGCAGCGACCCGGGAGGCGACAATGACAGCGAGCTACCAGGGCGTGACCGCCAAGGAGCTGGCCCACGGGCGCTGGAGCCGGTTGCCGGCCGCGCCGATCCCTGACCGCAACGACCCGGTTGGGGTGTGGACGGGCCGGGAGCTGCTGGTGTGGGGTGGCCAGTCCGGCCCGCACGACCTGGTCGTCCACGGCGACGGGGCCGCCTACGACCCGGCCCGCGGCGTCTGGCAGGAGCTGCCGCCGGCGCCGTTGACGCCCCGGACCGGGGCGGCGGCCGCCTGGACTGGACGGGAGCTGATCATCTGGGGCGGCTACGACCACTTGGGTGATAACCCCGGCGCCTTCCGTGTGGCCGGGGACGGGGCCGCCTACGATCCCGCCCGAGGGGCCTGGCGGCGACTGCCGCCGGCGCCGCTGTCGGCCCGCGCCGATGCCACCGCGGTGTGGACCGGGCGGGAGGTGCTGGTGGTCGGGGGCATTCCGGCAGTACGGACCGACCGGGACCGCGGCTTTACCGACGGGGCCGCCTACGACCCGGCACGCGACACCTGGCGGCGCCTGGCGCCAAGCCCCCAGCCGCGAGGTTCGCTGATGGCGCAGCACCTGGCGTGGACGGGCGCGCGGCTGTTGGTGTGGAGCGACTGGCGGCAGACCCTCCGTTCGGAGTCGGTGACGCTGACCAACGGGGAGCGGGGCACCGAGGTGGAGAGCCGGGACGGGGTCGACGTGTGGGCCTACGACCCGACCGCCGACCGGTGGGCCGTACTGCCGGCGGCGCCAGGACAGCCGGACCTGGGCGGCGCGGTACTGGTGTGGACCGGGGAGGAGGTGCTCAGCGTGACCGGCCGGCCCTATCAGGGGCCGGTGCTGGATCGTGACCCGGGTGCCCGTTACGACCCGGCGCGCAACGGCTGGCGGCGGCTGGCGGATGGGCCGCTGGACACCGCTGGGCTAGGGGCCGGGCTGTGGACGGGGGCGGCGCTGCTGGTCTGGAACGGCACCAGCATGCGAAGTGGCGATCCCGCGACCGACTATGGGCCCGGGGATGGCGCCGCCTGGGACCCGGCCGCTGACCGGTGGGTCAGGTTGCCGCGCTCGCCCCTGGGAGGGGCGGACGGAGCTGTCGCGGTGTGGACCGGCCGGGCGGCGCTGGTCTGGGGCGGAACGTGGTGGCCGACCCCGGCCGTCCATACCGGCATGGCCTTCACGCCTGCCGGGTCGTGATGGTCGCCCCTGCCACAGCGTGGCTGCTGGCTCGCACAGTGCCACGGTGCACTGACACCTAAGAATCAATACATTTGGTGCTAACAACGCGAACAGATATAATGTGGCATGGCCTACAACTTCCTTGGCGGCGACCGCGACCAGCCCTTCCTGCTGCCCCCGGACTTGCGCGACTGGCTCCCCCAGGAGCATCTCGCCTGGTTCATCCTCGACGTGGTCGACCAGCTCGACCTCGCCCCGTTCTACCGCCCCTACCGGACCGACGGGCACGGCCACCCCGCCTACCACCCCAAGCTCCTGCTCGGCGTGCTGCTGTACGGCTACTGCCTGGGGATACGCTCCTCCCGGCAGCTCGAACGCCGCTTGCACGAGGACATCGCCTTCCGGGTCCTGGCCGCCAACCAGACCCCCGACCACGTGACCATCGCCCGCTTCCGCGCCCGCCACGAGAGCGCGCTGGCCGGGTTCCTGGTCGAGTCCTTGAAGCTGTGCGCCGCCGCCGGCATGGTGCAGGTCGGCACGGTCGCCCTTGATGGCACCAAGCTGGCCGGCAACGCATCCGACAAGGCCAACCGCACCCACGACAGGCTCCAGGCGGAGGTCGCCGAGATCCTGCACCAAGCGGCCGAGATCGACCAGCACGAGGATCGGCTGTTCGGCGACGCCCGCGGGGACGAGCTGCCCGAAGCCCTTGCCAGCAAGGCCGGCCGGCTGACCCGACTGCGGCAGGCCAAGGCGCATCTGGAGGCCGAGGCCACCGCCCGCGAGCAGGCCTACCAGCAGCGCGTGGCCGCCCACGCCGCGGCGGCCAAGGCCAAAGGCGCAACGCCGCGCACGCTCAAGCGTCGGCCACAGGAGACCCCCAACCCCAAGGCGGTCGCCAACGCCACCGACCCCGACAGCCGCTTCCTGCACACCCGCAACGGCACCGTGCAGGGCTACAACGCCCAGGCGGTCACCACCTTGGAGCAGGTGATCGTCGCCGCCGAGCTCACTGATGAGGCCAACGACGTTCACCAGCTCGAGCCCATGCTGCGGGCAACCGCTGCCACGCTGGCCGCCGCGGGGATCGATGACCGGCCCCAGGCGGCGCTCGCCGACTCTGGCTACTGGTCGATCGACAACCTCACCACCATCCACGACGCGCCAGAGCTGCTGATCCCGCCGGCCAGGCACGGCCGCCAGGGCAAGCCCCGAAAGGACGGCAAGCCCTCGGCATCCAAGAGCGACGGGCTCCGCGCCGCCATGACCGCCAAGCTCAAGAGCAAGGACGGCAAGGCCCGCTACGCCAAGCGCCGCGAGACCGTCGAGCCGGTGTTCGGCCAGATCAAGGAGCAGCAGGGCGCCCGCCGCTTCATGCGCCGCGGGATAAGCGCCTGCAAGGCCGAGTGGAAGCTGCTGTGCGGCACCCACAACCTGCTGAAGCTGTGGCGGCACACGGTCACCCAGCCAGCGGCCAGGCCGGCGACCGCCTGAGCGATCGCCAGGCGAGTTCGTCCAGGCTGCGGCCACCGCCGTCGACCAGCCACCTGAACCGTCACTCGAGGCTTCTGAGCGCTCGGCGACCATCAGTGACCTGTCTGCGCCTTCTTTGAGCAACAGCTTGTTAAGCGCCAATGGTGCGTGCTCTGGTCCTGCCGGGCGGCCATGCGATCGGCCGCGCGGTGTCGGAGGCGATCATGCGACCACAGCGGCGGTACGACCTCCCGGCGCGGGAAGCGATTGTGCGAGCTGTGGATGTGAATCGCTGTGATCGTGGATTGCTGTGGATCGCGGATCTCTGTGAATCGCGGTGAACTGGAGTCGCTGTGGATCTCTGAGAATCGCCGAGAACTGGAGTCGCTGTGGATCTCTGAGAATCGCCGAGAACTGGAATTGCTGTGGATCTCTGAGAATCGCCGAGAACTGGAATTGCTGTGGATCTCTGAGAATCGCCGAGAACTGGAATTGCTGTGAATCTCTGAGAATCGCCGTGAAGTGTGGCGTACAATAAATGCAGCGATCCTCGAAACTGCGAAGTTGGCAGGATCGAGGAGGACTGAAGGTGACATGAGGGGACGGGGTCGGCAGTCTTCGACCAGGGCCGATTGGCTCGCTCAGGACCTAGCCGAAAAGCTCGACTGCCGCCTCCGCCTGTGCCGCTATCCGCGCGGAAGTGGCGACTCCCAGAGAATACCACGCCCGGTTCCCAGCCGCCGCTAGCCTGTCACAGCACGGCTTTTGGACTGGCTAATACCTACACGGAGCGTAACGCCAGGAGTGACGCTGGAGTCGCACCGAGCCCGCTGGCAGCCAGAGGTCATGAACGGGTTCGTGCTGCTTGCTCTGCTCATGGTTAACGTCCTCGGCACCAACAGGCCCCGACGCGGACGCCAGGGCCTACGGTCAGCCGAGGATGCTCTGCGTTCGTCGCGCTCGTCGCGCTCGTGCCGGTTGCGCTGCCGAAGCGGCGGGCGGCATCCGGTCGTGCAGCATGCGGCGATGGTCCTCGCGGGGCCTGGTGCGCCGGCCGGGGTAGCAACCTGATCCGGTCGGGTAGCCGCTCGTTCAGCTCGATCATCTGCACGTCAGTTCGGGTTCGGGTAGCTCGTGAAGGCGGCTGCCTAGCTCGGAGGTGGGAAGAGAGTCGAGTGGTGGGTCGCCGGTTCGTCGTTTCGTGGCTGCCTGTAACCGGCGTTCGCTGAACGTCGAACAACGATGCCTGTTCGGCCTGGTCGGAGAGCGGTGACCTTGCAGTCCAAACAAGCCGTATAAGCACGGCCGATGCTTGATCGTGCCGTCGACCGCGCCGGTTGGTCGGTGGCGACCGAGCGAACGCGGGCTCGAACAGTCGTTCGTTCCTACGGTAGCGGCGTCCCAATCGCCGTCCCCGCAAGGAGGGAGCGGAAATGTTCAACCTGCCGATCGACACCTCGGCGATGACGTTCCTCGTGGGCGCCAGTGCCGAGCCGATCCGCGAGCGCGGCACCAACCGCCCGCGCACCGACACTGAGACGGGCGAGCCGCTGTTCGCCGTCCAGTTGGTCGCGCTGATCGAGGGCCGCGCGAACGTCATCACGGTCAAGGTCCCGGGCGAGCCGC
>WNGB01032226.1_pt1 | contig 11238 bp, 11 predicted proteins | sample 5400681 | NCBI WGS metagenome assembly WNGB01 (sample SAMN13153367, study PRJNA577476) | soil metagenome | isolation source: 115 cm soil or saprolite under grassland replicate 2 | place: USA:California | collected 2016-06-15 | reverse complement strand
CTCGTCGCCACCGCAGACCATGCTGATCGTCCCGCAGCGCTCCAGCATTCCCAGGTCTTCGAGCGCGGCCATCGCGTAGAGCCCCGAGAGGAGTCCGCTCTTGTTGTCGGCGCTGCCGGGGCCGAGCAGCGTGTCGCCCTCGATTCGAACGGGCCGTTCGGCCGCGACGCCGACCGGGTAGACGGTGTCGAGGTGTGCGACGAGCATGATCCGCGGCTTTTCGCTTCCGTGTACGGTCGCGACCAGGCTATCGCCGACCGCCGCGTCCGGCCACTCGCGCAGCTCCCAGCCGTGTGCCGCGACCCAGCTCCGCACCCACGCGCCGGCCTCGTCCACGCCGACCTTGGATGCGGTCGGGCATTCGATCGCGCAGAGCTGGCGCAGTTGCTCCAAGTAGTTAGTCAGATGCGCTTCGAGGTAGGATACCAGCGCCTGCGCTTCAGGGGTTGTGGGCATAGCGAACTCCTTGTATGATTTTTGATTCCAATGCAAAAGGCAAAATGTAAAAAGGCCGCCATGTTTTTTTGCCTTTTGCATTTTACATTTTACATTTCTCAAAGCCCCCCAACGATTGGCAACCATATCCTGCTCGGCGAGTTGATGCGCCCGTTCGTGCAGTGTTCCGCCGCCCTGCCGATCGCCGCGTACGGGCAGCCGGCGTTGTGCAGCAGGTAGAGCGCCGCCGCACGGTTGCGCGACGTCTCGGCGGGGATGACCGAACCGGGCGGGTAGAAACCGTAGGGCCCACCGTACATCTCGAAGGTGTAGGCGAAGATATGATGGACACCATAGGCCCAATCGGTGAGATCGCCGCTGGTGACGTAGAGATCGCTGGCTTGCTGAGGCTGGTAGCCGTTCGTCGCCGCCATCGCCTGGCCCATCGACACGAGGACTGCGTGATCGTCAGGCCGCATATCGCTCGGCAGGTCCTCGTAGGTGTAACCATAGGGCCACAAGACCAGCTCGCCATAGGTATGAAACGTGATCGCGACGCTGATCTGCTGCGTGCCGTTCACCACCCGGCTGTTGATAAACGCTTGCATCGCCGCGATCTCGGGCGCGCTGGCCGGCGCCGGCCCGCGGTAGGTCTCGTCGCCGGGAAAATCCGATGCGCCGGGGCCACCCCAGCGGTAGCTATGGTTGCGGTTTGGGTCGGTGCCGATATAGGGGCTACCGCTGTTCGGCTGGCGGTTCTTGCGCCACAGCTGATAGCTGTCGCTGGCGATATCGTACTCGCCGCCGTCGGGGTTCAGGTCGAAAATCAGGTAGATCTCGCGGCTGTTCACGAGATCGGTGATCTCTTCGTGTCCAGGTACGCCGTACTCGTCGGCCAGCATGTGCAGCAGGTAGAGCATCATTTCGACTGTCAGATGTTCGCGGGCGTGGTAGTGGCCGACGAACAACGTCTCCGGCTCGTCCTGATCGAGCTGGACATTGTCGCTGATTCTCGCCGCCCACAGGTCGTGCCCCTCGTAGGAGCGGCCGATGCTGAAAAGCTTGACGATCGAAGGGTGGGCTGCGGCGACCGCCTGAACCTCGGCAGTCGTTTCGGCGTAGTTGTGATACGCCGCGTCGGAGGGGGAAAAGTCGAGAGACTCGATCAGCGGTCGAGCTGTGAAGCCGAGCGCGGCGATCCGCCGCAGCTCCTCGGGCGTGGCGGTCAGATCGACCCAGCCGGACCCGACCGCGTCGATCGCCGCGCCCGTCGTGGCGATCGCGCTGCGCTGCTCGCGAGTGGCGGCGCCCATGACGCGGTAGCGCCCGACCGGCGGGGTTCGCACCATCGGCCACGCGACGACGGCGGGCGTCAGCGCGCTGATCAGGATCACGACAAGGAGAAGAGCGAGCAGATGGGGTGTTCGTAGGCGGGAATGCATTGTTGGAAGGTTGCCTTTCACATCGACGGAATGTAGACATCGTCATTGTTATTATAGCGCTATTTGCTGGTTGCGCTCCCCATCCCTTTCTGCTATACTTTCGGGTCGGTGACGGCGTCCGGCCGCGCGATTAGTGTGCGCCGCTCGCCGGATTCGGTCGGGAGATGCCCGTCCCGACGGGGAGTATGGAAAGCGAGCGCAGCTTCGGTGGAGCAGCCGACGACCATCGTGGGCCATCTGGCCCCCGACCTGGACTGCCTGACGGCGATATGGATTCTCATCCGCTTCGGCGGTGCGGCCGACGCCGAATTGCGCTTCGTCCCCGCTGGCGCGACGCTCGATCAACAGCCCGCCGACGCCGACCCGCGAATCATCTATGTTGACACCGGCGGCGGGCGCTACGACCATCACCAGCGCGCGGCGCGCGACCTATGCGCCGCCGAGCTTGTCCGTCGCGCTATCGCCCCGACCGACGCGGCGCTGGAGCGGCTGGTACGCCAAGTATGTCGAATCGACAACGCCACCGCACCGGCCGGCGAGCACGGCTTCTTCAATATCACCTCATTGATCGCCGGCTACAACCTGATGTTCCCGAACCGCCCGCACCACGTGGCCTACGCGATGCTGCCCAACCTGGACGCCTGGTATGAACACGAGGCCCGCCAAATGCGGCTGGAGACGGCCTTCGCGCGGCGGATAGAGTTCGACACCTCCTGGGGGTTGGGTATCGCGATGGAGAGCGACGACGGCGGCTCCAGCCGGCTGGCTTACCGACATGGCGCGGTGCTGTACGCCTATCGCGACACGCGCGGCTGGATGGGGGTCGCGGCCCAGTCGCGCTCGTCGGTCAACCTTTCGGAGGTCTACGCAGACCTGCGGCGGGTGGACAGCGAGGCCGACTGGTATCTGCACCCGAACAAGCGGCTGCTGCTGTGCGGCACCGCCAAGGCTCCGCCGCGCGTCCCTTCGCGGCTTACGCTCGTCGAGCTGGTGCGCATCATCCAGGGCGAGGCACTATTCGTAAGATGACAAGATGACAAGATGACAAGATGACAAGGTGACACACTGCAAGCTGCGACCTATACCCTATACCCTGTACCCTGTACCCTGCGACTGACAACGAGAGAGAGGCGAGGATTAGTAAGGATTGATGCTATGAAAGTTAAAGAGATCATGACGACCACGGTTATTAGCGTGCCGGAAGATGCGACGATCGAGGATTCCGCTCGTCTGCTGGCGCGCCACCGCATCAGCGGGCTTCCGGTCGTCAACAAGGATGGCGCGCTGGTCGGCCTGGTCACCGAGTATGACCTGATCTCGAAGGCCGGGCATACGGTCGCCGATATCATGAGCCGCAGTGTGATCAGCATCAGCCCCGATACTGATGTCGAGGAGGTGTCGCACCTGCTCACCAGCCGGCGGATCAGGCGTGTCCCGGTTATGCAGGGCGATCAGCTGGTCGGCATCGTCAGCCGCTCCGATCTGATCAAGCAGATCGCGATGCGCTGGGTCTGCCCGACCTGCGGCGAAGTTGTGCGCGGGCCGGATGCGCCCGATCAGTGCCCGCGCTGCCAGGCGCCCAAGAGCGCGTTCACCCACCAGGTTATGATGCCAGGGATGTAATACGTAAAACGTAAAGAGTAAGGAATATCAATTTACGTTTTTCGCTCAGAACATCTATCCAGGGCGAGATATGAAGTATGTAAAATGTAAAGCGTAAAATACAAGATATGGAGTTTTACGTTTTACGTTTTAAGCTGAGGAGTTAAACGATGGCGAAAGGAACCAAGGAGTCAGAGGTAGACCTTGCCAGGAACGGTCGCCCTGACCTATCAAGTGAAGACCCGGAAAAGCTGCGCGGCTATTACTACCAGATGCTGCTGATCCGCCGCTTCGAGGAGCGCGCCAGCGAGATGTATACCAAGGCCAAGATCGGCGGCTACTGCCACCTGAATCTCGGGGAAGAGGCCACGATCGTCGGTCTGATGGCCGCGCTAGAGCCGGATGACTATATCTACACGAACTACCGCGAGCACGGCTACATCATCGCGCGCGGCATCCCGCCCGGCCCGGTGATGGCCGAGTTGTTCGGGCGCGACACCGGCGTGTCGGGCGGGCGCGGCGGCTCAATGCATCTGTTCGACGCCCCGAAACATTTCATGGGCGGCTACGCGATCGTCGGCGGGCAGGTGCCTCTGGCGGTCGGCGCCGCCTACGCGCTCAAATATCAGGAGCGGCCGGGCGTCGTGCTCTGCCAGGTCGGCGACTCGACGACCAACATCGGCAGCTGGTACGAGTCGCTCAACCTGGCGAAGCTCTACCAATTGCCGGTGATCTTTTTCATCGTCAACAACGGCTACGGTATGGGCACATCGGTCGCAGAAGGCTCATCCGAGCCGGATCTGTATAAGAAAGGCTGCGCGTTCCGTATCCACGGCGAGCGGATAGACGGCACCGACGTGCTGACCGTGCGAGACGCGACCCGGCGCCTGCGCCAACGCGCAGATCAGGATGGCGAACCGGCGATCTTGGATGTCGTCAGCTTCCGCTTCCGCGGCCATTCGGTGATCGACCCGGATCGCTATCGCAATCAGGATCAGGTCAAGCGCGAGCGCGCCCGGCAAGACCCGATCCTGCTGTTCGGCAAGAAGCTCTCGGACGCCAAACTGGCCGACGACGCATGGCTTAAGGAGACGGCCAACCGGGTCGATCGCGAGGTGCAGGAGGCGATCGATTTCGCCGATAAGAGCGCCGCGCCGAAGATGGAAGATATTTACAAGCATATGTATGCTTCAGAGGTGCCGAACACGCTCAGCGGCGCCGAGCAGGAACTGTTCGCGGCCCGGCTCAACGGGGGAGGGCGCTGACCATGCCGGTGATTACTTATCGACAGGCGTTGAATGATACACTCGGCGAGGAGCTGGCCCGCGACCCGAACGTCGTGCTGATGGGCGAGGAGATCGGCAAGTTCGAGGGATCGTACAAGATCACCGAGGGTCTGCTGGCCGAATTTGGCAAGAAGCGCGTGGTGGACACGCCGATCGCCGAGGAGGGGTTCGTCGGCCTGGCGACCGGTGCGGCGATGCTGGGCCTGCGCCCGGTCGTCGAGATTATGACGATCAACTTCATCCTCCTGGCGGTCAAGCGAAGGTGCCGCTGGTCATCCGCACGCCGAGCGGCGGCATGGGCCAGCTCGCCGCGACCCACTCGCAGAGCTTCGAGAACTGGTTCGCCTACGTGCCGGGGCTGAAGGTCGTCGCGCCTGCGACCCCCTTCGACGCGAAGGGATTGCTGCGCGCCGCCATCCGCGACGACGACCCGGTGATCTTCATCGAGAGCCTGCCGCTCTACGACACCAAAGGCGAGGTGCCAGAAAACAGCGACTACACGGTCCCGATCGGCGTCGCCGAGGTGAAAAGGACGGGCACAGATGTCAGTGTCATCGCGTACTCGCGTATGACCGTGATCGCCATGCAGGTCGCCCAGGCGCTTGAGAAAGAGGGCATCAGCGTGGAGGTCGTCGACTTGCGCTCGCTGCGGCCATTGGATCGACCGACGATTATCAACTCGGTGAAGAAGACGAACCGCGCGGTGGTGATCGAGGAGGACTGGCGCTCCTACGGGATCGGCGCCGAGGTCGCGGCGACGATTCAAGAGGAAGCATTCGACTACCTCGACGCGCCGGTGCTGCGCGTCGCCGGACTGGAGGTTCCACTACCCTACGCCGAGCATCTATCGCGGGCAACCAAACCGGGCGCCCAGGATCTTGTGAATGCCATCCATAAGGTATTGCAAGGAGGCAAGCGATGGCAGAAATAACCATGCCGCGCCTCAGCGATACGATGTCCGAGGGCACCGTCGGGAAGTGGCTCAAACAGCCCGGCGATAAGGTCGAGAACGGCGAGATTATCGCCGAGATCGAGACCGACAAGGCCACAATGGAGCTACAGGCCTTCGAGAGCGGCACGCTCCAGAAGATCCTGGTGCCGGAGGGCCAGACCGTGCCAATCGGCCAGCCGATCGCGCTGATCGGCGACGGCGCCGCCGAGGCCGAGGCGCCCGCCGCCGAGGCCGAAGCGCCCGCCGCCGCGCCGCCATCCGCCGCGCCGTCCAGCGAGCAGCAAGCCCCGACGGAAGAGAGCGGCGCCGAGGCGCGTGCCGAGGCCGGGCAATCTGCGGCGCAGCCTCAACCGGAGCAGCCCGCCCAGGGCACCGAGCAGGGTGAGGCCCGCGCTGATGGCGAGCGCGTCAAAGCCTCGCCGGTCGCGCGCCGCCTGGCCGAGGATCGCGGGATCGACCTGCGCCTGGTGCGCGGCACCGGCCCCGGCGGGCGGATCATCAAAGAGAATGTCGAGAGCTTCAAGCCGTCAGAGGCCCAGGCTGCCGCCCCGACGCCGGCTCAGGTACCTACAGCCGTCTCACCGGCGGCGCCGCAGCCGCGGCAGCCCGCGCCCTCGCCCGAAGCGGTGCCGATGAGCCGGATGCGGCGCGCGATCGCCCGCGCGATGACCGAGTCGAAGCCCGGCACGCCGCATATCTACGTCACGGTCGAGATCGATATGGCCGAGGCGATGAAGCTGCGCAAGCAGATCAACGATAGCGGCGCGGCCGACATCAAGATTTCGGTGAACGACCTGGTCGTCAAGGCCGCCGCTAAAGCGCTGCTCAAGTTCCCGGCGCTCAACAGCAGCTACGCGACCAGCGCCGACGGTCAGCCGGCGATCCTGCAGCGCCAACAGGTCAACGTCAGCATCGCCGTAGCGCTCGAGGATGGCCTGGTCGCACCAGTCGTACGCGACGCCGACAAGAAGAGCGTTGGTGGGCTCGCCGCCGAGATCAAGGATCTGGCCGGCCGTGCCCGCGAGGGCAAGCTCAAGCAGAACGAGCTCGACGATGCGACGTTCCAGGTCTCGAACCTGGGCATGTTCGATGTGGTCGAGTTCACCTCGATCATCCCGGCGTCGCAGGCTGGCTCGCTCTCGGTCGGCGCCGTCCGCCAGGTTCCGATCGTGCGCGACGGCCAACTAGCCGTGGGCGAGATCATGAACGTAACACTCAGCGTCGACCATCGCGTCGCCGACGGTGCGACAGCCGCGCATTACCTCCAGGAGCTGCGGCGCCTGTTGCAATCGCCGCTGAGCCTGCTGGTTTAGGGGCATCTGAACCCGAAGCGGCAGAATAGCGGAAGGAGTGGGGAGCAGCTCTTGTGCCGTGCCGTTCCTATCATACCTGTGCTAAAACTAACGTTCGAGCGGAAGACGGAAGATGAACAATGAAGGAGAACAGCCTCTTTCGTCCTTCGTCTTCCGTTTTTCGTCCAAGCACTTTTGTGTGGATGTTTTTGTGCTGGATAGCGCGGCCGTATCTAACATCTAACTGTCATCCCTCGGACATGCCCCTATGGTATAATGACGATCACGACCAACTACACATCTACACCGAAGGAGCAAGCGCAGCCATGACAGCTGTTCAGCCTATCAGACAGCCGATGCACGCGCAGGATGTTTCAATCGAATGGCTTCGCACCCTCCCCTATCAGATCCAATCCACCTTTCGCGGGCCGACGATCGAGGGTGTGATCGTCAAAGACCTACGGGTGAATCTCGACGGGCGCGGGGATGTGATCGAGCTATGGAGCAGACCCTGGGTCGAGGCTGAGGGGTTCGTATTCCCCGAACATATCTACCAGAGCGCGACCGATTACGATGTCGTCAAGTGCTGGCACCTGCACGACCGCCACACCGACCAGTTCACCGTCACGCGCGGCAAGCTCCAGGTGACTCTGGTGGACATCCGGCCCGACTCGCCGACCTTCGGGCACGTCAATCCGATCTTCCTCGGCAGCCAGTGCCCGCGGCTGATCAAAATCCCGCCGATGGTCATGCACGGCTGGAAGGCGCTGAGCCAGCCAGAGGTGATCGTCGTCAACCTTCAATCGCATGTCTACGACGCCACCGACGAGTTCAAGTTTCCCTGGGATTGTGTCCTCGAAGAGGTCTGGGAGCCACGGAACGGGTGACAGCGTGACAAGATGACAAGGTGACAAGGTGAAGCAATGTCATCTTGTCATCTTGTCAGGTTTCCTCGACGGCGTCCCGAATGTGGTGCAGCCGCACGATTCGCCCGGCGCGATCCACGTCGAGCGCGACGACGTCAATGCGCCATGGCGTCTCGTCGGGGACGGCGGCGGCATCGAGGTAGGCGTAAGCCAGCGCGATCAGTCGTGCCTGCTTGGCGCGCCCAACCGACTCTTCCGCGACCCCCGGCGCGCCGCCACGCCGCGTCCGCACCTCGACAAACACCAGCGCTATGCCGTCACGCATCACCAGATCCAGCTCGCCGCCGGGGCCGCGCCACTTGCGCTCCAGCACCTCGTAGCCCTGCTTCGTGAGGTGCGCCGCAGCGGCCTGCTCGCCGAAGTCACCAAGGCGTTTGCGGAGATCGGGCATAACGAGGATAGAACCAAGAACCAAGAACCGAGAACCGGCTACCCATCCGCGGTTCTTGGTTCTCGGTTCTCGGTTCTGGTGATTATGGATAAATGCCGCGCGTCGTCGTCGCCCGCGCGACCCGATCGACCGCCAGGAGATAGGCCGCCGTGCGCATATGCACCTTGCGCTCTTGCGCCACCCGCAGCACGTTCTCGAATGCGCCGATCATGATGCGCTCGAGCTGGGCGTTGACCTCGCGCTCGGTCCAGAAGAACTCCTGCAAGCCCTGCACCCACTCGAAATAGCTAACCGTGACCCCCCCGGCGTTCGCCAGGATGTCGGGGATGACGAACACGCCGCGGTCGAACAGAATATTGTCGGCCTCGGGGGTGGTCGGGCCGTTGGCCGCCTCGCCGATGATGCGCGCCTTGATGCGGTTGGCGTTGCGCGCGGTGATCTGGTTCTCCAGCGCGGCGGGGATCAGGATATCGCACGGCAGCTCCAGCAGATCATCGTTCGTCACGCGGTCGGCCTCGGGGAAGCCGACGACTGAGCTGGTGTTGTGTTTGTGCGCCAACACATCGCCGATGGGCAGGCCACCGCGGCTGTAGATGCCGCCGCGGCTGTCGCTCACCGCGACGACCGTCGCGCCCATCTCGCTTAGGAGCTGCGCGCTGATCGCACCTGCGTTGCCGAAGCCCTGGATCGCGACCTTCGCGCCGCTGATCGACAGACTCAGATCATCGGCCGCCTCGCGCAAGATGTAGGCCAAGCCGCGTGCGGTCGCCTCGTTGCGCCCCTGCGAGCCGCCGACGTTGAGCGGTTTGCCGGTGACAACTGCCGGGACGGTGTGGCCGCTATGCATCGAGTAGGTGTCCATGATCCAGGCCATCACCTGCGGCGTCGTGCCGACATCGGGAGCCGGGATGTCTCTGTCGGGGCCGATCAGAACGCTGATCTCAGTGGTGTAGCGGCGGGTCAGGCGCTCCAGCTCGCTGCTGGAGTGCTTCTTGGGATCGACGACGACCGCGCCCTTCGCGCCGCCATAGGGGATATTGACCGTCGCGCACTTCCAGGTCATCCACATCGCCAGCGCGCGCACCTCGTCGATGCTGACATCGGGGTGATAGCGGATACCGCCTTTGGCTGGGCCGCATGTGATGTTGTGCTGGACGCGGAAGCCGGTGAAGACCTCGATCTCATTGTTGTCCATCCTGACCGGGAAGTTGACGGTCAGCTCGCGCTGCGGGGTGCGCAGGATGCGCCGTAGGCTGGGGTTGAGGTCGAGCAGGTCGGCGGCGATGTCGAATTGCCGCTGCGCATTGGCGAAGGGGTTTTCGCGTTCAGGCGCCATAGCAGGTACCTCCTCAATGAGTATTACAGTTGGACGACATTGTCCGAACGAATCGTATCAGAATGTGCATGAAAGTCATCGTTATTTGTCTTGAACGACGACATAAAATCAAATGTGCCGCGCCGCCTTCACCGCTCGATTTCCTCATCCGCCGCATCTCGAAGCTGAGCCTTGAGCCGCCTCCGTTCCACATGCCGCCAATGCATCCGGCGGCGCTGCCGCGACAGCTCCTGCTGCCCGCGCAGCATCAGGCGCCCCAGCGGCCCGACCAGCGGTGTCTGAAGCACGGCCCAGCGGCGCAGGAACAACTTCAAGCGGATGGAACTCCAGCGGATAGCCCAGTTGCGCCGGCCGACGAGCGCGATCCCGATCACCAGAAAGAGGACACCTTGCAGCACGGGTAGCACCAGGCCGATCAGCCCCAGGACGATAAAGATCCAGCCGAGTACCTGGCGCAGCACCGGCCAGGCCAGCCGCCACGCCGTGGCCAGCCGCCGGATGAGGCCGTGGCGCCACTTATACTGTGCTGGTTGTGATCGCTCCATGCCTATCAGTATAGCACACTCATGGCTCTCGGACACTTGCGAATCCTCGTCGGTATTAGGAAGGGCCAAGCGCCGCGAGCTGCGTCTCGGCGCGGGCGCGCCAGGGGGAGGCCGGCGCCAGATCGGCCGCCTGGATCAGCGCCCGCCGCGCCCCAGATCGATCGCCGAGCGCAGCCAGCGCGCGGCCCAGGTAGTAGTTCGCCTCGGCATCGTCAGGGCTGCGAGCGAGCGCGCGCTCCGCCGCCGTACGCGCGCCAGCCGGGTCGCCACAGGTGAGCCGCGCCGACGCCAGTGCGATCCAGGCGCCCGCATCGTCGGGGAGCAGCCGGGCGGCCTCTTCGGCAGCCAGGTAGCCGACCTCACAGACGCGCAGCGCGGTATCCAGGTGGAAGCGCGCCAGCGCCAGCGCGAAGCGGCCCCGGTCGCCCGGCGGCGCATCGTTGAAGGCGCGGCGATACTCGTCGGCCGCCCGGATATAATCGTGGCGCGCGGCGTACCACTGCGCCCATGCGAGGTGCGTATCCGGCGCGCGCGGGGCCATCGCCCGCACGACGCCGAGCTGCGCCCGCGCCCCTGCATCGTCCTTGCCGGCGAGGTAGGCCAGCGCCAGCAGTGCGCGGGCGCGTGGATCATCCGGGTGGGCCGCGACAAGCGCTTCGAGTTGGCGCAGCCCCTCGGCGCGCTCGCCTGCGCGCCAACGAGCATAGGCTGCGTAGGTCGCGGCTATCGCCGCGCCGGGGCTGCCCGGCGCGACGGCGGCGAACTGCGCCTCGGCCAGCGCGTACCAGCCGGCGTCGAGGTAGACCTGGCCGAGCAATTGTGCGCGATCGGGCGGAGCGGCGCGCAACGCGGCGGCGAGCCGGCGCGGGTCGGGCGCGGAGGAGGCCAGCAAGGGGGCGATGAAGCCGTCGCTCGACGGCAACGGCCCGGCGGGCACCGGCGCACCGATCCGTGCCAGCTCGGCGAGCGCCCCGGCCGGATCGCTCGAAGCGCGCAGCGCAGCCAGCCGGGTGTAGACGAGCGCGCGCCAG
>WNGB01013009.1_pt1 | contig 11241 bp, 13 predicted proteins | sample 5400681 | NCBI WGS metagenome assembly WNGB01 (sample SAMN13153367, study PRJNA577476) | soil metagenome | isolation source: 115 cm soil or saprolite under grassland replicate 2 | place: USA:California | collected 2016-06-15 | reverse complement strand
CGGGGATGTATTGCTATGCTCGCGCTCCAGGTCGCAGGCCACAGGTCGCAGGAGCCGCTGCGCCGTGCGACGTGCGCCGGGCAGACACGCTCCAGGTCGCAGGCCACAGGTCGCAGGAGCCGCTGCGCCGTGTGACATGCGCCGTGCGGCCGGTATTTGCAATCGCGGTCGAATCGTGGTATGATTTCGCCGGTCGGATATGACTCTGTAGCTCAGTGGATTAGAGCGCTTCCCTGCGGAGGAAGAGGTCGGGCGTTCGAGTCGCCCCAGAGTCGCCACACAACGGGAGGGCGGTCACGCCGCATGGCGTCGGGCCGCCCTTGCGGTGTAGAGGCGCCGCAATGCGACGCCGGCCGAAGACAATTCGGGGAGGTGACGGAGCGGTTGAACGTGCTCGTCTCGAAAACGAGTTGGGCCTGAAAACCCACGTGGGTTCGAATCCCACCCTCCCCGCCAATAGGTTAAAAACCTGCGCGATCCGCCGTCTTCGGGCTGCGGATGCACCTCTCACAGAGGGTACATCCGGGGTTTCCCAGGAAGCGAACGGGTGTACGCTATAATTGGGCACGAACGTGCCCGCATCTGCGCTGTTAAGGTGCAGGTGGCAAAACGGCCTCGCGGTGATGTTTCCTAGGCAGCCACCGCGAGGCCGCTGCTATTTCCCTCTACGATTTCCTCGTACGCTCTCCGCAGCCGTTCGACCTCGCTCATGGGAATGGTGTAGCGCTTCCGCTTCATCCCCTTCATGCGATACCGTTGCACCGTGCCATCGGCGATCCAGTTGTAGATCGTCTGGTCGCTGACGCCAAGCGGTTGATCTCCCGTGTGGTCATCCCAAACAGCGATCCGGGTGCACACTGTTTGAGGTAGGCAAGCGCCGCCCGCAGAGTGTCGGTGGTCAGCCTGTGCGTCTGCGTCTTGTGGACTTTGGACCGGTAGAAGGTCAGCGTGCCGGCGGTCACGTCGATCGCCGAGACTTCGAGCGTGGCGAGCTCGCCGCAGCGCAAGCCATGGTCGAGCAGGATGCACATCAGGAGCGCGTCTCGCGGGTCGGCCTGGTCCTTGAGCAACAGCGCCTGGCCGGCGCCGATCGGCGTCGCCTCAGCCTTCTTCGTGCCTTTCCGCGTTTTCTCGCGTGATTGGTCGACGTTGCGCCCCTCGGCGTGCCGAAAGCCGGCCACGGTCTTGATCAGCGCGTACTCGGTTGGGGAGACGGCGCCGGCCTGCGTCGCGAGCTGGGCGTACTTCTTCACGGTGGAGAGTCGCACGTTGATGCTGCCGATCGCGTAGCCCTCCTGCAGCTGCCATTGGACAAAGGCGGCGACCAGACCCCAGGTGATGCCGGCCCAGGCTGCCGGCTCCTCGGCGAGCTGGCCGGCGGGATCCGCGCCGACGGCGCGAAGGAACGGCGCGAAGCGGTCAAGGTCGGCACGCTGGCGGCGCAGCGTGTTCGCCGGCCGGCGCTGCTGGTAGGCGCTGAAGACGTGGCTGGCCGCGGCGCGGTTCGCGACCGCGCCGGCGCGGATGGCCACCATCGGGGCGGGCACGGAGGGGCCGCCGTACAGGATCAGATCGGTCGTCATTGCTTCCTCAAATAAAAGAGCGGCGATCCACGAGGATCGCCGCGCGATTGCGCTGCTGGCGGGGGCAAACCCTGATTATCTTTAATAATCAGCCGGCCCCATCGTATCAAATGCTCGTTACGAAGACATCACCAGCCCTTGTATCTCAGTGTCAGGCTGATTCACCGGCTGCGTGAGCTGATCTCTCAGCTCACGCAGCCGAATTGCAAGCGCCAGCCAGCGCGAGTCTTCCTTCTCCGCATCTTCTGCTTGTCGTGCAACTTCTTCCAACCGAGCGGCCAGTGCAGACCGCTGGGCAATATCACCGCCGGCAAGCGCTTGTGTCACTGCGTTCTCAGCCTCGCGAGTCAAACGGGCCATTTTCTCTTCCGCTGTCTCATCGGACTCTGCTCGCGGCGCTGCTGTAAGAACACCAGCCCGAACAAGCCTTATCAGGATTTGCTGCGCCTCATCAGGCGACAATTCGCGCAGCGCCACGTCGAGCGCCGCATTGTCTTTGGCTATGATCGCCGCACGTACAGCCTCTGGAGCAGCAGCGAGCGCCTCGTCTGGTAGCTCGCGTTCGCCACGCTCATACTGGCCAATCATCTCCAACACCCGCTCAATCAACTCGCTATCCTGCTCATCAAGCCCCTCGGTCAGTGCGCTCGCATCGCGCTCACCCTGCCAGATGCGTCGGGTGGGAGGGCCGAGCATCCATCCGTCACTTTCGAGACGATCGAGTGCCGCTCAAAGAGTACACGCGCCCCATCGTAGTCGCCCTTGCTCTCCAGCAGCGCAGCCAGGTTGTTGAGGCCGATGGCCGTATCGGGGTGGTCCAGGCCAAACGCCCGTTCGTGTATCGCCAGCACCCAGCAATGTATTCGTCTCTTCCTCGCTAAGCGGGAAGGCTGCTGCGACATGCAGCAAGTCAGCTACCACACGGGGGCGGCGAGTCCTACCGGCGAACCAGTTTTCAATTGTGCGCAGAGGCACACCAGAGAGAGCAGCTAGATCCGCAACAGATCGCCGCTTCTCGACTCTGTAGTATTCCAGCCAATCAGCGAGGTTTCGAGGAACACTCACAGCGTTTCCCCACAGCTATTGGTGGCCGATCGGTAGTATTTCCCCCACAGATAAAAGGGTCCGTTTCTGCAATGATTAGGTTGCTAATGTCTCAAATCGTACATGCACGTAGCCGAGATATTCCATGCCGAGGCGATCACGAACCGCATGATCGATATAGAGCCGAAAATCGTCTTCTGTGCCTGGCTTGGTGGCGGTGGCAAAGCTCGCAATGTCGGCGTCGATACCCAGGAGCTGACCGTCGTCGGCCACACCAACGATGATTTTGCCACCCTGGGTGTTCATGAAGGCGACGATCTCTCTGGCGGCTTTTTCGGCAAGGCCGGCCGCAACCTTGTTGGTGAACAGATTCAGGCGTAAGGTTTCTTTGAACTCGACCTCCTCTCGTTCCACTCATATTCGCGCTGGAACGATGGAACCACGATCTCGTGATGCTCGATGCGTTCGAGGAGATGGCTGATTTTTACTTCCATTGCGCTACCTTTTGTTCTGATGCCAGCGATCACAATTTGTGATGATGCTGCGCCCACGCTTGCTTGGTTGTGTTTAGGGTACCCGCTCGATTTTGACTTTTCCGCTCACCGCTAGATCCTCAAGGGCCTGACGCAGATCGGTCTCGAAGTACTGAGCCTGTCCCGCCTCAAACGTCACGGTCAGATCGACATGCAACACGAGATCGCTGCCCATCTTCAGCTTGGTCACGACCTTCTGCCCGAAGCGGTTCCAACTTTCCTGTGGAATGTCGCCGACCAGCCGGAGCCGAAGCGTTTGCGCGGCGCCGCCACCTGGTCCGTCGTCGCCAGGCTCAATGCCCTTGGCCTCATGGCCTTCTGGCTCAGCACTACCGAGCTCGCTGCCGCCTGGTACCTCACCATTGCCGGGCTGCTCAATACCTGGCTCCGCGCCGCCCAGTTCGCCACCTGGCTGGACTGGCGCCTCCTTGAGCGCCTTGGCCCGTGCCTTGGTGAGCAAGAAGACTCCATCCTCGAACGCGATCTCGTCGGCCGCGATCGGCTCGTCGAACCAGACGTGCGTGTAGCTGCCGCTGGGCTGTGGGCCAGAGCCGAGCCCGAAGTCGCCGTTTTCGACGAAGGCGATGATCTTCTGACGCAGGACGTTATCGGGGTCGAGCAGGCGGGTGAGCGCGCCGTTGAGAAAGCTCTGGCGCAGGCCCTTGAGCGGCCATCCACCGGACTCCTTCAGCGCGATCGGCCAGTTGCGCTCGATGTAGCCTGCGCCGACTGACTCGTTGAGCAGCGACTCCGATTTGAGGGCCGCGATCATGCGTCCGCAAAGGGTCTCGCTGGCGCTGGCGTGGCCGGCGCCCAGGTCGATCACCCGCAGCCCGTCCGCTTCCTGATTGTCGGCCAGGACGATAAAGCGATAGCTCGCCCAGACCTCATCGCGGGCGTCATCCTCGGCCTCTTTGACTGAAGTCTTGATCTCGTCGAGATCGGCTTTGCTGAACTCCGTGCCAAGCGTGCCGCTCTCGACCTCTTGCTTGACACGCCGCCAGGCCAGCCAGGTCTCGACCTTCGCGCGCAGCTCCTTGCCGGGCTTCTTGAGGCTCCAGATCAGCGAGGCCGGGTAGAGCCGGCCCGTTCCACTGCGCGTGCGAGTCCACTCGGCGATCTGCTCGCGCATGGCCGCCGTCGCACTCCACTCGGTCTGCGGATCAAGCAACACCAGCACAAGCTTTGGTGTATCGCGCACGGCGCTGCTGTCGATCGGGAAGAGCTCGATCGGGATGCTGGCGCCGCGCTCGAACTCTTTCTTGATCAGGTCCCGCAGCGCCGGTCGCACGTCGCTCTCGAAGTCGAGCGATGCGCGGCGGTCGCTCATGACTTTGTTCAGCTTCGGCTTGGGGCTGATGAAAAATCCATCCGTGCCGGCCTTGCGGATAAAGAAGGCCTGCGCCTCCACGGCATTGGCGGCGTTGTCGATTGAGGTGGTCTCGATCTCCGGCTCGCCGAGGGCGAAACGCAGCTCGGGCAGGTGGGCGATCTTGTTGACCTGGCCGCCAGACGATTCGAACAGGATGGTTGTCGCCACACGGCGATGGATGTCGCGCAGCTTATTCCGCGTGTCGGCGTCGAGCGCATGGGCGTGGGCGAGCGGCCCGGCAATATCGGCATCGATCGCCGCAATGAGCCGCGGATCACCGAGCTGCCCCAGGATCGTGGCGCGGAACCCTGGATCGTCGAGCGGCGCCGAGCCGAGGGTGATCAGCGGTTCGGTTCGGGCTTTGATGAAATCGTTACGATTGGCCCAGGCGATCCATTGGGCGAGCATCGCCAGGGTGCCGCGGGTCTGCTGATACTGCGGCAGCGCCTGCCACTTACGCTGGAAGACCGAGAGTGTGGCGGGGTGGAATGGATAGCAGGCTTCGAAGCGATCGCGCAAGAACTCGCGCGACTTTGTCTCAGTCGACGCGGTGTCGACCGCGGTCCACCCGGGCGGGAGCTGGCTGCGTCGCTCGAAGCACCAGTCGGCGTAGGTGCGGGCCACGCTCTTGCGTATCGTCTCGCGTCCCAGATCCTCGAACAGCCGCCGACGGATGACTTCGCCGATCTCGGCCTCATCGTTGGCGATCAGATCCTTGGCGACACGGCGCACGACTTTGGTGATGCACTCCTGCCACTGCAGATCCCAGTCGGTCATCTCGACCTGGCTGCGCGGCAGGCTGATCACCGCGGCGCCGCGCGTCGTGCCCGTGGTTGCGACCGTCAGGTTCTGGATGAAGGCGTGGAACGGCTCGGCCATACCACGGTGCCGGTTGATGAAGTTCAGCACCTCGTCGAAGAGGAGTAAGACCGGCTTACCGGCGAGTGCGAACAGGCGCCCGATCGCCTCAGTGCCGGGCGGGGACGTCAGCGCAGCGGGACCCAGCGCGGCCACGCCGGCGTCGGGATCCTGGGCAATCTGGCGAGCCAGGTCGATCCAGGGCGTCTCGCGGCCAGGCTGTGGATCCCAGGCATTGCCGACGAAGACGGCGACCTGCGCCGCGGGCGCGGCGGCAAGCTCGGCCGCGCGCAGCAGCTCGGAGATGCCAGTGTAGTTGGATGCATCCACGCCGGCGTGGGCAAGGTGGTAGAGCGCGGTCAGCGTATGGGTCTTGCCGCCGCCGAACTGGGTGACGAGGGTGAGCACGGGCGCGGTGTGCTCGGTGCGACCATCGAGGCGGCGCAGCACCATGCCCAGGTGCGCGCGCAGCGCGCGGGTGAACGAGGTGCGCGAGAAAAACTGCTCTGGGATCTGGTAGTCGCGCGGGGCGATGCCGGCCACAACTTGCTCAAGGTGGATGGCAAACTCGTCGGGGTTGAACGAGCGGCCCTCGCGGACCTCCTGACGAAGCGAGACGACTTTATACCACGGTTCCATGGGCATCCTCCGTTATGGCCGTTTGAGTCGAGCGAAGAGGTCAGTTGCCGATTGTTTGAGCCGCGCCAGGTTGGCGTAGGCCGCCGGCGCGAAGTCGCGCCGGCCATCGTACAGGCGGTAGCGGATGCCGTCGGTCACGACGACATCGCAGGTGAGGCCGAAGCGTGTGACGTAGCCCTGGGCCTGCATCAGCGCGCCCTCGACGCCGGCGCCAAGCCGCTAGGCCTCGATGACGAAGCGGCAGGTCGCCGGCGTGCGCGGCAGGGCTGAGAAGAGCGCCACGTCGATCTCGTGCCACTCCAATGCGATCCGCTCCGGCGGCCAGCCGAGCGCTCGTAGCAGCGGCACGACAAAGTGGGCCACCAACTCGCCCTCGGCTGGCGACTCCCCAAAGGTCTGTGGATTGTCATACAGCGGCGTCAGATCGGCGACCTCGGCGACCAGGTGCTGGAGCGCCGGCGGCACATCGTCGAGCGGCGGCCCCTCGGCAGGTAGCGCCGGCAGGGGCGCGCTCTGCCAGTGGGTCGGCGGCGAGGCGACGAATCGCTCGGCGTAGGCCACAAGCGCCGGGTCCTGGACGCGCGAGAGGCGCGGCGGGTTCGCGCCGAAGACGGCCTGGCCGAAGCTGTAGGGCGACGGCAGCCGATGCCAGCAGACGCGCCGGGCGTGCTGGAGATCCCAGCCGTTCACGTCGTCGAACTGGTTCAGGTAGCTGTAGTCGCCGGCGACCAACCCAATCGCAACGATCTGCGAGATCCTGTCACGCAGCAGCACGATGTCGCCATCCCGCAGCTCGGACGCGAAGCGACGGACGAACGGTCCCTCGAACGCCTCGTCGTTGCGATCGGGCCGCCAGGTCCCGCGTCGCCTGGGCCGATCAGGGCCACGCCGTAGCGCAGGAATACGTCGGCATAGGCGCGGTTGGCCGGGCCGCCGGAGACCTGCCACACCGCTCGATCGTATTGGGATTGCTCGCTCCTCATAGACCGCTCACATGCGCGCAGCATCGCTCAGTGTCCGATCGACCGCACCAGTCAGATCGGGGCGGGCGTGCTATAATCAGAGCACGCGCGGGGCTGAAGCGCCCGCGCTAGCCATACCAAGCCCGCTCAAGCGGGCTACCCGATTATTTTGCAGACCTTCAGCAGCAGGCGCCATCGGGCAAAAGGAGGCCGCGATGACCCCAGAAGCACCAACCCGCGAGCAGATCCTCGATCTGGCGCGCCGACTCTCGCCGGCCGACCAGGCATACCTTGTCGCGCAACTGGCGCCGGCGATCGCGGAGGCGCTGGAGGCGCCCGCGCCGTCAGCCGGCGACGATGCGTGGCGGCGTCTTGACCAACTCCGCGAAGAGTTCCGCGCGCTGGAACCAGGGCCGATAAGTATGGCCGAGCAACTCGACCGCGATCGCCGTTCGCGCGACGCAGCCCTGCGCGGTGACACCTCCGATGTTCACGCTTGACGCCAACATCTTTGTCCGCGACGTGGACCCGCGCGAGCCGGACCACGACGTGTGCCACGCCCTGATCGAGCGCCTGCGCGCGGGTGGCGAGCCGATCGTCGTCCCGCTGCTCATCCTGGCAGAGATCGCCGGCTCGGTGAGCCGCACGCGCAACGATGCGATACGGGCGCGCGTATTCGTCGAGATCGTGCGCGATCTGCCGAGCATCACGTTCGTGCCACTCGACGAGCGGCTGGCGCAGGCCGCTACTGAGCTGGCGGCCGACTACCGCCTGCGCGGCGCTGATGCGGTCTACGTCGCCGTGGCGCGACAGGCCGGCACAACCCTCGTGACGCTCGAGGACGAGCAGCGCACCCGCGCCGCCACGATCGTTCCCGTACGGACGCCCGCCCAGGCGCTGGCGGAGCTGCCACCGCTCACGCCGAACCCCTGACCGCTACCTCGGCACCGCGAGCAGCATCGCGTCGAGCAGGCGCTCCTCCTGGCTGCCCTCGGGATAGAGCGCTGAGAGCGCATTGGCGAGCCGCAGGAACTCAGGGCCGCGATCCTGCTCGGCCTTGAGCAGCGCCCGCAGCGCATTGGCCTGGCCGCTCGCCTGAAGCAGCATGGCGGCGTGGACGCGGTCGAGCGTGGTGGCCTGTTAGCCGACGGTCGAGCTACGATCGGAGGGCTTTTTAGCTGCCGAGCCTCGTCCCCGGCCGCGACCGCCGATCCGCGGCGCGTCGCTCTCGGGGAACAGGGCCATCGTGAGCTGCTCCGGGCCGGCCTTGACCTGGGTTACGCGACTGGCGACTATCTGGACACCGTCATCGCCAAAGAGCTGCTTCGTGCGCTCAGCGACGGGGATGATCCGCACGACGCCCTTGGCGGTCTCGATGACTCGCCCCTCCCATTCGGGCAGGTGGATGCCGAGCGGCTGAGCGAAGCGGCGTACCACATCGAACGGCAGGTTGAACCCGCCCTTCTTGCTGCTTCGCCCGTTCTCGCCGTCCTCGTCCTCTTCGGCCTGGTCACCATCGTCGGTCTCCGCGCCGCCGTTGACATCGCCAACAGCGGTGGTCTGGAGCGTCCAGAGGAACAGTGCGGTCATGCGCGAATCTTCCTCCAGCGCGCCGGAGGTGCCATCGCGGGCGTTGGCCTCGGCGCGGCCGAGCACTTGCTCCAGCGCCGCGCGACCGACTGCCTCCCAAACGTAAGCCAGGTAGCCACGCTTGTGCGGTTCCTTCGCCTCCGGATCGCCGCCCAGCGGAATCTCACGATCCTGCGCATCGACGACCTTGGCGTATTGGCTATAGATCTGGAGCGCGGGCCCAATACAGGCGAAGACCAGGTCGGCGCCGCGGATGCCCTCCTCCTGGAGGCGATCCATCCACTCCCGGACGCGCCGCGGTAACTCGCGATACACTGCGTTCCAGTCGCCGATCCTGTCTTCAGTGCGTGGGCGGCAGACAAGATGAACGCTTGTAGCCAGGGCAGCTGAGTCACGGGCGCGCTGTCAAGTTAGCGCGCTGCGCGCGGGCGTCTGTGCCCCAGCGCGCGAAACGGTCCGCCACACTGCGGGCACACCAGCCGCGGCATCTGGCCCGGCTTGCACCCGCCTGAGGCGGCAAAGCCCATAATCACCACGTCGGGGACCGCGTCGTCATGCTGGCAGCGCGAACAGCGGTAGCTGTAGGTCACCGTCTGATCCAGGCCCAGCATCTCGCGCTCGGTCGGACTCAACGCCGCGGCAAATGGGTCGTTCCACTCGCGCATCCACCCCCGCTTTCATACGCGCCAGTTCAGCAGAGCCCACCCCCTACTGGGGGTGCCAGACCTGCCACAGCCAGAGATCACTGCCCCACCGCGGGCACACCAGTGGGTCCCGTCCCAGCGTTGCCCGCATCCGCACGCGGGAGGCTCGGCGCCGGCAGCGCTTGTTGCACGACGACCTGCAAGATGGTCATCAGGCGGTCGCGGACCTGTTTCAGGACGCAGGTCGCCTGTCACCCGGAGTAGCGCATGCGCTGGAATCCCGTGGGCAGAATATGCTGGACCAGCCGCCCGCTAACCGTCTCCCGACTGACGGTTTCCTCCGTCCGTTGCCCACCCCGCTGCTGATCGCGCTCCCAGTAGGTCACACTACCACGCGCCTGATCAGACGCGATGATTCGGGAGCGCGCCATGGGCGGGCTGACCACATACTTCGCCAAGTAGCGCGCCAATTGCGGCATCCGCGGGCGCACGTCTCCTTGGAGATAGGCCACACAGCCCTGCGGGTAGCGCCGCCGCAGCGCCGTCACCAGCCGCTGGGCGCCCGCAGCGCCAGCCAGCCGCGTGACCATCATCTGTAAGACCTGCTCCTGCCAGGTCCGCTGGAGTTGGTCATACGGCAGGTAGCCCAGCCGCTGCCAGGTCCCATCCGCCCGCAGCCCGCCGTCGGTCATGATGACATGCAGATGTGGGGTGTAGGTCGCCGACCGTCCAGCCGTTTGCAGCACCACGCTGTACCCCAGTTTGATGGCCTGCCGCTTGACCTGCGCAACCAGCGCGTCCATTGGCGTGTGGGCCGCCTGCATCAACCCGTCCAGTAAGGCTGCTGGATGCTGATAGAACAATCTGCGCAGGGCTTCTGGTATGGTGAGCGTCAGATGCCGATACGTGACGCCCGGGTGCAACATTTCCTGAACCGTCGTGACCCACTGCTGACTATACGCTTTGGCACACGACCGGCAAAACTGGCGCTTACAACTGAACGCGACGATCTGGCGATGCTGACAGTTCGGACACCCGTAGACCGCGGACCCATTGGCTATCTCACCACCGCCGAGCAGCTTCTGCACGACCGGGTCGACGGCCGCATACTGGGGATGGGCCTGTTTGAAGGCCGCCCATCCGTCGATAAAGATCTGCTTGAAGCGGTTCTTCTGCGCCTGACTAGCTGGTGTCATGTGCGCGAGTGTACGCAATCATCCCCATTATGTCAAACCATCACCAGGTGCCCCGCCGGAAAAAGGAAATTCCTATGGGATCAAGTTACGGATCGCATCAGAACGCCATCCGCGATCAAAATGAGTGAACCGTAGGTTCCACGCTTGACAAATCATCTATTTGTGTGTATACTACACTCAGTGTGATATACATATAATGCAGGCCACACACAAACGCCAGATGACATTCGACATCGATACCACGGTCGGCTACATCGTTAATCGCACGGCGGTGCTCTTGCGCCAGGCGCTCCAACAGCGCTTTCGTCAGATCCATCAATCGCTGACCGCTGAGGAATGGGCGCTGCTGGGGCAGTTGTGGAAGCAGGACGGTCTCTCGCGGCAGGTCTTAGCGGCGAAGACGTTCAAAGATCAGACCACCGTCACCCGCCTGCTCGACGCGCTGGTCACGAAAGGCGTGGTCCGTCGCGAGACCGACGCGACTGATCGGCGAGTCATCCGCATCTGGCTCACCGACGCCGGTCGGCAATTGGAGTCGGACCTGGTGCCGGTTGCGCGTGGCATGATTCAGGATGCGGTGCGCAATATCTCTGAAGCAGACCTCCAGATTACGCTTCAGACTCTTCGACAGATTCAGGCCAATCTGCTGAGCTCCACTGAGTGATCATCCCAACCTACTCGAAACGCGAGAGCAACGCACGGTGGATTGCGGCGTTGGGTGCGGGGGCAATTGTATCGGTCGAGCATGCATCGGGAGAGAAACGAGTCCGCGTGGACGACTTGCGGGCGACCGTCCGGCACGTGCTCAGGGATCCGTCTT
>WNGB01013006.1_pt1 | contig 11241 bp, 13 predicted proteins | sample 5400681 | NCBI WGS metagenome assembly WNGB01 (sample SAMN13153367, study PRJNA577476) | soil metagenome | isolation source: 115 cm soil or saprolite under grassland replicate 2 | place: USA:California | collected 2016-06-15 | reverse complement strand
AAATCGGAGCGAGGCTCGAAAGCACGAAATCCTTCAGCCCTTTGTAGTTCTTGAAGCGGGCTTTCGCGATGATGTCCGTGTCGCCCGTGACCAGGAAGACGTCCTGAATCACCTCGAACTTCGAGATCTCCGTCGCGATCCGATCCGCCTCTTTCGTGTCTACCTTGAGCGTGATGACGGCGGCGACTTGGTCCTCGCCGTAGAGAGCGGTGAGGGCTTGCTCCATATCGCTTCCAATCGCCATCACGCGAGGGATGGCGGGCCCCGGTAATTAAGGTTTATCCGCTCGTCCCTTCATCGAGAAACGGGCGCGCCGCATTTCCGGCAAAAGACGTCGTCCGCGAGGAGGCTCGCACCGCACGACGCACACGCGCTCGCGACGAGCCGAGTCCCGCACTTCCGACAGAACACATCGTCACCCTGGAGGCTTGCTCCGCAGCTCGGACACGCCGTCGTCGCGTGTTGTGGCATCGGAGGCGCAGCCAACGCCGCAGAGACGTCCACGGATTCGCCATCGGCCGCGCGTTTCGATTGTCGCGCGAGTGCCAGGGATCCGCTGTAGTCTTTCGCATCGAATCGGGTCTTCGCGGCGTCGAGGAGTTGCGTCGCCTGCCCGACATCGCGCCCCGCCTCGCCGGCTGAGCCGATAGCCGTCGTGGCCACCTCGATCGAAAACTTCGACTGCATGAGGTTCGGCGGGAACTCTTTCTGGATTAATTCCTTCGTCGTAATCGCCTCGGAAGATGTGGAACGCGGTAGCCGATCGAGCTTCGCCAAGTCGCCCTTCGAAGATTGCGCCGATTTCAGGGCAAGGAGCCTCTCCTTTGCCTTCGCCGTGAGGTCGATAGCGACGCGGTAGTTCCGCCGCGCGGCGGCCGTCTCGGCCTCGCGGAGCCAGTTGGCCGATTCCTCGCTCCGGACGCCCTGCCGTTCCATCGCCGCGAGGATCGCCTTCGTCGTCACGATCGCATTGTGCGCCTCGTCGGGGAGTTCCTCGTCCCGTTTCGCCGTGCGCACCCGGCGGTTCTTCATCCGCTTCCGGAGGAACCGCAGCTCAAAGAACGAGAGGACCGCGAGGCCCACGACGAATAGGATGACCGCGACCGTGACCTGGTCCGCGCCGGGATCGGCCATGGCGGCCGGCCCAGCCAGGTGAGTCCATAAAAGAGTTTCCACCCGTTTTTCCGGGTTGATTTCCTGCGCCGGAGCCGCTCAACTCAGGACCTCGGAGAGGCGGCCCTGCTTCTGCGCCATCCGAATCTCCCGGGCGATTCGGCGGCCCGTCGACATCCCCGGCTCTGCCAGGTCGGAGTACGGAGAGCCTGCGATGAACAGGTTCGTCCCCGCGACGATCCGCGTGGAAATCTCGAATACCTTGAACTCGAGGCGGTCCGTGACGATCGTCTCGAGGCAGAACGGCCCGATCATCCCGCCGAACAGGGCGATCGACCGCTCGACGGCCCGCTCGCCCATCTCGAACGCCTTCGGGAGGAGCGACTCCCGCAGGACGACCGGCATGTTCCCCGTCACGACGAACGTCGGGCGCAGGTCAATCTTCCGAAGGGCCTCCTGCGCCCCGAGCTTGTACATCTCGTCGATGTTGGCCTCGTCCCGGCGGTCCACGCCGAGCATCTCCAAGGCCCCTTTCGAGAGCGCGTATCCGCTTGTCGCCAGGAGCGAGTAGAAGTAGTGAATGTAGTACCGCGTTCCGACGACGTACTCCTGGATCGTGTACTTCATGCCCGGGCGGATGGACTCCTTGAAATCTTCGTAGTTCTTCGCGATGAACGCTCCGCGGCCCCCCTTCGCGCCGTAGTACTTGACGAACACGGGTCGGTCGATGTCCTGGGGCCGCTCGATCTTCGCCGGCATGGAGACGCCGGCGGAGGCCAGCCATTCCCGCTGCTTCTCACGATCCGTCTCCCAGCGGAGCACCTCCCGGTTCCCGAACGTCGGGATCCGGAGCTTCGCGAACGTCTCTGCCCCCATGTACTCGACGAAGGAACCGTGGGGGACGGTAACGACCTGCTTCGCGACCAGATCGTCCGCCTGGTCGAGGATGTCCGCGTACGAGTCGACGAGGAGGAACTCATCCGGCTTCGCGAGCGGGAACGCGTCGTAGAATCGCGGTCGCTCTCCGATCGCGATCCCCAGCGTGCGGAAGCCTTCCTGGCGGGCTCCATGGAAAATCTGCAGGGACGAATGCGAACAGACCGTCGCGACAACGAGATCCTCGTAATCCTCGAGGACCGACGCGATGGACTTCCGCGATACCATTACGGTGCGAATGGGGGCGGGAAATTAAAGGTTTGCACGACCGCGGCGGACTCCGTCGGCGACGCGCATGGCCCGGACCGTCTCCGTGACATCGTGAGCCCGGATCACGTCGGCTCCACGGGTCGCCGCGAGGGTCGCCGCCGCCAGGCTGCCTGCCAGGCGGTCCTCCATCCGCTCCCCCCCGCCGAGGTGGGCGATGAACGACTTCCGGGAGACGCCCACGACGACGGGATGGTCCAAGGCGGCAATTCCGTCGAGGTTCCTCAAGAGGTCGAGATTGTGGTCGACGGTCTTCCCGAAGCCCATCCCGGGATCGATGGCGATCGCCTCGCGCTCGATGCCGGCCGCCATCGCCGCCTTCGCGCGGTCGGCGAGGAACTCCCGCACCTCTTCGACCACGTTCGTGTACCGCGGGGCCCGCTGCATCGTTGCGGGATCGCCTCGCATGTGCATGATGACGACACCCGCGTGCGCCTTCGACGCGAGACGGGCCATCGCCGGATCGGAAAGGCCGGTCACGTCGTTGATGATCGCCGCGCCGCGCCCGAGGGCCTTTTCCGCAACGTCCGGTTTTCGGGTGTCGATGGAGATTGGAATGGCGATCTTGCGTGCGACTCCGCGGAGCACGGGATCGATGCGATGCCACTCTTCCTCGGCAGAAACGCTCGCCGATCCGGGCCGCGTGGATTCACCGCCCACGTCCAAGATCGAGGCTCCCTCCTCCGCCATCTCGAGCCCGCGCTGAATCGCCGCTTCGGGCGCGAGGTATCGCCCGCCATCGGAGAAGGAATCCGGCGTCACGTTCAGCACGCCCATCACATGCGTCCGGTCGAGGACGATTTCGCCGGAACGATGGCGCCAGACGCGCGGCGACCTCGACACATTCCGCGGCATCGCCGGCGGCATATTTCAGCGTGCGCGGAGCGCGGAGCTTAATATCCCGCAGTATCTACGCGACGACGAAATGAGAGCGCTATTCCTCCATGTGGACTTCCTCGAGTACGAGACCACCGAGAAGGCGATCAAGGACGCCCAGGACGTCCCGCCGTCAAAGCGGAAGGCCCGGGTGGACGAGGCGCTCGTCTGCTTCATCACCGCCGAGAAGCGGGATGAGAAGCATCCGGAGGCGGGAGCGAAGGCCGCGGCGACGAACATCGAGGAGGTCGCGGCCCAGGTGGGCACAAGACGGATCGTGCTCTACCCGTACGCCCATCTGAGTTCCTCGCTCTCGGCGCCGGGGCCCGCGCAGGAACTCTTTCGCCTGATCGAGAGCGGCCTCGTTGCCCGCGGATTCGAGGTCCACGCCTCGCCGTTCGGATACTATAAGTCGTTCCGGGTTGCCGTGAAGGGCCACCCGTTGAGCGAGTTGTCGCGGGAGATCGTCGCCGACGCGGGGGCGACCGGACGGGACGAGGTCTCCGAGGCCGTCAAGGCGGAGGCGAAGCTGGTCTCCCGCTGGCACATCCTCGACACGAAGGGCGATCTGCACCCCCTTGCGATCAAGGAAGGAACCATCGCCGGTTTCGACTTTCGGGGCCAGCAGCGCCTCGAGAAATTCGCGCAGTACGAGATGGCGAAGGCACGGGAGGTCAAGGAAGAGCCGGCTCACGTCCGCATGATGCAGGAGCTCGAGCTGGTCGACTACGAGCCGGGATCGGACCCCGGCAACCTTCGCTTCTATCCGAAAGGGAGACTCATCAAAGGCCTCCTCGAAGAGATCGTCTCCCGACGAATTCGCGAGTACGGAGCGATGGAGGTCGAGTCCCCCGTCATGTATGACTTCGTGCACCCTGCCCTGAAGTCCTACCTCGACCGCTTTCCCGCCCGCCAGTACGTGGTGCAGACGCCGAACAAGAAGGCGTTCCTCCGATTCAGCGCGTGCTTCGGGCAGTTCCTGATCATGAAGGACATGGTGATGTCGTACAAGCAGCTCCCGCTGCCCTTGTACGAGCTGACCCGCTACTCGTTCCGCGCGGAACAACGGGGCGAGCTGGCGGGGCTCCGCCGGCTCCGGGCGTTCACGATGCCCGACTGCCACGCGCTGTGCGCGGACGTCGAGCAGGCGAAGGCGCACATGATGGTCCGGTTCGAGGTCGCCTGGAAGCTCATGGCGGAGTGCGGGTTCTCGATGCCGGACGACTTCGAGGTCGGCATGCGGGTCACGGAGTCGTTCTGGCAAGACCACAAGGACTTCGTAATCGCGTACGCGAAACGATGGGGGAAGCCGCTCCTCGTCGAGATGTGGTCGGAGCAGTTCTTCTACTACGCGCTGAAGTATGAATGGAACTTCGTCGACGCAAACGACAAGGCGGCAGCCCTGACGACGGACCAGATCGACACGGAAAACGCGAAGCGGTTCGGCATCACCTTCACGGATGAGAAGGGCGCCCCGCGGCACCCCTTGATCCTGCACCTCTCTCCGAGCGGCGCAATCGAACGGGTCTTGTACGCCTTCCTCGAGAAGGCCGGAGCCGCCGCGAAGCGGGGGGAGCCGCCGATGCTCCCCGTCTGGCTCGCACCCACGCAGGTCCGGGTCGTGCCCGTGAGCGCCGACCAGCTCGACCACGCCCGCGGCCTCCTCGAGCGGCTGCCCGAAGTCCGAACCGACATCGACGACACGAACGATACCCTCGCCAAGAAGATCCGTCGCGCGGAAAAGGAGTGGGTCCCCTACATCGTCGTCGTGGGCAAGAAGGAGATCGGGAGCGGGGTCCTAAACGTCCGGATTCGGGCGACGAAGACGCAGGCCGAGATGCCCATCGAGGAATTGCACCGGCGGATCCGAGCCGAGACCGCAGGGCGTCCGTTCCGGGCCCTCGCGGAGCCGCGCGCCGTGAGCGCTCGACCGATCTTTCACGGGTGATCCGCGGGGACGGAATTCTCAATCGCGAGAATCGTGTGCATCCGGTTATGAACGGCGGCTCGCTCCGCGAGCCGATGGTCCGTATGAAACGCGACTTCTTCGAAATGATCCTCGGAATCGGGATCCTCGCGCTGGGCCTCGTCGTCATCCTGTTCACGTTCTCGCAGGCGTTCTCGATTGCGACGAACCCGGGCCCCTGGCTCCGCAACCAGCTCCCGCAACAGCAGCAACCGACGGGACCGTCTGCCTCGTTCGATTGGACGAGCAACGACGTGACCGCCACATTCGCCGACTCGAGCCGACCGGGAGACGCCCAGATCGTCTTGTGGGATTGGGACTTCGGCGACGGGCAACGAGGTAGCGCGCAGAATCCGACGCACACGTATTCGTCGTACACGACGTACCAGGCGAGCCTCGTCGTCCGGGACGCGAATGGGAAGGAGAGCCTCGCGGTGACTCAGGTGATCACCGTCCTTGGCGACACGCGATCCGGACGGGGCGTCAATACCCCCACCGGGGCGGGGCTGAATCTCAATCTGGACTTTGCGGGCGTCCTGCTCCCAATCGCGGTCGTCCTCCTGACGTTCGGCCTCTTCCTCATCATGACGGTCGTTGGCGGTTCGGTCATGAAGGCGGGCTGGAACATCCTGAAACCGAAGCCCGAGACGATTCATGTCCGGCTGAAGCCGAAGCACCTCACCCAGGGGTTCGAGGACGACTCGATGCCGACCCCGCCGCCCCCCGCGAGGTAGGTCAGCGACGACCCGACGTCCGCGGGAACTCACTCGCGAGCGAGCCCGACGGCCCCTCGGAGACAACGTCCATGATCGAGACCGACCCGCGCACGTCGTCGAGGAGGGGTGACCGGACCCCGGTCATGATCGCGAGGACCCGAAGGATCCCCTCATACTTCCGATCCACCCGAACGCCGAAGATGACGTTCGCGTCGGGCCGCATTTCCTCCGTCAGGCCCTCCACCACCTCGTTCGCCGTGCGGAGACGGAGCCCCGGGCCCGCGCTGATGTGGATGAGGGCGCCGCTGGCGCCGCGGTAGTCCACGTCGAGCAGGGGGTTGTCGAGGGTATCGGAGACGACCTGGTCCGTGTCGGACTCGGCGTTCTCTCCGTAGAACACGGTCGATGTCCCACCGGATTCGAGTATCGTGCGCACGTCGCTGAAGTCCAAATTGATCAGCGATGGCAGGGTGATCGACTCGGTGATGCCCTTGATCACCTCGCTGATCAGGTGGTCCATCACGGCGAACGCCTGCTCGACGGGAAGGTTCGGGACGAGGTCCAGCAAGCGGTTGTTGTCCAACACGATGAGCGAATCCGAGGAGCCCCGGAGACGCTGGATTCCGGCGCGGGCATTGCTCATTCGGCCCCGCTCCGCCCGAAACGGCGTCGTGGCCAGGGTGATGACGACGCTGCCCGCGGCCTGCGCGAGATCCGCGATGACCGGTGCGATCCCCGTCCCGGTGCCTCCGCCGAGGCCGAGCGTGATGAACGTCAAGTCGGCGTCGCCGATCTGATTCCGTAGCTCCTGCTCTGCGAGCTCCGCGCACCTCTCGCCGATGTCCGGCTTGCCGCCCGCTCCCATCCCGCGCGTGACACCGCCCCCGATCAAGACCTTGCGGTCCGCCTGGATCGAGTCGAGGTGCACGGCATCCGTGTTCACCACGACGGTCCGCGCGCCGTGGATGCCCATCCGATGGAGACGGGCCACGGAGTTCCCTCCCGCGCCCCCGCATCCGATGACGAGGACGCGCGGCCGGGCGAGGGCGAACGAATCGAGGAACGACTGGTTCCCGGAACGCTGTGCGGTCTCGAGGCCCATCCTTGGTCCCATCCTCGGCGAGGCGCGACGGGCCATCGCCGGTGTTCGCGCGGCTGAGGGGCGCGCTCTCCCGGCCACGATGCGCTATCGCTCGGCCCCTTCTATGGCCTTATGGAGCCGGCGGCGGACATATTCCCGGACCGCGTTTCGGACCGCGTCCTCGACGGACACGGAGTCGCCCGATTTCACGAGCTGCTGAAGGTCCACGACGTTCCCCTTGGGCAGCTCGATCATGAGCTTGCGGATGTAGTCCGGCGCGAAATGGATGTCAATGAACCGGTCGATCGCCGCCCGGATCGCATCGGACACGGTGTCGTAGTCCCCGCTCTTCACGAGCTGGTGGAGGGCCTTGACCTTATCGGGCGGGAGGCGGATCGTCACCCGTTCGGATTCGGATGGCATGATTTGCCTTGTCCGATCACGCGGATCGGTTGTCTGACGTTCGTATGACGTACGGCTTATTTAAAGATATGTCATCCCCGAATTCCCTCCGAGGAACAACCGGATTCGACGGAGTCCGAGCGAGCGGAGCTAGAGCGCCTTCGTTCGGTTGTTCTTCGGGCTGTGTTCGATCTCGGCGAGCCGCAAGGCTTCCAAGACCGGCGGCACATACATTCCGAACCGTCCCCGCAACCCCTTCTTGAGGCCATACCAACCGCCAACCGGATTCTTCGGCGAGCGGCCCCACGCTTCGACGGTCCCTTCGGCCGCGGGCTTCTGTTCGTCCGCGCTCCCGAGGAGCATCCAGTCGCCATGCGCCTTCAGCATCGGATGCAAGTCTTCGATGCAACGAAGATGTTAGCGAAGCTCCGTGCTCCCCGTGACGACGAGCGCCGGAGGATCGAGCTTCACGTCCCGGAACGCGCTGAACTCCGAGGTCCCGCTCGGAGTCTTCAAGTGCCACGGATGATCGCGCGTGCCGGATTCTCCGCCGGACTTGCCTTTGCTCGCCATGTGGTCGTCCCCATCGCATCGATTGCAACCGCTCGGGGCCTCTTACAACGACTCGCCGCCTTCAGGTGACGGCTGTCATGGAGAGGATCAGGCTTTCAGCAAGAGCCTCGCCAGCACTCGACTTTCCGAAAAGCGCGCCCCGTGGACCCGCATCTCTTTCGTCGCCATTTCCGAATCCCCGGGCTTCAGATTCACGCCGCGAATCGCATCGCGTAGGACCCGGACCGGCATGCCTCGTCGCAGGGCGTCGAGCGCGGTCGCACGAACGCAGTAGTCCGTCGCGAGTCCGCAGATCACCAGCTCGTCCACGCCGAGCTCGTGCAACGCCGATTCGAGATCGCGTCCGCGATCTGTGAAAGCCTGGAACCCGGAGTACGAATCGACGTCCGGATCCATCCCTTTCGAGAGGACGAGCGACCCCTTCGGTACCTCGAGGTCCGGGTGGAAGCGCGCGCCCTTCGTCCCCTGGATGCAGTGCGGGGGCCAGGCCCCGCCGAATTCCTTGAAGTGCTTCGTCACCCGCGGATGCCAGTCCCGCGTGAAGACGACGGGCAGACCACGACGGATGAAAAGGGCGGCCGCCCGATTCACGCGAGGGATGATCGCGTCTCCATCCGGCACGCCGAGAGCTCCGCCGGGACAGAAGTCGTTCTGGATGTCGACGACGAGCAGGGCGGCCCTCTTCCCCACGGTCCCGGTCCGCCATTCCTGCGAGTCGCTAAAAGGTTGCGGCCTTGCGAACCCGCACGAAGTCGTCGATATAGTCCTCGCGGAACGCGAGCATGTCGGGTAGCGCCCCGAACCATCGGGCTTCGATGACCTCATGACCGGGTCGGAGGTCCGCGGTCTCCGCGCGGGCGATGAACTGAGCGAAATACCCATGCCGGGCCCGACTCCCGTCCGTGAGCGTTTCGTGGACGATCCGAGTGAGGGCTGGATCCATCAACCCGACGCCGACCTCCTCCCGAACTTCGCGGCGGAGCCCTCCATCCGTCGTCTCTCCGGTCTCCAGCAAGCCGCCGGGTGTGAACCACAACTCCCCCGCGGAGGGTCGCCGGACACGGACCAGGACGACGTTTCCTCGGCCATCGTGGACGAGACCGCCTGCCGCCCAGAACGGCGCTCGGCCTTTCCGGCGAAATGAGGGATCGTCCGTTGGAACGGTACGCGTCCGGCGGATGATCGGGACGCGACCGAATTTCGCGAAAGCGTCCGCCATCCGATCCCTGCACTCTCCGGGGCACACGGAGGCTTCGAACGCCGGAAAGGTTATTTAACATCCCTCCGACTTCCGGACCGCGCAACCGGAGGCGCGTTCGTGCTCGAGGACGTCTCGGACCGGGCCAACAAGGTCTACGACGCGATGAAGTCCGCCGGCATCACGTCGGAGGACAAGATGCGGGATGCGGAGGCCATCACGAAGATGTCCAAGCTCCCGAAGAATTTCGTCCTCACGGCCCTTCAGGAACTGCAGTCGAAAGGGTATGCGAGACGAAGGGCCCGAGAGAAGGCGGCCGGCTACTACCTCGTGAAGTGATCCCCCGCGGAGTCACCGCCGCTTCTGCGGCAAGGCGGCGGCGACCATCATCGGCAAGAGGGCGGAGGCATCCCCCTCGATCGTCACCTGCTTCGCGGTCGGCTTCACCTTCCCCCACGAGATGCCTTCCCGCACCCGCGCTCCGCTCAAGCTGCCGTCCCATTCCGGCGCCGTCGTGATGTAGACCGCGTAGTCGAGGCCGCCTCGAAACTGGTTCCACCAGATCGTGTGGTGCTTCGACACGCCCCCGCCGATCATCAACGCGCCGGTCTCCTTGGCGCGGAACACGATGTCCGCGAGCTCGGCCTCGTCGCGGAACTGGTCGATCGAGAATGCCTTGTGGTCTTGCCAGAACGACCAGAGCTGGTAGCCGACCGCCCCGTCGAAGATTGCCGGCACGTAGACCGGGATGCGGTTCTTCCACGCCCACCAGAGGAGCGAGGCCCGGCTCCCGGTGCGGCGGCCGAGTTCCCACAGGAGCTCCTTCGTCGATAGGGACCGCTGGCCCGATTCCCAGACCGCACGGAGCATCGGTTGGAGTTTCTCCTCCAGCACGAGGCCGTACGACTCGTTTGGCACCAAGACGTTGCCGAGCCGATTCACGCCGAGCCGGTGCAGTTCGACGTCGTCGAGGTCGAAATCCCCGTGGTAGTAGGGCCGCCAGACCCGCGCGAGGTCGTGGTCCGCGGTGCCGCACGTCGTCACGACGACGTCCACGAGCCTGTGCTCGACGAGGCCGCGCAAGACCCCGCGGACGCCGGTGGCCATCAGGGCCGCGGGGAACGAGAGGAACGTCGTGCACCCCGCCCGACGGAAGATCGTCCGCAGGATCGCCACCCCCTCCGCGACCTTCTTGGCGGTGAACCCGCCGCCCCGATCCATCGCCTCCACCAGCGTCGCGACGTCGCGGGCGCGGGCGAGATCGATGTCCTCCACCTTGCGACGGAGCAGGTCTCCCTTGCGCATCCGGCGCCGAATCCTGGGATCTCGATAAAAGGCTATGGAGCGAGGAGCGCCCGGAGACGCTCCCAGACGCCGAGCGGGCCTCGCCAACGGAAGACGCTGCCGCAGTCCGCGCACCGTCCCCCGCCGTCGTCGTCGAATGCGACTCGCCGCGACGAACAGACGCCGCACATGCCCGTCACGGGTTTCGAAATCCCCCGCCGCCGACGTTCCTCGTCGACCTGTCCCTCGAGATGGCGGGCCGCTTCCTCCGCGTTGCGGGCGAGGGTGAGGCCCGCGAGGTAATCGCCCTTGCCCAGGACGTCCCTCGACTGGCGCAGGAGCGTGCGCACATCGGCCGCGCTCAGATCGTACGACTCCGCCTCCTTCAGGACCGGTTCGCTCGCCGCGATGATCGCCTGCGCCTTCTCGACCTGCGACTGCCGCAGCTGAATCGCCCGTTCGATCTGCCGCTGCTGACCCTTCATCGCGAGGCGCTCCGCGCGTTTCAGGAGGTCCCCGGCCCGTCCGTGCTCCACCGCCGAAATCGCGGTCCGCGCTTGGTCCAGGAGGCTCTCGGCTTCCCGCACGTCGGCGCCGACGTTCCGCGCGAGTTCGATGTGGTCCGCGACCGCAGGGACCGAGCCTTCGACCTCCTCGATGCGGCGGCTGCGCGCGTCACCTGCCCTCCGGCCCGCCTCGACGAAGCTCTCCCGCGCCGACGCGAGGCGATGGCGATCGAGGAAATCGGCGCCCTGCTTCCAGGCGTCTTCGGCGAGGGCGACCGAGGCCCCCAGGTTCGCCGCCTCCCGGATCGCGTCCCGCGTCTGGG
>WNGB01013004.1_pt1 | contig 11242 bp, 13 predicted proteins | sample 5400681 | NCBI WGS metagenome assembly WNGB01 (sample SAMN13153367, study PRJNA577476) | soil metagenome | isolation source: 115 cm soil or saprolite under grassland replicate 2 | place: USA:California | collected 2016-06-15 | reverse complement strand
CAGCCAGAGACAGAGCGGGGGCGTCTGCCGCTCGGACCGTTGAAGACGATCCACGTCTACTGGCTGGCGGGAATGAGCTGCGACGGCTTCACGATCTCCGTGGTCGGGGCCACCAATCCGGGCATCGAAGGTCTGCTGGCCGGCGTCGTTCCCGCGATGCCGAAGGTGATCCTGCATCATCCCGTGCTGTCCGCCGAGGCGGGGGCCGAGTTCGTGAAGCCCTTCCGCGACGCCGCGGACGGCACGCTGGGCGCGCCGTATGTGGTCGTCTTCGAGGGCTCGGTCGCCGACGAACGCATCGCCCACCGCACCGGCGGCTACTTCTCCGCGATGGGCGTCGAGGCGATCCCCGATGGGGAAGGCTCGCACCCGGTGCCAACCGCCACCTGGCTGAAACGCATGGTGCCCGGCGCCGCCGCCACGATCGCGATCGGCACCTGCGCCACGTGGGGCGGAGTCCCGTCGGCCGAAGGCAATCCGACCGGCGCCATGAGCGTCATGGACTTCCTCGGCAAGGACTACCGCAGCGCGTTCGGCTTGCCGGTCATCAACATTCCGGGCTGCGCGCCCCAGGGCGACAACTTCACGGAGACCGTCTTCGCCGTCCTGCTGTTCCTCCAGGGGCTCGGGCCTCTGCCGACGTTCGACGAACTCGGCCGCCCGGCGTGGCTGTTCCGCGACACGGTGCACCACGGTTGCACGCGCGCGGGCTTCTACGAGGAGGGCATCTTCGCCCAGCACTACGGAGATCCCGAGTGCCTCGTCGAGATCGGGTGCTGGGGGCCCGTCGTCAACTGCAACATCGTTCAGCGCGGGGCCATCAACCACATGGGTGGTTGCATGAAGGCCGGCGGCGTGTGCATCGGCTGCACGATGCCCGGCTTCCCCGACAAGTTCAGCCCGTTCTACAAAACGCCACCCGGCGCCGCCGTGTCGACGTTCGCGGCCCGGACCGTGGGCGGTGTCGTCCGGCGACTGCGGCGGCTCTCCAACCGGGAGGCCAATCGCGAGCATCGCTGGGACGTCACCGGCGAGGTCCCCAGCGGATGGGCGGACGTCCAGGCGCAGACGCTCACGGACAGGGCGATCAAGTTCTTCTACGGCAAGTGGCAGCACATGGCCTCCAAGAAGCCGGGACGGCCGCCCGGTGAGCAGGATCGCTTCTGGGGCGTCGATCGACCCGGCTACCGCAGGGACTACATCGACGAGAGCGCCGGCCGTGAGGACAGCAATGACCGGCGCTGACTTGTGGGCGGCCTGGCGGCTGTGGATGCTGGTCGCGTCCGCCGTCGTCCTCGTCGCGGCCGGCCTGCTGATCACCATCTGGGTCACGGCGCGCAGCATCGTCACCCATGCGACCCGGGCCTTGAAGGCGGCGGAGGAGATCCGCGACACCACACGCGTGATCTGGGAGCTGCAGACCACGAACGAGGTGGCCGAGCAGATCTGCGATACCGTCTGCGACATCGAGGCAAAGGTCACCAAGCTCGTCGAGGCGCTCCACGGCCAGGCGGCCGGGAGCCGGCGCTAGGAGGATCGCGATGAACGACATCAGCGCCGACACGATCCGCACGATGTGGACGGTGAGCCTCGTCATCTACGCCGTCGTGGTCGTCGTCGTTGCCACGCTCCTGACGTTGATCTTGGGCGCCGCGCGGGACATTCGCGCAGGCGTGTCCGGTATCTGGACGGTGGGACAGCAGATCGCCAACAACACGATTCACATCGCCCTCCTCGACGCGACGACACACGTCGCCGGCGAGATTCTCACGTGTGCCAAGGGGATCGTCGCGGGCACCGCCGCGCTGAAGGCCCACGCCGAGCGATGCCCCGGCTGTCCTGCGTGCGTGCTTGGTCAGGAGACGTCGCGATGAACGTGTTCGTCGTGCTGGCCGTGATCTCGATCGTGGGCGTCGCCGCTTTGTTCGTGGCTCTGGTCCTGTTCCTGCGCGCCATCGATCGGGTGCTGGAGGATATCGGTGGCCCCGCAAGCCGGTTCTCGGCGGTGGTGAACTATTTCGCGAAGATCAGGATGGGTGTTCGCGCCATCGAGCGACAGACCGACGCGCTCGCGCCGTACGTGACGAAGCTCAACGCTGGTCTTGCCGCCATCCGAGACGGGCTGAAAGCGATCGACACGAACCTGGCCGGCGTGATCGCCGCCGTGTCTCGCCAAGGACGAGCATGAGTACCGGGCCGGTCGTGATCCCCGACGCGGTGTACACGATATGGTGGATCGGCCTGATCGTGACGCTCGTCGTCTTCGTGCCGCTCGCCGTCTATTCGCTGCACCGCACGTGGCGCGCGGCCCGCTCCATCCAGCGCTACGCCGCCGAGACGCTCCAGGCCGCCGCCGGGATCGCACGGAACACCGCCAACGTCCGGGCGCTGGACACCACGATCGAGGTGGCCACGGACATGCTGGGGGCGGCCGGTGCCGTCGAGCGCAAGCTCGACACGGTGGCCGGCGTGCTCGAGCAGCGGTCCCGGTGAGGAGGCGCACATGTTGCTGACCCTGACGCTGATCACCGTCGCGCTCGTGGTGGTGGCGCTTGCCGGATACCTGATCGTCATCGCCTGGGCGCTGCTCGACACGCGCCGGAGCGTGGTGGCCATCGCCGATGGGCTCGACGTCGTGCGCGACCATACCCGGCCCCTGCCGGAGAAGCTCACCACCATCAACGGCGCGCTGGGCGCGCTGCTCGGCGGACTCGAGGCGGCCGACCGTCACGTCGGGCGCGCGGCCCGAGTGTTCCGGCTGTCCTGAGCCTGCGAGGGCCCCATGTGCTTCAAAAACCTGCCGATCGAGTTCGACGCCCAGGGCAAGCCGTACCTGCGCGCGGGCGTCGCGGATCCGTACGCGCCGACGACGACCGCGCCCCGTGGGATGCCGGCCCAGCTCACCGCCGACAAGGTCGAGGAGCTGCTCAAGCGCAACGGCTTCATCAAGGAGCTGGACTTCGATCCGGTTACCCGTGTCGCCGGGGCGCTCGCCTTCCACACCGTGGCGGACTTCAACGCCCGCAAGGTGCTCGAGGCCCGCTCGGTGGCGACGCTCTTCCGCGGCTACGAAGTCATCATGGTGGGGCGCGACCCCCGCGACGCGATCTACATCACGAGCCGCGCGTGCGGCGTCTGCGGCGGCGTTCATTCGGTCACCTCCGCGATGGCCCTCGAGATGGCGATCGGCTGCGTGCCGCCGCCGCTCGGCATCCTGGTCCGCAACCTCGCCCTCGCGCTGGAGTTCCTCTACGACCATCCACTCCACCTCCACCTGCTGGCCGGCCCCGACTACTCGGCTGCGATGGTTGGCCCCACCAATCCGTCGCTGCTCGCGCGGGCCCGATCGACCGACGCGCCCCACGCCGAGATCCACGGCTTCCGGACGATCGGCGAGCTGATGGAGGATCTGAACCCGCTCAGCGGCAAGCTCTATCTCGAGGCGCTCCACATGACGCGCGTGGCGCGCGAGGCGTACGTGCTCATCTGCGGCAAGTATCCGCACCCCCAGACGATCGTCCCCGGCGGCATGAGCTCCACGATCACCCTGAGCGTGATGAACGAGATGTTCACGCGCCTGGCGCAGTGCTTCGACTACAGCAAGAAGCTGGTGATGATCTGGGACGACCTCACGGAGCTCTTCTATACGGCCAACCCGGCCTACAAGCAGGTCGGCCGCCGGCGCGCGCACATGATCGACACCGGCATCTTCGATCATCCCGACGCCTACGACGCGACCTACGCCAACGCCGGCGCCTGGGGCGACCGACGCTGGGCCACGCCGGGCGTCATCATCGACGGCGAGCTGGTCACCACGGATCTGCACAAGCTGAACATCGGCATCGAGGAGTTCGTGGATCACTCGTACTACGAGGAGTGGTCCGGCAGTGGACAGCGGCAGCGCTTCGCCACGGATCCCGCCGGCAACCCGCTCTCGCCCTATCACCCGTGGAACAAGGTGACCAAGCCGAGACCGCAAGGGCAGAGCTGGAAGGAGAAATACACCTGGGACACGACGCCGCGGTGGGATCGCCAGTCGATGGAGGCCGGCGCCTACGCACGCCTATGGAACACGGCCGTCGCGCAGAAGCTGCCCGCCAACCCCTTCATCGAGTCGACGGGAATGTCGCTCAAGATGCGCCTACCGAAAGGCGCGCTCCCCGAGATGGAGATCGAGTGGCGCGTGCCCGAGATCTGGAACGCGTTCGAGCGCAATCGCGGACGGGCGTACTGCACGGCCTTCACGGCCCTGGTGGCGCTCAACAACTGGGTGGCGGCGATGGACCGCCTCAAGCTCGGTGACACCCGCACCAGCACACCGTTCGAGATCCCCAAGCGGGGCGAGCAGCGCGGCGTCGGCTTCTGGGGCGCCGGGCGCGGGTACCTCACGCACCACCTGGTCCTCGACCGGGGCGCAGTCGCCAACTACCAGATCGTCACGCCGTCGACGTGGAACGCCTCGCCCAGCGACCGCTGGCGGCAGCCCGGCCCGTACGAGGAGGCGGTCCTGAACACGCCGCTGCTCGAGGAGACGAACGACCCCAAGCAGTTCAAGGGCATCGACATCCTGCGCGCGATCCGCAGCTTCGATCCTTGCATGCCGTGCACGACCCACATCCACTCGGACGCCGGTGTGATCACGCGCGACGTCAACACCTGCGCGTGTGGCGTCGACGACGACGGCGGATAGCATGCGGGTGATCGTCGGCGGCGTGGGGTATCGCAACCTGCGCGATCACTCTGTCGGCGTCGAGATCGCGGACCGCCTCGAAGCGCAGACGTGGCCGGACGACGTCGTCGTTGAAGACATCAGCTACAACCCGATCGCCGTCGTGCAGCGCCTGGAGGACGAGCCGCCGGAGCTGCGATTCGAGCGCGCCGTCGTGATCGGCGCCGTCGAGCGTGACGGGCGCCGGCCGGGCACGGTCACGGCCTACCGCTGGGACGGCGTCCTCCCGCGAGACGAAGAGATCCATCGCGCCGTGACCGAGGCCGTCACTGGCGTCATTGCGCTAGACAACACGCTGGTGGTCGCCCGCCATTTCGGCGCGCTCCCGGACGAGATCGTCGTGGTGGAGGTTCAGCCGGCCGTCCACGAGTTCGGCGACGCGCTCAGCGACATCGTCAGGCCCGTGTTCGACGGGGTGTGCACGCTCGTGAGGACGCTGGCCACGGACGACGCCGCGGTCGCCCGGCTCCCCCGCACACCGCTGGGCGGCGTCACCCTGGTGAACACCGCGGCACCATGAGCGAATCGCGCGACATCCTCGAGGAGGTGCAGCGGCTCATCGCCGAGCTGGAGTCGCATCCGGACGCGACGGTGGGCGCCCGCCTCACCGACCTGCTGCAGGGCATCGACACGATCCACCGGACGGCGCTCACGCATCTCGTCACCGCCATCCAGGCCATGGCCGGCGAGGCGTTCATCAATCGGCTCACCGCCGATCCGGCGATCCGCCTGCTCCTCATGTCGTATGACCTCATCGCCGTGGATCGCCGCCTCCACGCCGAGGAGGCCCTCGACACGGTGCGCGGCCATCTCCACGACCACGGTATCGACGTCGAGCTATCGGAGATCGTCGGCGGCGCCGTCTACGTCAAGCTCCACGGGCTCGAGCGAAGCGGCGTCGCGCTCGAGGCCGTCCGCCACGATCTGGAGGAGGCTCTGAAGGTAGGCCTGGTTGGCTTCCAGGAGCTCGTCGTCGGCAACCGCGCGACAGCGCGGCCCGTGGAGCTCCTGCAAGTCGGTGGTCTCCGGCGCGCGCAGCGCCCCGTCTACCAGCGGGTCTGTACGGCATCGGAGGTCGCCCGCGGCACGCTGAAGGCCGTGGACCTCGATGGCCTCGCTGTCCTGATCGCCAACGTCGATGGTGACTTCTACGCGGTTGCCAACCAGTGCGGCGACAGTCCGCTGCCGTTGCAGTTCAGCACGCTCGAGGGAGCCGAGCTCCGCTGCAGCTGGCACGGGTGCCGCTACGACGTGCGGACCGGACGGCGACTCGGCGGCCCGGAGCGGCTCGCAGTCTTTCCCGTCGCGATCGAGAGCGGTGAGGTTTGCGTGGCCATCGGCGTCGAGCCGGTGGAGCAGGCCTGATCCGTGCGTACGCTCGTGGCCGGGTTCGGCAACGTCCTGCGCGGTGATGACGGCTTCGGCGTCGAGGTGATCCGCCGGCTGCGGGAGAGCGAACGACCGCTGGCGGACGTCGAGCTGATGGAAGTCGGCACGGCCGGGATCCGGCTCGCCCAAGAGCTGCTCACTCCATACGAACGCCTCATCATCGTCGACGCGATGACCCGCGGCGGCGCCCCCGGCACCGTGTACGTGTCGGAGGTGGAATCCGTCGAGTGTCCGGGCGAGATCGACCTGCACCTGGCCATCCCCTCCCGTGCGCTGGCGGTCGCGAAGGCGCTCGGCGCGCTCCCCGGCCGCGTGTTCATCGTGGGCTGCGAGCCGGCGGACGTCGACGAGCTGACGACGACGCTGACGCCCGCCGTCGGCGCCGCCGTGGACACCGCGCTCGGGCACGTGCGGCGCCTGGTCGCCGACGGTCGCGCCCCCGATCCGCTCGACGACCTGCAGCGGCGCGACGAGATCCTCCAGATCATGTTCTGGCTGCACGGCGAAGGTTTCGGTCCCGACGTGGCGATCGCCGACATCCTCCGCTTCACGGACGACGAACACGCGGTGCGCGCGACCCTCGGCCAGCTCGCCGACGACGGTTATCTGGAAACCCTCGGCGAGACGGCCGGCTCGAGCCGATACCGCCTGACAGCGCCGGGCGTGCACGAAGGCCGGCGTCGCTTCCTCGACGAGTTCGAGCCCTATCTGGCGCGCCACGCGCACGGCGAGTGCGGCGCGGCGGACTGCGACTGCCATCGCGGCGGCGAGTGCCGGGAGCCGGCGTGACCGCGGCGACCTGCGGCTGCGGCACGGCGCTGGCCGCCGGCGACTGCCTCTGTCCCGCCACGCCGCTGGCCAAGCTGATCGGCCGCCGCTATACGCTCGGGCTCCTCAGCCTCATCGCCAATCGCGGCACCGTGCGCTTCTCTGAGCTCCGCAGCCGGCTCGGCGATGTGAGCTCCTCGACGGTGGCCGCCCGCCTCAGCGACCTCGAAGAGGCGGGATTGATCGCGCGCCGCGTGTTTCCGGAGACGCCCCCGCGCGTGGAGTACTCGCTGACCGCTCGCGGCCGCGAGCTCTGCGGCATCCTCACCGACTTCCTGCGCCGCGGGCGGCGCTGAGCGACACCTTCCGTCGCCGTTGCATCGCCCACGCATGTCGGTAATACTTCGATTCCTCGAAGTACCTTCGATGAGTCGAACCGGAACTACCCGCACACCGAGGGGCCGATGATGCCTGGACAGCGCCGAACAATCCTCCCCCGGCTTGCGTTCCTTGCCGTCGTGACGTTGACGCTCCCAGCGCACGGGCACGCGCAGACGAGCGCGCCCCGCGGCGGCACGCTGGTCGTCGCGATCTCCGCCGATCCCGGTCATCTGAACCCGGCCATCACGACGAGCGGTGCCACCCACACGGCGGCGGAGCTCATCTACAACGGTCTGCTCGGCCGCGACGAGCGCGGGGACCCGATGCCCGATCTGGCCGAGAGCTGGGCCATCGAGCAGTCGGGCGCGGCCTACCGCTTCCGCCTGCGCGACGGCGTCACCTGGCACGACGGCGCGCGCTTCACGGCGGCGGACGTCAAGTTCACGTTCGAAGAGGTGCTCCTCAAGTTCCACGCGCGCACCAAGGCGTCGATGGGTAGCGCGCTGGCCGGCATCGAGGCGCCCGACGACCGAACCGTCGTCTTCCGCTTCAAGCAGCCCTACGCGCCCCTGCTGCAGCAGCTCGACGCCACCGAAGCGCCGATCGTCGCCCGACACGTCTACCAGGGCAGCGATCCGCAGACGAACCCGGCCAACGCCAGTCCGGTCGGCACCGGGCCCTTCAAGTTCGTCGCGTACAAGAAGGGCGCCGAGATCCGTCTCGCGCGGAACGCCGCATACTTCAAGCGAGGCCTGCCAGATCTCGACGAGATCGTGATGCGCGTCATCCCGGATGCCGGCACGCAGGTCCTCGCGCTGGAAAGCGGAGAGGTCGATTTCCTGTGGGGCGTTCCCGGCCCTCACCAGAGTCGCCTGCAGGCGGATGCCCGCTTTCGCATGGCGCAGACGTCGTATCATCCCGGCGGCTCCAACTGCATCATGACGGTCGGCTTCAATCTCGACCGGCCGACCCTCAAAGATGTGCGGGTCCGGCGAGCCATCGCGCTGGCGCTCGACCGCGAGGCCTTCCTGCGCCAGGTCCTGTTCAATGAGGGCAAGGTCGCCACGGCCCCGATCTCGAGCGAGATCACGTGGGCGCGCACCCGCGGGCTCCGCCTGCCGCCGTTCGATCGAGCCGAAGCGGAGCGGTTCCTTGACGCTGCCGGCTGGAAAAAGGAGCGGGATGCGGCGCGGGTCGCCCGGGGCGTCCCTGGCGTCGCCGACGGCACCCGGCTCGCCCTCGACTTCCTGCACTTCCCGGCGTTCGCCAAGTATGGCGAGCTCGTGCGGCAGCACCTCGGGGCCGTGGGCATCGACGTCATGCAACGTCCGCTGGAACCGGCGGTGTTCGCGCCCACCGTCTTCAAGGACCGGGCGTTCGACACGAACGTGATCTCGTACTGTAACGGCCCCGACCCGGAGATCGGCGTGCGACGCATGTATGACTCATCCCAGATCGGCCCGGCCCCGTTCACCAACGCCGCCGGCTACCGCAACGAGCGAGTGGACGCGCTGTTCGATCGTGCCGGCCGGACCGTCGAGCGCGAACGCCGGAGCGAGCTTTACCGTCAGATCCAGGAGATCCTCGTGCAGGAGCTGCCGTATGTCTGGCTGGTGGAGACGCCCACCACGCGCGCCTGGTCGGCGCGGTGCGGCGGCTTCAAGGCGTGGACAGGGCTCTTCGCGGAGGAGGCCTCCTGTAAGCGGTAGTCACCGGTGAGCGCCTGCTATCTGCTACGCCGGCTTGCGCAAGTCGTGCCCGCCGTCGCCGGCATCGTGCTGCTCGCCTTTGTCTTCGTCCACACCGCGCCGGGCGATCCGGTCCTGGCGCTCGCCGGTGAGCACGGTGACGCCGCCTACTACGCGTTCATGCGCCAGAAGTTCGGCCTGGATCGACCCCTCCCCGAGCAGTTGCTCGCCTACGCGACCCGCCTGCTGCACGGCGACCTCGGGCTGTCCTACGTCCACGGACGGCCCGTGGCGGACGTGGTCAGCGAGCGGCTGCCCGCCACGCTGTTGCTGATGGCGACGGCGTTGACGCTCTCGAGCGCGGCCGGTGTGGCGCTCGGGGTGCTGGCCGCCCGCCGGGCCGACCGAGCGGCCGACTTCGTCGTTCGGACCGGCGCGCTGCTGGCGCACGCGACCCCGTCGTTCTGGCTGGCCCAGGTCGCGGCGATCACGCTGGCGCTCGGAACGGGACTGTTCCCCGTCCAGGGTCTCACCGACGCGCGCCGCCCGTGGACCGGGGGGCGATATCTGCTCGACGTCCTTCATCACCTCGTGCTGCCGGCGCTTGTGCTGGCGGCCGGGGAGCTGGCGCTCATGACACGCCTCACCCGCGCCGGAGTGCTCGAAGGGCTGGCGACCGACTACGCGCGCACAGCGCGCGCCAAAGGCCTACCGGACAGCGCCATCGTGCGCCATGCGCTGCGCAACGCCATGCTGCCCCTCGTCACCGTCATCGGCGGGCGAGTCGGCATGGTGGCCACGGGCGCCGTCCTCGTCGAAACGGTGTTCGCGTGGCCGGGGCTGCTGTCGTCGATTCAGACCCGCGACGTCCCCGTGCTGCTCGGCATGTTCCTGCTCGTGTCGGCGGCCGTGATCATGGCGAATCTCCTGACCGACCTCACGTATGCCTGGCTCGACCCGCGCGTTCGCTACGACTGAGGCGCCCACGCGCGCCGTTGCGCGCCGCCCAAACCGCGGGCCCGGACGGCTCACGGCCGCGTTCACGACCGCCGGCGGCGCGGCCGGGCTCGTGCTGACGCTCGCGCTCTTCGCCATCGCCGGCCTTGCCGACGTAGTGGCGCCGACCGACCCCTTCGCCTCCGTCGGGCGCCCCCTGTCGTCGCCATCGCGCCTTCATACGCTGGGTACCGACGATCTCGGTCGGGACCTGCTATCGGGCGTCGTGCACGGCGCGCGGACGTCGCTGCTCGTGGCCCTCAGCGTGACGCTCCTGGCCTCGACCATCGGCGTGGCAGTCGGATCGTTGGCGGGTTACCGCGCGGGCAGCGTCGACGATCTAGTGATGCGCGTGACGGAGCTCGTTCTCGTGGTTCCGCGCTTCTTCCTTGCCGTGGTCGTGATCGCGCTGTTCGGAGCGGGGGTGGACCGCCTGATCCTTGTGCTCGGGCTGACCTCGTGGCCGGTGATCGCCCGCGTGGTCCGCGCCCAGACGCTCTCACTGGTGCGCCGGGAGTTCGTCGACGCCGCGCGCGCGCTGGGTGCCTCGGAGGTCCGTGTCATGGTCCGCCATGTCTTGCCCAACGCTCTCCCGGCAGCGTTGGTGGTGATCTCCGTCAATGCCGCCAGCGTCATCCTGCTGGAGGCCGGCCTGGGATTCCTGGGGCTCGGCGACCCGCGGATGATGAGCTGGGGTTACCTGGCGAACAACGCGCAGCGCTTCTTGCGTGTCGCGTGGTGGATGGCGCTGTTTCCTGGCGCCGCTATCGCGCTCGCGGTGCTGGGCCTCAACCTACTCGGCGACGCCGTCAACGACCTCCTCGATCCGCACGCCCGGCGAACGCCGGACGCGTAGCGGCGTCTAGGCCAGCAGGTCGTCGGCCAGCCGTCGGATGGCCGACACGCTCGGCGCGGTCGGCTGGTACTCGATCAACGCCGTCCCGCGCTCGTCCGCGGCCACGACGGCCTCGTCGTAGGGCACGACGGCGGCAATCGGTAGACCATGCCGACTGGCGAAGTCCCGCACGGTCGCCTCGTCACGGGTCGTACGTACCTTGTTGGCGATCATTCGCACATCGGCGATGCCGAGGTCCTTGGCGAGGATAAACGACCGGCTCGCGGTCTCCAGCGATTTGAAGTACGGCTCTCCGACGACGAACAGCGTCTCCACGTGCCGGGCGGTCCCGCGGCTGAGATGCTCGAGGCCCGCTTCAAGATCGACGATGGTCATCCGCGCGCTGCCCGCGACCAGCCCACCCAGCACGCCACGCACGGTGGCATGCGCGCGACA
>WNGB01029648.1_pt1 | contig 11243 bp, 13 predicted proteins | sample 5400681 | NCBI WGS metagenome assembly WNGB01 (sample SAMN13153367, study PRJNA577476) | soil metagenome | isolation source: 115 cm soil or saprolite under grassland replicate 2 | place: USA:California | collected 2016-06-15 | reverse complement strand
GACGGCAGGAAACACTCACCGGAACTCTTCAGGATATTGCCGAGCGAGCTATTGCCAGCGGCTTTGAAGCGCCGGCAGTGGCGGTCTTCGGGGAAGTTGTGGCTTTACGTGAAAGCCTGAACTGGTATGAAAACCGACCGCTCTCCGGAAAGCGAATTGTAGTTACTCGAACGCGAAAACAGGCGAGCGCGTTAAGCAAGAAGCTACGCGTGCTCGGCGCCCAAGTGGTCGAACTGCCGACAATCCGGATCGAACCTCCAACCGATCTGCGCGAATTCGCCGAGCTAGTGCAAGACGCGCACGTTTACGATTGGATTGTTTTCACGAGTGCGAATGGTGTGGAAGCGTTCTTCGAGATTTTCTTCAAGCTCTACAACGATACTCGCGAAATTGGCGGCGCACGGATCGCAGCCATTGGCCCGGCAACAGCGCAGCGGGTGAAAGAATTTCATTTGCATATCGATCTTCAGCCGGAGGAATTCGTGGCGGAAGCTATAGTAAAAGAGTTTCGGAAACGGGGTGGCATCGAAAATTTGCGGATTCTCGTGGTGCGCGCAGAAAAAGCGCGGGATGTGCTTCCCAAAGAACTCTCAGTATCCGGCGCGATTGTTGACGAAGCGCTCGCTTACCGGACGGTGTCGGAAACGCGCGATACCACCGGTGCACGCCGGCAACTGGCGAAGGGAGGGGCCGATCTGATTACGTTTACCAGTTCCTCGACGGTGGAAAATTTTCTCGCGCTTGGGTTGCCGTGGCCGAAAGGAATGCAAGTCGCGAGCATCGGACCGATCACGTCAAAAACTGCGCGCGATCACGGCTTGAAGATCGCCATTGAAGCGCGCCGGCACGACATCGACGGTTTGGTAGAGGCAATCCGGAATTTTTTTGCCGGGAAGAATGCCGAGGACAGCTAAATCGTTACAACGAGTAATGCTTCGCAGGTTAACGTTTTAGCTTTGTAACGTTGTAACTCTTTTATGGCGTCTCTTACGCATTGAAGCGGAACTTCGTGCGGACGCGTTTAGCATTGGCTTTGGCCTTGCGACGGTGCTTTTGCGAAGGCGTCTCGAAGGCGCGCAAACGGCGGACCTCCTCGAGAATGCCCTCAGCGTCGAGCTTGTTTTTAAGCCGCTTCAATGCGCGATCGACGGGTTCACCTTTACGAACGATCACTTCTGGCATCAATAATCACTCCTGTCCTCAGTTTTAGAAATTGGCTCTCTTGACCGGGCCGAGCCTACTCGGGCGAAGCCGCCTCGTCAACTTTCTCCGGAAAACCGCCCAGGAAGGACGGCTCAGCGTTCCCTGCCTACCGCTGGGCAAGAGGATTTGCTGCCGTGGTCGCTTTTTCGGTCACCTCCCGACGGAGCGAAACGGTGCTGCGTCCTCGCGCGCGGGTCCACCACAGCACAATAGGCGAAGCGATAAAGATCGAGGAATAAGTCCCGACAACCACGCCGATAATAATGGCAAGGGAAAAGTCGCGCAGCACTGGGCCGCCGAAGAGAAACAGGCAAAGAATCGGGATCAGGGTCACCGTACTGGTAAGAATCGTGCGACTGAGCGTCTGGTTAATACTTTCGTTCATGATTTGCTCGATCGAACCACGGCGTCCGCTGGCCAGGCCTTCCCGGATTCGGTCGTAGACGACAATTGTGTCGTTAATCGAGTAGCCGGCAATCGTCAGGACGGCGCCGACCATGGTGAGAGTGAGCTCTCGGCCCAGCAGCGCGAACATACCGACGGTCATGAGGACATCGTGCAGGAGTGCGACAATCGCCCCCACCGCAAAGGAAAGCTCAAAGCGAAAAGTTACGAAGATTAAAATTCCCAGGATGCCGAGACCGAGCGCTATTAGCGAGTTCTTCGCTAGCTCACCACCCACAAGCGCGCCCACCCGCTCTGAGCCTTCCACTTTAAAACCAACATTCGGCATCGCCTGCATGATCTGTTTTTCCGCCTTGTCACTTGTGTTCAGCGGCGTGCGTATGGTGATGTAACTTTTACCGCCCTGCGCCGACTCCTGAATCGATGCGTCGGCGAAGCCAATCGGCTTCAGTGCGTCACGGACTTGTCCGACGTCGATCTTGTTCGGCGCACTCATCGTTATCAGATCGCCGCCGCGGAAGTCGACACCGAAATTTCTCTCGCCCCGAATGTAAAAGGCGGTCGCGCCGGCCAGGAGCAGCGCGAGCGAACACATGCAGGCAAGAAAACCTTTACCGAGGAAATCGATGTGCTTCGACGAAATCAAATGCAACATCGAGATGCGCTTCACTCGCTCGGTATCGACGAACCAACCGAGGAAATTCCGGCCAACGATGAGGGCCGTGAACAACGAGGCCAAGATGCCAAGCGTAAGCGAGATAGCGAAACCTTTCACGGGGCCGCTTGCCTGCCAAAAAAGAATCGCCGCCGTGATCAGCGTCGTCACGTTGGCGTCGAAGATGGAGCTAAAAGCTTTCTCGTAAGCTGCTTTAACCGCGACCTTGAGCGATTTGCCCAGAGCCATTTCTTCGCGCAATCGCTCGTAAATGAGCACGTTCGCGTCCACGGAGAGGCCAATCGTCAAAATAATGCCGGCGATCCCAGGCAGCGTGAGGACGAATCGGAACATGGTGAGTGCTCCGATCAACAGGATGAGGTTGATGATGAGCGCGAGATTCGCGACGAGCCCGGGAATTTTGTAATAAACCGCGACGCAGACGAGAGTGATGGCTAGCCCCAGCAGACCGGCAAGAATGCTCGACCGGATTGAATCCATCCCAAGCGTAGGCGAAACGCTGCGCTATTCTTCGATGCTCACCGGCGTCTGTAACGGGTTCTCCAGCACGCTCGCCAGCCCACGCGCTTCCTCCTCGCCCATGCCCCCGCCGCTGATCACCGCATCGCCACCGTAAATGGCTGTCTTGATAACAGGCGCTGACTGAATCACTCCGTCCAGCACAATTGCAAATCGGTGATTCACGTTGGCTTCAGTGATTTGGCCGAATTTCTTGGTGCCTTCACCGTCAAATTTCAACTGCACTTCCCACCCTTCGTTGCCATATCTGGGGGCAGCTTGCGTTACGTGATCGCCGCCGAGGTCTGCTTTCTTTTTCACCAGCAGACGCTCATTTCTCGCCGGCTCATTTCCCTCTTTGCGCAGTTTGTAGGTTTCGATGCGATAATCGGGCGGAATCACGTCTTTTCCTTCGTCGATCGCTTTTAAGCGTTGACCGTTGTCCGGATAAACCAGGCGAAATTCCAGTTTGGCCACGCGTGAGAGTTGATCGCGCGCCTCTTGAATTTTTGCGGTATCGAGTCCCGGGATTTGGACAAGAATGCGATCATTTCCAACCGGACTGATAATCGGTTCGCTTGCGCCAAAATAATCGACCCGTTTGCGAATGACTTCGACAGCCTGATCGAGCATGCCTTTGGTCACGTCTTTATCCCCTTTCAAGCGAATGAGGAAGGACGTGCCGCCCTGAATATCGAGGCCGAGCGCGATCTTTTTCTGTGGCGGCCAGATCGTGATGATGCTGAATGTGACGAGAAGTAGCATCAGTGTGGCTGCGAGCAGGCGTTTCCGCAGCCCTTGATCGGTGGCGAAGTACCACCCGAAAAGAACGAGCATGACAAGCCCGACGAAAAATGTAAGCGCGGGGGTCATCGGATTTTTGATTTTCGATCTTCGATCTTCGATCTGATCATCGCTTCAAGATAACGCTTCAACAATTTCACCGTCTATCAACTATCAACTTTCTTTGAGCACATTTGCGATGGCCGATTTCTCCATCTCGATCTTCACGTTATCGGCTACTTTTACGATCACGGTGGTCTCCTTCACGTTGGAGATAAGGCCGTGAATGCCGGCGTTCGTCACTACGCGGTCCCCAGTCTTTACACTCGCGATCAATTTCTGTTGTTGTTCCTGTCGCTTTTTCTGTGGCCGGATCATCACGAAATACATGATGACGAAAATGAAAATGAACGGCACAAAGAAGCCGATGCCGCTGACCGGACTGCTTGCAGGAGTGGCGCTTTGTGCCAGGAACGTGTGGAGCATATTAAGAATTGGAGAGCGCACCTTAAGCGCGAACGCCTCCGCTGCAATTCTTCTTTGTCATTCCCACTGAATTCCTGTCATTTCGAGCGAACATCACGCCCTGAGCGAAAGTCTTGCCCTGAGCGGAGCCGAACGGGCCGAACGGGTCGAATGAGATGAGAAATCTCTTTCTGTTTAATCTCGAGATCGACGTCTCGCGTTTTGTATTTCGAAACAAAACTTTTTCGAAACTCATCGAACTTCTGGTTCTCGATCTGCTCCCAGGCATGCCGCATCAAGTCGAGATAGAAATGCAGATTGTGCAGCGTAATCAGGCGAAGTCCGAGAATCTCTTCAGCCTTGATTAAATGACGGATGTAACCCCGCGTGAATTCCCCACACGCGGGACAAGTGCAACTTTCTTCGATCGGACTCTTGTCCAGCGCGAACTCTGCGTTCTTTAAATTGAGGGTGCCTGTCGCAGTGAACGCCGTTCCGTTGCGTGCCAGGCGAGTTGGCAACGCGCAATCGAACATGTCCATTCCGCGCGCAATCATTTCCAGTAACTGCGGCGGGGTACCGAGTCCCATCGCGTAACGTGGTTTCTCCCTCGGCAAAAACGGTTCGCTCTTTGCTGGCGCAGATCATCAAATGCGGCGCCCTGAACGATGCCGAAAAGGAGCTGGCTTGCTGTGGTGGGAGCCGTGTCGACTGCGTTCTTCGGATTTGCAGGCGACACACCTGTCTCTACAGCTCTTCCAGTTCGAGATTGAGCGTTCAGCGTTGGGCGTTCAGCGTTTCCTTTTTTCCACTCGTTACATCTCTTCGCCCACCGCGTTGTCATCTCCGCGCTGCGCGCCGCGTAATCGTATTCACAGGGATACGGCGCACACTCGTCGAGCACCATTGCGATATCGCTGCCAAGCGTCTTCTGAATTTCCATCGCAATCTCGGGAGTGATAAATGCTGGCCTTCCATCCACGTGATTTTGAAAATGCACGCCTTCTTCCGTGATCTTGCGCAGTTTCGCCAGCGAAAAAATCTGGTAACCGCCGCTATCCGTCAGGATCGGTCCGTCCCAATTCATGAATTTGTGCAGCCCGCCGAAGTGCCGGATCACCTCGAGACCCGGCCTAACGAATAGATGGTAGGTATTTCCGAGGATGATCTGCGCATTGAGTTCGAGCAGCTCGCGCGGACTGACCGCTTTCACGCTGCCTTGCGTTCCCACCGGCATGAACGCAGGCGTATCGATCGCTCCATGCGACGTCGTCAACCGGCCACGGCGCGCGCGCGATTGTCCATCTTGCCCGAGAAGCTCAAGCACGCACCAACTGTAGCAACTGTAGGGGAGGCTGACAGCTTCCTTGGTAAAAAAAGATTGGGAGTAATCGTGAAGTTGTCAGCTTCCGCCACAGCTGTGGCTACAGCATCTCCGCACGCCCGTCGTGAGGCTCTTTGAGAAAAATCTCCGGTTGCTTTAGTTCATCGCTCAAGGCAATGAGTGTGCCACGCAACCCAGAAAATGGGCGCGCAAAAAATTCGTTGCGGCTGACGATTTTCCCTCTATATTCGCCGCTCACCGCATCAGGGCGCGTGAGGAATTTGTTACGCGGCCTGAGCGGGTTTTTTGTCGCCCTGACCACGAGGTGTTCGGCGGCACTTTGTTTTTAGAAAATGCCAACGATTAATCAATTGATTCGAAAAGGACGCCGGAAGGTCTCGGTGAAATCGAAGTCACCGGCCCTGACCGATTGTCCGCAGCGGCGCGGTGTGTGCGTGCAGGTGATGACGCGCACGCCGAAGAAGCCGAATTCTGCCTTGCGCAAAGTGGCAAAAGTGCGGTTGACGAATGGCCAAGAAGTGATTGCCTACATTCCAGGCGAGGGACACAACTTGCAGGAGCACTCCATCGTGCTGGTACGCGGAGGGCGCGTGAAGGATCTGCCCGGCGTGCGCTACCACATTGTGCGTGGTACGCTCGACAGTCTTGGCGTGGATGGACGTCGACGCAGCCGCTCCAAATATGGAGCGAAACGACCGAAAGGTGGCGGCGGCCGAGGGGGCGCAGGGAAGGAAGCTGCGGCCGAAAAGAAATAATTTTGGATAGAAAGATCAGCAATGTCGCGACGGAGGAGAGTTTACAAAAAAGAGGAGCGCGTCGATTCCCGCTACGGGAGTGCGGCGGTGGAGCGCCTCATTACGACCGTTATGAAGCGCGGCAAGAAATCGCTCGCGGAACGGATCGTGTACACGGCGATCGACAAATCGCGCGAAGGTTCTGATTCGGTCGATCCGCTGGAAGTTGTAAACAAGGCGGTCGAGAATGTTCGTCCGCGGCTGGAAGTAAAATCGCGTCGCGTCGGTGGCGCGACTTATCAAGTGCCCATGGAAGTGACGCCTGCGCGCCAAATTTCGCTCGCGACTCGCTGGATCGTTCAGTACGCGGACAATCGTAAAGGATTGCGAATGGCCGACGCGCTTGCTCAGGAAATCAAGGATGCGGCCGCTGGTCAGGGCAATGCGATCAAGAAACGCGAAGACACACACAAAATGGCGCAAGCGAACCGCGCGTTTGCGCATTTCCGCTGGTAACAATTATGGCGACGGCGACAATGGAACAGAAAAAGGCCCCCGCGAAAAACCCGAACTCGCCCGACCGCAAGTTCCCGCTAGAGCGGACGCGGAACATTGGGATCGCCGCGCACATCGACGCCGGCAAGACGACGCTGACAGAACGCGTTCTGTTTTACACCGGCATGATCCACAAGATCGGCGAAGTGCACGAAGGCACGACCGTGACGGACTGGATGGAACAGGAGCGCGAGCGCGGCATCACCATTACATCGGCGGCGACGACCTGCGCGTGGACGCAGCGTCAGGAGCCCGGTGTTTACAAAATTTTCGAGGGCATCAAGCAGCGCATCAATATCATTGATACGCCGGGTCACGTCGATTTCACGGCGGAAGTGGAGCGGTCGTTGCGTGTTCTTGATGGCGCGATAGCAGTCTTCGACGCTGTGGCTGGCGTGCAGCCGCAATCGGAAACGGTTTGGCGGCAGGCTATGAAATATAATGTTCCGTGCATCGCGTTCATCAACAAAATGGACCGCGTCGGTGCTGACTTTAAGATGTCGATCGATAGCATGCGCCAAAAACTCGGCGCGAACGCCTGGCCGGTTTTGCTCCCGCTCGGCAAAGAAGATCAGTTCAAAGGCCAGATCGACGTCATTAATAGGAAGACGGTCATTTATTCGGACAGCGATCAGCTTGGATCGACGTATGAATTGACGGATGTCCCCAAGGAGTATGTCGATCTTGTGGACAAGACGTACAACGATCTGGTCGAACAAATTTCAAATCTCGACGACGAAGTTGCAGAGACTGTCCTCGAGGAAAAGCCGGTCACGCCCGAACTGCTGAAAGCGGGAATTCGGCGCCAAACCATCGCCAACAAGTTTGTGCCGGTCGTTGCCGGCTCAGCACTCAAGAATAAAGGCGTGCAGTACCTGGTCGATGCCGTAGTCGATTATCTGCCGAGCCCGCTCGATATTCCGCCGGCCAAAGGCATGGAGCCCGATACGCACGAGCCGATGGAGGCGCCGACCGACGATAACGCGCCGTTCTGTTCTCTCGCATTCAAATTGTGGAGCGATCCGTTTGTCGGCAAGCTTGTTTTCTTCCGCGTTTATTCCGGCACGCTCAGCAAAGGCGACACGGTTTACAATCCGCGTACGAACAAACGCGAACGCATTTCGCGTTTGATTCAAATTCAAGCGGACAAGCGCGAAGACATCGAAACCTGTTACTCAGGTGATATCGCGGCCATCGTTGGAATTAAGAACATCACCACGGGCGACACGTTGTGCGACGAGGACCATCCGATCCTTCTCGAACCGCCGTCTTTTCCCGATCCCGTCATTTCAATGGCGATTGAGCCAAAGACGAAATTGGATCAGGAGAAAATGGCGACCGCGTTGCAGCGACTCGCTGAAGAAGATCCGACCTTCCGCGTTTACACGCATGAAGACACCGGCCAGACAATCATCGCCGGGATGGGCGAGCTGCACCTGGAAATCATCCGCGACCGCATGTTCCGCGAATTCAAAGTGGACGCAAACGCGGGCAAGCCCCAGATCGCATACCGCGAAACGATCACCACCAACGCCCACGGCGTCGGCAAGTTGATAAAGCAATCAGGCGGCCGTGGTCAGTATGGACACGTCGAAGTTGACATGCGGCCCGCCGATCGCAGCGAAGGCCTCGTCGTTGAAAACAAAATCGTCGGCGGCGTTATTCCGCGCGAATACATTCCGGCGGTCAAAAAGGGCATCCAAGAGGCGGTGCTCAACGGCGTCCTCGGCGGTTATCCCGTCGTCGATGTTGAGGTAGATATCGTTTACGGAAGTTTCCACGAAGTCGATTCCAACGAGCTGGCGTTCAAAATGGCGGCGATCTTTGCCATGAAGGATGGCTTCAGGCAGGGCAAGCCAATTTTGCTGGAGCCGATCATGAAAGTCGAAAACATCACGCCGGACGAATTTCAGGGCGACATTTGTGGCGATCTGAGCCGGCGACGGGGCAGCATCAACAGCATTGAGACCCGAGGTAACCTGGCGATCATTCACGCGGAGGTTCCGCTTGCCGAGCTGTTCGGGTACGCGACCGCCATTCGTTCGCTTTCGAAAGGCCGCTCGAGTTATTCGATGGAGCCATCGCATTTCCAACCAGTCCCGCCGAACCTGGTCCCAGCGATTCTCGACCAGAAGGAGGCTAAATGAGCAATGGGCAGCGCATTCGGATTCGCTTGAAAGCGTTCGACCATCGCATGCTCGATCAATCCGCGGTCGATATTGTCGAGACCGCTAAGCGCACCGGCGCACGAGTGGCCGGGCCGATTCCGCTGCCAACGTTGATCGAGAAATTCACGGTGAATCGCTCGCCGCATGTTGACAAGAAATCGATGGAGCAATTTGAAATTCGCACCCACAAGCGGTTGCTCGACATCATCGAGCCGACTGCGAAAACAGTGGATGAACTTAAAAAACTTAATTTGCCTGCGGGCGTCGATATTCCGATTAAGATTTAAGCGGAGGCACTTCTGAAAGATTTGCAAACCCACGATCATGAGCATCGGGCTTCTTGGACAAAAAATCGGTATGACCAGCGTTTACGACGCCAAGGGTCGAATGTGTCCCGTGACCGTGATCGCGGCGGGCGATAACGTTTTACTGCGTCGCTTGACCGAAAAAAACGAGGGCTATTCGGCGGTGCAGGCAGGGTTCGGTGCGCAGAAGGAATCGCGCGTCACCAAACCATTGCTTGGCGAATTCAAGAAGGCCGGCGTCGAGCCGCAAAAATTTGTGCGCGAGTTTCGCCTGACCAGCGATCTTCCCGAAAGCGAGATCAATTTGAGTGTCACGCAATTTCAGGCAGGCGACTATGTCGATGTGATTGGCCGATCGAAAGGCAAAGGGTTTCAAGGTGTGATGAAGAAACACAACTTCCACGGACAAGGCGCGTCGCATGGTTCGAAAACTCATCGGCGCAGTGGTGCAGTAGGCAATCGATCTACGCCGGGACGCATTTGGAAGAACATGGGGATGCCGGGTCATCTCGGGGATGAGCGCGTGACCGTGCAGAATCTTCAGGTCATGCAGGTGCGCGAGACTGAAAAAGTAATTCTGATTAGCGGCGCAGTGCCCGGCGCAAACGGTAGTTTTGTTGTCATTCGTCCGGCCTTGAAGAAGACCAGCGGCGAGGGCGCCGCCGCCAGGGTAGCTGCGACGTCCTCATCAGAGAAAGGGGCAAAATGAGCGCAAAAGTTTTAACCAAAGCAGGTGCCAGGGAAGCGAAGATCAAGTTGATCGAAAATGGACGCGGTACGCAGGCCGTCCATGAGACCGTCGTGGCCATGCGCGCGGCGCGCCGTTCCGGATCGGCCAACAGCAAGACGAAAGCCGAAGTGAATCTATCCGGCGCAAAACCCTGGCGGCAAAAGGGAACCGGCCGCGCCCGGGCTGGCTACAAATCATCACCGATTTGGCGTGGTGGTGGCGTCGTTTTCGGACCAAAGCCGCGTGATTATTCCAAAAAGATCTCAAAATCCGTGCGACGTCTCGCTTTTCAAAAAGCGCTGAGCGAGCGGATCAACGCCGGGGATGTTTTGACAATCGATAAATTCGTTGTTCCGGAACTGAAAACGAAGTCGTTCCTGGCGTTGCTGAAAAAGCAGACGGATGCGCGGAAAGTTTTGCTCATTTCGGATGCGTTCGATCCAACAACGTTCAAATCAGCGCGCAACGTCAAACCGGTGCGGCTCGCGACCGCTGCCGATGTAAACACAGAGCAATTGCTGTCGTTTGAGAAAATTCTTGTCACACACAAGGCTCTCGAACGCCTCGCGGAACGGACCAACCCGCCTTCGTCTCGTAGTCGCGGGACTTCGGCGCCATAAAATGCACGAGCCGCACGACATTATTCAAACTGCCTCGTTGACTGAAAAGTCAACGTTGATGAGCGAAAAGCAGAACAAGTATGTCTTCCGCGTGAGCCCGCGCGCCAATAAAATTCAAATTAAGAATGCGATTGAACGGCTGTTCCAAAAAAAAGTGCTCGATGTGAACACCTGTAATTACGCCGGCAAAGAGAAACGCGTGCGCGGCCCGTTGGGACGACGCCCGCACTGGAAGAAAGCTATCGTGACGCTCGCAGAAGGAGAAAAAATCGACCTGGTATGATGAGAGAAAAATTATGGCGCTGAAAGATTATCGCCCGCTTACACCGACGCTGCGCTTCAAGTCATTGCCGGGCTTCGATGAAATCACGAAGTGGCGGCCGGCTAAGAGCCTCGTTGAACCGAAGAAAAAATCCGGCGGTCGCAATAACTACGGCCGGCTCACGTCGCGGCACATCGGGGGCGGGCACAAACAAAAATACCGCAAGGTTGATTTTAGCCGGCGCAAGCACGGTGTTGTCGCGGAGGTGATAGGGATCGAATATGATCCAAATCGTTCCGCGCGGATTGCTCTCATTAAATATGCGGATGGCGAGCTGAGTTATATTCTCGCGCCGAACGGACTTCGAGTTGCATCGACCGTCGCCGCCGGGGATGATGTCGCGCCCGATCTGGGAAATGCGCTGCCGCTCCACGCGATTCCGCTCGGCACTAATATTCACAATATTGAATTGAGCCCGGGCCGCGGCGGTAAGG
>WNGB01014084.1_pt1 | contig 11247 bp, 2 predicted proteins | sample 5400681 | NCBI WGS metagenome assembly WNGB01 (sample SAMN13153367, study PRJNA577476) | soil metagenome | isolation source: 115 cm soil or saprolite under grassland replicate 2 | place: USA:California | collected 2016-06-15 | reverse complement strand
TGGATGCAGGATGCTTTCCGACTAACTGAGTTCGATCGCGTTTTACAAAAAACCCCATTTAGCTTCGACGTGTCAGTCTGGGAGTTTTTCTGGCCGTTATTGAACGGAGCCCGTCTGGTGATAGCACGTCCCGGCGGCCATCAGGACAGTGCTACCTAGTCACTCTGATCGCGGAGCAAAGAATTACTGTGGTCCACTTTGTTCCTTCGATGCTTCAAGTTTTTCTAGAAGAGCCACGTGTTAAAGGTTGTGATTGCCTTAGGCTCGTTATTTGTAGTGGAGAGGCATTAAGCGTCGATTTACAGGAGCGATTCTTCGCTCGATTCGATGCAGAATTGCACAATCTTTACGGGCCAACTGAGGCCTCTATAGACGTCACTAGCTGGGCGTGCGAACGAAGAAGCAATCGGTGCTCGGTTCCAATCGGCAGGCCCATCGCCAATACTCAGATCTACATTCTCGACTCTCACATGCAGCCTGTCCCGATTGGAGTACCGGGTGAGCTCCACATCGGCGGTGCTGGATTTGGATTGGCGCGCGGATACGTGAACCAGCCGGAACTGACAGCAGAAAAATTTGTTGCCAGTCCTTTTAACAGCGAATCGGGATCGCGGCTGTATAAAACAGGAGATCGAGCTCGCCATCTGCCGGATGGGAACATCGAGTTTCTTGGTCGGCTTGATAATCAGGTCAAGGTCCGTGGTTATCGGACCGAGCCAGGCGAGATCGAAGCCACGCTGATTCAACATCCGGCGGTAAGGAAATGCGTGGTCGTGGCTCGTGCTCGTGACTCGTTGCTCGAACAAAGCCTCACGGGCTACGTCGTACTAAAGCAGCACCCGGCTCCATCCGTTGCTGAGCTGCGTAGCTATTTGAAAGAGAAACTGCCCGAATACATGATTCCGTCGGTGTTCATATCGTTGGATGACTTGCCATTGACGCCCAATGGCAAGATCGACCGCGATGCGCTGCCGCCCCCGGACGGCGAGCGGCCACAACTCGACCAAGGCTTTGTTGAACCGCGCGCCGAGATCGAAGAGTTGGTGGCGCAGGTGTGGCGGGACGTATTGAAGGTGGAGCAGGTCGGCGTCTACGACAACTTCTTCGAGCTGGGCGGGCATTCGCTACTGGCCACTCGTGTTGTCACTCGGTTGCGGCAGAATTTTGACATCGACCTTCCATTACGGAAGCTCTTTGAGTTGCCGTGCGTGGCGGCCTTGGCCGAGCATATCGCCATCGTTCTTCAAGACAAAAGCCGCAACAAGACTCCACCCATTGTTCCAGTTTCTCGGGATCGACTCATACCGTTATCGTTTTCGCAGCAACGGCTCTGGTTCTTACATCAGGTTGATCCCTCGATGACTGCCTACAATATTCCAGCGATCTTTCACATCGAGGGACCATTCAATGTTGGGGCACTGGAAGAGGCGCTCAACGCTATCGTAGCTCGGCACGAGATCTTACGGACAAATTTGGCTGTCGTGGATGGTTCCCCCGTACAAAGAATTCTGCCGTCCATGAAAATGCTCCTGTCAATCGCCGATCTTAGCGATATTCCCAATGACGTGAGTGAAGCCAGGGTGCGACAACTTGCACTGGAAGAAGCGCGCCAGCCTTTCGATCTTGCCGGTGATCCGCTCGTGCGAGCGCGACTGTTACGCGTGAATGAGCAAGACCATTTCCTAATTCTCAATATTCATCACGCCGTCTTGGATGGATGGTCGATGGGTACACTGTTCCAGGAACTTGGGAATCTCTATGAAGTTTTCTCCGAGGGACAACCCGTTGCGCTCCCGCCGCTGCCGGTTCAGTTCGCTGATTATGCGGTTTGGCAGCGCGAAACGATCCAAGGAGACGTTCTGGCAGCCCAATTGGATTATTGGAAGCGACAACTAGGCGATCACTTACCGGCGCTCAATGTTCCCGCCGACTACGCCCGTCCAGCGACGCAGAGCTTTCGCGGAGCGAGGCAAGCAATGCTCCTTTCCGAGGAACTCACGCGGGCACTGAAGCAGCTCAGCCGCCGGGAAGGCGTCACGCTCTTTATGACTCTATTGGCGGCCTTCAATATCCTTCTCTCGCGTTACAGCGGCCAAGATGACGTCATTATCGGTTCTACGGTCGCGGGTCGCAGTCGGTCGGAGATCCAAAGACTTATCGGATTTTTTGTTAACGCGTTGCCCCTGCGCACGGATCTCTCCGGCAATCCGAGCTTTTTGGAATTACTGAAACGTGTGCGCGAGGTTTGCTTGGGCGCCTACATGCATCAGGATGTGCCGTTTGAGAAAATCGTCGAAGCTATCAATCCGAGCCGCGATTTAACTCGTAATCCTTTGTTCCAGGTCATGTTTAATATGGTCGACACGTCGGACCGCGTGCTTGTTTTGCAGGGCTGCGAAGTCACAAAAGAATCGTTTTTCGATCCGGAAGCGAAGTTTGATATCACCCTCTATGCGCCGGAGAAGAATGGGACCATTGAACTAGCCATCGTTTACAATACCGATTTTTTCTCGGAGAGCCGGATTGCCGCCGTGCTCGAACAGTTCCACTACCTGCTCTGCCAAATCGCGCAGAGGCCAGAAGAAAAAATCGTCGTATATAGTCTCGTCCCTCTGTCGACCAGAGCGCTCCTGCCTGATCCGACTGAACCGCTCGACGATACTTGGGAAGGGGCCATTCACGAGTTGTTTTCCAGGCAAGCTGAGCGAGTGTCGGATCGACCGGCTGTTGTTGATCCGGACGAGTTGTGGACATACAGCGAACTCGACGCGTGTACCAACCAACTCGCGAACTATTTTATAGCTAGCCGAATTCAGCCGAAGGACGTGATCGCCATCTACGCGCAGCGCAGTTGTCCTCTCGTGCTGGCTTTACTCGGTGTTCTCAAAGCCGGCGCGGCCTTCGTCATTCTCGATCCGGCTTATCCTTCCGCACGCTTGGTCGATTACCTTCGGATTGCGCGGCCAAAAGGATGGGTGCAAATGGATGCCGCTGGCGATTTGCCCGCGGAACTTTCGGAATTCTTTGATAGTCTTAGAATTTCCTGTCGCATCAAACTCGCGAGCACAAAACAGAGCATCGCTAATTTCCTGAGTCATTATCCTGAAAGTGAGACAGGTGTTCAGGTGAATGCGAACGACCCGGCCTATATCGCCTTTACTTCCGGCTCGACCGGAGAACCGAAGGGTGTTCTCGGTAGACATGGGCCCATCACCCATTTCTTTCCATGGCAAGAAGAGGCATTTGACCTTAGCGCAACGGATCGCTTCAGCCTGCTGTCCGGGCTTGGCTATAATCACTTACATCGCGATGTCTTCACGGCTTTGTCATTAGGAGCAACACTGTATATTCCTGCACCAGAGATCGTGAAATCTCCTGACCGACTCACGGAATGGATCGAACAGAACGAAATCACTGTACTCCATCTGACTCCTGCTCTAGGTCGACTGTTACGAACATCAACAGGTAAGACTCTTCCGTCCATGCGCCGCATCTTTTTCGGTGGTGATGTCCTGACAAGACGAGACGTGACTTTGACACATGAGATTGCGCCCAATGCTAAGATCGTTAGCTTCTATGGTGCGACTGAAACCCAGCGTGCAGTGGGCTATTTTGCGATTCCGGAAGCGGACGCCAGGCTACGGCAGACCATTCCTTTAGGACGAGGCGTTAAGGATGTTCAACTGCTGTTACTTAATGCGAACGGACAACTCACCGGAATCGGAGAGCTCGGGGAGCTGTACGTTCGCAGCCCTCATCTCGCGGCGGGCTACCTTGGCGACGACGCGCTTACAGAGAAGAATTTCCCGATTAACCTATTCACGCACGAAGCTTGCGACCGGCTTTATCAATCCGGTGAACTTGGAAGATACCTGCCGAATGGAAACGTTGAATGGGTGAGGAGAAAAGACCGGCAAGTGAGCATTCGTGGGTTCCGTGTCGAACTCGCGGAAGTCGAGTCCGCTCTAAATCAACACTCGGCAGTACGGGAGAGTGCGGTTGTCGCGCGAGACTATCGCGAACTGGTAGCCAGTGATCCAAAATCCAAAACCCGTACTGGGTACAGTCCCAGTATCGAAAATCCAGAATTTGACACGCGCTTGGTGGCTTTCGTGGAAAGGAAGCAAGAGCAATCCCCCTCTATCGAGGAACTGCGCTGTTTCTTGAGCGGAAGGTTGCCGAATTACATGATGCCTTCGTATTTCCTATTCGTGGATCATCTGCCGTTAAGTCCCAACGGCAAGGTGGATTACCTTGGGCTTCCGCCACCGGATCAGCTTTTACGGGTGGCGGAAGTTGAATTCGACGCGCCGCAGACCGACTTGGAACAGACTTTGGCCAAAATAATTTCGGAAGTTTTGGACGTTGAGCGGATCGGTCGGCACGAAAATTTCTTTCATATCGGAGGTCATTCATTGCTTGCCGCGCAAGTCACTGCACGGGTCAGGGACGCCCTTTGTGTATCGTTAGATCTGCGCACTTTTCTGGAAACACCGACCGTCGAAGGCTTGGGCCGGCAGGTTGAAGTGTTGCTTGGAACCAAACTTGCGCAAGTCACACCAGATAAGGAACGAGAGGAGATCGAGATATAAATATTGCCGACTATCTCTCTCAGCTCCACGGCCTAGATATACGGCTCTCCGCCGATGGCGAACGGTTGCGCATTAACGCTCCCAAAGGAGTTCTCACGGCAACTCTCCGTGAGCAAATCGCGGATCGAAAAGCGGAGATTCTGCAGTTTCTCCACAACGCAGCTGCTGCTACCCGATTCGCGCCACCGCCCATCCGTCGCGTGGCGACAGATCAAGGATGGCCTTTGTCTTTCGCCCAAGAACGGCTGTGGTTCTTGGAACAATTGAAGCCCGGAAGCTCCGTTTACAACATCTGCCGTGCTGCTCGGTTAAACGGCCCGCTGAAAATTCATGCGCTAGAGACGAGCTTAAATGAGACAGTGGAGCGGCACGGAATATTGCGTACGAATTTTTCAGTTGTCGATGGCCGACCAGTGCAGATCATGGTGCCCGAACGGAAGATCTCGATTGCTCTGATCGAACTTTTCGAGCTATCTGCTTCGGAGCGCGATGCAGAGGTTGGACGTCTGATTACAGCGGATTCTGGGCTCCCCTTCGACCTGTCTCAGGGACCGTTACTAAGAGCGACGTTGCTCCGGCTGGGAGACAACGATCACATCTTTATCTTGACTACCCATCATATCGTCTCGGATGCCTGGTCGATGGGAATTCTCACGAGGGAATTTTGGACGCTCTACGATGCCTACGCGAACGGAAGACCTTTCTCTCGGCCAGATCTGCCTGTCCAGTATGCGGACTACGCGGTCTGGCAGCGAGAATGGCTGCAAGGGGAGGTGCTGGAGGCACAACTTTCTTACTGGAGAAAACAACTTGACAATGTCCCTATGCTCAATCTGCCCACCGACCGGACCAGACCGGCACAACAGAGCTATCGAGGCTCAAAGCAGCCGGTCACTTTGTCAGAATCTCTGACCGCGGCAATCCATGAATTGAGCAGACGCGAAGGGGTCACTCAATTCATGGCATTGCTGGTCGCGTTCCAGATCCTGCTTCATCGATATACAGGACAAGAAGATGTAGTTGTCGGCTCTCCGATCGCCAATCGTAATTGCACTGAAGTTGAGGGATTAATCGGGTTTTTCGTCAACACACTAGTTTTGCGCACCGACCTTTCGGGGGAGCCGACGTTCAGGAAGCTTCTCTTGCGGGTGCGAGATGTTTCTCTGGGAGCTTATGCCCACCAAGACCTACCGTTCGAAAAATTGGTTCAGGAGCTCCAGCCTGAGAGAGATCTGAGCCGCAATCCGTTATTCCAGGTGTTGTTTGTTCTACAAAACGCACCCAGACCTCTCCCTCAAGTGGCAGGGATCAGCTTCGAGCGGGTGGAGATCGAAACCGAGACATCGCCGTTCGATTTAGCGCTTTTCCTTAGGGAACGAGACGAAAAGCTCATCGGATATTTCGAATACGCCACAGATCTTTTCGATGCGTCGACGATTGAACGGATGACACGCCACTTTCACACGTTGTTGGAAACAATTGTGACCAACCCAGATCAGCCCATATCGACCTTGCCTCTGCTGACCGAAGCCGAGCGTCATCGGCTCCTAGTGGAATGGAATGATACTCAAACCGATTACCCTACGGACTGCTGTATCCACGAGCTGTTTGAAGCGCAGGTAGAACGAACGCCAGACGCTGTTGCGGTACAGTTCGAGGGAAAGCATTTGACCTACCGGGAGCTGAATGCGCGGGCCAATCAGCTAACGTATTACTTACAGGAATTAGGAGTTGGCCCGGAGAAGCTGGTGGGGGTATGCGTCACGCGATCTTTGGACATGGTGGTTGGATTGCTAGGAATTCTCAAAGCAGGTGGCGCTTATGTGCCATTGGACCCGGCGTATCCGAGAGAGCGTATAGCATTTATGTTGGAAGACGCTCAGGTCTCGGTGTTAGTGATACAGGAGCGCTTCACCGAAGATAGAAGATCGAGTAGTGATCCTCGATCCTCCATCCTCGATCCTCGAATGAAGGTCGTCTGCCTGGATCGAGACCGTGAGAAGATTGCCCAACACAGCCATGAAAATCCACTGAGTCAAGCTCGTTCATATAACTTAGCCTACGTCATCTACACGTCAGGCTCTACGGGCCAGCCAAAAGGTGTTCAGATCGAGCACCGGTCGCTGGTTAATTGCTTGTGGTCTATGCGCCAGCAGCTCGGGCTGGCTGAAAAAGATGTGCTGCTTGCTATCACGACAATCTCTTTTGACATTGCCGCGTTAGAGCTTTTCCTACCGCTGATAACCGGCACCAAGATCATTTTGGCCGATCGGGAAGACGTCATAGAAGGTAGGCGGCTATCGGAAAAAATAACCGATTGTCACGTCACAGCTATGCAGGGTACGCCGTCCACGTGGCAGCTTTTGCTCGATGCTGGATGGCATCGCAATGGGCGATTGAAGATTCTCTGCGGTGGAGAGGCTTTATCTCGTCCGTTAGCCGCAGAGTTAACGGGAAGGGGATCGCTCTGGAATCTTTACGGTCCCACTGAGACGACTATTTGGTCCACAATCTACCGGGTGCAGGCGGGAGAAAAGACCGTACCGATCGGCCGGCCCATAGCAAACACCCGGACTTACATACTCGACACCAATCTTCAGCCGGTCCCCATTGGAGTTTATGGCGAATTGTATGTTGGCGGCGCCGGACTTGCCCGAGGATATTTAAACCAGCCCGAGCAGACCGCAGAAAGATTCATTCCCAATCCGTTTAGCACGGAGCCGGACTCCCGGCTTTATCGAACCGGCGACCTGGCTCGTTATCTGAGTAATGGAAATATTGAATATCATGGGCGCTTGGATAATCAGGTTAAGATCCGGGGATACCGGGTCGAATTGGGTGAGATCGAAACAAATCTCAACCGACATCCTTCAATAAGTGAGAGCGTAGTTTCGGCCTATATGGACGAGATTTCTAACGCTGAAGATCCAAAATTAACTACTACCTTAGTAGCCTATTTCGTTCCGACCGGACAACCCTCACCAAATGAACTACGTGACTTTTTGAAAGAGAAACTTCCTGAGTTCATGTTGCCGTCGGTTTTCGTGCCATTGGAGAAATTCCCGTTAACACCCAATGGAAAGGTGGACCTTCAAGCGCTGCCATCTCCGAAGGGCTCCAGGCCGCAGCTCAGCCATGGATTTCTCGAATCTCGAACCGAGACCGAGGAGTTGATTGCTCAGATTTGGAAAGAAGTGTTGAAACTTGAAAAGATAGGCGTCCACGACAATTTCTTCGATTTGGGAGGACATTCGCTGCTTGCGATTCGAGTATTGGCTAGAGTTCGGGATATCCTTCAAAAGGATGTTCCCCTACGTAGCTTCTTTGAAGATCCGACGGTTGCGAGCTTGTCGGTGGAAGTCGAAAAAATCATAGGGAAGCGCAAGGTCAGTCTCGCGCCTATGGTGCGGATTCCGCGTAAGGGAGTTTTTCCGCTTTCCGGGTCTCAAAGACAGTTATGGATTTTGGATCAGCTGCTTCCTGGGTCGCTTTTTTTGACCATGCCTTATGCTTACCGACTGAATGGTTCGCTCGACGTTGAATCGCTGCGGAAAAGCTTGCAGGAGATTGTGAGGCGGCATGAAGCGTTTCAAATGGTTTTTGGAGAACGGAATGGTCGACCTGTCCAACGTGTCGGCCAACTACCTAAAATAGAGCTTCCTCTAGTGGACCTGCGACATTTGCCACCGATCGAAGTAGAAAAAGAGTTTGTGAGATTGTCGACGTACGATGCAAGCCGGCCATTCGATTTAGAGGCGGGGCCGCCGTTTAGAATCCAGTTGGTTCGTTTGGCAGATGAAGAGCACATGCTCCTTGTTACCGTTCACCACATCGTCTGTGATCATTGGTCCATGCAGATATTTCGCCGGGAGTTAATGATATTGTATGAAGCATTTTTTCACGGGCATCCGTCTCCCTTGCCCGAGGTTTCCATTCAATTTATCGACTTCGTTTGCTGGCAAAGGGACTTGTTGAGACGGGGCTTACTTAAAGCGCAACTTGCTTATTGGAAAAAGCAATTGGCCAGTCCTTCGCCGAAACTTGAGTTCCAAACGAACCGAAGAAGTAGAAAACCGCTGAGCTTGCGGACTTCAACCCAAGCGATCGAGATAAGTCGACCAACTTTAACGGAACTAAAAGCAATTGCGAGCGGGGAGAATAGCACTTTGTTTATAGTTCTCCTCGCCATGCTCAATATCGTACTCTATCTCAATACTGGCCAGGCTGATATCCGAATTGGGACAACGGTGGCAAACCGGGGCCTAAAGGAAGCTGAAGATGTCATCGGCCATTTACTTAACGCTGTGATCCTACGCACACAGCTTTCGCCCGAGATGACTTTCAAACAGCTTCTGAAACAGGTTAGGGACGTTCTCCTAGGGGCCATAGGTAATCAGGAACTGCCGTTTGGGCGGGTGGTACGGATGTTAAGAAAGGAGAAGCTGGACAGGAAAGATACGCCTCCATTTCAAGTTATGTTCATTTACCAGAATCGTACTTCACAATCTAAGGAAGTGTCTGGCCTTACATTTGCGTCATGGGATGGAAGATTGCGCAGAGCGGACCCAGACGTAGCGCTTACAACGCTGGATTTGATCTTTGACTTGAGGGAGGCGTCAACAAAGTTGACGGGCACTGTAAACTATAAGACAGATGTCGTCGATGATCAGGTTGTTTCCGAGATGATACAAAACTTTTACGAGATCACGAAACGTGTGGTCTTGTCGTCCGAGCGGTGCATATCGGATGTGCTAAATGATAGGGGTGTGAAGGGCGCTTTAGAATTATCGCGATCACTTAAAGGTGAATCACCTGTGTGACCATGTCTGATCGCAAGTGGAATGTTTGAGGGGGAGGTGCTCTATGACCAAGTGGTCGTTCGATCGATCTTTAGGGGTCTTGATTGTGCTGTGTACGATGTGCCTTTCTGCGTGCGTTCTTAATTGGACTATCGAGGACATGACCCCTAAGGACCTAAAGTACGACGATGACGGGAAAAAATTAGAGGTGAGGCTAGATGGGCAGCCGGCAAATCCTGGTTGCAGTACGGACGAATGTTTTGATCTCTATTACTTCAAGGGGCGCAACTTTAACACAACCGACACCAGCCGCAAGAATGTTCTTTTCATTGTCGGTGGGCCTGGACAGATTCCCCTAAGAAAGCCTGGTCGTGAACTGTCAAGTTTTCTTGAAACCAATCACAACGTTATTTACTTTGATTTACGCGGCTCGGGGTTTAGCCCAATCAAACTGCCGAATACCTACGATAAGTATCTTCGAGCGAAGTTCGTTGTTGGAGATATCGAGCAACTGCGAAATGAAGTTCTCGGAAAAAATGCCAAATGGGATGCGATTTTTGGCTTTAGTTATGGCACCGTAATTGCCCAACAATATGCCTATGCACACCCGACTATGGTGGAAAGATTGATTCTCGTCGGTTCCATAGACAGACGCGACGACACTGACAAAGCACGAAAAAAGATGGTTTTTGATAATCTTGACAATATCTATAAGCTTATTAGATCCAAAGATCCAAATATCTGCGACTGCATCACAAAGCCTCCCCTGAAAGTAAGTTTTATACCTTATCCCATCCCGGCGACTTTTCCGACCCATAATTTCTGCTTTTTGAAGCCCGAGTCCATCGAAACGATAAGAAATAAGCTGGACCCGATTTATGATAAGCTAGAAGCCGCTTATGGCTCGGTGAACATTGTGACTCAGAACCTGGATGAATTGATGCGCGATGCCACTTTTCAAAAAGACTTCCCGTATCCGGGGGAGTTTTTTCGTGCTTTGAGACAATTACAGCTTTGGGGTATGCCCTCTGAAAAGGAGGACTCGATCTTTTTCGAAGAACAGATCCATTCTCTTTTCAGTGCAGCAATAGTCGTGGGTTATTATGTGATGCTTGACGAAAATCAGCTTCGTGGTCTTCAAAAAGCAAATTTTTCGGCCTGCCACATAGACTCCCCATTCTTTAAGGACGTTGGAAATGCACCCGTCTGTAAAGGGGATAATGGCTATTGCAAAAGGCTCGATCAGTTACCAGACGAGCTCAAGCCCGAATCGCCCGAATCGGTATCTCTATCTCTTAGGGTCTTCTATGTTTTCGGTGTCTATGATGGGATCTATCGCTGGAGTTTTCGAATTATGGACAACAAAGTAAATAAAGATACCGCTTGCCTCAAGGGTGAGGATATCGAAGATTTTGCGTGGGGCGGTGAAGAGCAGTACAAGATCCTACGAAAACTAACGAGGAAAATTGGTAATGTCTCGGATGAAGAGGTCTGCCCATGGAATCCAGCAAAGTTTAAACATGGGGTGCAGAGTCTCATTTTGAAAGGAGGAGCTGATCCGGTAATTGCCGGATGTCAAGCCGAGAATTTTTTTAATGATGGGTTGTCAGAGGGCAAACGTGTGTTGATTGAATTTCCTGCTATGGGGCACAGTCCCATTATACGCTTCAAGCAACCACCGCCCGATTCTACGGAGACCGATCAGGGAAAGGCCTATAGGGAGATGGTGGAGAAGTTTTTGAAGTTATCTGTGGATGAGTTTGAAAACGAAGTCAGCGACGAACTTGAGATTCTTAAAGCCAAAGACCGCACGCCGCAACAAGGAATGCGAGTGCCGTGTCCAGCTGAAAACCCGA
>WNGB01012996.1_pt1 | contig 11247 bp, 10 predicted proteins | sample 5400681 | NCBI WGS metagenome assembly WNGB01 (sample SAMN13153367, study PRJNA577476) | soil metagenome | isolation source: 115 cm soil or saprolite under grassland replicate 2 | place: USA:California | collected 2016-06-15 | reverse complement strand
GCAAGGCCTACCGCATCACCCACGGCTGGACGCTGACCCAGGCCGCCGCCCGGCTCAATGCCCGCGCGGCCGGGGAAGGCACCGACCCCGAGGCGCGGGCCAGCATCGCCGCAGCGCATTTAAGTGAGCGCGAATGCTGGCCGTGCGGCGGGCGCCGGCCGCCGGTGTACCTGCTGATGCTGATGGCCAAGGTCCACGGCACCGATGTGGCCAACCTGCTCGACTTCGCCGACCACCAGCACCTCCCCCCGGCCGACCGGCTGATCCTCCAGCACGCCGCGCACCCTGATGCGGGTGAACCGGCGGCCGGGTACAGCGCGTTCGGGGACGAACTGGTCCGCCTGCTGGCCGAACGCGGCCTGTCACAGCGCAAGATCGCCCACCAGGTGCCGTGCGATGCCGGGTATCTGTCCAAGCTCATCCACGGCCACAAGCCGCCGTCCCGCAAAATAGCCACCCGGCTGGAGGAACTGCTCGACGCAGGCGGGCGCCTGCTCGCCCACGTGCCGGAGCGTGGGGCCGGCGCGAAGCGGGGCCCCACGCCACCCACAGCCACCCATGGCCCACGGCGGCAGCCGGGCACCGGGGGTATCTCCGTCACGCTGCCATGTGTGCCGGGCCGCCTGGTGATCGAGGTATCCGGCCTAGAGGCGGGTGGGTCCACGGCCGGTGATACGCGCGCTGGGCATGCATTGCGCCTGGTAGCGGCCACCCCACAGGAGGACACAAGACGTGAACGAGAGCAGACCGGATGACACGAGTCCGTCGGCGCGACGATGACGGGCACCCGGCGCGCCGCGGACTAGAAGGAGCTTCCTGGCATGAGCGGCGGGACGAGGACGAGGACACCACAGCAATCACGGTGTGACCGTGCCCGTTCTGCTGGGGGTGGGGCCGGCACTGTCAGCGGGACCGCGGCCCCCGTATTCAAGCGCGGTCCCGCGCAGAGCCAGGCTCCGGTGCCGGTCCCGCCCTCCCATACCCGAGGAACCACGATGGCGGACGAATGGCCGCTGCGGGACTTCATCGAGTTCGGCGCGCTGCCTGGCGCGGTGCCGTGTGCGCGGCTGCATCTGCGGCTCGTGCTTACCGAATGGGGCGTTTCAGGATTAAACGAGCAGGCCGAACTCGTCGTAAGCGAATTGATGACCAATGCGGTCGCGGCGTCGCGGACGTTGGAATGGATTTACCCTGTGCGGCTGTGGCTTTTGTCGGATCGGATACGGGTCTTAATCGCGGTATGGGACGCGAACCCGCGCCTACCGGTACGCGTCGACGCGAATGAACTGGCCGAAAGCGGCCGGGGTCTTCAGCTCGTAGACGCCCTCACCACGCAATGGGACGCATACGCCACGCCGCAGCCTGGTGGAAAAATTGTCCGGGCCATATGCGAGATCGACCGGTCGGCGGAACTGCAAACATAGGCGGGACTTTGAACATCGAGATAAGGCCTCGCAACCGGTGTGACCCAGGCCAAACACCGGGCTGGCCTCGCCAAGGAGCATCATGAACACCGAGCAGCACCCCGCTCTGATCACCGAACGCGACGAGCTGCCCAGCCCGACGCTCGTGCTTCCCGGCGACCTGGGCAAAGACCAGGCCCTGACGGGTCTGGTCCAGGCGATCGGGCAGGTCCGCACCGATCTAGCGGCGCGTGTCCGGCTGTTCCAGCGGCGCGTCCAGGAGTTCGCCGCAAGTGGCGACCAGCTCGGCCAGGCCCTGTGCCGAGGACAGGTGCTTGCAGGCGAACACGCCGCAGCCACCATCGACGAGGGAATCGTCGTCGCATTCAACCTCTGGGACCAGTACGAGCGCGAAATCCGGCAGGCAGCGCAAATCGCCGGCAGCGGCGAGCGCATGCCGTCAAATCCCGGCGGCCAATCCGCCTGAGATCTCTTCGTGCGAATCGTGGGCACGAAGAAACAAATTCAGTTCACAGGGAGACCAGCACTATGACTGACAGGCTCGCACAACTGCCCCTGACCGAGGCCGCCGAAGGGCCAAGGATACCAGGCATCTCTGCTGCTGAGCTTGACATTATGCGGGCCGCCGCTGCCCGCTTTCCACACGGCCGGGACACCGGTATCACCATCGGCGAGACGCGGGTGCTACGGCAGGCCAGCGGCTTGGAGGCGGCGGGGATGGTGTCTGCCCAGCGGGATGAATACGTACACCGGCAGGGCTGCCATTTCAAGGCCGCTGACCGGATCGCAAGGCGGCCATGGCGTTGATGAGCGGGCAGCTTGCGGCCATGCTCGTCACCAGTGGCAGCGCGGCCGATGCCATCAGCGACGGAATGACTGTGCTGCCAGCGCTTGACGGCGGTGTGGCATCGGTTCGAACGCTCAACGAACTGCGGCCGGTTCGTCTCGCGGCAGAGCGGGCAACGGCAGCGGAGTTCTGCGCCCGGTTCGATGCGGCCGAGCGCGCGCTGATCGCCGTGTAGTTCTCGCACCGGAGAGACGTGACGCATGCCTGATCTGACGTTCCGCCACCATGATGCCGCTGCTGCGCGCCAGATCCGGGCGACCGTGGAGGCCATCTATAAGGACTCTTACACCGAGGCAATAGCCAGCGGTGACCCGTTCGATACTGTCGAAGCGTTTATGTGGCGCTTTGACGCGTACGCGGCGCGGCCCAAGTTCGACATGGTGATCGCCTACATCGGCGATGAGCCTGTCGGCCAGATCTGGGGATGGCCTCTTGAGTCTGCGGCTGCTTGGCAGGGCCTCGTCCAGGAACCGGAGCCGGGCTTTACGAAAGAGGACGGCAAGCGCACATTCGCCCTGTCCGAGATCATGGTCCGCCAGGCGTGGAAAGGGCAGGGCATCGCCCACGCGCTGCACAAGGAGCTGCTGTCCGCCAGGACAGAGCAGCGCGCGGAGCTGTTCGTGGAACCCGATAACGCCACCGCATACCGTGCGTACCTTCACTGGGGCTGGCGGAAGGTGGCAGAGATCCGGCCCGGCCTCCCGGACGCGCCGCTGTTCGACGTGCTCGTCCTGCCGTTGCCGCTGGGCCGCTGAGCAACTACACGGCCGAAGATCGGCGGGGCTCCCGGGGAACCTACTGACCGGGAGCACGTACCACGGTTACTGGTCGTAGCTCCCGTGTTTGGCGTTGTCGAGGAACGTTCTCCATTCGGCGGCACCGAACGTGAGATGGCCGCCATCAAGGTTCTTGGAGTCGCGGACGGCGACGGCCGCGCCCAGGTGGGCGATTTCTACGCACTGGTTACCGCCGGTGCTGTGGCTGGACTTGCGCCACCGCGTGTGGATCGGCGCTGCTGAATCGGGCTTGGTCAGTGCGTCTCCCTCGCTATCTTGCGGATCAAGGACGCGGACTCGCCTGGGCTGAGGGCCTGGTTGACGAGATGGCTCCAGGCGAGGTTGTAGACGTCTATTTCGTCTTCGGACTCTAGGTAGACATCCCCCATTAGCCCCTCGGCGTAAGCGACGGGCGTGTCCTCTGGGTCGGGGAAGGTGAGAATGACGAACTCGCCATCCATTCCAGCGTTCGCCCCCACGGTGACCGGCAGCACCTGAAGCGTCAACGAGGCCGGGCACTGGCCTCGGCAAGAGCGGCGTGCTGCGCGGACATCGTGCCGGGTCCGCCGACCTGGCGCCGCAGCGCCACCTCGTCAAGGACCACCTGGATCTCTGGAGGTTCGCCTCGGCTGAAAAGGGCGTTCTGCCGGGCGCTGCGCGCCATGACCCGCCGGTCAACCTCGACCCGCAGGAGCAGGCAAGCATTACAGCGAACCGGCTGGGTGAATATGAGCGCTGGGCGTTCGCGGGCCGTAAACTGTCTGTCCAGGAGTTTATGCTGCTGGCGAGGCTTACGAAACCGGCGTCTTCAGGACAGCCCGAATTGGCTCGTCCTATGGGGCGTGTGGTCGCGCGAGTACGTGGCATTCCCGCTGTTCGACGCCCCGCGCGGAACGGTGCTGCACGGGCAGCATCCCGGCGAGCTGGCGGCCCGGATGCGGCAGACCGAACAACGCGGCCGATCGAATAGCGCGGCAAATACAGGCCACCTCGCCCAGCGATCCTGGCGACGAAGACGACCACGAAGATCCAGACGAGGACGACCGGGAACACGTCCCGGCCGTAGCGGTCTGCCGCTGACGCAGGCAGGAGGCCAGTGTCCTCTACGCATCCGTGAATGGCTCCAGTTAGCACAGCGATCCCAGCCGCGAGTCGGTGGCCCGGCCTTGGGCGAACGCCATAGGCTGACGCGGTGCGAAAGGCCCGCGCTCGTTACGCGCTGACGAGGCTCGCGCTCCTACCATCGGTTTTCGTGCTCTGCTTGGTCGGCGCCTGTGGTGCGCGGCCCGCGCAGACGCCGCACACTGGTACGCGGCTCGTAATTACCGTGTACCCCCAGGGCACCAGCCATCCGGGGGCGAGCCAGTACCGGCTGGCGTGCGGCCCCGCGCGCGGCACAGTACCGTACGCTACGCGCGCCTGCCGCCTGCTCGGGAAGCTCCGTAATCCCTTTGCTGCCGTTCCCGCCGGTACGATCTGCTCATCCCTCGCACTGGGGCCCCAAGAGGCGCGGGTTACCGGCACGGTGAGTGGGCATCGTGTGAACGCCAAGTTGACCGTGCGCGACAGCTGCGAGATCGAGCGATGGCGCCGGCTGCGGGCGGTGGTCCCAGGGTTCCCTGGAAGGTAGCTTTCCTTACGCCGACGGTCATCGCACCTTTCTTTTGCCTCGTCATGGAGACCCTCTTGACATGTCCGCTAAAGAGGGGACTTAATTCGATTAGGTTTCAGCAGGGGGCTGAACGTACGCCTGAGACGGGGGCGGATACTTATGGGACCGCAGGCTCGCGTTAGCATGCGCACGCAGCACGCGTGGCGTTGGGGGCTTCTTCTCGCAGTCGTTGTGCTGATCACCGGCGTTGCGTCGGCAGGCCCGTCTGCCCTAGCAGCCGCCGGCGGAGCAAATGTCTTACCTGGTGCTCGGTCTGCCCAGGCAGCCGTCGGCGGAGCACATGTCTTACCCGGTGCTCGGTCTGCCCAGGCAGCCGTCGGCGGAGCAGGCGGCAATACACCGCCGCCCGTTGCCCATGGCCGCGCATCGCTCCGCGGCCACCACGACGCAGAAAGCTCGCTCCGCGTCAACGTTGGTTTGGCCGCGCGCAACTCCCACCAGCTCGATGCGCTGATCAAGGCCGCGAGCACGCCGGGAAACCCGGGCTACGGGCATTACTTGACCGACGCACAGTACATGGCGACGTATGCGCCGACGCCCGGCGAGGTGCAGGCCGCCAAGGCATGGCTCGCCAGCCGAGGCCTCAAGGTCACCGGCGTATCGCGCGACCACCTGCTGCTCCACGTGCGCGCCACCGCTGGGCACGCCGAGCGCGCCTTCGGCGTGACGATCAACGATTACAGGTACAACGGCCGTGACTTCTACTCCAACGACCGAGATCCCACGATTCCGGCTGACCTGCACGTGCTGCACGTAAGCGGGCTATCGAACTACGACGTCTATAGGCCTGCGGTGGCCAGCAACGGCGGCCTCGAGGGTTCAGATTTCCGCACCGCCTATGACATCACAGGAAATGGCAAGGGACAGACGATCGGCTTCACACTCTGGGGCCGGGAGCTGCCGCAGAGCGACTACGACGGCTACGCCGCCGCTACCGGCACGACCAAGCTGACGATCGGCGGCACTGGCGACGACGGCCTCGACTTCATCCAGGTCGACGGCGCGAGCACTACGAACTCCGATGGCGAAGTCGCCCTCGACACTCAAGTCGCACACGCGGTGGCGCCGTCAATCCACGAGACATACTGGCTCGGGGTAGACAACTCGGGCACGACGCTCGAGGACGTGATCAACGACGCGGCCAACTCAGGCCTGGCGGTGATCTCGAATAGCTTTGAGTGCGATAACTGCTCGATCGACGCCAACGAGGAGACCTCGTTCCAGCACGCAGCGTCCGTCGGTACGACCTTCTACTTCTCCAGCGGCGACAATGGCGCTTCCGCCGGCCGTTCCTACCCGGCGGTCAGCCAGTACGTCGTCGCCGTCGGTGGGACGAACCTGAACCTTGACGCGTCAAGCAACTGGAGTTCGGAGACCGCCTGGAGCGGCTCGGGCGGTGGCTGCGACAACGCCGAGCCCCGACCCTCGTGGCAGACCGGGATCGGCACCACGCAAACGTGGGGGTCCCCTCCGACTAACTGCACAGGCCGGGCCGAGCCCGACGTTTCCGCCGACAGCAATACGTGCGCCTACGTGTACGTCAATGGTGCAGACTCCTGCTTTATCGGCACGAGCCTGTCGGCGCCGCTGTGGGCCGCGATGGCGACGATCTGGAACAACAACAACGCGGCGTCGGGCCGACCGGGCCTCGGTTTCTCGGCGCCGCTGATCTACGCGCTGGCGAACGATCCGACAGACTACGCCAACGACTTCCACGACATCACCTCTGGCAGCAATGGCTTCAACGCGGCCACAGGCTGGGACGAGGCGACGGGCTGGGGGACGCCCGACTTCGACAAGCTCTCGAACAACCTGGCGGATATCAATTACACCGGGCCGACTAGCGCCAACCACGGTGACACGATCACCCTGTCGGCGAGCCTGACTGACCGCGGGACACCGAACGGGTTGAGCGGGCGGACGATCACCTTCGCCGCCGCTGGTGAGACATGCACCGGAACAACCAACGCAAGCGGAAACGCCGCCTGCTCGGTCACGATCAACGACGCGCCGGGACACTATTCGGTGATCGCCGTGTTCGCCGGTGATGCTGGCTACAAGGCCGTCTCGACCACCAGCCCATTCACAGTGCTGCATATCCCAACGACAGTCACCTACACCGGTCCGACGACCGGCGACTATGACGACCTGGTAACGCTGTCGGGGACGTTGACCGATAACAGCGATTCCAAGGGGATCGGGGGGGAGGCGCTCACCTTCACTCTGGGCGCCGAGAGCTGCACCGCCACGACCGACTCCAGCGGCGCCGCAAGCTGCTCCGTCACGCCACTAGACAAGCCCGGACCGTACACCGTGAGCGTGAGCTTTGCCGGGGATGAGCCGACTTACGAACCGTCGAGCGCGTCGGCTGCCTTCTCCGTCACCCTCGAGGAGAGCACTACCATCTACGTCGGACCCACGGTCATCCTTCAAGGGGCTTCGGGGGTCACGCTCCAGGGGCAACTGCTGGAGGACGGGGTCTTTCCGATCGCCGGACGGACCCTCACGCTCGGGTTGGGCAGCCAGACCTGCACCGGCATCACGAACACAAGCGGGATTGCCAGCTGCACGCTGACCTTTAGCGGCGCGCTCGGCAACCAGCAGCTGTCCGCCAGCTTTGCCAGCGACGGTTACTACCTGGCCTCCAGCGACACGAGCCGTACGGCTATCGTGTTCGCCTTCCCGAGCCGTGGCGCTTTCGCGCTCGGCGACAAGACCGCCACTGCAGCCACCCCGACCACCACCGTCACTTGGTGGGCGGACAACTGGAATCAGCTGAACAGCCTGTCCGGAGGCACCGCGCCGTCCGCGTTCAAGGGCTTCGCGGCAACGGTGAGCCTGCCGACGAGCACGCCACCAGCAGCATGCGGCAGCAACTGGAAGACATTGCCGGGCAACAGCCCACCGCCGGCCAGCAGCGTGCCCTCCTACATGGGCGTGCTCGTAACCAGCAAAGTGACCAAGTCCGGTAACGGTGTGGCCGGCAACACCGTGCACATCGTCGTGGTCAAGGTCGCACCCGGCTATTCGCCCAACCCGATGGACCACGGAACGGGCACAATCGTGGGCGTGTACTGCTGATCGGGTCGCAGGTCGGGGGATCCGAGCAGACACCGCTTGGGCCTCGACCTGCGGACCGAGGTTGTTCAGCGACGCATCGGGGCGACGACGGCCGCCTAGTCATTCTCCGCCTGTTCCGCCGAACCAACCGCAAAGCTTCCGCCGATCACGCCATTTTCACCACCAAGGACGCTGGGGTAGCGTCCCGGTGAGGAAAGGCATGGCATCTGCGTATCAGGGGCGAGTCAGGCGCCTCTGAGCCAGGTAGACGCGGCTTATACGACGTGGCCGGGGGCCAGTTGTGCCGCGTAACGGGGGAGCCGTGAGTAACAAGCCGCACGAAAAGCCATCTCGCCGCCAATTCCTGACCGCAGCAGGCGCGGCGGGTGCCGAGGGTGTTGCCACGTCGGGAGTCGGCGGGAGGCGACGCTCCCGATGAACGGAAGATATGTCGGATACGTCGCGGGGCATGACCCGCTCCATGACTTCCTCAGCAGGATCATTCGTGATCGCATGCGGGTGCGCGAGCCACAGCCGGCCTTCCGCGTCTTCCGGTTGTCCGGCAGCAACGAGGTCTACGCATACGAGGAGAAGTTCAGCCGCACCAAGATCATCTGTAAGTTTTACGGCCCGAGATTCGGATCGGACCGGGATAAGGCAGCCTTGATGGCACAACAGGAGTTCGATGGGCTTAGGACGCTGCGCCGATACAACCTGATCGGGTCGCCGCACCACGTGATCCGCCCGTTGGGTGTAAGTCGCGACATCAACGGCGTGCTGGCTGTCGAATACTATTCCGGCGAGGAATTCAGCCACGCGATAGCGCGCGCGATCGCGTGGCTGGACGACGCGCACCTGTATTGGCGGCTGAAAGCGCTCGCGTACTTCCTCGCCACGCAGCACAACCGGACGGCCAACGGGGCAGGCGTCGATTTCGATCCGGACTGCAGGTACTTCGACAAGGTCGTCGGTACGCTCAAGAAAGCCCACCGTATCGGACAGTGGGACATCGAGGAGTTGTCATGGTTGCGGGACGGCTGGCGGGAGCGACCGCGGATGTGGCAGGACCAGGAGGTCTGGCTGCACGGCGACGCGACTCCGGCGAACTTTCTGTTCGGTCATGGCATGGACGTCGCGGCGATCGATCTGGAACGGATGAAGCGCGGGGACCGGATGTTCGATGTCGGGCGGGTCGCAGGCGAACTCCAGCATGCCTTCATGATTGCCGTCGGCGACCGGCACCGCGCGGAGCCGTTCATCGGGCATTTCCTATGGGAGTACAGCTGTCATTTCCCCGATCGCGAGCGAACTTTCGAGTCGATTACTGCACGCGCGCCGTACTATATGGCGCTGAACCTCCTGCGCATCGCGCGAAACGACTACATCGGCCGAGACTACGGCAGCAAGCTCGTGACGCAGGCCAAGGAGCTGCTTCGAGCTGCCTGAGCGCCCCATCACCAGCGCGCCGCCCGAAATGCGGCTTGCGCTTTTGCCCTGTCGAGCAAGGAGTGCTGATAGCTAAGCATGGACATTCGAGCGGTCTCCTTCGACGTGAACGGCACCCTGGTCAGGATCCTGACCGAGGACGGCATGGATGAGATCTTCCGGTCCGCGGCGCATTTCCTTACGTATCAGGGCATAGAGCTGCGCCGACACCAGGTCCGGGATCTCTATTTCCGGATCATGAAGGAGCAGCACCAGGCCAGTTCGGAGGAGTATCCTGAATTCGACGCTGTCAGTATCTGGCGCAGTATCATCGAGGGGCACTCGACGGATTTCACCCGCACCCTGCCGGCGCAGAAACTCGAGCAGATGCCACTGTTCCTGGCCGAAATGTCCCGCGGCATCTCGCGCCGTCGGCTAGGTCTCTACCCGCACGTGCGCGAGGTGCTCGATGTTCTGCGCGAGCGCTACCCGCTCGCCGCTGTCACCGACGCCCAGAGCGCGTACACGCGTGGCGAACTGCACAAGGTCGGTCTGCTCGACTACTTCGATCCGATCATCGTTTCCGGTGACCACGGGTACCGCAAGCCAGACCGGCGGCTCTTTCAGTTCGCGCTCGACGGGATGAGAGTGGCGGCCGAGAACGCGCTGTACGTCGGCAACGACATGTATCGCGACATCTTCGGAGCGCGGCAGGTCGGCATGAAGACCGTGATGTTCGATTCCGATCAGGGAACGAAGGTTTACCTGGATTGCGTGCCCGACTACACGATCACGGATATTCGCGATCTTTTGAAGATCCTCGACCTGCCCTGCTCTTGAGCGTGGCCTCAAACGCCTGCGCCCTCGGCGCTGGCACGGCATTTCCCGGGACGAGCTGATCAGCCGCATGGGAGGCAGCCCGTGAGTCAGTCAACCCACTGGACGCCCCCCATGCCTTGCATCGACACGATCGACGGGGCCGGCCCGTGCGGGCACAGGCGTTGCGTCAGCCGTCGGTGGCCTTCCAGAAGTAGTAGTCGGCGGTGTATGGGACCTCGGCCACGGTACCGGCCGTTGTCGCGGTGCAGTCCGCCGCGGGTGGGGCGAGGCCACCGGTGGTCTCGATCCGTTGGATGTAGGTCGTGGGCACGAGCCGGTCACCGTCAGGGCCGGCGGCCGTCGAAGCAGCAGACAGCAGCAGCCAGGGAATGGCGGTGGGGTCGACGGTGACCCTGGCCACGACCTGGCCCACGACGTAGCTGCCGTCCATGGCCTGCCACGTTGGCCCGGCGAAGTGGGTGATGATGAGGTTGCCGTGGTCGTCGTACAGATTCGCCCGGGGCGCGACAAAAACCCAGCTGAAGCCGCTCACGGTGGCGTTGCACGAGTAAATCTGGACGCCGACCGCATGACCCACCAGGAACACCTTGTTGCCGTCAGGAACCTGGATTGCGGCCGGGACCGTGGGCTCCGGCGGTGCGGCCTGGGCCACTTGCGTCAAAGATAAGATCGCCGCCGCGACGATCCCCGCGAACAGCAGGCGGATGAAACTCCTCATGCGCTTACCTCCGGATGTTTGGTTCGAGCCCGAGCGTACAGACGCGACTCGCACATGCCCCGCAGTATGAGCGCTTATCCCAAAACTGGAAACCCTGACGCGCCAGACACCCGCCCGCTGGGCCGAGCAGGTGGATGTTGGCGAACGACGGGTGCTGCCGGGTGCGGGCCAGAGGGATCACCTCCTGATCCCAGCCCCGCGGTTCGCGGTGCCGGTGCCGGTGGGAACGGGTCCCGGCTACGCAAACCTGCGTTCTAGCTCGGCGAAAAACGCCGCCGAGAGTCGTTCGAACTCTTCCTCGGTAAGCCTGATGGGGTCGCCAATGTGGAGCTTCACGATTGACCGTTCAGGTGTCAGCTTGATCTGTTTGTCGCCGCGCAGGACGCCGTTGTTGTTCATCAAGGAGTCGCATATAATTCTGACTTCGTTGAGTGGATTCCCGTCCTTGCCTTCGTAGTTAGGCCCGGCAAGTCTGTGGACGAAGT
>WNGB01012995.1_pt1 | contig 11247 bp, 11 predicted proteins | sample 5400681 | NCBI WGS metagenome assembly WNGB01 (sample SAMN13153367, study PRJNA577476) | soil metagenome | isolation source: 115 cm soil or saprolite under grassland replicate 2 | place: USA:California | collected 2016-06-15 | reverse complement strand
TCCGCCTCCGGTGCACTGCGTCGTGCCGCGAGTGATCGGCATGACATTGCGGAGGGCGCGCACCCGGATCCGAGCCCGCCACTGCACGGTCGGCCGAATCCGGCGGACCCACTCGAGGCGAGCCGGGCGCGTGCTGGGGCAGAACCCGAGACCCGGAGCCGTCAAGCCCCAGAACTTCCCGGTCCGACTCGTCGTCGGCCGGCGCTGACGAGAGACGCTTGTCTCAGGTCGGACATCACGCGGTTCGCGGCGCGAGACCTGACCGTGAGAGTGGATGACGCTGCTTGATCGAGCGCAGCGGCCGTATGCGCCAGCCATGTTCGAAGAGGCCATATGCTATAATATGCCTATGGCCAGAAGGCAGACGCTGGTGCAGCTCTCGGACGAGTTGCTTGCGCTCCTCGATGAGCGCGCCGCAAAGAGTGGGCGGTCGCGCTCGGAGCTCATCCGGTCCGCGGTCGAGCGCGAGCTCGCGGCCGAGCGTGAGGCTGCGATCGACAAGGCGATCGTCGAGGGATACACGCGGATTCCGCAGCCGGAGCGCGATCCCTGGGCCGAGGCTGCGGCGAAGCGCTCGATTGCAGATGAACCGTGGTAAACCGCGGGGAGGTCTGGTGGGTCGAACACCCTGACGCCGGGCGCCGACCCCATCTTGTCCTCACACGTCAGGCCGCGATTCCCGTCCTCAACGCCTACATCGCCGTCCCCGCGACTCGTACGGTGAGGGGCATCCCGACCGAGGTCCCTATGGGCCCCGAGGACGGGATGCCGGCGGATTGCGCGTTGAGCCTCGACAACGTCACGGTGGTTCCGCGCAGCTTCTTCGTCGAGCGCGTCTGCAGATTGACGACTGAGCGCCTGACGGAGGTTTGCTCGGCGCTTGGGCTCGCGACGGGCTGCTAGCCGACCGGCGCCGCGGCCGGTCGCCGCAGCTCCTCGCCGAAGCGTGCTCGGCGGATGAATTCGCCGACTCCTGGCTGCGCGACGAGCTCATCGGATTCGACCAGGACTCGGCCCCGCAGCAGGACGACATCCGGCGCGCCCGTGACGTCCGTGCCCTCGAAGAGGTTGTAGTCGCTCTTCGAGTGATGCGTCGCGGCTGAGATCGTGACCTTGCGCTCCGGGTCGAAGACGACGATGTCGGCATCCGAGCCGACGGCGATCGTGCCCTTGCGCGGATAGAGGCCGAAGTAGCGCGCCGGGTTCGTCGAGAGCAGCTCGACCATCCGGTTCAGCGAGATCCGGCCGGTGCGGGCGCCGTGCTCGTGGATCATCTGCAGGCGATTTTCCAGGCCGGGCGCGCCGTTTGGGATCTTCGAGAAGTCGTCGCGGCCCATCGTCTTCTGGCCGTCCCAGAGGAACGCGCAATGGTCGGTCGAGATCACCGACAATACGTCCTTCTCGACCGCCCGCCACAGCACTTCCTGGTTCTCCTTCGCCCGCGGCGGCGGCGTGTACACGTACTTCGCGCCCTCGAAGTCGGGCCGCTCCAGGTAGCTCTCGTCGATGAAGAAGTACTGCGTGCAGGTCTCGCCCCACACCTCCCAGCCCTTCTCGCGCGCGAGCTCGATCGGCTCGACCGACTCGCGGCACGAGACGTGGACCACGTAGAGCTTGCAGCCGGCGACGCGCGCGAGCTGGATCGCTCGGTTCGTCGCTTCGCCCTCGGTCTCGGGCGGCCGCGTCAGCGCGTGGTACTTCGGTTCGGTGTGCCCCGCGGCCAGCGCCTCCTTCACCAGCACGTCGATCGCGTCCCCGTTCTCCGCATGCACCATCACGAGCGCGCCGGTCTCGGCGGCGACCTGCATCACCCGGAACAGCGTCTCGTCGTCGACCATCAGCGCGCCCTTGTAGGCCATGAAGAGCTTGTAGCTCGTGATCCCCTGGTCGGGCAGCGTCCCGAGCTCCTCGAGCGTCCCGCCCTCGGCCAGGTCGGTGACCGCCATGTGGTAGCCCATGTCGATCACCTGCTTGCCGTTCGCCTTCGCCTTCCATTCGTCGAAGGCGGCCGAGAACGACATGCCCGCCGGCTGGATGATGAAGTCGACGTGGCAGGTCGTCCCGCCAAATGCCGCGGAGATCTGGCCGGACTCGACGTCGTCGATCGTCACCGTGCCTCCGAAGGGCATGTCCAAATGCGTGTGCGGGTCGACGCCGCCCGGGAGGACGTACTTCCCGCTCGCCTCGATGACCTTGTCCGCCGGCTGGTCGAGCGACTCGCCGATCAGCGTCACCGTCTCGTCCTCGACGTAGATGTCGGCGACGTAGTCGTCGGCGGCGGTGACGATTCGCCCGCCTTTGATCAGTATCGACACCGTGGCCTCCTTCGCGATACAGAGCGAGCGTAAAGGAAAACTCGCTGCTCCCGCGACTTCCGGCGGCTAGATGGGTGATGCCATGAGATCACCGCTTCGGGGCGTGAGCTGGCCGCTCTGGGGCGTGGCGGCGAGGCGTCGCCGATGCTCGTAGCGTCGGTGGCGACTCGACGGCGCGAAGCGGACGCGACGGGCGGCGGCCCGCTTGCGGGCCGGGGCCCAGCGCAGGAGCGGCCCAGACGCGCCAGATCGCGCATCCGGAGCCGCGAGATCGTGGCATCAACCATCTAGGGCGAGAGGCGGCCGCGGTCTCTCGGAAACAACGTCGTCTCCCGGATGTTCCGCGCCCCGACGAGTTGGGCCACCCAGCGCTCGAGCCCGATCGCGAAGCCGCCGTGCGGTGGCATCCCGAAGCGGAATGCCTGGAGGTAGCCCTCGAACGGCTCCGGCGGGATTTTGCGCGCTTGCAAAGCCGCGAAGTAGTCCTCGTAGCGGTGCAGGCGCTGCCCGCCAGTCAGCAGCTCGACTCCGCGGAAGATGAGGTCGAAGCTGTTCGTGAACTGCGGCCGAGCCGGGTCGGGATGCGTGTAGAAGGGGCGCTTGGCCATTGGGTAGCCGACGACGAACACGAAGTCGGAGTCGTGCTCGCGCTTCGCCCACTCTCCGAGCCATCGCTCGTGGGCGGGGGAGAGGTCCGGCTCGCCCACGACCTGTTCGCCGGTTGCCTGCTCGATCAGGGCCTGCCCGTCCGTGAAGTCGAGAGCCGGCACCTCGGCCGGCACCTCCGGCAGCTCGACCGCGAGCAGCTCGACCGCCTCGGCGGCTCGGCTGCGGACACCGTCGACCATCCCGGCGACCGCGTCGCGCGCGAAGCGCATCACCGTCCAGTGGTCTTCGATGAAGCCGAGCTCGGCGTCGAGTGAGACGTATTCGGCGAGGTGGCGGCCCGTCTCGTGCGGCTCTGCGCGGAAGACCGGGCCGGTCTCGTACACGCGCTCGAAGACGCCGACCATCGTCTGCTTGTAGAACTGCGGGCTCTGCGCGAGAAAGGCGGGCTGCCCGAAGTAGTCGACCGGGAAGACGTTGGCTCCGCCCTCGGTCGCGGAGGCGACGATCTTCGGCGTCTGAATCTCGGTGAAGCCGAGGGAGTCGAGCGCGTGGCGGAAGCCGGCGATTGACGCCGCCGCCAGCTTTGCCTTCGCCCGCTCGCGCGGATGGCGAAGGGCGACGGGTGCATGGTCGAGGAGGGTCGGAAGCTGTTCCTTCAGCTCCGGCCGCCTCAGCTCGATGGGTGGCACGTCCTTGGGCGCGGCGAGCACCTTGATCTGCGCCGCGTGCAACTCGACCCCGTCCGGTGCCTGCGGCGTCGCAACGGCTGCGCCTTCGACCTCGAGCACGGTCTCGGGCAGGAGACCCGCAATCTGCGCTCTCAGCTCGTCGTCTTCCACCACGACCTGCGCCACACCGCTTGCGTCCCGGAGGATCACGAAGCTTCGGCGGCTGAGCTCCCGCACGTGCTGCATCCATCCCGCGAGGCGTACGCGGGCACCGACATGCCCGGACAGCTCCTTGGCAAAGACCCTTTCCATCGGTGGTCACCTCCTTCGCACACTCGCCTGGGAGGTGCGGGCGGGAGGCGCTCCCGCGGTGCCACCGCACTTCGCCGCCTGCGCGGCCTCGTTACGCCCTGTGACGGGGGCTCACCGGCGGGGTCTACTTGGCCGGAGCCGTTCTTCCCGCAGCTCGGGAGTGTCTTTCACGAGGGACCGAAGACCGCCTTCACAGCGCCCGGCGGCTCTCTCGGCTTCGGTCGATCCCGTTACTCGTCTCCGTCAGCGCTTTGAAATCAGGATAGCGCCGAGCGGGAGCCGGACGCGATTAAGCTCGCTCCGTGACACTCGATCCGAGCCGCACCGTCGCCGAGCTCCGCGAGCTGCAGGAGCTGACCGGCGACGAGAACGGCGCTCAGCGCGTCGCCTGGACGGACATCTGGGTGCGCGCGAAGGAGTGGCTCGCCGAGAAGATTCCGCTCGAGGCCGAGGTCGACGAGGCAGGCAACCAGTGGTGGACGCTGCCCGGCCCCTCCGAGAAAGCCGTTCTGATCGGCGGGCACATCGACTCGGTGCCGAACGGCGGCTGGCTCGACGGGGCGCTGAACGTGATGGCCGGCGTGGAGGTCATGCGGCGGCTCGTCGAGGAGGGCGAGCCGGCGGCGACCGTGCGCCTCGTCAACTGGGCCGACGAGGAGGGCGCGCGCTTCGGCCGAAGCCTCTTCGGCTCGAGCGCGGCCGCGGGCTCGATGACCGACCAAGACGAGTTGCGCACGCGGAAGGACGCCGACGGCAACGCGCTGCCCGACGTCCTCGCCGAGCACGGCGTCGAGCTCGACCGCGCGCTCGAGGCGCAGGGCCGGCTCGGCCACGCGGCCGCCTACCTCGAGCTGCACATCGAGCAGGGCCCGGTGCTCGAGTCGCTCGACCTGCCGCTCGGCGTCGTCCTCGGCACCTTCGGCGTCGAGCGCCACCAGGTCACGTTCCGCGGCCAGGCCGCCCACGCCGGCTCGACGCCGATGGACGCCCGGCGCGACGCGCTCGCCGGGGCGGCGATGCTCGAGCTTGCGATCCGAGAGATCGCGAAGGACGCCGGCCTCGGAGCCGTCTGCACGATGGGCAGCGTCGTCACGAAGCCGGGCATCGTCACCTCGGTCGTCGAGACGGCCGAGTGCCTGCTCGACCAGCGGCACCTGGACGCAACGGTGCTCGCCGCGATGCTCGAGGGCGCGAAGGGAACGTCGGAGCGAATCGCGGAGGCGGAAGATCTCGAGGTCGAGTGGGAGCGAGTCTGGAACATCGAGCCAATCCTTTTCGACGATGCGCTGATCGAGCTCGCGGACGAGTCGATCCGGGAGGTCGCGGGCGCATCACATCGCCTCCCGAGCGGGCCGCTGCACGACGCAGCCGAGGTCGCCCGCGCGGGCGTGCCGACCGTGATGCTCTTCGTCCAGAGCCTGCGCGGCCTCTCGCACACGAAGCTCGAGGACACGAAGGAGGAGCACCTCGAGCTCTCCGTGCAGGCGCTCGACCGGCTCGCCGACCGCGCGATCGCCTGGGTCGAGCGATGAACGTCCAAACGGAAGGAGGAGCGATGCACGAGATCTTCACGCACGGCAGGTTCGAGGTCGCGCCGGAGAACGAGGTGGCGTTCATCGACGCGTGGTCGGAGTTCGCGACCTGGGTCAGTCAGAGGCCCGGCGCCAGGTCGTTCCGGCTCGTTCGCGATCTCCGTAATGCGGGGCGGTTCTTCAGCACCGGCGAGTGGGACGACGCCGAGGGGATTCGCGCCTGGAAGAGCTCGGACGAGTTCAAGGAGCGGCTCGGCCGCGTGGTGAAGCAGTCAACGGACTTCGAGCCGACGGAGCTCGTCGCGCTGGTCAAGGTCACCGGCGGGGCGGTCGAGGTGCTCTCGCCGCCGGACGACCTCGAGCCGGTTCACGCTCCGACGTAGTCAGTCCGGCAAGACGTCTCGAGGCGCGTAGCGATGGTGGAGGATGAGCGCGTTTCCGTCCGGGTCCGAGAAGTAGGCCTGGTAGCAGACGCCGCTGTCCATCGTCTCCCCGGAGAACAAGACCCCGCGGGACTCGAGCTCGGACCGTGCGGCCTCGACGTCGCCGACGTGCAAGGCGATCGCGCCGCTCGTCGGCTCGAACTCGCGGCCGATCTTCGCCGAATCGACGAGCTGGATCGTCAAGTTTCCGGTCTCGAACTCGCCTCCGATTCCGTGCCGGTAGCGCTTGGACATCGGTAAGCCGAGCACGCCGCCGTAGAACTCCGCCGCCGCGTCGAAGTCCCTCGTCGGCACGAAGACGAAGTCGGTACCGGTGATGAGTGGCTTGGATCCGTTCATGTCTCTCCTTTCCTCGCGTGACGCAGGCGTCACCATGCCGCATCATCAAGCTTGCATGCGCGAGCTCCCCACCGGCACCGTCACGCTTCTCTTCACCGACATCGAAGGCTCGACCAAGCTGTTGCACGAGCCCCCGTGCTCCGAGAAAGCGCCGCGCACCACCCGCCGATGCTCGTCGAGCGCGGCGCTGTACTCCTCGCCCAGTTGCCGGCGATTTGGAGCAGAGTTGACGCCTCTGGCTACAAGGGCTCGAACAAACGATCCCGGTTTCGCACCGTGAAGACGAGGATCGCCGGGACGAGGAGCATGAGCCCGAGCACTGCCGAGACGTCGGCGACGTTGAAGGCGATCCCGCCGGCGACGATCGGATCCGGCACTCCCGGCATCGAGGGCCAGAGCACCATCGAAAAGAGGTTCCCGACCGCTCCGCCCAGGACCAGGCCGCCCGCGACTGAGATCGAGGCCGACCGCGTGAGCGCGATCGCGCCGGCCCAGGCCAGCGACACCGCCGCGAGCCCGACCGTGTAGTGCGCCGAGCGATCATGCGTGAGGACGGCACCGCCCTCGGTGGAGATCGCATGCGCCTTGTGCGCCAGATCGACGGCCGCCACAACCCCTGCGGCGCCGATCAGCAGACCGAGAGTCCTGCTCACGCCGGGAGTATGCTCCGAACTTGCTCAGTTTCGGCGTCACCGTCATGCCGGACCCGCCCTACGGGCGGCTGATCGAGTTCTTCCAGGCCGCGGAAGACCAGGGCTTCGAGTACGGCTGGACGTACGACTCGCACATCCTCTGGCAGGAGTCCTATGCGTTGTTGCCTCTGGCGGCAACGGCAACGAAGACCCTCAAGCTCGGCCACTGCGTCACGAACCCGGGCATCCGCGACCCGACGATCACGGCGAGCTGGTACGCGACGATGCAGGACGTCTCGAAGGGCCGGATGGTGATGGGGATCGGTCGCGGCGACTCGTCGCGGCGCGTCGTGGGTCTCAAGCCGGTCAAGGTCGCCGAGTTCGAGCGCCGCCTCCGGATGATGAAGGACCTGATGAACGGCCGGCCGGTCGAGTGGAACGAGAAGGAGCTCACGCTCGAGTGGGCGCGCGAGCTCCCGGAGATCCCGATGCACGTCGCGGGCTACGGGCCGCGGGCGCTCGGCGTCGCCGGCCGGGTCGGGGACGGCGTCATCATCCAGCTCGCCGACCCGCAGATCATCCAGTGGATCATGGAGACGGCCCGAACCGCGGCGACCGAGGAGGGCCGCGACCCCGACGCGCTCGAGTGCATCGTCTGCGCGCCGAGCCACATCGGCGACGATCTCGCCGACGCGCGCGAGCAGGTGCGGTGGTTCCCGGCGATGGTCTCGAACCACGTCATGGACCTGATCGAGCGCTACGGGTTCGACTCGGAGATCCCGGCGGCGCTGACCGACTTCGTGAAAGCGCGGAAGTTCTACGACTACAAGGAACACAGCCGCGTCGGCGCCAAGCACGGCGAGTTCGTCACGGACGAGATCTGCGACCGCTTCTGCGTCCTCGGCACCGCCGAGCAGGCGACGGCGAAGCTGAAGGAGCTTGAGTCGATCGGCGTCGATCAGTTCAACATCTATCTGATGACGCAGGGCCAGGACGAGACGCTCGCCGCCTACGGCAAGGAGATCATCCCGCAGTTCAGCGGCGTCGCGGCCTGACCCCGTATAGTCGCGCTGCTCCGATTCAGAGGGGGGCTTGCGTGGCCAGCGTGGCGTTCGATGGGGTCGGCAAGGTCTACGCGGACGGGACGCGTGCCGTGTCCGGGATGGACCTGGAGATCGCCGACAAGGAGTTCATGGTCCTCGTCGGGCCCTCGGGCTGCGGCAAGACGACGGCCTTGCGCATGGTCGCGGGCCTCGAAGAGATCAGCGAGGGCGTCATCAGAATCGACGACCGGGTTGTGAACCACGTCCCTGCCCGCGAACGCGACATTGCAATGGTCTTCCAGAGCTATGCCCTCTACCCGCACCTCACGGTCTACGAGAACATCGCGTTCGGCCTGCGACTGCGGAAGATGCCGAAGGACGAGATCGACCGGCGTGTCCGCGAGGCCGCTCGGATTCTCGCGCTCGACGAGTTCCTCGACAGGAAGCCGCGGGCACTCTCCGGAGGCCAGCGGCAGCGCGTGGCAATGGGCCGCGCGATCGTCCGAGAGCCGAAGTCGTACCTCATGGACGAGCCACTGTCGAATCTCGACGCGAAGCTGCGGGTCCACATGCGCGCGGAGATTGCGAGCCTCCAGGACACGCTGGGCGTGACGACGATCTACGTCACACACGACCAGGTCGAGGCGATGACCATGGGCGACCGCGTCGCCGTCATGCGCAAGGGGGAGATCCAGCAGGTCGCGCCGCCGCAGGAGCTCTACGAGCGGCCCGTGAACCTCTTCGTCGGCGGCTTCATCGGCTCGCCGGCGATGAACATGGTCGAGGCGACCATCGAGCAGCGTGACGGCCGGCTCGTCGCGGTGCTCGGCAACCAGGCGCTCACGCTCGACGAGGAAGTGGTGAAGACGCGCTCGGCCCTCGAGCAGTACGCCGGCCGCCGCGTCGTCCTCGGCATCCGCCCGGAGAACCTGGAGGACGCGCGCTTGGAGCCGGAGATTCCCGAGGACCGGCACCTCAAGGGGGTCGTCATCCTCCGCGAGCCGCTCGGCTCGGAAATCGTCGCGCATTTTGAGGTTGACGCCCCGCCTGCGCTGACCGAGGACGTTCGTGAGCTCGCCCGCGACGTGGGACAGGAGAGCACGGTGCAGGCGGGCGGAGACGAGACCTCGAAGGCGGTGATGGTCGGCCGGTTCGGGCCTCGATCACGCGTCAGGAACGGGGACACGATCGACGTCGCCGTCGACACCAAGGCGGTTCATCTGTTCGATCTCGAGACCGGCGAAGGCATCTATGCGTAAGCGACCGGGGGAAGGAGCTCTGGTATGAGACACCGATCAGTCGTGGCGGCACTCGTCGCTCTGCTCGCTTTCGCAGCGGCAGGTTGCGGAGGCGGTGGTGGCGGAAATGAGGGGGCCAAGGGCAACGAGAACGTCAGCGGGAACGTGTCGGTCATGGCCATCTGGGCCGGCAAGGAGCAAACGTCGTTCCAGGCCGTGATCGACGGCTTCGAGGAGAAGTACCCGAACGTCAGCGTCAAGTACACGTCCGGGGGCGACAACCTCGCGCCGCTGCTCTCCACCGCCGTCGAGGGCGGCAACCCTCCGACCCTCGCCGCGATCGGCCAGCCCGGCTTGATGGCCGACTTCGCGAAGAAGGGCGCGATCAAGCCGATCGACAACCTTCGGGACAAGATCGTCGACGCGTTCGGCGAGGCGGTGGCTGACGCCGGGTCCGTCGACGGAACGCAGTACGCGGTCATGTACAAGGGCGCGAACAAATCGACCATCTGGTACAACGTCTCGACGTTCGAGGAGGCCGGGGTCGAGCCGCCCAAGACCTGGGACGAGCTCAACAAGGACCGCGACACCCTCCTGGCGGCCGGCATCACGCCGTACTCGGTGGGCGTCGACGTCGGCTGGCCGATCACCGATCTCTTCGAGAACATCTACATCCGCACCGCGGGGCCGGAGAAGTACGACCAGCTCGCGAAGCACGAGATCCCGTGGACCGATCCGTCGGTGAAGGACGCGCTGAAGATCATGCAGGACGTCGTGGGGAAGTCGGAGTACATGGCCGGCGGCACCGACGCTGCGCTGCAGACGGAGATGCCCGCCTCCGTAGGCAAGGTGTTTACCGACAATCCCGACGCCTCCATGGCCGTCCTCGGTGATTTCGCGCCGGGAGTGACCAAGACGACGCTCGAGCCGGAGACTGGCTACAACGTCTTCACCTTCCCCTCGATCGAGGGCTCCGGCCCGTCGGTCGTCGGCGGCGGCGATCTGTTCGTGAAGTTCAAGGACAGTCCGGCTGCGGATGCGTTCCTCGAGTACCTGACGACAGTGGAAGCGGCCGAGATCTGGGCCAAGCGGGGCGGGTTCTCGTCTCCGCACAAGGACCTCGATGTGAGCGTCTACCCGGACGAGATCACGCGGACGGTGGCCGGCTCGCTCGCCGATGCGGCCAAGGAGAACAGCTTCCGGTTCGACCTCTCGGATCTCCAACCCTCGGCCTTCGGCGGGACTCCGGGCCAGGGCCTCTTCAAGCTCTTCTCGGACTTCGTAGCGAAGCCGAACGACATCGACCGCATCACGCAGCAGATGGAGGCCGCCGCAGCAAAGGCCTTCAAATAGACGAATGACCGTCGACGTACAGACGGCGGAGGCCCCCTCGGCGGGGCCTCCGCCCGTCGCCGAGAAGGAGAGCCTCTGGCAGAGGTACGGCGTCGCCGCCGCTTTCCTCGGGCCTGCGCTGATCTTTCTCGCTGTCTGGATCGTCTATCCGACGATCCGGACGATCATCCGCAGCTTCTACGACCGCGACGGCAACAGCTTCGTCGGGCTCGACAACTACGAGAAGCTCTTCACCGACGACACGCTCTTCACGGCGATCAGGAACAACTTCCTCTGGATCCTCGTCGTGCCTGCGCTCGTCACCGCGATCGGGCTCGTCTTCGCCGTACTGCTGGAGCGGGTGCGCTTCTCCACCGCGTTCAAGGTCGCCGTCTTCATGCCGATGGCGATCTCGCTCTTCGCCGCCGGCGTCATCTGGCGGCTGATGTACGAGAAGGATCCCGACCAGGGCACCGTCAACGCCGGGGTCGGGGTCGTCAAGGATGCGATCTCGCCGTCCGGGGTGCTCTCCAACGCGCGACCCTCGACCGACGCGCTTCAGGGCGGGCCCAAGGGCGGCCTCGAGCTGAAGACGGCGATCCGGCCCGGCGAGGTGGCAAGGCTTGGCCTGACGGCGATCCGTGAGTCCGACGTTCCCGAGGATGCCGAGCAGGCGGTCGTGCCGGAGGCGCTCTCCGGTGGAATCGCCGGCGTCGTCTGGAGAGACTTCAAGCCCGGCGGGGGAACCCCGGGCAAGCTCGAGCAGGGTGAGCTCGGGCTACGG
>WNGB01012991.1_pt1 | contig 11250 bp, 12 predicted proteins | sample 5400681 | NCBI WGS metagenome assembly WNGB01 (sample SAMN13153367, study PRJNA577476) | soil metagenome | isolation source: 115 cm soil or saprolite under grassland replicate 2 | place: USA:California | collected 2016-06-15 | reverse complement strand
ATCGCGACACAGCCAATGGCGATGCCCGATCAGCAGTTCAACAGCCGCCTGAAGGCAGTAAAGCCCTCCGGCATGCGCCCGCAACGCCGTCGCCAACTCATCGAAGTACGTAGTGTGTCGGGGATTCCTTCGACGAAATTTCGCATTCGGCCCTTATGGATCGGGTGCGGCTGCGTGTCGGGGACAAACGCGTCCTGGCCCTGGTGAAGGCGTTCCTCAAAGCCGGCATCCTCGGTGAGGACGGCCAGCTGCGGGACAGCATCACGGGTACGCCGCAAGGGGGAATCCTGTCACCGCTGTTGAGCAACGTGGCCCTGTCCGTGCTGGACGAGCATATCGCCCAGGCGCCGGGTGTGGCCCGCGGCCACACCTTACGAAAGGGCCAAGCGGCGTCGTCAGGGTCTGCCGATATCCGGCTGGTCCGGTACGCGGACGACTGGTGCCTTTGTTTCGGGCACCAAGGCGCACGCCGAGGCGCTGCGGGACGCCGATACCGGGACGTACCGTCCACTGGGCGTGGTCTTGTGGACCAGCCTGGCGGCAAGCAGATTTACGATCCGTCCTCGGTTTCTTGGCTGATCCCGCCGTCGTCACGCTTTCGGCTCATGACCGCTCATCCGTCCGGTGGCGCCAACTGTTCGCCCCGGTAGCCCTGTCGCGCCGACCCGGCGTTCTTTCGACGCACGGAAGCGGCGTGGCGCACCCTCGGCGAGCTGCCTGACGGTGTCTCGGGAGGTCTCCGCGGCCGGGGCCGCCGATACATCCGGGTGGCGCCGGGCAGTACCCTGTCGGTCGGACCACGTGGCGTATCGGGGAGGAACGTCATGCGCAGGCCGTCTGGCTCGGCTTTGACGCGCCTGGTCGGCTCGGCGGCTGCCGGGCTGACCCTGGCGCTGGCCGCCGCGTGCGCGAGCGGGCCGGGCGCCACCTGGCACGGTCCCGGTGACGCCTCCGCCAGCGGCGCCCCCGCATCGCCGTCGGTCGACCTGGGCGCGGCGATCACCGTCGTCCCGGCGGCCGACGCGACCGCCGTATCGGTCACCGACCCGGTCACGGTCACGATCGACAGCGGCACACTAAACAACGTGAGCGTGGTCAACGAGGCGGGTAAGCAGGTCCAGGGCGCGTTCGATACCAGCAAGCGCAGCTGGCGCACCAGCGAGCGGCTGGGTTACGGCAAGTCCTACAGGGTGACCATCAACGGCACCACGGCCGACGGCAAGGCGGCCGAGAAGACCACCAGGTTCAGCACGCTCAAGCCAAAGGCCGTGGCCGGGGTCTACCTGCGCGCCAACGGCTCACACCTGCTCAAGGAGCGAACCACGTACGGTGTCGGCCAGCCGATCATCGTGTACCTCGACAAGGCGGTCACCAACAAGACGGCCGTCGAGCAGGCGCTCACGGTGACCACCGACCCGCCGGTCGTGGGCAGGTGGCACTGGTTCGACGCGCATGAGCTGCACTACCGGCCCGAGGCGTACTGGAGGCCCGGCACGAAGGTCACGGTTAAGACTGCGCTCTATGGCAAGAACCTGGGCGGCGACGTCTACGGCGGCGACGACGCGGCCGCGTCGTTCACGATCGGCCAGTCGAAGATCGCGATCGCCGACAACAACACCCACCACATGCTCGTCTACTTCGACGGGCGGCTGGTGCGCGACATCCCGGTGAGCATGGGCATGGGCGGCACCGCGAAGACCCCTACCGGCAACACCGTCAACTACTGGACCAGCGCCGGTGCGCACGTGGTGATCGAGAAGACCCCGGTCACCCATATGAGCTCCAAGCCCATGGGCTACACCGACCCCAACGACAAGAAGAATTACTACGACGAGGACGTCAAGCTCACCGTGCGCATCTCGTACTCCGGCGAGTTCGTGCACATGGCCGACTGGAACATTCCCTCGCACGGCCGGGCCAACACCTCGCACGGCTGCATCAACGTGGGCCCGGCCAACGCCCAGTGGTTCTACGACAACTTCAGCACCGGCGACGTGGTCGACGTCAAGAACACGCCCCGCCAGCTCGACGTGCGCAACGGCGTGGGCGACTGGCTGATCCCGTGGAGCCAGTGGTAGGGGCGGGCCAGCGCACGCCAGTGGTAGGGGCCGCTAGCGCACGCCGCATCTTGACCCTGCGCCGCCGCCGCGATCGGCGCCGTTTGCAAGTGCGCGGCCGTGGTGGCCCGCGTATCCCTGCGGGGTGCCAAAAGCGCCGCGGCCGACCGGTCGGTGCAGCACCCCGCCTATCGGCGCCGGCTCGGCTGGCAACGCGACCACAACGCACTCGCGTTGCCGTTCTGGCTGGCCCAGGAGCACGACGCGGCGGCCGAGATGTTCGACGTGCTCGGCGACCAGGTCACCACCCGGCCGTGGAGCTACCTGGTCGGCACACCGGCGGAGGCGTTCGCCCGCGCCCGAGACGACACGTACCGCAAGCGAACCGCAGCCGCCAGCCCACACTGAACGCCGTTCACGGCGGCCCCGCCGACGCACCTGGCTAGGAGGCACTCGACGAATCAGTGCGCGCCACGGCAATGGATACCTCTTACAACGGCTTCGACAGCGCCGTCGAGGTCCGGGGCGTCGAGCCGGCCGCCACAGCTACGGTTCTCCTATGGCCGCGGTCCGTGCAGTGTTGATCGATATCGACGGCGTGCTCACCGTGTCCTGGAAACCGCTGCCCGGTGCCGTGGAGGCGTTTGGACGGCTGCGGCGGGCGGAGCTCGCGCTTGCGCTCCTCACCAACACCACGTCACGTACCCGCGCCTCAATCGCGTCGGTGCTGTCGGATGCGGGTTTCCCGGTGACGGTCGACGACATCCTCACCGCGCCGGCCCTCACCGCCGCGTACCTGGCCGACCACCACCCCGGCGCCCGGTGCGCGCTGCTCAACAGCGGCGACATCCGGGCCGACCTGACCGGCGTGACGATCGTCGCGGACGACGACCCGGACGTCGACACAGTCGTCGTCGGGGGCGCCGGCCCCGAGTTCGACTACACCTCGCTCAATCGGGCCTTCGCGCACCTGCAGCGCGGCGCCCGGCTCGTGGCGATGCACCGCAACCTCTACTGGCGCACCGACGAGGGGCTGCAACTGGACGCGGGCGCCTTCCTGCTCGGGCTGCAGCGCGCCGCGGGCGTCGAGGCCGAGGTGGTGGGCAAGCCGTCGGACGCGTTCTTCACCGCCGCGCTCGGCCGTCTTGGCGTCAGGCCGGAGGCGGCGCTGATGGTCGGCGACGATGTCGAGGCCGACGTCCTGGCCGCGCAACACAACGGGATCACCGGCGTGCTGGTCAGGACCGGCAAGTACCTGCCGCAGGCGGTCGAGGAGGCCGGATCGAACCCGGACCACGTGCTCGACTCCTTCGCCGACCTGCCCGACCTGCTGCAGCAGATGTCGACCTGACGGAAGAGCCGACCGCCGAGCCTTTCCAACCGTTGCTACCTGTCTGCCCGTCCGGACCGGACGGTCCATGATCGTCCACTATGGACGATCGCCGGTGCCGGCGGCCGGCGGGTGCGCCGGACGTGTGCGGTGACGACGGCTCCGCTGACGAGCAGCACCAGCAGGTTGAACACATCCGTAGCGTCGGAGATTTTCACGAAGCGAGTGTCGAGATGACCGCGTGGGACGGTCCACCACCACCGCCGGATGCCGACTGGGACGACGAACACGAGGTGGCGTTCCTATCGGAATCGGGGCAGGTTTGGTTGTGCGGAGTGACGACCGGACCCGTAGGGGACATCTTCCGCATGGGGCCGCCACGTCACATTATGGACTGCGGATGTGCTGCAGCGGCCGGGATCGGACGATCGACGCCGAGACCAACCAGCAGCCGATCCCTGACGGTTCGGAACACTACGACATGCGGTTCTGGCCGGTCCGCGACGCGTAAGACCGGCGGGCGGCGCGTAGGTGGGCGGCATACCGGTGTGGAGGCCTGATGCTCGAGTGGACCGAGGACCTGACGATTCCTCTGCCTCCGGGTCGCTCGGTTGCGGAGCTGGTGGTCGTCCTGCAGTCGGCGTTAGGCGGTATGCCGGACGAGGACGTGGAACTGCTGCTCGCCGCCGAGTTCGGGTTGTCTACCGAGGACGTGGAACTGGCGCGGGACCGCGTACTCGGGGGCCTGGTCCGCGCCGCCACCGGCAATCCCAGCAACTGCCCGCCACAGGACGAGGACCCGATGGCCTGGGAGAGCTTCCGGCGCGGTACCCAGGATCCCTCACTGGTTGCGCGCATCTTTCCTCAGTTCGGACCGAAACAGTAGGGCCGCACAGATCTCACCACTTACCCCGGTAAATGGTTACTTGGATAAGTGATAGGGGGCGCCGAGGCACGGGCGTCAGCGGAAGGACTGGGCCGTTCGCTCCAGCCGGTCGCGGTAGCTTTCCCACCATGTCTGGTCGACGTCCGGCAGGTTGTCGTTGACCCGGCGCCAGCCGACCGTCCCGTCGATGAGCTCCCGGACGATGTCGGCGTGTCCGGCGTGCCGGTGGGTCTCGGCGAGCACGTGGACGAGGATCCGGTGCAGTGTGGCCTCCCGGCCCGTCGGCCGCCACCAAGGCACCTGGCCGGGTGCGTCCAGCGGCAGCGTCTCGATGGTGGCGTCGGCGTGCGCCCAGACCCGCTGGTACAGGTTGATGATGTCTTCACGGGACTCGCCCGCGGTGGCCCACATGTCGGCGTTGGGTTCCGCGTCGTCGTGCCACCACGGCATCGGCTCGGGGTAGGGCCGGCCGAACGTCTCCCCGAAGTAGCCCGCCTCGACACTGGCCAGATGCTTGACCAGGCCGAGCAGGTTGGTGCCGGTGGGAACCAGTGGACGCCGCACGTCGTACTCGGACAAGCCGTCCAGCTTCGACAGCACCGACGTGCGGCCTTCCCTCAGGTACTGGTGCAGATGCGTCTTTGGATCCGATCCAGTCATACCCGGAATCTACAGCGGGTGGATCGACCTGCAGGCGTCGACCAGCGCGACATCCACGGGCCCACCGAACGCCCTGCAGAACAAGAGTTCCGTGTCCTTGTGGGTGAGGGCCGTCACCCACGTCTTCCTGTCCTCATCGGACCATGACCAGAAGGTGCCACCACCGGGCAGGTCCGTCGACGGCTGCCGCGTCTTGCCCGACGACTGGCCCTCTTCCGTACGCTGCATACCTCGAAGCACCATTGGCTGGCATCCGGCATATTCGTCACGACGACGGTAGGCCGTTCGCGTTGCCGTCGCCATACTCGTAGGTGCGCGACGTGTCATTGCTGTCATACGCATTCTGCAGCTTCCGGTTGGCGGGGAGCTTGAGACCGAACCCGGCCTCGGTGTTCTTGGTCGCATCGGCGGCGTATCCGGCTGCGCCGGCCGCCTGGTGCGCCACCACCGCCTGCACCGTTGGCGTCCTGCTCGGGCGAGGACTTCGCGGATCCCGCCGGCGTCAAGAGCGGCCACCCCGACCACGGCGAGGATGGCGCCGCCCCGGCGGCATGCGGACAGATGTGCGCCCGGCCCGGCCGGTCCCGAATCGTGCTGACGTAACATGCGTGCTCCGCGGAGACCGAACAGCGCCTCGGGACTGTCGGATCCCACGGTGCGCCGGGCGCGGAAGGAGCAGATCCCGCTGCACCGGCTGGGCCGGCCGGAAGACATCGCGGATGTCGTGTTGCTGATGCTCTCCGACGAGGCGCGCCGTTCATCACCGGCCAGCCAATCGTGGTCGACGGTGGTGAGCACATGCGGTAACGGCGAGACGATGGAGCGGCGGCCGCGAAGCGCGGCGACCCGGCCGCGCTGCTGACCCGGCGCAGCGGGCTGCCCGAGCTGCGCCGGCTGCTGCTCACCCAGTTCGCCGAACGCAGCGACGTGCTCAAGGCTGACAGACGAGGCACTCGTCCTCGCTGGCGCGTTCGGGCCGGTACTCGTTGCGCGATGGCGGATCCTTGTCCGCCGCGCGGATCTGGCTGGCACCGCATGTCCTGGACGGACACCGACCTCGCCTCTACCATACGTGAACGCAGATCATGTTACTGGAGGAGATTGTGCGGTTTCCCGGTGCACACGTGGTGATCACCGGCGGATCCAGCGGGATCGGCCTGGCAACGGCCTGTCTGGTCGCATCTCGCGGAGCGTCGGTATCGCTGATGGCCCGTGACGCCGGTCGCCTGGAGCAGGCGGCCGAGCGGGTGCGAGCGACGGGCGCGGCCGTGCGCACGGTCGCGGTCGACGTCTCGGATCCGGTAGCGGTGGCGAAGGCATTCGCTGGTGCCACTGATCAGGGCGGCCCATGCGACGTGTTGATCACTTCAGCGGGCCAGGCTCGGCCGGGCCGCTTCCTCGAACTCGGCGACGAGGTCTTCCGGCGCATGATCGAAGTGGATTACTTCGGCACGCTCTACGCCGTCCGTGCGGTCGCGCCCGAGATGGTACGACGCCGAACAGGGTCGATCGTCGCGATCAGCTCAGCGGCGGGTCTATTGGGGATCTACGGCTACTCCGCCTACGGCCCGGCGAAGTTCGCGGTACGCGGACTCGTCCAGTCGCTGCGCGACGAGATGCACCCCTACGGTGTCCACGTCGGATGCGTGTACCCGCCGGATGTGGACACGCCACAACTCGCTGAAGAGAACCAGTGGAAGCCGGCCGAGACGGCCGTTATCAGCGGCACAATCAAGCCGATGACGGCCGAGCGGGTCGCCGAGACAATTGTCCGAGGCATCGAACGAAGACGATCCGCCATCTATCCGAACCGCAGTACAGCACTGCTCGCTGGATTCGGCCCGCTGGCGGCACCAGTCCTTCGAAGGATGATCGACCGCAAGGTACGTGCGGCCCAACGCCTGATATCCACGTCCTGACGACGGCGCGTCCGCACGCTCGCTTCGCGGGGCAGACCCGGACGCTCGATCTTGGCGCCGGGGAAGCTGACCGGCATCGACGAAGCCAGACAACAGCGCGCAGGCGCCGCCTACCGCATTCACGTCGGCCAGGCTCGGGTCACGACGGCCGCCTGTCAAACGCCCAGTTGTGCACCTCGATGTCGGCGTACCCGTCCGTGGTCAGCACGGTGCATGCCTTGTCCGGATCCGGCGCCGGAGCAGCACCGCCGTACCCAGCCGGGTGGCGCCGTCGTCGGACAGCAGCGGCTCGTCGACTATGTAGCCCGACGCCGGCTACGCCGGCTCAGGACGCAGGGGGTCGGCGGAACTCCGGCGGACCGTCCTGGAACAGCCCGTTGTACATGGCCCGCAACTGCAGCCATGACGGATCAGACGAGGTCGCGTCGGTCACTGTCTCGAGGTCCTCCGGCTCCCAGGTACGCTCGCCGTCGGTGACGATCAGGTACGACTCCAGGTCGCTGACGTCGTCCGGCACGTCTTCGGTGCCGGCCAGGTACGCCGACACGCCGGCCTGCATGGCGGGGACGTCGACAGGGTGGTCGGCCGCCGCGCCGTCGGGCACCGACACGAGCAGGATCTCGCCGTTCTGGCAGCCGATGACCAGGTGACCGAGCGACGTGGCGCCCGTCGCCGTCACCGGCGCGTCGGCCAGCACCCCGTGCTCGGTCGTGGCTGCGTCGTGGGCGAGATCGTACGACCGTAGCGCCCCGGTGGGGGTGCCGACCCATAGCATGCCCGGCTTCGCGCCGAACACGATGTCGTGGCGCGACCAGTCACCGTCGTCGAACTCGTCGCGGAGTACCTGCTCCAGCGACGGGAACGCGAATACGTCGAGGGTCTCGCCGTAAGCGTTGCCGCGGATCGCGAAGTACCGGCCGTCGGGGCTGAACACCGCCGGCAGGTAGGCGTCCTCGTCGAGGATGATCGCCCGGCGCTGCACGTGTCGGTCCGCCGGCCTTGCCCGGTCGACCCGGGCGAACAGGGCGTGCGACGCGCCCTGGTTCAGCATCAGCGTCGACACCACCCCGCCGGCCGGGTGCGCGACGCTCCACGGGTACCAGTCGACGACGGCCACCTTGCCGGTGGTGCGGTCGATGGCGTTGGCCTTCCACCGGTCGACCGACGACGGCGCAGCCCACAGTGTGCGGCCGTCGGGGCTGAACACCAGCTCTTCGTAAGCGGCGTCCGGCGGCAGGCCGGTCACCTCGCTGACCTCGGCGGGCGACCAGCACCACACCGTGCCCTCGATCGCCGCCATCAGGCACGGTTCGACGGGATTCCAGGCCACGAACGGATCACGCAGCATCCGATCCCACCGGTCGAGCTCACCGTACGCAGCCGCGTGGGCGCCGATGCTGGCGAGCGGACGCAGGTCGCTCTGCCCACAGTCGAACAGGTGCACCGCTGGGCGCTCCCCGTCGAAGGCGGCGACCAGCGGCGACTGCGGATGGCACAGCAGCCGCTCGACGGGCATGCCGTTGCCAACGAGGAACCGTGCGAGGATCTTGACCCCAGCCATTCCCCACACCGTACTGACAATGTCGGCCTATTTCTGTCCTGGTAGGCCGAACCAGGGCGGCACGCTGCCCCACGCACGCACAGCGAGGCATGACCGGATGTCTCGTTCTCGTTTGTCGCGCATCGCTATGCAGCCCACACGGTGACCATCACGATCTACGGCACGCGTAGCCGCCGTTCTGTCCGTCCTTTCGCCCCTACGCGCGCTTCCGCTGTCGGGACGCGAGCTCTGCGGTGACGTGCGCCTTCACCTGCTCCAGCAGAACCTCTCGTTGCTTCGGCGTTGATGCGGTGACCGGCTCGAAGTCCCCGCCGAACCGGACGTCGTCGTAGGTCCGGTCGAGTCGTACGCCGGCTTCCGATGTCGCCGACCGGCTGCCCGGGATCTTCGAGGACCATGACCTCGTCGGTCCGGAAGACGACGCGCTTGGAGGAGATGGCCCGCTCGATGCGGCAGAACGGCTCTCGTAGCCGTCGGGCTCGTGCAGCCTCACAGCTGGGATCTCAGCACGTCGACCTCGCAGCCTGGCGAGGACGGGTCGAAGCCGTGCTCGACCAGCCAGCGGACCGCCCGCAGGCTTCGCAACGACCACCACGCGCGGATCACGTCGAGGTCGACGTGGGTGCCGTAGCCGGCGACGACGTCGCCAAGGTGCTCCTCGTGTCCGAGCGTCAAGCTGGCGAGGTCGTACAGGGCATCGCCCTGGCCCGCCTCGGACCAGTCGACCACGCCGGTGATCTCGTCACCGTCGACGAACACGTGGGCGACCTGCAGGTCGCCGTGCGTGAACACCGGTGTCCACGGCCGGAGCGCAGCCTCGGCAACCCGGCGGTTGCGCGTGACCAGGTCGGCGGGAAGGACGCCGTTCGTGACGAGCCACTCGCATTCGCCGTCGAGGTGCGATGCGATCTCGTCGAGGCTCCGACCGGGCCATGGCGGCAGCGGCGCGTCGTGCAGCATCCGTGCGGCGGCACCCGCCGCGGCCCACGCCGCCGACGACGCGGTCGACGGCTGGCCGAGGCGGCCGAGTGCCGTGCCTGGGAGGGCGGCGAGCGCGAGCACGGGCGGCTTCCGCCACAGGACCTCCGGAGTCGGGATCGGCGCCATGGCCATCGCCTCGACCTCAACGTCGGTGCGCGTCTGATCAGCGTCGATCTTCAGGAACACGTCACCGACGCGCAGGGTCGCGCAGTCGTGATGGGCGACGACGACCTCGACCTCCTCCACGTCGGCCATCATCGCGGGGATGACCACCGACGTCACCGGGTTTATCGCGGTGTCACAGGCGATTTCGGCGCGCCGTTGCTGTGGGTTCGCCTGCCGCGGATGGCGAACGAGTCGTCGAGGCGATGAGCGTGCCGAGGGCCACGGCGTCCGAGCGGCCCACTGTCCCGCCGGGGGAGATGTCTGAGCTCCGGTTGCCGAGTAACCGGACGTGGCCCAGCACGGCGGTCAGGTCACTGTCACGACGACCTTGCCGCGGGCGCGTCCCTCGCCTACGTGGGCCAGGGCCTCGGGGACCTGGTCGAGGGTGAAGGTTCGGTCAATGTGGACGGCGAGGTCACCCGCTACGCAGAGGTCGGCGACCGGTTCGAAATGCGCTGGCCCTTCCTTGACCGCGAGCACACCGAGCCGGCGGTGCGTGAGCCAACCGGCCACCGAGCCGATCGTCAGGACGCGCAGCAGCGTCCGCACCGATCCGCCAACGCACCGGTAACGACCACCCGGCGCCAGCGCCCGACGGTAGGCGAACACTGATCGATGCGCCACCAGATCGAGGATGAGATCGTACGGGCCGCTGCGGGTGAAGTCCTCGCTCCGGTAGTCGATCACCTTGTCCGCGCCGACTGACCGCATGAAGTCGAGCTTGCCCGCGTTGTCCACTCCGGTCACCTCGGCGCCGAGCCGCTTGGCGAGCTGAATGGCAAATGATCCGGAACCGCCGCCGGCACCATTGATCAGAATCCGTTGTCCGGCCGCTGCGCCGTCGGTCCCTTGCTGCGCGATCACGCCCGCCTGCGGAACCGTCGACGCCTCGGCGAAGGTCAGAGCCGTGGGCTTGTGCGCCAGCACCGACTCGGGGGCGATCGCGTACTCCGCGAAGCCGCCCTTGAGCATGAGGTTGTCGCCGTAGACCTCGTCACCGGGCCGGAACCGGTTGACGGCCGGACCGACTGCGTCGACCCATCCGGCGATGTCCGAGCCCAGTGTCCGGCGTGCCGGTGTACGAAGCCCACCGATACGCGAATACAGCGGCGACCCTCGCAGGGTCTCCCAGTCACTGAGGTTGACCGATGTCGCCGCGACCTTGACGAGCACCTTCCGGCCCGAAGGGGATGGCTTGGGAAGATCTTCGATCCGCAACACGTCCGGAGGCCCGTACCGGTCGTACACGACCGCCCTCATCCGCCCACCCCTCGGTAAAGCACACCAGCCTCGTACCCGACACGCCCAGCACCAGCGGCCTCACCCCTTTTCTAGCACGCCGGGACGACGAGAAGGGCCTCCGACGGCGACGGCCCGTACACCTGGCCAACCACGGCTCGGTCCGGCCACCGCACGCACTCGCGCCGATTCCCGATTCCATGCTGTCCCAGCGCGGTCGGGTAGCCCCGATGCATTGCTGCATCGGGGCCCCCTCAGATCCGTACGTGCCGCTCGTCGCGGCATACGGCTCAAGCAAGCCCCGTAGGGCGTTTCAGGCGTAGAGCAGCGCTGGGTCGTTGCGGGCGCCGGTTGCCCGGCGTTGGCAGTGCGAGTGCACCAGGCGGGTGTCGTCCGGTGTGGCCGTGTCCGCATGGACGGTCACGTGGTGCTTGGTGATCGCTTTGCGGGTG
>WNGB01012989.1_pt1 | contig 11251 bp, 11 predicted proteins | sample 5400681 | NCBI WGS metagenome assembly WNGB01 (sample SAMN13153367, study PRJNA577476) | soil metagenome | isolation source: 115 cm soil or saprolite under grassland replicate 2 | place: USA:California | collected 2016-06-15 | reverse complement strand
TCGGCCCCGCGGGCGGCGATCCGCCGCGCCCGTGCCGGCGGAACGCCGCCGTGGAGATAGACACGCGCCGGGGCGCCCGCGAACTCCGCCGCGGCCGCGACGGCGAGGCCGTGGTTGCCGTCACTCGCGCAGATCAAAGTCGGCCAGGTTTCCCGGAGTCGCCTCGCCGCAACCAGCGTCGCGATGTCGGGCAGTCCGGTCGCGCGGGCGAGCGCCCGCAGCCCGGCGTACACGCCGCCGAGTGCCTTGAAGCTGCCGAGCGGGCGGAGCCCCTCGTCCTTGAGCACGACCTTCGCCACGCCACAGCGCGTGGCGAGACGGGGCAGATCGAGGAGCGGGGTGGGCGCGTGGCACGGCCAGACGGCGAGCAACGCGGCGGGGGTATCGTCACGAGGATCTGTCATGGCCCAAGAGTAGCTCCCGCGCACAATCGCCCGTACCAGCGTGCTCAGAGCACCGCGGCCCGCAACTGGGGGAAGACCTTGCCGACCTTGGCCAGCAGGTAGTCGCCGTAAGTCCCCTCGAACGCATGCACGCTGGCCTTGTCCCAGCGCTCATCCCGGTCGTCGGGCGGCAGCTCCCAGCCCGACAGGTCGATCGGCTGCACGCGCGCGAAGAAGTTTGGGTCGAAGAAGAACGGGAACGACAGCCGGTCGCGCGGGGCCGGGTTGCGGACGCGGTGGGGGGTCGAGCGGTACACCCCGCCGGTCATCCGGTCGAGCATGTCGCCGATGTTGCAGACGAACGAGCTCGGGACCGGCGGGGCGGGGACCCACCGCGAGCGCGACTTCACCTCCAGGCCGCCGGCATCGTCCTGAAGCAAAATCGTCAGCAGGCCGTAGTCGGTATGCTCGCCCACGCCCCAGAGGGTCGGGTCGGCGGGCGGCGGGTAGTTGAACATGCGGAAGAGGGTGAGCGGCTCGCCCGTCAAGCGATCGGCGAAGTAGGACTCCTCCAGCCCCAGGCTGAGCGCCAGCCCGGCCATCAGCCGGTGGCCCACACCGGTGAGCGCCGCCATGTACTCCAGCACGGCCCCGCGCAGGCCCGCGGGCTCGGCCGGGAAGAGGTTGGGTCCGTGAAGGGGCGTGCCGGCCAGGACGCGCGGGTCGGCGGCGGGCAGCTCGGCCCCGAAGTACAGGCCCTCCTTCTGGTCCGGCTTGCCGGAGGTCAGTTCGTCGCCGACGCGGAAGTAGCCGCGCCAGGCTCGCCCCCCCAGGGCCATGCGGATCGCGAGCTTTATCTCCAGGTCCTGGGCAAAGAACTCCCGGCTGAGCTCGCGCAGCCGGCTTTGCAGGGCCGCATCCACGCCGTGCCCGACGACGTAGAAGAAACCGCTCTCGCGGCAGGCCGCGCCGAGTTCCTCGGCCACCCTCCGCGGGGTGGGGCCACCCGCGACGAGTTCGCTCACGTCGATGACCGGGATGTGTGAGAAGTCACCCCTTCGTCCCATGTACCCCTCTCCTTGGTCGCGCCGAGCGGGCCACCGGCCGGAGCGTCTCCCAGTCATGAGGCCACCCGGACCCCGTTCGACCTCACCGTTCTTGAACCAGCCGCTCAGCGACTCCGCACCAGTCCGAGCACCGCCCAGGCGCTGCCGGCACCCGTGATCGGGATCAAGCTCTTGGACCCCTCGCCTCCGGGCTTGACCGGCCGCGACGTCATCGGCCACGAGCCGTCGGCGCGCTGCGTCTTGATCAGGAAGGCGTGGGCGCGCCGGATGACCGGCTCGTCGGGCTGCACCCCCGCGTGGGCCAAGGCGTACAGCGCCTGGCCGGTCGCCCAGGCGTCGCTCGCCATGTCTTTGGTCTGGCTCCAGCCCCCGTCGGCGTTCTGGCGCTCCTTGATGCGCTTGACCAGCGGCTGCCCTTCCTTGGCCGGGCGGCCCAGCCTGTTCCAAAGCACAAGACCAAGGGCGATCGACTGCGGATCGTCATCGGTCTTGGTTTCCGCGAGCCAGCGGATGGCTCTGTCGCGAACGGCCTTCGCGGAATCGTCGCCGGCGGCCGCGGCGGGCAGGACTGCCAGTGTCGCGAGCACCGTCAAGCTCTCGTCTGAGCTGCCGAAGATCGGCGGGCGGGTTTCCGGCCAGGTGGACCAGGACCCGTTCCCGGTCTGCTCCGCGGCCACCGTCTTCAACAGGAGTTTCAGCCCCTGTTGCGACACCACGTCCGGCTTGGGATCGGCGCCCAGGGCGAGCGCGAAGTAGACCGCCTTGGGACTCGCCGCCCTGGGCGCGGTGGCTGGCCGCGCCAGGCCGAACTTGCCGTCGCCCGATTCAGCGACCCACTTCGTCAGCTCGGCCAGCACCGGCTCATCGACGGCGTGTCCGCGCAGCTTGGCCTCCCGCATTGCCCAGACCACGAGGCTGGCATGGTGGCAGGAAGCGCAGTTGTGTTCTTTTTTCTTCGGTAAGCGGGATCGACTCGACGTGGTGATCGGGGCGTGCGACGGGCGACAGAACGTCGCGACACCGCGTGCCGACCCACTCGCGGCCGCACCGCACGCGCCGCGTGGCGAACTCCGCGATCTTCTGCACGAGCGGCTGGACGTCGCGGCCACGCTCGAACAGGCGACGGTACTGCTCCCAGCAGATGGCGAGCACCTCCTGCACGGCGTCGTCCTTCCGCTCCGCGTCGAGGTGACGGAGACGGAAGCGGGCGACCTTCTTCATCTTCGGCAGGGCCTTGAGGTAGCCCTCCTGGATGGCGGTGATGTCGGGCGGGCGCATGCCGAGGCATGGTAGCAGAAGCGCACCAGGGAAGGATTCTGCGCTGCGCCAAGTCAAAAACCTTGCTTTACTTCCGCAAGGGGCGCGTCATGGCGGCATCTACTTCTTCCCCATCCGTACATGGACAAGAAGAACACCACATCATCGGCACAGACCGCGGCACTCGTGGACGCACTCGAAACACTTCTCGACCTCTTCCGCGATGGCCGCGTGGAGGAGTTGGACGAAAAGGAACTGGCCGCATACCAGAAGGCGGAGGACGCCCTCAGGGGTTACTATGACACGCATAAGACAGTCGCCGGTCACAGTTGCCACGGCAGTCACAAGACTGGAAATTTGTTTTTCTGTCAGAAGTGTAATCAGATACACGACCTGCCACGGAATCCCGAGAACTGAACCCAGCCCGCCTCCAAACCGAAGGAGGCTTCTCATGCCGCGTATCCCCAAACCGTACGCCAGCAAGGGCTGGTATCGCACCAACGCCGGCGGCGTCCAGGGCCACAAGCTCTGTACCCTCGAAGAGGGTCTGGGCAAGGCCAACCGCGAGCTGCAAATCTACCTCGGCAAGCTCGCTCTTGCTCGTGAGGACGGCTCCATGCCGCGTCCCGTCGGAGCTGGCATCCAGGCCGACCCCCATGCGGGCAAACTCGCAGGCGAAGTCCACGACGAGTTCCTCGACGTCAAGAAGACCGAGAACGAGCCCGCCACCTACACGCACTACGTCGATAAGCTCAAACCCTTCATGGAGAAGTTCGGCGACCGCCCGATCAACTCCCTCACTGAGCAGGACGGCATCGCCTTCAAGAGGTGGGTGCTGACCGAGCGCGAGTGGATCCGCGGCGGCAAGAACCCCGGCCAGAAGTCGCAGAAGATCAAGGGCGTCGGCCCGACCACCTGCAACCACTTTTTGCGGTCCGCCAAGACGCTCCTGACCTGGGCCGCCCACTCGAAGCGCAGGTACATCCCGTCGAACCCGTGGGAGGACATCAAGCTCCTCAAGGAGAAGTCCCGGGAGCGTCTGATCACCGACGACGAGTTCAAGTATCTGCTCCAGGAGGCAAGCGACGACGATTTCCGCGACCTGCTCGTCTTCATGCGGTACACCACGGCCAGGCCGGGCGAGGCCCGCATGGTTGCCTGGGACATGATCGAGTGGGACAACCACTGCGTGCGACTCGACCCCCGGCGCGTGAAGACCCGCCGCCCGCGGACGCTGACCTTGCTCCCCGAGGTGGAGGAGATGTTGCGGGAGCGCCAGAAGAAGACGGGCAGCGAGGGCGTGATCTTCCGCGACGCTCACGGCGGCGAATGGGACGACGTCAGCTTTAGCCAGCGGTTCCGACGCCTGCGTGCCCGCTGCGTGCGCCTGGGCCTGCTGGAAGAGGAGAAGAACGGCGAGAAGTTGGTGCTCTACTCGACCCGGCACACCCGCAACGTCGAGATGATCCGTGACGAGGGCATCGACCTGTCGATCGCCTCGAAGGAGATGGGCCACGCGAATATCAGTACGACTGTTCGGCACTACCTGCATCTGACCGACTCGGACGTGACCGACGCTGTGCGGTTGCGGAGGCGGCCTGGGGAAAAGAATAACAAGGTCAAGGACGAGGAGGAATAACTCCCACTGTGGTCCGGTACTGCGAGGGGCCAGCCCAAGAGGACTGGCCCTTTCCGTTCCTGCCCCCCTGGTCCTACTGGCGGTCCCCTCTAGTGGCGCAGGCGCGATCTCACGGGCAGGATAGAATGTGTAGATTGGGGGGGAAACACATGCCACGCAAGCGATCACCTGAAGCCCAGGTCCTGTTCGAGTTGGAAGAATCGCTCACCGAAAAACTGGTGGGGATGCAAGAGAAAGTGCTGCGTCTCTCCGGGGAAATCCTCCGCCGAGATAAACCGACCATCCACTCCTTTCACGGGAGCATCGGGAGCAAGAACAACACCTATGTGGATAGCGTCCGGACGAAATTCACGGATCCCAACGATTTCAAGGCCAGGTGGGTTCGCGGCCTCAGGGATCGGGTGAAGCCGTCGCTTGAGCGAGGTTACATCAACGCCGCCGTTCAAATCGGCCACCTCATGCACAATTCGCTCGTCCGGGAGTACACCTTGCTGTTCCTGGAGCGGACTTTTTATCGCAACCTGGTCCCGCGGACGCGCGACCAGCCCGATGAGTCGCTCTGGCGACTGTGGTTCGGCGACAACAAGATGCCCTGGGGCCTGATTATCGCCCCAGTCTATCGTGAAGACGAGTGGACGAACGACGTGAGCGAGATCCGCCGGGCGGGGTACAAATACTGGACCGTGGGGCACGTTCTGGAGACGGGTTTGATCGACCCGGCTCATGCCACCAGCGCGTGTCCGTCCGCGACGGCAGCAGGCAGACGACCGTCGTCTTTGGCTTGTCCACCGCCTTTCTGGCCTTCTGCACCCAGCGGATCGTCTCGGCTCCGTAGGGCGGGTTGCAGTAGCAGACCTCCCCTCCCCAGTCCTGGAGCAGGCCGTCCTGCTCGGGCGCGAAGAACCGAGGGCACTTCGCGTTCGCGGCCGTCGCACACCCGTCGAGCGTGAAGTGGAACTCCCGGTCCAGCTGCTCGAAGAGCGCCTCGGGGGTTGCCCAGTCCGGTTTCGCCGACGAGAAGAGTCCTCGGTTGAAGGACATGGCGGTCAGCGAAGCCCGTAATGTCTCCGCACGGCGTGCTCCAATTCGCGGTCAGACCACGGCGGCAGCGCCTTGCTCTGGTTCCAATGCTGCAGGAACTCCAGCGCCTGCTGCGGACTCCTCCCCGCATCTCGAAGGATGCACACGACGCGGACCAGGGCTGCTGATCCGCGCGCGCCCTGCACCGACTCGATGCGCATTGCGTAGCCCTCAGGATTCAGGATGTTCCGCACCTTGCCTCCAGTCCGCGTCACGACTCGGCAAGCCGAGTCTTCGATCCGGGTCAGTTTCGGCGTCGGACGCCGTTCGCGAAGCCACTTGACCTTGAGTAGCGGCAGGTCCGATGCAGGAAGCACGTCCCCCAGCCACCTGTACGGCACGCCTTGGATGTTGCGGGACCAAGGGCAAACCGCGTAAGCGCCCTCGCAACGCAAGTCCAGGGGCTGATCCTTGATCTTCACCGCGTTGCCGTAGTGAACACCGCCACGCATGCGGTAGTACAGGTGCAGACCATGTGAGGGTGTTTGTGAACGCATCGGCGTCTCCCCGCAGCGGTCGAGAACCTGATCCAGAAGGGATGGGTCGTCCACATCGACAACCACCACGCCGTTCCCCGTGACCAGGGCGACGTTGGGTTCCCCGCCGCTGAACCACCCGACCAACTCCTCCTCGGTCGGTGGCCGGGCCTGGTACGGCTTCCATTTGATCGCGGCCTTCTTGCTGCGGCTGACGAGCGGGATTGCCCAAAAGCCGAATTTCAGGTATTCGCGCGCTGCGGTGATCATGTTCTCGTTAAGCCCTGTCTCGGCCTCGAAGGTGTTATGAAGGTGTTCCATAAGAAGCTGGCGCATCAGGAATGAAGTCGTCTTCGTGGAAGTACACCCGGCCTGGGTCGAACTCATGGGCCGCCTTGAATGTTCTCTCCAGGTGCTCCTCACCATATTTCCGGTAGTCCTCTGGCGTGTAGCCCGTCGTGCCCACCTCCAACGCGGTCGCGATGTCTTTGAGATCGATCAACTCGCCGATGCAGCGCGTGCCAGTCTCGTAGTCGTACCAGGACGTCAGGAGTCGCACCCGGTAGTTGCCAGTCGGCAGTTCCGCGGTCCCTCCGACGTCGTTGAGGATTGAAAGCCGGCTCGTCGTCCCCAGGCGGCTGCGGACGATGCCGGTGACGAGCTTTCGGCTGGGTTGCTGTGGGGCCGTTGTTGTTTTCTTCGTGGGCATCTTGGTAAGGAGGAAGGGGAAATAAAGGGTATCACGCTGCTTTGCCTGTCGCCTTGGCTATTGCCGCTGCCGCACTGCTCGCCACACGGACGAGGTTCCTGACTGCCACGGCCAGGTCGCCATTCTCCCAATTCCTCGCGACTGCATGCGCCATCGCCCGGAGTTCCTCGCACGTCTCCAGCAGTTCGGGAGCGGCGGCAATGAGGAAGGCGTCTTCACGGACGCACTCGCTCGCGATGATGACCTTGTCGTCCTCGACGACTTGATACCAACCCTCCTGCCTGACTTCGGCAGCCCACGTGGTTTTTGCCGGTGATGTCATGAAGGCTTTCGCCATAGAGAAAAAAGAAGGAAGTAGAATCACGCCGCATTGCTGGCTTCGATCAGCTCGGTTTTCACCTTCTCGATCAGCTCCCGCAACTTCTCGTCGTCCTTCACGCCGAGGAACGTGTTTCCCCCGTTCGTCACGAGGTTGGAGGAGAGGGAGTCGAGCGTCTTCCGCAATTCGTGCAGACTCGTCGGCCTGCCTTTCGGGAGGTCGATCAGCGGAATCGTGATCGCTTCCTGGCCGCCCTTCATGTACGTGTAGCGCTCCGCCATCACGTTCGCGAGGTAGAGCCGGTAGACGAACGGGTCGATGAGCGACAGGGCATAGTCTTCCTCGGGTTGTTTGTGAAGCGGCTCGACGAGCGTCTTGTGCTCCCACCGCTCAGCGAACGAAACCGGCAAGAGCGGGTGGCCAAGGCCGTCTCTTGCGGTGCGGAGCGTCGCCGCGACTGCCCCGAACTCGGCCGGTGATAGAACGAACACGGACATAGAAAAAGTAAGAAAGCAGTAAATCCTGCATGTGCAGGCGAAGCGTAAGCGTCCGGTGGCGGGGTGACGGGCGGTGGCCGGTTTCCGGTCGCGGCCCGCTCTCCGCCGGGGTATACTGGGCGGCATGGCCGATGTCACGCAGATCTTGGCTGCCATTGCGCAGGGAAACTCCCGCGCCGCGGAGGAGCTGCTCCCGCTCGTCTACGACGAGCTGCGGACGCTCGCGGCCCAGAAGCTGGCCCACGAACAGCCCGGCCAGACCCTGCAAGCGACCGCGCTGGTGCACGAGGCGTACCTGCGGCTGGTGGGCGGGAAGCAGACCCAGGACTGGGACGGCCGCCGGCACTTCTTCGCCGCTGCCGCCGAGGCCATGCGCCGCATCCTGATCGACCGGGCCCGGCACAAGCAGACCCGCAAGGCCGGGGGCGGATGCCGCCGGCTCGATATCGACGATATCGAGCCAGTCCTGGAGGAGGAGAGCGGCGACCACTTACTCGCCTTGGACGAGGCCCTCCGGCAGCTCGAAGCGGAGGACCCGCGCAAGGCCGAGCTGGTCAAGCTCCGGTTCTTTGCCGGACTCACCGCCGAGCAGGCGGCCGCCGCGCTCGGCGTCTCCACCTCCACCGCCGAGAAGGACTGGGCGTACGCCCGCAGCTGGCTCCGGGTGGCGATCGACCGCCTGTCCGGCGACCGGCCCTGACCGACCAAAAAAAACGGCTCTCCGCCACATGTGCTGATAGTTATGCGTCTCGCCTCCGCAACCGCAGTTTTTCCGGGCCGCGGTGAAGCAGATGGACGCCTGTCCCCCTGCTTTTCAGCAAGAACGGCGGAGAACCAAAAAAACGTTACGGGTCCGCCCCGGTTTCTCGCATTGTGTTACGGACGGGCCCACCGCCCGGCCACGGAGGCTCCCATGCCCGCATCACGGCCCGACAACGAGGCGATCTTCCACGCTGCCCGGGACATCCCCGACCCGGACCGCCGGCGGGAGTACGTCCGGGACGTGTGCGGCGGGGACGAGACGCGGATCGCCCACGTCGAGGCCCTGCTGGCGGCCGCCGACACCCCCGACAGCCTCCTGGACCGTCCGGCGGGGAGCGACCCCGTGGCGACCATCGACCAGCCTACCGCAGAGAGCGCCGGCACGGTGATCGGACCGTACAAGCTCATTCAGCAATTTGGCGAAGGCGGCATGGGGACGGTCTGGATGGCCCAGCAGACCGAGCCGGTGAAGCGGCTGGTGGCGATCAAGCTCATCAAGGCCGGCATGGATTCAAAGCAGGTCATCGCCCGCTTCGAGGCGGAGCGTCAGGCCCTGGCCCTGATGGACCATGCCAACATCGCCCGCGTGCTGGAGGCCGGCACGACCGGCGCCGGCCGGCCGTACTTCGTCATGGACCTGGTCAAGGGGGTGCCGATCACCCGCTACTGCGACGAGCACCGCCTCACGTCCCGGCAGCGGCTGGAGCTGTTCCTCCCGGTCTGCCAGGCCGTCCAGCACGCCCACCAGAAGGGCGTCATCCACCGCGATCTCAAGCCGTCCAACGTGCTGGTCGCCCTCTACGACGGCCAGCCGGTGCCAAAGGTCATCGACTTCGGCGTGGCCAAGGCGACCGGGCAACCGTTGACCGACAAGACCCTGGTCACCGGCTTCGGGGCCATCGTCGGCACGCTGGAATACATGTCGCCCGAGCAGGCCGAGATCAACCAGCTCGACATCGACACCCGCAGCGACATCTACTCGCTGGGCGTGCTGCTGTACGAGCTATTGACCGGCAGTCCGCCGTTCACGCGCAAGGAGCTGGAGAAGGCCGGCATGCTGGAGATGCTGCGGGTGATCCGCGAGCAGGAGCCGCCGAAGCCGAGCACCAAGCTGAGCACGGCGGAGGGGTTGCCGACCCTGGCCGCGAACCGAGGCACGGAGCCGTCGAAGCTGACCCGGCTGGTGCGCGGCGAGCTGGACTGGATCGTCATGAAGTGCCTGGAGAAGGACAGAAACCGCCGCTACGACACGGCCGGCGCCCTGGCGTCGGACGTGCAGCGCTACCTGGACGACGAGCCGGTGCTAGCGGGCCCCCCATCGGCCGCCTACCGGATGCGCAAGTTCCTGAGGCGGCACAAGGGGCCGGCGGCGGCAGCGGGACTGGTTGTGCTGGCCCTGCTCGGTGGGAGCATTGGAACGACCGTCGGGCTGCTCAGGGCTGACTGGGCGCGCCAGGCGGAAGCCACCCAGAAAATCCGGGCCGAGAACGCACTCGACGAGAAACAGAAAGCCCTGGAAAGGGCGACCAGGCGGACGAACTTCGCCCGCCAGGCGGCGGACGACATGTACACGGACGTGGCGCAGAACTGGCTGGCCGGAGAGCCGCAAATGACGCGCCTGCAGCGCGACTTCCTGGAGAAGGCGCTGCACTTCTACCAGGAGCTGTCCGAGGAAGAGGGCACCGACCCGGAGGTGTTACGCGCGACGGCCGCGGCATTCGCCCGCGTGGGCGCCATCCAGAGGCACCTCGGGAACTTCGCCGAGGCCGAACGGGCCTTCCGCCGCGGCATCGGTCTCTTCGCGAGCGCGACCCCCGACGACTCCGGCCCGCCCGAGAATCGGCTCCTGTGGGCCAAAACGCTCAACGACTTTGGACTCCTTCTTGGCGAACTGCAGCGGCCCGGGGAGGCGGAAATCGTGCTCCGCGCGGCGCTGGACAAGTACCGCCAGCTCCCGGCCGGCTACCCCGACCCGGCCGAGGCCCGCAGCCACCCCGCGGCGGCGACCAGCAACCTCGCCCGGGTGGTCCAGCGGCGCGGCGACCTGGAAGAGGCCCGCCGGCTGCTCGAGCAGGCGGTGGCCGACCAGCAAGCCGCCGTCGAGGCAGCCCCCTCCGTGGCCAGGTACCGGCAGTTCCTCGGCACGCACTACAACGTCCTCGGTGACGTCTGGCTGTGCTTGAACGACCTTTCAAAGGCGGCGGAGGCGTTGGCCCAGTCCCGGGAGGTCCGGAAGAAATTGGTCGCCGACTTCCCCCACAGCGCCCCGTACCGCTCCCACCTGGCCTCCAGCCTCGGTGACCTGGCCGGCGTCCGGAAGCGGCAGCGCAGGCTGAAAGACGCGGAGGATCTCCACCGCGAGGCCCTGGCCCTCCGCGAACGGGTGGCGGCGGACTTCCCGGACGTGCCGCGATACCGGCACGCCCTGGCCCACTCCCTCCGCGGACTCGGCCTGCTGTATCGAGACACCGGCCGCGCGGAGCAGGCGGAAGCGGCGCTCAAGCGGTCGCTCGCCGTCAGGCAGGCGCTCGTCGAGGAGCACCGGGAGGTCGCGGGGTACCGGGAAGAGTTGGCCATGGACCACGACGAACTTGGCGTCGTTTACCGAAGGACCGGCCGCCCGGAGCCGGCAGTGCGACACTTTCAGGCGGCCCTGACCATTTACGAGGAACTGGCACGTGATGATGGGAACCGGCCCACCTACGCCGTTCGCATTGGCGGGTCGTACTGCAACCTGGGGAACGTGCTCGCGGATCAGAATCGAGCCGAGGAGGCACGCGCCTCATACGACCGGGCGGTGCAGGTGCTGGAACAGGCGCTGGCGAAGGAGCCGAGCGTCCCCAGCGGCCGGCAATTCTTGCGCAACACCTACTGCGGCCGGGCCAGCACCTGGGACGCACAGGGGCGTCTGGCCGAAACGGTGAGCGACCTCGACCGGCGTGTGGGCTCCTCGAAAGTTGGTAGAATCTTCGTACACCAAGCCCTCAGCGGCAACCTTCCCCGAAAATCCATCCCTCTGCCACGGAGCCCCACATGGCCTCGGCACCTCTCACTCCCGACCA
>WNGB01012984.1_pt1 | contig 11252 bp, 14 predicted proteins | sample 5400681 | NCBI WGS metagenome assembly WNGB01 (sample SAMN13153367, study PRJNA577476) | soil metagenome | isolation source: 115 cm soil or saprolite under grassland replicate 2 | place: USA:California | collected 2016-06-15 | reverse complement strand
AGTTGCGCGCACAGTTTCATGGCGTCAGTTTCTTCCGCTCCGACGAAGGCGTTCTGTACGCGTCGGTGAATGGATGCACCTACGACGCCTACCTGGTCTCGCAACTACGGGCGCAGTTGGAACTGGTCACGGTTCACGTAATCGCGTAGGACGCCGGGCACGTGGCTGGCGCTATATTTCCGGTCCAGTTTGCCCATGGTTGGGGATAACGCCTCATCGAGCCACGTGCCTGGTTGAGGGAGCCGCGCGGGGATCCGATAAGGGAGGTTCGACTATCCGGTGAGGGTTTCGCGTGGCTCCCCCTCATTCCATTCACGAGAGAGCGACGAGTGTGGGAACAACTGACTCAATAGGCGTCGGCATCGTGGACGGGCTGCGCGTCGGATTGCATGTGTGCTCGGCACCAGGCACAGATGTTCCAGCCGGGATAGAGATAGTGATGGGGCATTCCTCTTCACGTGCTGCGGTCGCTCCGGCTCGACGATGACGCTCCGGCGATCGTCCGTGGAGAAATCTGTGGGAGCACACCGCAGGCCGCCAAATGACAGGTTATTGATTGGGCTGCTTGTCTTCTTTGCGATCGTGGTGGCGATCATCCTTGTCTTTGCCCTGCGGATGCGTTGAGGTGAAGGGACAGGCTGCGCCATTGTGGCAGGAACCGGGCCGGCCCGCAGCGACAGCCGATAACGCTGTCGAAGGGATGTGAAGATGTCGGCTCACGATTTTGATAGAAAGGCGTGGGTGTCTTGCAGCAAAACAGACCGGGCGACCGGTTCGACATAACCGTTCCGCACTCGGCGCGGATATGGAACTACTGGCTCGGCGGCAAGGACCACTACCCCGCTGACCGCCAAGCGGGCGAGGCGTACCGGGAATTGTTTCCTGGCATCGAACACCTCGCCCGCACGGCCCGCTACTTCCTGGCCCGCGTGGTGACCTACCTGGCCGCCGAGGCGGGCATCCGGCAGTTCCTCGACATTGGTACCGGGCTGCCCACCGGGAACAACACCCATCAGGTGGCCCAGCGGGCCTCTTTGGACTGCAAGATCATTTATGTGGACAACGATCCCCTCGTGCTCAGCCATGCCCGTGCTTTGCTGACCAGCAAACCCGAGGGAGTGTGTGAGTACCTTGATGCCGATCTGCGCGAGCCAGACAAGATCTTGACTCTGGCCGCCAAGACCCTGGACTTCGGCGCGCCGCTAGCGCTCATGCTGATGGGGATCATGGGCCATGTTCCCGATAATCAAGCGTATCCGATCGTGGCCCAGTTCACCGGCGCCCTGCCATCGGGCAGCTACCTGGCGCTGTATGACGGGGCCAACACAAGCGAGGCGTTCAACCACGCCCAAGATGGCTACAACCAGACCGGCGCAGTCCCGTACTACCTGCGCAGCCCTGCGCAGATCGCCCGCTTCTTCGGAGGCCTGACCATGGTGGAGCCAGGCGTGGTGCCCTGTTCGGACTGGCGCCCGGAGAATACTCCGTTCGGGCCAGCTCCCCAAAGCTACGTCTATGGGGGAGTCGGCCGTAAATGAGGATGCTCATCCCTGGTCTTCCGGTTGACGACGCGGCGAACCGGGCCTGGGCCACGCGCCTCGGGCAAGACTGGCACCCCTGGCCTGTTCCGGCTGCTGGCTCGGTGCCGATGCGATGTGAGAACTGCGGCGGTGCCGTCCTGGTGGACCCAGAAAGCGAAGGCATCCGCCAGGATTTAGTCAACGGGGGAAATACGCCGGTCATTTTCTGCCTGATGTGCTGCGCCCGGCTTTTGCGTATCGAACATATTACGGCAAGTGCGCCAGCGCGTGATGTGGCGCTGCAGGATGGCTTCAAGCGGCTGCGTGAAGATCCGGCCTTCGCCCGGCGAATCGAGCAGATCGCCGCTGAGGCTGAGTCCGGCCCGGAGAAGGAGCAACATCCCCGATCCCGGCTAGCTCCCCATCCAGGCAAACCAGTTCCGCTGGTGAAGTCATAGAACTCCACCATCCAGCCGTGACCCCCACGAATTCGCCCTCCGTCACAGGTCATAACCGACAGTGACGAACAGCCTAGAGAACTACGGTAAACGGCACCAGCCAGGCCGTGACGCCGGACTCGCCGTGCGAACGAACCGGCTCGTACGCGTGCCTGTATGAGATGACCGCTGCGACAGCGGCGACGGTCGCCACGGCGAGCGCGGTTGTGAGCCTGATGAGCCGGTCGGTCATCGGGCCTCTCCGATCGCCGGACGCGCCTGCTCCCAGGTGCGGTAAGCGGGCGGGTGCTCGGCGAGTCGGTCACGCAGCCACACAAAGACCACTCGCATTGGCGGGGTTCTCCTGGATCAAGCGCAGCACGATCACGACATGCATCGCCCGGTCGCTGCGGCACCGTAGCCACCTCGGCTCCTCGCCCACGGTGGCCGGGTGTGGGATGTCGAGCGCCTCAAGCACCGCCTCGACGACGGCTGCGGCTTCTTCGTTGATCGTGTGTCTCATTCGGGACCTCCCTCTCGTTGGGAAGTCCGGAAAGCCAGTGACTAACGGGCTCAGAGGGCGCAGTGTCGTCCGGCCAAATTTCAGGCCAGCCCCAGACGAGGATCGTGCAGCTCGTGAACCCCTCGATGCGAACTACTGGCGGCAGGGACGCTCACGTTCGTTCGGGCATGTGGGACGTCTGCATCGGTCTGGATCGGGGCAGCTACGGCCGACACGGTTGCTGCACTTTGCTGCTGCATGCGCACGGTTTGACGCTTAAGTGTCAACTGGTCGCTCCACAGCCTAGGAGGTCGTCTCGGCTAGCGGCCCGACCTGTCCGTCCCAGATCGGGGACGCCTGGGTACCTGCCGCGTAGCTGCCTCGGTTGCTCATTTGCATGCAACGTCAGTCGCTGCCTCGCCTTGACCCCGGATTCTACAACGCCTTCCATCACCTAAAGTTCGTCCCGCTATGGTGAGCACGTGACCGATTCCAGTTCAGCACCTCAGTCCCCGCAGTCTGGTCCCCCCGCCCCAGATCTGGTGCCTCAGATCACTGTCGCAGGGTTCAAATCGCTCGCCGAACCTACAATATTGGACATTGCCCCTTTGACGGTACTCTGCGGTGGAAATAGCTCCGGTAAATCATCAATTATGCAGCCGCTCTTGATGATAAAGCAAACTCTAGAGGTAGGCTTCGATCCTGGACCCCTACTTCTATCAGGACCCAACGTCGCTTTTTCGGCTTCGACAGAAATATTCTGGAAAGGTGGTTATGGCACAGATCAAGCTTCGAGCTTTGTAATAGGCTTTCGTGACATCGATGGTGAGTATAACGAGCTAACCTTTCGCCAAACGCCACATGGTATAGATTTGGAACAAATGCGCTTCAGGTCCGTTACTGATTCGCCGATGATCACGTTTTCTGCTGGCATGGAACTTGACGATGCAGTAATGGAGCTAATTCCAAGCAATATTCGAGAGATTATATCGGCGGACGGCGAGCACGCATGGACTCTAAAGAGAAATCGTTGCTTTTTTGAAATCGTTGCGACGGCACAGCGAACTGGCCCAAGCTCCGTTGGGCCGTATCCAGCATTGAGTTACACCTCAACTGATCTGCTGCATGTGCCGGGCTTGAGAGACAACCCAGCACGATTTTACCCAGCAACGCAAGTAGGACCTGTATTTCCGGGAGTTTTTCAGTCCTACATTGCGAGCATCATACAATCTTGGACCGACACAAAGGACCCACGGCTCGGTGAGCTGGGAGTCCAGCTACAAGAGCTTGGCCTCACGTGGAAGGTTGCTACACAACGCATAGATGACACACGTGTCGCACTCCGGGTAGGTCGGTTGCCGAAAGGCAGGCGGGGTGGATCGAGGGATCTGGTCAATATAGCTGATGTCGGGCTGGGAATTTCACAGGTCCTACCCGTGCTGGTTGCCTTGCTGACTGCGAGCCGTCGCCAATACGTGTACCTCGAACAACCCGAGATCCACCTGCATCCCCGGGCGCAGGTGGCCCTGGCAGAGATAATCATGACCGCTGCGATGCGTGGTGTGCGTGTCATATGTGAAACCCATAGCTACCTGCTTCTTAGGGCAATTCAAGAAGCGGCTGTTCGATTGGAAGCGCCGGAAGATACAGTCGGGTTGAACTGGTTCATGAGAGACCGATCGGGTGCCACTCGTGTAGAATCAGCATACCTGGCTGACAATGGATCATTTGATGGTTGGCCGAATGATTTTGCCGACGTTGAGATGGATATCGAGGACCGCTACTTGCAGGCAGTCATACGCGCAGAGAAGTCGAAGGGTTGACTGGCCATGGGATCGTCGTCGACGCATCCGTTGCACGATGGTCCGGGAATGCGCTCACGAACAATAAGCTATCAAGGCGCTGCCGGGACGTATTGGTGGCGATAGAGACAAACGACCTTCGTGTTGTGATCTCCGACGATATTCGCCGCGAATGGAAAGAGCAGGCATCGAAATATTCTTGGTTTTGGTTTGTTAACATGGTATCACGAAATAGGCACTGGTCGGTCGATCCAGTCCCAGACGTTGAGCTTCGCCGCGCTATTGATAAGCTAGTCCCTGACGATCGCGCGGCAGCCCAGAAAGATCTCCTATTGATCGAAGCAGCATTGGATGATGGTGGCCGGGTAATTTCGCGAGACAAAGAGATGCACCGGATTCTGCGCGGTGTGGCACGTGAACTACCGAAGGTCGGAGCTGTACATTGGGTCTTGCCCGAGCAAGACAAGTGTCTTCCGTGGCTCGCCGCTGGCGCACCTAATCGACCGGATCTCCAGTTGATGACGAGATCCAAGGGCCGATCATAGGTTTCTCCGAGCTGCCAGAGCCCCCGAACAACCTTGCTTGCCTCGACACTTGTCCGTCCTCCTGATAGGTGCCGGATCTTTGCAGGGGAAGAACACCGTCACGGTGGAGCGCCCGCAGCGAAGTGAGGACGTACGACCTTGACGGTGATCTTGCGCGGCGACACAATGCCCGGCGCGAGGAGGATGGCCTGGCCGCTCTTGCATGTGCGGTCATCAGGGTGCGTAACGGCGGGGACCGCCAGGCGACGAGTGCGGGTTAACGGCGCGGCGGCAGCGGCCCGCGCCGGTGCGCTGCCGCGCTAGAGGCAGCGGGCCAAGCTGCCGCCCGATAGCGGCGAGACTCCCGTTACCCCCCGGCTAGCGGCGCGGCACCCTTGCCCTTTCTCGTAGTCCCTCTGGTGATCTACGCGCGTTGCTGCCCAGAGCGCGGCTAGGGCCGGGCGGCCTGGGCGCCGAAGGCGTGCCCTTGAAGCCGTAGAGAAAGTTCTTCATAGCAGGGCGGGTGTGTCGTGAACGCGCGTACGAATGGGCCTATGCGGCTGAGAGCGTCTGTGATCCAGATCAGACGGTAAGTCGGCTCAGCTCGGCTTGCGAGGGGCTGAAGTGCCCCGTCCGACCCGCTGGACCGGAGGGGACCATCCGAGCCGCTCCCGCCTGCGGTAGAAGCTATGCGGTTTGTTCGATGATTCGTTTTACCTTGCGGCGGTCGATCTTGAGTTCATGGGCTATGGAGCGCTGGCTGTGGCCTGATGCATGCCAAGCTCGGACTGTTCGTTCCGGCGTTGGGGCATCCCCTGGTACGGGTGGTACGTCCTGTTCGGCGATTGGCTCGCCTTGGTGCGGCTCGGCGCTCCGTACGGATGCGTCGGCGGCTCGGCGCTCGGCTCTGATGAGGGTCGCGAGCAACTCGAAGGCACCGACCAGCGCCAGGGCGGGCCAGGCGCTGACCAGGGCACCTATCGGGCCGTGGCCGAGGCCGTGAGCCAGGTTGGCGCCGATCGTGGTGACAATGCCAGCACCAAGGCTCCAGCGCGCCAAAGGTGGTACGGGCCGGTTGCGCCTGTTGGCATCGAGGATCAGCATGCTTGCCGCCCAGATGAGCCCATCGACCGTGAAAGGTACCAGGCGGGCCGTAGCGCCGGTCTCGCCGTGCGAGCGCACCAGTTCGTAGGCGTGCCGGTAGGAGATGACCGGCGGCGACGGCGGCGACGATAGCCGCAGCCATAACCGTCGTGATCCTGATGAGCCGGTCGGTCATCGCAACTCCTCGCGGAGCGCGATCACGAGCGGGTCGCCCTCGCCGTATCCGGTCTCCAGGAGTTCGGTGACAGTCAGCGCCGTGATCGCCTGATTACGGTCGAAGAACCTGGGCCAGTAGGTAACTTCCCACCAGCCGTCGGCTCGCTGCCTCGCGGTCGCAACGACCTGGCCGTCGATCTCCAGGGACATGAAGTCGTCATCGATGATGATTGCCATGGAACCTCACTTCTGTCGTGAGGTCAGGAAAACCAGTGACTAACCAAGTGACAACGTGCTCAGATGGTGCCAGCAGGAGCCGGTTGCCGCCGGACCATTGCACGTCTCTGACCTGTCATGTCCTGACTTAGCAGGACTGTCCCGTACGGAACCGGCAAGAATGGCATGCAAGAGGCCAGGGGTTCGAGTCCCCTTAGCTCCACGCAAAGTTTATGCAGGTCAGACAGGGTTTCGGTGGTGTTCTCCGAAGCCCTTTTTCGATCTCTAAGGCCCGATGGGAGCCAAACGGGGAGCCAGTTAGTCACTTGTTAGTCACTTGATCAGGTGTCATGCTGACTTGGCGTCCTTGTGCTGGCTGAAGATGGTGTTCATGGTGGTGGCGCCCGTGGTGATCACGGGCTTGAGCTGGTGCCGGTAGACCTTCTGCGTGACGATGGTGGTTTTGTGCCCGACGAGATCGGCGATGGCCTCGATCGTTACGCCGTTGTCACTCATGATCGATACGAAGGTGTGCCGCAGCTCGCGCGGCGTCCACTCGGCGCCGACACCTGCCGCTGTGGTGATCTTGCGGAACGATCGGCGGATGTTGCCGGCGGACAGTGCGGTGCCGATGCGTGTGCAGAAGACGAGGCCGCAATCCGCCCACGCGGTGCCTGCCTTCAGCCGGTGGGCAGCCTGGCGCTTGTGGTGTTCCCGTAGCGCGTTGGCTGCCTCGTCGGGGATTTCCAGGGTCCGGCGTGATTTCTCGGTCTTGGTGTCGCCGTCCTCGCGCACCGACCGCCATACGTAGATGGCGAACCGCTTGTGCTCGAAGCCGGCTTTGGTGACCGGTTGCCATCCCGTGGTGTCGTCTACCCAAGCGACGACGTGATCCCACAGCAGGGCGCGGGCTTCTTCGGTGCGGACGCCGGTCAGCAGGCTAACGGCCACGTAGGCGTACATGGGCGTGGTCTTGGCCTGTGCCAGTACGGCGATGGCCTGGTCGAGTGTCAGAGCCTTGCTCGGGCGCCCTAGCCTGCCCTCGGGCGTGGTGACCAGCTCCGCGACGTTGCGGGCCACCTTGTCCCGCACCTGAGCCTGGCGGATGGCGCGCTTCAGCACTGAGTGAAGCGCTTGCAGGCTGCGCGTGGACAGCTTGCCGATGAGGCCGTCGAGCCAGTCGTCAACGTCGTCGGCGCTCAGCTCCTTGAGCCTCGTCTTGCCCATCTCCGGTATCAGGTGCTTCTCCGTGAGGATGCGGTAGCCGTCCACGGTGCGTTTGCCGAGGTTTCTGGTGCCCTTGGCGAGCCAGTCGCGGACGGCGTCGGCAACGGTGTAGTTGTCGGCCTCCTTGCCGGTCTTGATCCCCTTCTCCCGTTCCTCGACGAGCTTGATCAGCTTGTCCTTGACGGCCGTTTTCGTCCGGCCCTTCCGCTTGACTCGCTGGCGTCTGCCTTTCCCGTCGTACCCGAGATCGATAGCCCCGGTGTAGCTGTTGCCTTCCGGGTAGATCGTTCCCTGGTACTTGCCGATTAAGATCTTGGACATTGGCACCTCCAATGCCAGGTGGGTTGGCTGCGTCCTGGCGTGCTCTGGCCTGCGTTCGAGGCGTACCACCTGGTTCGTGGCGGCCAGGGCTGGATGTTCCTTCCATCAGTCGCCGTTTTCGTCGTCCTTGTGGCGCTCGATGTACTCATCGATTGCCTTCCTGATCACATAGGACAGGTCACGGTCTTTTCGCTGCGCGATCTGTTCGAGCCTGCTTCGGCGGTCGCCGTCCAGGCGCAGGCTGTAGGTCTGGGTTGGCGGCATCGTCTCCGTCCCTGATCGAGCTGAGCGATCGAGGAGAGTGTACCGCACTGCATTACTGTGCCGTACGGTTAGGTTGTGTTTTCGAGTGATGCGACGAACTCGGCGAGATGTTCGTTGGTGATCCGGCGCAGCTTTCCGATCTTGATGCTGCGGAGCTGGCCGGTTCGGATGAGGTAGTACACCTTGTCCCGGCCGACGTGCAGGATCTCGGCGGCTTGCTCGACGGTGTATGCCTGCATGGCCCACCTCCTCGGGTCGTGGCTAGTGTTGGTCCGTAGGCAGCTCCTCCCGTTTCCGTTACTCTGTGTGATTCGTGCATGTGCACGTGCACGGTGTGCATGGCCCCTATACGTGCAGACGCGCGTGAGGCGTGCACGTGCACAAGGGCGGATGCACTCACGGAGCGTCATCGTCGTGATCTGTGGCGCGCCAGATCCCGCGTTCGATCTGGACCGCCTGCCCTGCGCCGGCGAGTTCGCGTAGCCGGTAATAGACCCAGCGGCGGCCCATTCCGGTTGCGCTCATGAGGTCGGCCACACTGATGCCTTGCTCGGGAGCGAGCGACAGCGCGGCCCACAGGAGCGCCTCCGGGCCACGTCCTGAGTCGTCCTCATCGGTAGGCATGGACGGGTCGGCGAGAGCCTCAGAGACGCCGTTAGCCCGCTTCTCGGCGGCCCGCAGCGACGTCTCTTCCAGCATCGGCCGCAGGTCGGCGTGCTGGCTGGCGGTCTCGCTCACGGCCTGGTCGGTGAGCAGGTATGCACGAGCGCGCCGTGGAGTGCTGTGCTCTGGCGCGGAGACCAGGAACTTGCCCGGCGCGTTGAGCGTGTGGGCGTGCCAGCCGGCCGTGAGCATGCCCTGGCCGAGGACCAGATCGACGTCTCTGCGTTCGCGGACGCGGAAGCAAATCCGGATGTCCATCTGGGAACGCAAGGCGCCCTGGCCCATGGCCTTCTGCGTCGGCCGTTGGGTCGCGGCGATCAGGGTCACGGCGACGGCGCGGCCACGCCGGGCGATCGAATCGGCGTCGCCAGTCGCCTCGGGCGCGTCGTCGGCCAGTTCCGCGTACTCATCGATGATGATCATCAGGGCGGGCGTGTCTGGCGTAGGTTCCCACACCCGCCGACCGGTTGTCGCCAGCATGGCGGCGCGGGCCTCCAGGATGGCTACGGCGTCGGCGAGCATGGCGCGGGCCTCGGCGGGTGCGGTGGCGAGCCGGTCGATACAGGATGCCCACGGCGCAAGCTCCATGCCTTTCTTGAGGTCGATGGCCCAGATCACGACATCCTGGCAGGCGGACAGATTGCCCATCAGCACGTTGAGCCCGCCGCTCTTGCCGGACCCTGATGTGCCGCCGAACAATCCATGGCGGCGCAGGAACAGCACGCGCGCCGGGGCGGCATCCTCGAATGGCCCGAGGTCGATCGGCTCAGTGATTGAGCGGACCGACGGGCCAGGCCAGGCGATGGCGTCGGCGTGCGGGTCTTTGTCCAGGACGCGCATCTCGAACCGGTTCGCTAGCCCGTCCTCGGTGGGGTACACGCGGGCAGCTCCCCGGTAGGTGCCAAGCGCGGACTCGATTGCGGGCAGCTTGGCGATCACGTCCTCGATGGTCTGTCCGCGCGCCAGAGCGAAGCGCGCCCGCCATCCCCAGATGTCCACGACGGCGGACATCACGTGCGATCCGGCCAGGCCGACCGCTTGGGCGATCTCGGGCCACACGGCGAGTGTCCGCTCGACGCGGACCTTCGCGCGCCGGCGGCGATGTGCCCACCACGGCACGGCGAGCACCAGACCGCCGATCAGCAGAATGACCGGCAGAGGACGCCGGAACGGCCCACGGACAGTGGCGGCAGAAAGCCATCCGCCCGCCGAGCCGGCGACCATGGCGGCATAGATGCGTTCGGCGAGCGTGGCCAAGCCGGCTCGTTGCCCGCCGTAGAGCAGCGCTGGGACGGCCGAGGTGGTGAGGGCGAGGATCATGGGCCACCAGTGCGGGTGTGCCCGGTGCAGGATTGACGCGGCCAGCCCAGCCGTTAAGCAAAATGCAACGGGTGCCAGTTCGGAGCGGTATCGCCATGCCCAGCGGACGAAGAATACTGCCGCTGGTTCGGGCAATGGGTCATTGGGGCTGATGACTGTCATCGGCTGAAGGCCGTAACGGCGCATGCGGCGGGCGTAGCGGCGCATCCGGTACGGGCCGTTCATGCCCGCCCCCACCGGTTGCCGGGCAACTGGCCGTGTGCGGCGAGTTCGTCGCGCAGATACCACAGCGGGTCGGGTTCGCCCTCGTGGTCGGCGTTGAGGGTGGCGTGGGCGGCGGCGATCAGGTTGGCGTGGTCGAGCCGGGCGCGGGCGAGCAGGGTGCGGAGGTGCCGTGTCTCGTGGCAAAGGGCTGGGATGGTGACGAGGGCGGCGGTGATGGCGGTGCCTGGGCGGGTGTGGAGAACGATGCGCAGGATGGCGTGCCGGGCCATCATGCCGATGGCGCGGGTGTAGCTGGTCAGGGCCTCCTGAAGGTCCACGGGCTCGGGTGTGGGTACAGCGTTCAAGCGGGCGTCACCTCCTTCAGTGCTGTCCCGAGGACAGCGCGTTGACGAGACTGGTGATCAGGTTCCGCACGGCGGGTGCGGCGGTGGTCTGGGCGAGGTAGAAGCCAAACGCGATGCAGATGACGGCCTGCCAGGGCCGCAGGCCCATGTAGCGCCAGGCGAGCACGATGGCGGCGCCGAGCAGCAGCACAAGCGAGATCGAGATCATCAAGGTGGGGTTCACCTCCGTTCGGTGGCGCCGGCCGGCTGGCGCCGCGATTCGGGGACATCGGTGGGTGGCCTGCGGACGTGCAGGCCGAGGATGCGGCGGGCCAAGCGCGCCCTTGGACCGGGTGCCTTAGCCGGTAGCCAGCGATCAGGCTCGCGCCGGGCACCGGTCGCCGCGACCAGGACGGCGACGGTAGCGGCGACCGCGAGAATCAGCGCGGCGAGCACGGTCACGAGGGCGGTCACGGCCGCTCTCCGTGCCTGGCTTGCGGGCTCATTCGTCGGCTCCTGGGCGTGCCTTCCGGCGCAGCCAGCGTGCCCGTGCCCGGCACTTACGGCAGAACGGGCTGCGCGGCTCGGCCGCTGCGCCGCAGGGACAGCGCCGGCCGAGACCCATGGGTCGGATTCGCATTCGACATC
>WNGB01012983.1_pt1 | contig 11252 bp, 8 predicted proteins | sample 5400681 | NCBI WGS metagenome assembly WNGB01 (sample SAMN13153367, study PRJNA577476) | soil metagenome | isolation source: 115 cm soil or saprolite under grassland replicate 2 | place: USA:California | collected 2016-06-15 | reverse complement strand
CGAGCTCGATCGCCAGCGGCAGCCCGTCGAGCCGCCGACAGATCGCGCCCATCGCCGGCAGGTTCGCCTCGGTCAGCGCAAAGTCCGGCGCGACCGCGCGCGCCCGCCGCACAAACAGATCGACGGCGGCGTAGCGCTCCTGGACCTCCGCGACCGCGATCGGAAGCCGCCGGCTGTCGGCGGCGGGCGGCACGGCCAGCGGCAGCACGGTGAAGCGGTGCTCGCCCGAGAGCTCGAGCGCGACCCGGCTCGTAATGAGCAGCTTGAGCTGCGGCGCCGCCGCCAGCAGCTGTGTGAGCTGCGGCGCCGCCGTCAGCACGTGCTCGAAGTTGTCCAGCACGAGCAAGATATGCCGCGCCCGCAGGTAGTGGCCCAGCCGGTCGGCCAGCAGCTGGCCGCGGGATGTTCCCACGCCTACGGCGTGGGCGACGGCGACCAGGACAAGAGCAGGGTCGCTCAGCGGCGCGAGCGCGACGAGAAACACCCCGTCGGCGAACGCGCCGCGCAGCTCGGACGCCGCCTCGATCGCCAGGCGGGTCTTGCCGACCCCCGGCGCGCCGGTCAGCGTGAGCAGGCGCACCTCCACGCGCGACAGGAAGGCCTGGAGGTCCGCGACCTCGCGCGCGCGGCCGGCGAGCGCGGTGGTCGGGCGGGGCAGGTTGCTCGGCCCGGCGACGTTGGGCCGGGGGGCTGATAGACGGCCGACCGGCAGCTCGCCGCGCGCGACACGGACGAAGATCGCGCGCTGGTGCGGCGGAATGGCGAGCTGCTCGGCGAGCCGCTCGGCGATCTGGATCGATGGCCGGCGCTCGTCCGCCTCGATCTTGCGCAGCGTGACGACGGCGCAGCCGATCCGGGCCGCGAGTTCGGCCCGGTGCAAGCGCACGGTCTCGCGACGCAGCGTGAGCCACTGGCCAAACGAGGCATCATGCTCCATTGCGTGCTCCTTTGCGCAATCAAGATCGTGATACTGTTGGGGCGACGAGGCGTGGTGATACCAGGTGTGGCTGCGGGAAATTGTAACACTTTTTGTATCACGTTGTGCAATCGCAATGATACCACAGCAGGCCAGCGCTATGGTTACATGTTCTTAACCAAGGTTCGTGACATAGTGACAGGCGAGCGGGGGTGGGGAGCGGGTCCCCACCCCTACCCCGCCCCCGCTCGCTCCATGACCCGCACAAGGAGCGCGGTGCATCCGCACCGTCCGTGATCGAGATCTATCTGTGGTGTTGGCGCAAATGTATCTATGTCGGCTCTACCAAGGAGGGAAGCAATGAGCACAGTGACATCCGCTCAACCAGCAGCAGAACCGGAGGCGGCATCCATACCCAAAGCGCGTTGGCTCACCGTCGGCATCTTGTCCATGTTGCAGCTGGTCGAGAACTCGGAGGGCGGGCTGATCAACGCCCTGTTCCCAGTGATCCGGGCCGACCTGGGCTTGACTCTCGGCTCCCTGGGCATTCTGACCAGCATCGGCAAATTCGCCCGCATGATCTTCGGCCCGATCTGGGCGATAATGGGCGACCGCTTCGGCCGCAAGCTGATCCTGGTCGTCACCGCGCTGTGGGGCGCCTGGATGGTCGCGGCGGGCCTGGCCCAGAATTTCACCCAGCTGATGCTGCTCTACGGGGTGGGCGTGCTGGGCACCGTAGCCGGCGAACCGATCTCCAACGGTCTGGTCTCGGACCTGTTCAAGCCCAATGAGCGCGGCAAGGTGTACGGCACGATGCGGAGTGTCACCGGGGCCGGCTCCATCCTCCTGACGCCGTTGCTCGGCCAGCTAGCCGGCCTCCCGAACAACCAGGGCTGGCGCATTGGTATGTACATCATGGGCGGCATCGCCATTGTGGCCGGCATCCTGACCTGGATGTTCGTGACCGACCCGAAGCACGAGGTGACCGACGAGAAGTTCGCCGTGGCCGTCGCCGGCGCCAAGAAAGCCAGCTCCGAAGGCGGCTTCCGGCTCGCCGACGTGCCCGGCCTGCTGGCTATCCCCACGGTCGCCCTGCTGGCCGTCCAGCTTGTGTTCATCACCAGCCTGGTGCTCTTCGCCTTCCAGGTGGTGTTCCTGGTGGATGTGCGCAAGTACACGACTCAGGAGGCCACCATCATTACGTCGGTCTTCTTCCTGGGCTTCACCATCAGCTCGTTCGTGGGCGGCTTGCTGGGCGACTGGTTTGCGCGTAAGAATCCGCGCACCGGCCGGGTCACCCTGATGCAGCTCTACCTGGCCGCCTTCGCTGTGATGAGCTTCCTGGCGATGCAGGTGGACTGGAGTAGCCACGCGGTTGAGTACGGCATCTGGCTGGTCTTCGGGCTGGTTGCCTCCCTGGGCTTCTCCGGCTGCGTGCTGCCGATGGTCTCGAACGTGGTGCTGCCGCAGTACCGCGGCACCGCCTTCGCCCTGCTGTTCTCGTTCGTCCAGGGCGCCCTGGCGGCGCTGCTCTCGCTCGCGCTGGGCGGCCTGGCGCAACAGTACGGGCTGCGGCCGGTCATGCTCTATATGATTACCGTCCCCTACGCGCTCAACGCGATCTTCTGGTTCCTGTTCTACCGATTCTACCCGCGCGACCAGGAGCGGATGCAGGAGAAACTGGCGCTCCAGACGGCCGGCGCCAGCGGGGACTGATCGCAGGCTCATTCGTCGTCCGAAACGCCGCCCGGCCACGAAAATTGACCAGGTGACAAGGTGACAAAGTGACGGGGTAGAGCCGACACGATACTGCGTCGAACGGACCGCGCATACACCTTGTCACCCGGTCACCTTGTCACCCGGTCAGCATGAGGAGACAGCCATGCTCTACCCGATCCAAAACGATGTTCGCAACAAGCTGGACATCTCGGGCATCTGGGATTTCAAAACCGACCCCGAGGAAGTGGGCGAACAGAACGGCTGGTTCAACGGGCTGCAAGACTCCCGCGCCATTGCGGTCCCCGGCAGCTGGAACGAGCAGTACGAGGATCTCTTCGGCTATCTCGGCCTCGCCTGGTACGTGAAGCCGACCTACATCCCGCAGAGCTGGCAGGGCCAGCGCGTGTTCATCCGCGTCGGCTCGGCGTGCTATCACGGGACCGTCTACGTCAACGGCGTCAAGGTTGGCGAGCACGAAGGCGGGCACCTGCCCGTTGCGTTCGAGATCACCGAGCGGGTCAAGTGGGACGACGAGAACGTCATCGCCATCAGCGTCGAGAACGAGCTGAAGCCCACGCGCGTGCCCTCCGGCAACATGCCCTCATCGATGGGCATGTTCGCCAGCACCCCGCGCACCACATTCGACTTCTACCCGTTTGCCGGTCTGCATCGCCCGGTGGTGCTCTACACGGTTCCGCAGACCTACATCGAGGACGTGACCGTCGTCACCGACATCAAAGGCGCGGACGGCGCGGTAAAAGTGACGGCGAAGCTGAACGCGGCGATGGCGGCGCAGGGTACCCTGCAATTGAAGGGCGGCGACACGACCGTCAACGCCAACCTGGCCTTCAAGGACGGCGTGGCCGAGGCCCAGCTCACCGTCCCCAACGCACATTTCTGGTCGGATAAGGACCCCTATCTCTACGACCTGACCGTCCGGAGTGACGGCGACCGCTACACGCTCAAGGTCGGCATCCGCACCATCGCCGTGCAGGGCGGCCAGGTTCTGCTCAACGGGGCGCCGGTGCAGCTGAACGGCTTCGGCCGCCACGAGGATTTCGTCGCCAGCGGCAAGGGCCTGAACCTCCCGCTGCTGGTCAAAGACTACCAGCTGATGCGCTGGACCGGCGCCAACAGCTACCGCACCTCGCACTACCCCTACAGCGAGGAGGAGATGCAGCTGGCCGACCGCGAAGGCTTCCTGATCATCGACGAGATCCCGGCCGTCAGCCTGCAGTTCGACAACGACGAAAACATCGCCGCGCGCCTGCGCATGTGCCTCCAGCAGATCGACGAGCTGGTCGCCCGCGACAAGAACCACGCCAGCGTGGTGATGTGGTGCGTGGCCAACGAGCCGATGCCTGGGAACCTGAACCTGGCGGGAGCCGCCGGCGGCGGTCCGGCCGATCCTTCGGAAGCGTCAGGCAAGGCCATGATCGAGACGATGATGGCGCGCGCGAAGGAGCTGGATCCGACCCGCCTGGTGACGATCGTGACCGTGATGGGCGGCCCGCAGTCGTGGATGGAAAAGTGCGACGTCATCTGCATGAACCGCTACTGGGGCTGGTACGTCCTGGGCGGCGAGCTGGACAAGGCGCGCGCCTCACTCGAGCAGGAACTGGATCAGGTCTGGGAGAAGTGGCACCGGCCGATTATCATGACCGAGTTCGGCGCCGACACCATGTCCGGGATGCACGGCCACCCCACCGTCATGTGGACGGAAGAGTACCAGGCAGACTATATCCGCCTGCACCTCGATGTGGCGGCTGCCCGGGACTTTGTCGCCGGCATGCAGGTCTGGAACTTCGCCGACTTCGCCGCGGTGCAGAGCATCGCGCGGGTGGGCGGCCTGAACATGAAGGGCATCTTCACCCGCATCCGCACCCCCAAGCTGGCGGCCAACGTGCTGCGCGAGTTCTGGCTGAAGAAGTGAGGGGGATTTCGGGGGCGGTTGCACGGCCCCCGCACCCCCACGACGCCGGAGGCAATGGGCTAGCCGTTGGTCAGACACAATAAGAGGAGTCAGATCATGGCCGTCATTACGATTTCCCGGCAGGTCGGAAGCGGAGCCCACGAGATCTCACTTCTCGTGTGCCAACAGTTGGGCTACCGGTTACTTGACAAGGAGCTGATGGCGCGTGTCGGCGCCGAGGCAGGCATCACGTCGGGGGAAATGGTGGACCTGACAGCTGAGGAGCATCACGTGCCGGGCCGGCTGGAGCGGTTCTTCAGCACGCCGCTCCAGGATACTCTCGCGATCGGGAGTTATGAGGCGAGTGGCGAGGCCGCCGAAGCTCGTTCGTCGGAGATGGTCCACAAGATCATCCTTGCCGCCGCCGAGCAGGGCAACCTCGTCGTCCCGGGCCGCGGCGGGCAACTCGTGCTGCGCGACAAACCCGGCGTGTTGCACTTGCGCGTGGTGGCGCCGCCGGAACAGCGGATCGAGTACCTGATGAAGCGAGACGGGATCACTGCCGGTGCGGCGCGCGATGTGATGAAGCGGGCAGACACGGCCGCCAACGACTACATCAGGCGCTACTACCAAGCCGACTTGTCCGATCCCTTGCTTTACCACTTCATCATCAACACCGGCAAGGTAACGTTGGCGGCCGCGGCCGATCTGATCATCAAGGCGCTGGATGGTCTGCCGGCCCCGGCCTAGCCGGAGCCACCATTGGAGGCAACGATGCTGTATCCAATTCAGAACGAGATCCGCAACAAGCTGGACCTTTCCGGCATCTGGGATTTCAAGACTGACCCCGACGAAGTCGGGGAGCAGAACGGCTGGTACAACGGGCTGGAAGGCTCCCGCCCGATGGCTGTTCCGGGCAGCTGGAACGAGCAGTACGCGGATATCTTCAACTACACCGACCTGAGCTGGTACGTCAAGCGCACCTTCGTTCCCTCCAGCTGGAAGGATCAGCGGGTGTTCATCCGGGTCGGCTCGGCCAACTACGTTGGCACGGTCTACGTCAATGGCGTCAAAGTCGGCTCACATGAGGGCGGGCACCTGCCCTTCGCGTTCGACATCACCGACCAGGTCAAGTGGAACCAGCAGAACGTCATCGCCATCAGCGTCGAGAATCACCTCTTGCCGAATCGGGTGCCGGCCGGCGGTGCGGGTCCGCTGGGTGTCTCTGGTTACCCGGGCACGCCGTACGATTTCTTCCCCTTTGCGGGTCTGCACCGCCCGGTGGTGCTGTACTCCGTCCCGAAAACGCATATCGAGGACGTGACCGTGGTCACCGGGATCGACGGGAAGAACGGCGCCGTGACGGTGGCCGTCAAGTTGAGCGGTGATGACACAGCGGGCACGGTCGTTTTGACCGGCGCGGGCCAGACGGTGGAAGCGCAGCTGACCTTTGTGAACGGCGCGGGCGAAGCGGTGCTGGCGGTCCCATCCGCCCGCCTCTGGTCAATCGAAGACCCCTATCTTTACGACCTGGACATCATCACCGGCAGCGACCACTATTCGCTCAACGTGGGCATCCGCACCATCGCCGTGCAGGGCAAACAGGTCCTGCTGAATGGGCAGCCGGTCACGCTGAACGGTTTTGGGCGCCACGAGGATTTCATCGCCAGCGGCAAGGGCCTGAACCTGCCCCTGCTGGTCAAGGATTACCAGCTGATGCGCTGGACGGGCGCGACCAGCTACCGCACCTCGCACTACCCCTACAGCGAAGAGGAGATGCAGCTGGCTGACCGCGCGGGCTTCCTGATTATCGACGAAATTCCCGCGGTCTCCCTGCAGTTTGAAGATACCGCCGTGCTGCCCGAGCACCTGCGCATGTGCCTGCAGCAGCTCGACGAGCTGGTAGCCCGCGACAAGAACCACCCGAGCGTGATCATGTGGAGCGTAGCCAACGAGCCCATTCCCCAGAATCCGCGGGCGCGCTTTGCTGGATGGCGGCCGGAGCCCGGCGTGGACGATGTGGGCAAGCAGTTTCTGGACAAGCTGGTCCAGCACGCCCGCCAGCTTGATCCGACCCGCCTGGTGACCGTGGTAGGCTTGATGGGCGGTCCCAATGAATGGTTGGATACCAGTGATGTGATCTGTATCAACCGCTACTGGGGCTGGTATACCGATGGCGGCGAGCTGCCGAAGGGCATTCAGAAGATCGACGAGGAGCTCGATCACATCTGGCAGGCATTGGGCCGCCCAGTCATCGTGACCGAATTCGGTGCGGATACCGTTGCCGGCCTGCATAGCGAGCCTGCGGTGATGTTCTCCGAAGAGTACCAGGCCGACTTTATCCGCGGCTATCTGGACGTGGCGGCCAAAAAGGACTTCGTGGTCGGCATGCAGGTCTGGAACTTCGCCGACTTTGCCGCTGTCCAGGGCATCAACCGTGTGGGCGGCTTGAACTTGAAGGGGGTCTTCACCCGCGCGCGCGCGCCCAAGCTGGCGGCGCACGTGCTGCGCGAGTTCTGGGTGCAGCGATAAGATAGCTCGTATATGTCGTCGCACGTCGCCACCACGTTAGCTGACGATAGATGAGACGATGGCACGCCGCCCTATCGTCCATCGTCCATCGTCAAGGAGTAAGCCGATGGCAGCCATTCCCTGGAAGCTTTCGCCGGATCGCTGCTTTGACGCCGACCCGGCCCAGCGCGCGGTGGCGCGTGAGCTGTATGCGTTGGTCAAGGATCTGCCGATCGTTTCGCCGCACGGGCACGTCCCGCCCGCCCTGCTGGCGGATCCGGCGGCGCGCTTCGGCACGCCGACCGAGCTGTTCATCATCCCCGACCACTACGTGTTTCGCATGCTCTACAGCCAGGGCGTCCCGCTCAGAGATCTCGGCATTCCGAGCCGGGACCCCGGCCTGAGCCGGGACGAAGGCGGCACGCCGGTCGAGACCGATCACCGCAAGATCTGGCAGCGCTTCGCCGAGCATTTCTACCTGTTCCGCGGCACGCCCTCCGGCCTCTGGCTGGCCGACGAGCTGGTCACCCGGTTCGGCGTGACCGAGCGGCTGGACGGCGACAGCGCGCAGGCGATCTACGATCACCTGGCGGCGCAGCTGGCCCGCCCGGAGTTCGCGCCGCGCGCGCTGTTCGAGCGCTTCAAGATCGAACTGCTGGCCACTACCGACGTCGCGACCGACACGCTCGAACACCACCGCAAGCTGCATGCCGACGGCCTGCGCAATGTGCTGCCGACGTTCCGCCCGGACGTGCTCATGAATCTGGAGCACCCGACCTGGCGGGAGCAGATCGACGCGCTCGGCGACGTCTCGGGCATCGACGTGGTCGACTACGCCAGCTACATCCGCGCCCTGGAGCAGCGGCGCGCATTCTTCAAGCAGCTGGGGGCGCTGGCAGCCGATCACTCCAAGCTGACGCCCTACACGGCGCGGCTGAGCGACGCCGGCCGACGCGATCTTCCAGCGCGCGCTGCGCGGCCAGGCGGCCGGCGACGCGGTGCAGTTCGCCGGGCACATGCTGATGGAGTTCGCACGCATGAGCACCGAGGATGGGCTGGTGATGCAGCTGCACCTCGGCGTGGTGCGCAATCATAACGCGGCGATCTTCGAGCGCTTCGGCGCGGACATGGGCGCCGATATTCCAGTGGCGGCCGAGTGGACCCACAACCTGCAGCCGCTGCTCAACGCCTACGGCAACGATCCGCGCCTGCGCCTCATCCTGTTCACCCTGGACGAGACCAACTACAGCCGCGAGCTGGCCCCGCTGGCCGGCCACTATCCGGCGGTGCGGCTTGGCCCGCCGTGGTGGTTCTTCGACAGTGTGAATGGCATGCGCCGCTACTTCGACCAGGTGATCGAGACGGCCGGGCTGTACAACACCGCCGGCTTCAACGACGACACCCGCGCGTTCGCCTCGATCCCCGCGCGCCACGACGTCTGGCGGCGGGTCAGCTGCGACTGGCTGGCCGGGCTGGTGGTGCAGGGGCGGCTGGCCGAGGACGAAGCCGCCGAGATGGCGCCCCAGTGCGCCAGCGGCCTGGCGAAGCGCGCCTATCGTGTCCCAGAGGCGAGGGGGTGACACGGCGAAGGGACTAAGGGGCGAAGAACTGTCGCCTGGTCACCTGGTCACCTGGTCAGCTTGTCAGAAAGCAGAGGGCTACATATGAACGCATTGAATGACCTCTTCAGCCTGGAAGGGCAGGTCGCGGTCGTCACCGGCGGCACGGGCGTGCTCGGCGGCGTGATGGCGCGCGGGCTGGCGCGGGCCGGCGCGAAGATCGGCGTGCTGGGCCGCCGCCGCGCGCAGGCCGAGGACGCCGCGCAGGCGATCGAGGCGGCGGGCGGCGCCGCGCTGGCGCTGCCCGCGGATGTGCTCGACCGCGCGCAGCTCGAAGCCGCGCGCGATGCCGTCGTGGAGCAGTGGGGCCGGCTCGACGTGCTGGTCAACGCGGCGGGCGGCAACATGCCGGCGGCCACGCTCGATCCAGGGCGCTCGTTCTTCGACCTGCCGGTCGAGGGCATGGCGCCGGTGATCGCGCTGAACCTGCAGGGCACGCTGCTGCCCAGCCAGGTGTTTGGCGAGGCGATGGCGCGCGCCGGGCGCGGCTGCATCGTCAACATCTCCTCGATGGCGGCGCTGCGGGCGATGACCCGCGTGGTCGGCTATGGCGTGGCGAAGGCCGCAGTCGAGAACGCCACCCGCTGGCTGGCGGTCGAGCTGGCCCGCTCGTTTGGAACCCGCCTGCGGGTCAACGCGATCGCGCCCGGTTTCTTCGTCGGCGAGCAGAACCGCGCGCTGCTGCTCAACGCCGACGGGTCGCTCACCCCGCGCGGCCAGACGATCATCGACCACACGCCGGCCGGCCGGTTTGGGGAGCCCGCGGAGCTGGTCAGCACCCTGGTCTGGCTGTGCGGCCCGGGCGCGAGCTTCGTCAACGGCGTGGTCGTGCCGGTCGACGGCGGCTTCAGCGCGTTTAGCGGCGTATGACACGGATGTGTACATATCGTCGCTTTGGGGGTCCAGCAGCCACGCTGCCGGAGGGCGCTCGGCGGTAGCATGGCTATCGCATTCTAAAGGAGCAGCGTATGGTTATCGGACAAGGATCGACGACGGACACGCTCAGCGCCGAAAGCGTGCAGGATCTCCTGGCGCGCGCGCTGGCGCCGATGGCGCTCGACGGCCAGCGGGTGCTGGTGATTATTCCCGACGGCACGCGCACCGCGCCCATCCCGCTGCTGTTTCGCCTGCTGTACGAGCAGATCGGGCGGCGCGTCGCGCGGCTGGACTACCTGGTCGCGCTGGGCACGCATCCGCCGATGCCCGAGGACGCGATCGACCGATTGGTCGGCGTGAGCGCGGCCGAACGGGCCGAGCACTATCCGAACGTCACGGTCTTCAACCACCGTTGGGATCTGCCGGAGGCGCTGCAGACCATCGGGGTCATCTCGCGCGCGGAGGCCGCGCGCCTGACCGACGGCCTGCTGGCGGCCGAGGTGCCGGTGGTGCTCAACCGGCTGATCTTCGAGTATGACCAGCTCATGATCTGCGGCCCGGTGTTTCCCCACGAGGTGGCCGGGCTCTCCGGCGGCGCCAAATACCTGTTCCCCGGCATCGCCGGCGCCGAGATCATCAACTTCACGCACTGGCTGGGCGCGCTGGTCACCAGCATGGACACGATTGGGGTCAAGGACACCCCGGTGCGGCGGGTCATTCACCGCGCGGCGGCATTCGTCGAGCGGCCAATCCTCTGCGTGGCGCTGGTCTTGAAGGGCTCCGCGCTCCACGGCATGTATATTGGGCCGCACGAGGCGGCCTGGAGCGCGGCCGCCGATCTCTCCGCCCAGCTCAACGTGCGCAGCCTGCCCCGCACCTTTCAGCGCGTCCTGTCCATGCCGTCGCTGATCTACGACGACCTGTGGACGGCGGCCAAGGCGATGTACAAGACCGAGCCGATCGTCGCCGACGGCGGCGAGGTGATCGTCTACGCGCCGCATATCACCGAGGTCTCCTACACCCACGGCCCTTTGATCGACGTGGTGGGCTACCATGTGCGCGATTATTTTGTGAAGCAGTGGGAGCGCTTCAAGCATATACCGGGCGGTATTCTGGCGCACAGCACCCACGTCAAGGGCAAGGGCAGCTACGACGCGGTCACCGGCGTCGAAACACCGCGCATCCAGGTGACGCTTGCGACGGGCATCCCGGAGGAGCGCTGCCGGCGGATCAACCTGGGGTATGCCGACTACCGGACGATCGACCCGCGGGAATGGGCCGGACGCGAGGCTGAGGGCATCTTGCTGGTGGAGCACGCCGGCGAAATGCTGTACCGCGGTGAACCGCTGTTTCGCGCTAGAGAGACAGCCTGAGGCGATGCGGTGCGCTTTAGACCTGGTTTCTGGCAACTTGACAGGTTGGTATAGGGGTTTGGGGGCGGGGCGTAGCCCCGCCCCCAAACCCCTATACCAACAAAGCGACATAGAATAGGAGTACGGCTATGGACATCGGTATCACCGGACTGGGCCGGATGGGCGCGGGGATGGCCGAGCGCTGGCTGCGCGGCGGCCACCGCGTGGTGGCCCACAACCGCAGCCGCGGCCCGGTCGACGACCTGGCCGCCAAAGGCGCCGAGCCGGCCTATCGTGTCGAGGAACTGGTCGGCAAGCTGGCCGCGCCGCGTGCGATCTGGGTCATG
>WNGB01024321.1_pt1 | contig 11253 bp, 8 predicted proteins | sample 5400681 | NCBI WGS metagenome assembly WNGB01 (sample SAMN13153367, study PRJNA577476) | soil metagenome | isolation source: 115 cm soil or saprolite under grassland replicate 2 | place: USA:California | collected 2016-06-15 | reverse complement strand
AGTTCCCCGTCCGCGATGGCGCGGGCGAGGCGGCGCTCGCCCCGCCAGCGCCGGTTCAAGGCGGCGGTATAAGAGAGGCCAGCCTCGGCGGCGGCCTGGGACAGCGGCACGTCTTCGAGCCGGGTCCTGCCGATCAGGTCAGCGGCGCTGCGGGTGATGACACCCGCCGCGACGGCGCGGGCGAGAACGAAGTCCGGGTGGCCCGACGGCCGGGGCGGCCGCACCGACTCGGCCAGCTCGGCACGGCGGCCAGCGTGGGCGGCCTCACGGCGCCTCAGCCGTCGGCCGGCGTTGTAGGCCGCGAAGCACAGCCGCGAGGCGATCCGCCCCGCTGAGGTGTCGATCACGCGGATCGCCTGGACGAACCCGGTGAGCATCTCAGCGTCCAGGTCATGGGTGTCGCCGTCGTAGTCGGCGGCGAGCCGGCCCGCGCGTTCCCGCAGCGCTGGCAGCGCCACCCCGGCCGCTCCCACGATCCAGGCTGGATCATCGCCGCGGGCCAGGTCCACCAGCTCCCGCCAGGCCGCGTTACGTGCGGCGTAAGACATCGATGGGTGCAGCAGCATCACCCGCAGCTCATCCAGCGGGACCAGCCGGCGCGGCAGGCCGTGCCCGATCCGGGCCCCGTCAACGGCCAGCGGCCGCGGCCCGGACACCAGCGCCTGGAACGTGCTGTCCACCGCGTCCAGCGGGGATGGCCCGAAGTCCTCGCCAGTGCAGGTGCTCATGGTCGTGCTCCCTTCGCCGTGATCGGATGGGGAGCATCCATGCACCCAGCAGCCGCAAGCACGTCACGGGCACGCGGCAGGCATGCGGCACGCGTTTCCCGGGCACTTCGCAAGCACGTGGCAAGCAGTTCACAAGCACGCGCCCGCCAGGCCGGCCCGGGACCGCTGCCTGATTCCGCGGCTGCCTGCAGGGCTCGCACCCGGCCGGGCCGCGCCTACCGGAGCCCGGCCGGCCGGAAAACCCGAAGATAACGAATCAGTAACATCGACGGTGACGGGCTGGCGGGTCACGTGACCGGCATTCCAGCGGGCGGGGGCCGCGCCCCCGGCCCCCGCGGCGCGCGGCCCCACTCCACATCACCGGGCCGGCGCGGGTGGCTGCCGCCGTGCTCGACTCGACGCTGGCCAGCAGGTTCGCTGTGCCGCCCCGGCGTTCCCGTGTACATCCGCGGCAGGGAGCGCCCGGCCCGGCCGCGGCATCTGGCCAGGCCTCGCGGCATCAGGCGGCTCGCTGCCGGCGTGTGCTTGATCCGCCCGTGAGCGGGGAGTTCACCGCCCGGTGAGCGCAAGCGGCACGCGGCAGCACCGGATAGCACCCCCGGGCCGGCTGCTGCCATGCCGGTCGGCGCCGCTGCCGGTACCTGCCCGCATGCCGCTGCGCCAGCGGGCGGAGGGTTCGGTGTGCTTGACCGGGCGCTGAGCAGTGCCGGCCCAGCGCCGGGTGCCCGCGCATGGTCGTGTAGGGATTCACCGAAGATGCCGGTTCAGGCCGGTGCACTTGTCGGTGCCGCGGTCATCTTCCTCTGGGCGCGGGCCGCGGTAGCTGTCGGTTTCTCCTCGGAGCACGCTGCCAAGGGGAGAGAGACCAGCGGTGACGGTCATCGGCACCTGCTTGATGACAACCTGCGCACGCTGCCCGGAGGTGGCTATCCCGGTCACGCCATGTAGCTATTGAAGTCGCGCATTATCAGGTCAGGTCAGAATGGGGGAATGAACAGCCCTCCAGATGACGTGGTGTACCACGGCACCAAGAGCAGCCACAGCGGGGCGGTCATCACGGTGGAGACCCCAGACGGCGAGGTACTCGGTGTTGTGCCGCGCATAGCAGCCCACAGTCCGGCCGGTATGACCTGGGGATATGCCGGGTCTGGCCCGCTCGACTGCGCGCGTTCGTTGCTGGCCGCCGCTCTGGGCGGTGACGGCAAGTGGAGCACTTACGGCGGCGGTCGCGTCATCTACGACTTCAGGGACGAGGTTGTCGCCGGGCTAGGTGACGAGTGGCGTATGAGCCGCAGCGAGATCCTGGCCTGGCTCGACGGGCGGAGGGCCTGAGTACGGCAAGTGCCGGCGTCATGCCTGATAGCCGCCCGCCGGCCAGCGAGACCTCGCTCTTGGCCGTCGGCCGCGGCGGCGAGACCACCGACGAGTAAGCACCTCAACCGGCACGGCCGCCGGCAAGTAGGCGGTCGTACCGACATCTTCACCGGTTCCCTACCGGTCGGGCCCCCAGCGGCGAGCTCAGGTTTTCGGATCGTGGCATGCGAGAAAACGCTGTCCCCGGTGGTCTTTGTATGCGTCCGTACACGGCGGCGGGCCCGGCCGCTGCCGGAAGGCACCCGCGACGCGTGACAGGGACGGTGGCATGAGACCCAAGATCTGGTCCCCGAAGGTCCGGCACGGCCAGCGAGCAGGCAGGGCCGCCTTGCGCGGCCGGTTCACGCTGCTGCCCGGTGATGCCCGCGATGTGCTCGCCGCCACGCTGCCCGACGAGAGCGTGAACTGCGTGGTCACCTCGCCGCCCTACTACGGGCTGCGTGACTACGGGACGGCCGCCCAGTACGGCCGCGAATCGGCCCCACAGGCGTATGTGGACAGCCTGCGCGCGGTCTTTTCGGAGGTGCGGCGCGTTCTCGCGGCCGACGGCACGATGTGGCTCAACCTCGGTGACAGCTACGTGTGCGGCCCGGCAGGCCCGCGGCGGTCTTCCGGGCTTCGGGGGCGGCCCAATGCCGTCACCACGCCGGAAGGGCTCGGCGGCAAGGACGGCGGCGGACTGCCCGCGAAGTCGCTGCTGGGCATGCCGTGGCGGGTCGCGCTGGCCCTTCAGGCCGATGGGTGGATCCTGCGGAACGCGATCGTCTGGCACAAGCCGAACGCGATGCCCGAAAGCGCCCGCGACCGCGTGTCCAGCAGGCACGAGTATGTGTTCCTGCTCGTCAAGCAGGCACGCTACTGGTTCGACCTGGACGCCATCCGCGAACCCCTCAGCAGGCCCGAAGTCGCGGCGCATCCACCCCCCGTGGGCGGTCGGCAGGGCGCGGCGGGCTGCGTTGGCGGTAGCGCACGACGCAGGTCCGGCCGTTCCTGCTGCAGCCCGAAATACGAACCGGCATCCCCAGCGTTCCGCGGCAGGCCGCACGGCACCCACATATTGCCGACCGGTAAGCGGCACACCGCGGCACACCCTCGCGGCAAAAACCCCGGCGACGTGTGGACGGTCGCGACCAGCCCATACCCGTCAGCCCACTTTGCCACCTACCCGGCCGGCATTCCGCTGCGCTGCATCGCCGCCGGATGCCGGCCTGGCGGGACGGTCCTGGATCCGTTCAGCGGCGCCGCCACGACCGGCGTGGCAGCCCTCCGGCTCGGCCGCCGCTACATCGGTATCGACATCAACCCCCCCTATCACGAACTCGCTCGACGGCGTCTGCTGGCCAGTGCCGGCCGGGCGGCCCATCCGCCGGGTGAGCCAGCGTGAACGTGTACTACCGCGACAGCGCCGCCACGCTCCTGCTCGGCGACGCCCGCAAGGTATTGCAGGAGTTGCCAGCGGGGTCGGCGGACTGCGTGGTCACCAGCCCGCCCTACTTCGGCTTGCGTGACTACCAGCTAGCGGGCCAGTACGGGCTGGAGGCCACCCCGCAAGAATACGTAGACAACCTACGTGCGGTCTTCCGCGAGGTCCGCCGAGTTCTCGCCGCCGACGGCACGCTGTGGCTCAACCTCGGCGACTGTTACAGCGGCGGCGCCCGAACCAGCTACGACACGGTCGGCGGTAAGACCGGGGGACGTGGCATTGCAGCCAGCCGGCCCGTCGGCGAGCTGCCCGGCAAGAACATGCTCGGCATCCCCTGGCGGGTTGTCTTCGGCCTCCAGGAGGACGGATGGATCCTGCGCGACGCCATCATCTGGCACAAGCCCAACGCCATGCCCGAATCCGTGCGCGACCGCCTGTCCTGCCGGTACGAGACCATCTTCCTGCTAGTGCGGCAGCAACGGCACTGGTTCAGCGTGGATGCAATCCGCGATATGCGCGAGGCCGGGGTAACCGGAAACGGGCGGCATTGCCGCGGCCGGCCAGGTGCGGCATCGCACAGCGGCGACCGGCTTTCTGCCGCGCCGGGCCGCCGGTGCGGCAACGGCATGCACGAACGCATGGCTGCGGCATGCCGCGGAAAAGGCCGCTGGTCTCCCGCGCTGATAACCGTCAGCGGGCACGCTGCGGATCCGGATGGCCTGAATCCAGGCGCTGTCTGGCGGTTACCTACCCGCCCGTTCCGCGCGGCGCATTTCGCGGTCTTCCCGATCGACATCCCGCTCCGTTGCATCAGGGCAGGATGCCGCGCCGGCGGAACGGTCTTGGACCCGTTCAGCGGCGCCGCTACGACCGGTCTGGCCGCCCTGCAGCTCGGCCGCCGCTACATCGGCATCGACGTCAACCCCGGCTACCACGGGATAGCAGTCGCGCGGCTTCAGCGACCGGCTGGGCGGCCGCAGGCCAGACCAGCCCGCCCGGAAGCGCATCACCGGTGAGCGTGTGGAACCGGCTGGCCGCCGAAAGGAATGCCGCCGCGGAAAGCGCGGCAACTTCCGCGCTGCGTGCACTCGCACCCACGCCATTCCGGCAGCGGCGGCAATGCCGCGCGGCAAACCCGGCAATTCGTCCGGCGGGGCGCATGTGAGCGGCGGCCGCAAAGTATCCGGTCATCTGGCTGTAGCAGCAGGAGAGCCGGCGAGAGTGACGCGCAAGGAACAAAGGGCCTGCTCAGGGCCTCCCAAAGCGAGTTCTTCGGCGTACGATTCCAGGCCCAGGAATGAGGGCACTTCGCCCAACCCTGGTGGCATCCGCCTGATTCTTCCAGACGAGCCGCCACCGCTCCCGCCCGAAGCGGCGCGGGCATTGCTGCGGATTCTTATCGACGCCCGCAACCGGCTCAGCCAGAACAAGCAGAAACGGGAGGCACGAACGTGACAGACGCCATGTGCACACTGGCTGTCTTCTACCACCGAGTGGCCCGCGACCATGCAGACGCCGCCGGCGAATGCTGGCGGCAGGCCCGGCGCGCGGCGTGGGCTGCTTCACGCGGCTTGCTTGCGGTGCCCTGGATCTACCCACCAGAAAGCACGGCACCTGCCAACCCGGAAGGTGGGCCGCGGGTGATCAGATTCGCCATCTACAGCCGCGTCGGCGACCAGGATGCCGATTCCGCGCGGCTCGGGCAGTGCGCCGCCACCCTCTCGCTAATCAACGGTTCTCGTGGCGAGATCGCTGCCATCTATGTGGACACCGGCGTTTCCCGCAACCTGCCGTGGCAGGAGCGGCCACAGGCGAAAGCGCTGCTGGCGGCACTTAGCCAGCCGCGGCGCCCATTCGACGCTGTGGTGATCGCAGACGTCTGCCGTGCGCTCGGCCAGGGCCAGCTCCGGTCAGTGACCGGGCTGCTTGGGCGGCACCGTGTGCGGCTGTGGGCACCAGAATTCGGTGGCCCTATTCACCCAGGCCAGCGTCTCCACGACGTAATCATCACAGCGTTTGACGGCATCACGCCCCGGTACCGTGACCGGTTTGCACGGACGCGCCAGGCACCCATGCGCCAGCCGATGGCTGCAGGTCGCCAGCACGCAGCGACGGCGGGCCGAGTTTCCGCACGCAGGGCTGCCACGGCGCGGGCAGCGCGGGAGGCAGGCGCCAGACCATGATGATCCCCTTCGCGTTCTGGGGACGGGTATCCACCGAGGACAACCAGGACCCCGAATCATCCCGCGCCTGGCAGATCACCCGCGCCAAGACGCTCATCGAGCCGCGCGGCGGCCAGGTTGTCGCCGAATACTTCGACATCGACAAGTCCCGGTCCATCCCGCCGCAGCGTCGGCCGCTGGCAAGCAGGCTGCTGGCGGCACTCGGCGACAGCCACCGCGGATTCGACGCAGTTGTCGTCGGCGAACCCCAGCGAGCCTTTTACGGCAACCAGTTCGGCAACACCTTCGAGCTGTTCGCCCACTACCGGGTCCCCCTGTGGGTGCCCGAAGTCGGCGGGCCGATCGACCCGGACAACGAGGCCCACGACCTGATCATGAGCGTGTTCGGCGGCGTATCCAAGGGAGAACGCAACCGGATCAAGATCCGTGTCCGGGCCGCCATGGCGGCCCAAGCCCAGCTGGAAGGCCGGTTCCTGGGCGGGCGGCCGCCCTACGGCTACCTGCTCATCGACGCCGGGCCGCACCCCAACCCGGCGAAGGCAGCCGACGGCAAACGCCTGCACCGGCTCGATATCGACCCCATCGCCGCCGAAGCCGTGCGCAGGATCTTCGCCGAATTCATCGCCGGGCTGGGATTGCAGGCGATCGCCGAAGGTCTCACCCGCGACGGCGTCCCTTCGCCCGCCGCCCACGACCCCGCGCGCAACCGGCACCGCTGCGGCATCGCCTGGTCCAAGAGCGCGATACGGGCCATCCTCACCAACCCGCGCTACACCGGCCGGCAGGTCTGGAACCGGCAGCGCACCGACGAGGTGCTGATCGACGTCAGCGACGTCGCGCTGGGCCACACCACCAAGATGCGCTGGAACGACCGCAGCAAGTGGGTCTTCTCCGACCAGATCGTTCATCCCCCGATCATCGATGACGAGACCTTCCACCGTGCCCAGGAAATCCTCGCATCCCGCGGCCGTGGCACCTGCGAGCACAAGCCCCACCGCGTCAAGCGCCCCTATCAGCTGCGCGGGGTCCTGTTCTGCGGGTACTGCGACCGTCGCATGCAGGGAGAATGGAACAACCAGGCCCCCTACTACCGGTGCCGGTTCCCGCTGGAATACGCCCTCTCCAACAAGATCAGCCATCCACGCAACGTCTACGTCCGCGAAGACGCCATCGTCCCCGGGTTAGACCGCTGGCTGGTGAAGAAGTTCGCGCCACCCCGGCTCACCGAACTGGTGGAGGAACTGTACGCGGCGCAAAACGGGTGCCCAGACGCCACCGCCGGCGAAGCACAGCAGAAGATCACCGACTGCGACCGCAGGCTCAAGGTACACCGCGCGGCGCTGGAAGCCCTCCCCGCCGACGCCGACCCGGCCGTCATCGCCGGATGGATCGCGCAGACGCAGGCCGAACGGGCCGCGGCACAAACCAGGCTGCGCCAGGCCCAGGGACATGCCCGTCGTAGCAGGCAAGACATCCGCGATGTGATCGAGGAAGCAGGTGACCTCATCGCCGCCCTGGATGCCAGCGACCCCGCAGACAAAGCCGTGGTGTACAACCACCTCGGTGTTAGGCTCATATACCGGCCACAGGAGCAAGTCGTGCGAGCTCAAGCCCGTCTTCGCACGAGGCTCATCGGAGAAAGGTTCGTGTCCGAGGGGGGACTTGGTGTCCGAGGGGGGACTTGAACCCCCATGCCCTTTACGGGCACTAGCACCTCAAGCTAGCGCGTCTGCCTATTCCGCCACCCGGACGAGTGCCAGAGCGCAGCCTTTACCGCGCCAGGCCGCATCACGATAGCAAATCTCACGCGGTAGGGCGAAGGCGATCAGGTCAGTACCTGGCCGGGCTGACCGCACACCCCCGGAAGGTGAGATCGTGGCCTGTGAGGCAGTCATGGGACAAGGCAGCGCCGCACCGTGGCGGCGTGCATGTGGCAGGCCACTGGTCAGCAGGCGGCAGACAGCACGTTGCAGGCGGCTGGCGCGCACGCGGTAGATAGCGGGCGGCAGGCACAGGCGGCGGGCGACAGTTTATGGAGGCATTCGTGTCAGGAAACCCGGTGGCTCAGGATGAGGTCGCGCAGCTCTGCAGCGACCTGATCAGGATCGACACGACCAACCCGGGAGACCATTCTGGTCCAGGCGAGCGCGCGGCCGCTGAGTACGTCGCTGGCAAGCTCGCTGAAGTCGGCCTTGAGCCCCAGATTTTTGAGTCTCACAGCAAGCGTGCCAACTTGGTTGCCCGTATTGAAGGAACAGACCCTGCCAGGTCGGCGCTGCTCATGCATGGCCACCTCGACGTCGTTCCTGCCGACGCTGACGACTGGCAGGTGCATCCCTTCTCCGGCGACATCACGGGCGACTGCGTCTGGGGCCGGGGCGCTGTCGACATGAAGGACATGGACGCGATGATCATGGCGGTGGTCCGGCAGCGGCTTCGTGAGGGCCGCCGTCCGCCCCGAGACATCGTGCTCGCGTTTCTCGCCGACGAGGAGGCCGGCGGCGCGTGGGGTGCGCGCTGGCTTGTGGACAACCATCCCGGGCTCTTCGACGGCTGCACAGAAGCGGTCGGCGAGGTCGGTGGCTTCAGCTACACGCTGCACGGCCCTTCTGGGCCGCAGCGGTTTTACCTCCTGCAGACGGCGGAAAAAGGCATGGCCTGGCTCCGCCTTACCGCCCGTGGTAAGGCGGGCCATGGATCCATGCTCAACGACGACAACGCGGTCACCGAGCTGGCTGAGGCGGTTGCCCGCCTGGGCAGACACGAGTTTGGTGTCCGCCTCACGCCGACGGTGCAGGCGTTCCTGGAGCAGGCCGCTCAAGTTCTCGAGATTGAGTTCAGTCCAGAGCATTGCCAAGAAATACTCGACAAGCTGGGCCTCATCTCGCGCATCACCGGAGCGACGCTTCGCAATACAACAAATCCGACAATGCTGCGCGCCGGGTATAAAGTCAACGTTATACCGCAGGTCGCGACCGCCGAGGTCGACGGTCGTTTTCTGCCAGGATATGAGGACGATTTCCTTGCCGAACTGGATCAGGTGCTCGGTCCACGCATTCAGCGCGAATTCGTGCATCGCGACGTAGCGCTAGAGACCACCTTCGATGGGCCGCTCGTTGGAGCGATGATCGACGCGTTGTCGACTGAGGACCCCGCGGCCAGGGTCGTTCCCTACTGCCTCTCGGGTGGCACCGACGCCAAGTCCTTTGCACGGCTGGGCATACGGTGTTTCGGATTCACCCCACTCCAGCTTCCATCAGATCTGGACTTCTCCGGAATGTTCCATGGCATAGACGAACGCGTGCCGGTTGATGCGCTGCGTTTCGGGGTGCGCGTTCTCGACGAATTTCTTGATCATTGTTAGCGCCCGGTATGGCGCTTCTGCGCGCTATCGTGCGAGGTCAGCGCACTAACCTTGCGGGCGTGTAAAAAACCGCGCGCAACACTTCACTGATTTTCTCCACCGTATGCGGGCCGTAGTGTTACCGTGACGCTCTGTATGGACCGATCGTGCGATCGCCCACAGTAGCCAACAGGAACCCAAGGAAGGCCCCACGTGGAATCTGGCCCGGCCCACAAGCCGGCTGGGTCGCCCTTCGCGGAGGCTGACCCTGGAGTGACGACGGACCGACTCAGGCGAGCCGCTGACGCGGGCCCGGCGCAGATGGGAGCGACTGACCGGAAGCAAGATGCTGACGATCAGCTGGGCGTCAGCACCCGGCACAAGCTCACTTAGCCCCGAACAGCAACAGTCCACGAAGGAGCAGCCCATGCGACCGCGGGTTCAGCGGACCGCGAGAGTGGTCCTGCTGGCCGCCGTCCTCGGCGCCACAGTAGCGGGTGCGACCCTGACCCTTGCCACTTCCTCCTTGGCGATGACGTCGAAGAGCGACCTGACGCGTTCAAGGGCAGGCACTCCTTTGAGTGCCTGCGGCGCACCAGCGGCAGTACTTGCTGACCCGATGGCGGGCTGTGAGGACATAAAGCCGGGCCAGCAGTCGGCCCAGCAAGATAGCACGCAGCAGGACGATTCACGGCTCTCCTCCGATGCGCGTGCGCGGCCCGGTGGCTCTGGCCCTCGAGCGCTCATGCCCGGATTCCCCGAGCTGGGGAGTCCGATCGCCCTGTCGAGCGCGACGGCCCTCACTCGCGCTGCTTCGAATACACCAACCAGCCGTCCGGGCGTCGGCACAAGGACGCCGGCCACCAGCCGCGCTTCTGGTTCAACGCCGCGGACCGCGGCTGCTTCGTACGGTGTCGATGCCCAGCGGGTCATGGCCGACATGCGCTTACTCAGCACGCCCCAACGGGGCACGACCAGGGCAGCGCGGCCGCTGCCGGTAAGGGTGCTGAGCAGGCGTACCTCGCCCGGTATGGGGATCCGCTCCCTGTTCTGCCTGGCGATCGGCGCCCTGATGGCGGGTGCCGCAGCCCTGATGGCCGCCGGACGCTGCCTGCGCGACGTGCGCAGGTGACGGTGGCAGCACGTATCCCATCCGCTACACGAATGCAGGTAACTAGATGAGTAGATTCACATGGGCGGCCAAGACGGCCAGGTTCGCCCTTTTGACGACCGTGTTCGCCGTCGGCGGCACTGGACTCGCCGTCGCCGGCACGACTACCGGCAGCCACTCCGTTGCGGGCGGTAACCAGGTCGAAGCGCCGGTGAACGCGTCGGTCGCTCTCTGCGGCAACGCCATCGCGGTGCTCGGCCGGGCACTCGGTGGATGTGAGCCCGCAGCATCCGCGACAGGTTCTGCGGCAAGCAGCGCGTCGGCCGAGTCCCAAACGACGTCGGGCAGCCACTCGGTGCTCGGCGGTAACCAGGTCGACATTCCGGTGAACGCGCCGGTCACAGCCTGCGGGAACTCGGTATCCGTGGCTGGCCGGGCGATCAGCGGATGCGCGCCCGGCGGAGCGGCATCCAGCGCCTCGACAGGCAGTGCCTCGGCCCACAGCGGGTCTGCTGGCGGTGCGTCGGCCAATGCGTCGACTGGGTCGCAGACGACCTCGGGGAGCCACTCGGTGCTCGGCGGTAACCAGGTCGACATCCCAGTCAACGTGCCCGTCGCGGTCTGCGGCAACGCGGCTGCGGTGCTTGGCCGTGCCATGAGCGGTTGCATGCCGGCCGCGTCAGCCAGCAGTGCCTCGGCAGGAGGCGCGGCGACCAGCAGCGCGTCAACTGCGTCGCAGACGACCTCGGGGAGCCACTCGGTGCTCGGCGGTAACCAGGTCGACATCCCAGTCGACGTGCCGATCACGGTCTGCGGCAACTCCGTGTCCGTGGCGGGGCGGGCGATCAGTGGCTGTGCGCCTGGGGGATCGGCATCTGGCGCCACCGCGAGCGCAACCACGGCCAGCAGCGCGTCACCCAGCGCGACCGCCGCGGCAACACCTAGCGCGACCGCGGCGGCAACACCTAGCGCGACCGCGGCGGCAACACCCAGCGCGACCGCGGCGGCAACACCTAGCGCGGCCGCGGCGGCCACGGCAACACCCAGCGTTACCGCGTCCAGCAGCGCGTCAGCCAGTGCGACCGCAGCCA
>WNGB01046543.1_pt1 | contig 11254 bp, 10 predicted proteins | sample 5400681 | NCBI WGS metagenome assembly WNGB01 (sample SAMN13153367, study PRJNA577476) | soil metagenome | isolation source: 115 cm soil or saprolite under grassland replicate 2 | place: USA:California | collected 2016-06-15 | reverse complement strand
GACCGCGTCGCCCGCGCGGACTCGCCTGGCGCCGACCCGGCCCTGTCCGGACAGGACGAAGAGGAGCTCGGCCGATGTGTGACGCTGGCGGGGGACCTTCATCCCGGGAGCCAGCTCGAGCAGGCTGAGCGCGGCCGCGCTGTTGCCGGTGTTGTCCGGCTGGAGCAGCACCTGGACGGTGGACGCCGCCGCCGGACCGTCGGGGCCGAGCGGACGCTTCGGCACATGGGCCGACGACACGGTGTACTGCGCGGCCGGCGCGCCGAAGCGAAACGGCGGCAGCTGCACCGTGTCGCGGGCCGTGAAGACCTGGCCCGGCCAGCGGTGCGCGGCCCACAGCGCCTTGAGACAGTCGACCAGCACCTCATCGCCCGTGGTGTCGTGGACGACCTCGACCTTCTCGGCCGTGCCGCCGTCGCCGATGAGGACCGACAGCACGACCTCGCCCTCGAGGTGGAAGTCGTCGGCCGCGCCCATCGCCCAGCAGGTGTGGATGGCCGCGCTCTCCTGGTTGACCGCTCGCTCGACCGCCGCGACCGCGGCCGCGTCGTCGCCGTCCGCCTCGGCTTCCCGCGCCGGCCGGGCGGCCGCTACCCGTGGAGCCGGCGGTGCGGCCGCCCGTCCGCCGGCACACGCGGCCAGCAGGGCGAGGACGAGACGGCCGGTCAGCGGGGTCGCGGAGCGATCGTCTCCGACACCCATTTCGCGATCTCCTGGGTCGAGGCGCCCGGCTTGAAGATCTTGGCCACTCCGATCCGGTGGAGCTCCGCCATGTCGTCGTCCGGGATGATGCCGCCGCCGAAGACCAGGATGTCGCCGGCTCCGCGCGCCACGAGCGCGTCGATGACCGCCGGGAACAGCGTCATGTGGGCGCCCGACATGATCGACAGGCCGACCGCGTCCACGTCCTCCTGCACCGCGGCGGCGGCGATCATGTCCGGCGTCTGGTGAAGGCCGGTGTAGATGACCTCGTGGCCGGCGTCGGCCAGCGCGCGCGCGACCACCTTGGCCCCGCGGTCATGTCCGTCGAGGCCCGGCTTGGCCACCAGGATGCGGATCTTGCGGCCGGCCGGCGCGCCGGCACCGGTCTCGCCCGTGCCGGTCATGCCGCGGCCCCTTCCCTGAGGATGTGGCGAGCGATCACGATGTGGAGGATCTCGCTCGAGCCCTCGTAGATGCGGGTCGCGCGCACGTCGCGCCAGGCGCGCTCGAGCGGCACGTCCCGCGTGTATCCAATCCCGCCGTGGATCTGCAGCGCCAGGTCGCAGACCTCTTGCGCCCTCTCCGATGCCATGAGCTTGGCCATGGCGGCCTCCTTGCTGAACGGCAGCCCCTTCTCCTTGCGCCACGCCGCCCGCTGCACCATCAGCCGGGACGCCTCCAGCCAGGTGGCCGCGTCGGCCAGCATGTTGCCGACCGCCTGGTGCTGGACGATCGGGACGCCGAAGGTGACCCTCTCGCGCGCGTAGGCCACGGCCGCCTCGAGCGCCATGCGCGCGATGCCGAGCGCCTGGGCGCCGATCCCGATGCGGCCGCCGTCGAGCGCCATGAGGGCCAGCTTGAAGCCGCCCCCCTCCTCGCCGAGCAGGGCGCCGTCGTCCAGCTCGATGTCGTCGAAGGTGAGGCCGACCGTGGATGAACCGTGCAGGCCCATCTTCTCCTCGCGCCGGCTGACCGCCAGGCCGGGGGCGCCGCCCCGGACCAGAAAGGCGGAGATGCCCTTCGAGCCCGCGCCCGGCCGGGTGACCGCCCACACCACGATGAGCCCGGCCTGGTCGCCGCTCGAGATCCACTGCTTGGATCCGCGCAACCGCCAGCCGCGCGAGGTGCGCATGGCCGACGTGGTGAGCGCGGCCGCGTCCGAGCCGGCGTGCGGCTCCGACAGGGCGAAGGCGCCGCACAGGTACTCGCCGCCGACCAGGCGCGGCACGTGCTCGCGCCGCTGCGCGTCGGTGCCGAAGCGCGCCACCAGCTCGGCGACCATGTTGGTGACCGACACCGCGACGGCGACCGAGGCGTCGGCATGGGCAAGCTCCTCGAGCGCCAGCGCATAGGCCAGGACGCCGGCCCCGGCTCCCCCCAGCGCCTCCGCCACGTTGATGCCGAGCAGGCCGAGCCCGGCCAGGTCGCGCAGCTCGCGGCTCGGGAACTCCCCGGTCCGGTCGCGCTCGGCCGCGCGCGGCGCCAGCACTCGCTGCGCGTACTCGCGCGTGGTGCGCTGGATGAGAGCCTGCTCCTCGGTCAGTTCGAGCCTCATTGTCCCCCGGGGCGGTACTTGAATGCCGTCTTGACGATCTTCCCCTGCGGGTCGGCGAAGGTCCACGCCGCAACGGCCCTGGCCGCGCACGAGGCCCAGGCGTCGGCGACCGGTTTCACCGCGTCGGCCGACGCGACGCCGACCGACTGGACCGCGCCGCGGTTCCCGATGTAGAGCGTGACGGTGGCCTCTCCCGGGGCCTGCCCGCCGGCCGCGCCGGCGCACGCGTCGAGCTCGCCGCGCTTGGCTGCCACCACCTGCGCGATACGCTCTTCGGGCCAGACCTCCACATTGGCCTGGTCGTTCTCCAGGTGGAATGGCACCTGGAACTCGGCCGTGCGGTTGCCGCCCTTGGGCTCGGCGAACTTCATCTTGCGAGCGAGCTCGAGCACGCAATGCTCGACGTCCCAGTCGCCCAGGTCGCTCTGGACGACGCGCGCGGTGCCGACCTGCCCGGTCGGCAGGACCTTGAAGTAGACCCGGACGTCGCCGCCGAGGAAGCGCTTCTGCTTGGGCAGGCAGGCGGGCAGCTCGGCCTGATGAGGCGCCAGCCCGGCCTGGATCTCGTGCAGCTCGAGCACGCCCTTCGTGTTGGCCACCTTGATCTGCTCCTGCTTCTTCTTCTCGGCTTCGGCCCGCTCCGCCTCTTCCCGCTCGGCCTGCCCTTCCGCGTCGCTCGAGGCCAGGCCGCCGCGCTGGCCCAGCATCTCGGACGGACGGCCAGCCGGCTTGCCGCCACCGGAACCGGCGCAGGCCGAGGCCGCGGCGCTCGAGAGGAGAGCGGTGAAACCGAGGAGGCGGAGTGCCCGTCTGCGATTGTCAGAGTCGGTCGAGGACATAGGTATGTGAGGTCTCCAGTGGCTTGGGCAAGGTCGTGAAGGTCCACCCGCTCACCATCCGCACCACGCAGTCGCCCACCTTCTTGGACTTGAAGGAGCTCTCCATCACGCGCACGTCGCCGGCGCTTCCGTCTCGGTTGATCGTCAGGCCAACCGTGACATGACCTTTCTCGCTGCGGTCCACGTCGCCCGATTCCACGCCCTCGGCGTAGCAGCGCGACACGGTCCCGGTCTTGCGGGCGAAGGTGGCCGCGATCTCGTCGTACTTCTCCTCGGGGATGAGCCGGTCCTGGTCGCCGGACGGGGCCGGCGCAGCCTCGCCGGCCGGCCCCGCCGGCGGCTGGCTGCCGCCGCAGGCGGAGGGCGCCAGCGCCAGCGCCGCCAGGGTCACGGTCACCATACGCGTCGCGGAAGTGGCGCTCGACCGGAAACTCGGTCACGTAGCCGTTGCCGCCGAGGACCTGGATCGCCTCGCGCGCGGCCCGGTTGGCCATGTCGGAGGCGAAGAGCTTCGCCATCGACGCGGCCATCCCGTACGGCTGGCCGCGGTCCTTGAGCGCCGCCGCCTTCCAGACGAGCAGGCGGGCGGCGTCGATCTCGGTCGCCATCTCGGCCAGCTTCCACTGGATCGCCTGGTGCTCGACGATCGCCTTCCCGAAGGTGCGGCGCTGGCGGCCATACGCGAGCGCGTCCTCGAAGGCGGCGCGAGCGATGCCGACCGCCTGCGCCGCGATGCCGATGCGCCCGCCGTCGAGCGTGCTCATCGCCACCTGGAACCCCTTGCCCTCGGCCCCGAGCAGCGCGCCGGCCGGAAGCCGCGCGTCGTCGAGGAAGATCTGGCACGACCTGGAGCCGCGGATGCCGAGCTTGTCGTCGGGCGGCCCGCAGCGCACCCCGGGCGTGTCCATCGGCACGATGAACGCCGAGATCCCGCGGTGCCCCCTGGGCTTGTCGGTCATCGCGAAGAGCACGCACACGCCCGAGACCGGCCCGTTGGTGATCCAGTTCTTGACCCCGGACAGGACCCACCCGCCGTCCGGCTCGCGCCGCGCCGTCGTGGTCTGCGCGGCCGCGTCGGAGCCGGCCTCCGGCTCGGACAGCGCGAAGCAGCCGAGCAGCTTGCCGGCGGCCAGCGGGACCAGCCAGCGCCGCTTCTGCTCCTCGCTGCCGAAGCGGAGGATCGGGTCGCACACGAGCGAGTTCTGCACGCTCATGATGACGCCGGTCGACGCGCACGCGCGCGACACCTCCTCCATGGCCAGCACGTAGGCCAGATGGTCCATGCCGGCGCCGCCGTACTCATCCGGCACGGCGATGCCGAGGAAGCCGAGCTCGGCCATGCGGCGGACCAGCTCGTCCGGGTGGCGGTGCTCGCGGTCGATCGCGGCGGCGGCCGGCGCGACTTCCGACCGTGCGAAGTCGCGGGCGGTGCGGAGAAGGAGCTCCTGCTCCTCGCTGAGTTCGAAGTCCATCTCTACTCGCCCCGGAACGCGGCCGGGCGCTTGGCCAGGAAGGCGGCCATCCCCTCCCGCTGATCGGCGGTGCCGAACGAGCCGGCGAATGCGCGGGTCTCGAGCGCGAGAGCGTCCTCGAGCGGCAAGGACCAGCCCTCCTGGATGACCCGCGAGCGGACCGTTGCCGGCGATGCGCAGCGCCGCCGCCCGGGCCCGCTCGAGCAGCTCGGCCGGCGGAAACACGGCGTCGCACAGCCCGATGCGCAGCGCCTCGTCGGCGCCGATCGTGTCGCCGGTCAGGACCAGCTCCTTGGCCTTGCCGATGCCGACCCGCCGGGCCAGGCGCTGGGTGCCGCCGAAACCCGGGATCACGCCGAGCTTCACCTCCGGCTGGCCGAAGCGGGCGGTCGCCGCGGCGTAGATGAAGTCGCAGGCGAGCGCGAGCTCGCAGCCTCCCCCGAGCGCGAAGCCGTTGATCGCGGCGATCCACGCCAGGTGCGAGTGCTCCATGGTCAGCCCGAGCGCCGCGCCCCGGCTGGACAGCCGCTCGGCCGCGTCCTCGTCCATCTCGCGCATCTCGGCGATGTCGGCGCCGGCGACGAACGCCTTCTCACCGGCGCCGGTCACGATCACCGCGCGGAGGGCCCGGTTCTCCTCGAGCGCGCCGGCCGCGTCGAGGATCTCGGCCAGGACCGCGCTCGACAGCGCGTTCAAGGCCTTCTCGCGCCGGATGGTCAGGAGCGCGACCGGCCCGTCGACCTGGATCGAGATGTTGTCGCTCTCGCTCGTCATGTCGCTCCTGTCCTCCCGGTCCTGGTCGACCCGGAAGCCTTGTTGCCCTGCGCGTCGTACACGTAGAAGCCGCGCCCGCTCTTCACGCCCAGCCATCCGGCCGCGACGTGCTGGCGGAGCAGCGGACAGGGCCGGTACTTGTCGTCGCCCAGCTCGCCGTGCAGGACGTTCGCGATGGCGAGACAGGTGTCGAGGCCGATGAGGTCGGCCAGCTCGAGCGGCCCCATCGGGTGGTTGAGCCCGAGCCGGGCTCCGGTGTCGATGTCCTCCACCGTGCCGAGCCCCTCGTACAGGGCGTAGCAGGCCTCGTTGAGCAGCGGGATGAGGACGCGGTTGACGATGAAGCCGGGGATGTCGCGCGCTGCGATCGTCACCTTGCCGAACTGGCGGGCGAGCCCGACCGTGGTGTCGTAGGTCGCGTCGCTGGTGGCGAGCCCCCGCACCACCTCGACCAGCTTCATGACCGGCACCGGGTTCATGAAGTGCATGCCGATGACCCGCTCCGGCCGGTCGGTGCGCGAGCCGAGCTTGGTGATCGAGATCGAAGAGGTGTTGGAAGCGAGGATGGTCTCGGCCGGCGTGACCCGGGCCAGGCTGGCGAAGAGCTCGAGCTTGAGGTCCTCGCGCTCCGGCGCGGCCTCGATGACGAAGTCGCAGCTCTCGAGGTCCTGCAGGCTGGCGCGCGCGCGGATCCGGCCCATCACCTCGTCGCGCACCCGCGCGGTCATCTTCTCCTTGCTGACCAGGCGGTCGAGGGCGCGGACGATCCGCTCGACTCCGGCCTCGGCCAGCGCCCGGGTGGCGTCGACCAGCGCCACGTCGTGCCCGGCCTGGGCCGCGACCTGGGCGATGCCACGCCCCATCTGGCCCGCGCCGACCACGCCGAGCGCCGCGATGGAAGCCGCATCCGCCAAGCTCACCGCTCCACCAGGAGCGCGATCCCCTCGCCGCCGCCGATGCAGAGCGAGGCGCCGCCGGTCCGGTCCCCGCGTCGCTCCATCGCGTGGAGCAGGGTGACGAGGAGGCGCGTGCCTGACGCGCCGATCGGATGGCCGAGCGCCCTTCCAGCCGGCCCGGGCGCACGCGTTCTTGATCGCAGCGGCCGGGGCGGTCGTGAACCACTCGGAGGCCTGGGCCGCCTGCCCGTGGGCGACGATGCGGGCCAGGACGCGGGCGCCACGCCGCTCCGCGACCTCGCGCGCCATCAGCACCACGGCGGCTGCCCCGTCGTTGAGCGAGGAGGCGTTGCCCGCCGTGACGGTGCCGCCCTTGTCGAACGACGGGCGGAGGCCGGCGAGCTTGGCGACGTCGCCGCGGCCCGGCTCCTCGTCGGTGTCGACCAGGACGTCCCCCTTGCGGCCGCTCACCGTGACCGGGACGATCTCGCGCCGGAACAGACCCTCGCGCTGGGCGGCCAGGGCGCGGCGATAGCTCTCGGCCGCGAACCGGTCCTGCGCCTCGCGCGAGTAGCCCTTCTCGCGAGCGCACAGCTCGGCGCAGCTGCCCATGTGCTGCCGCGTGTAGACGTCCCACAGGCCATCGTGGACCATCGAGTCGATGACGCGGTGATCGCCCATCTTGACGCCGGCGCGCAGGCCGGGCAGCAGGTGCGGCGCGTTCGACATCGATTCCATGCCGCCCGCGACCGCGATGTCGATGTCGCCGGTCGCGATCGCCTGGCTCGCCAGGATGACGGTCTTGAGGCCGGAGCCGCACACCTTGTTGACCGTCGTGCACGGGGTTGCGACCGAAAGCCCGGCCCCGAGCGCGGCCTGCCGGGCCGGCGCCTGCCCGAGGCCGGCGGGCAAGACGCAGCCCATGAACACCTCCTCCACGTCGCCCGCGGGCACCTGGGCGTGCTCGATGGCGGCACGGATGGCCGCGCTGCCGAGCTGAGGCGCCTGCAGGGGCGCGAGCGAGCCGAGGAAGCTGCCGATGGGTGTACGTCGGGCTCCGACCAGGACCACGTCACGCATGAGAGCTCCTTGCGATCATCGATGCTGCGGACCGGCCGGGATTAGCGTCAAAGGAGCGGAAAGTCAACCCGGCGGGCGGCGGCGTGCTCAGGCAAAGGTTCTGACCCGAGAGACGATGGCTGGCAAGAGTTCAAGTAACGCTTGAATGTCGGCCGGGCCGGTCGAGCGACCCAGGCTGAAGCGCACTCCCTCCAGCGCGCTCGCGCGCGGCAGGCCGAGCGCGAGGAGGACCGGCGAGGCGGCGACCGTGCCGGAGGTGCAGGCCGCGCCGGTCGAGACCGCGACCCCGGCCAGGTCGAGAGCCTGGGTCAGGAGCTCGCCCGGCGCACCCTCGAAGCCTGCGTTCGTGGTGCCGGGCACGCGGGGCGCGGTGGCGCCATGCAGGCGCCCGCCCGGCAGGGCCAGGATGCCCTGCTCCAGCGCCGAGCCCAGCGCGCCGATGCGCTCGCGCGCGGCGCCCGCGCCGGCGGCCAGCTCGGCGGCCGCGCCGAGGCCGACGATGCCGGCCACGTTCTCGGTGCCCGGGCGCCGCTCGCGCTCCTGGTGACCGCCGCCGACGAGCGGGGCGAGATCGAGCCCCGGGCGGATCCAGAGCGCCCCGGCGCCCTTGGGGCCGTACATCTTGTGGGCGGAGATGGCGACCGCATCGGCGCCGAGCCGGGCGACGTCGATGTCGATGCGGCCGGCGGCCTGGACCGCGTCACAGTGGAGGAGAGCGCCGGCGGCGGAGGCGGCGCGGGCGATGGCCGGGATGTCCTGGAGGGTGCCGAGCTCGTGGTTGGCGAGCGCGACCGCCACGAGCGCCGCGCCGGCGGCGAGCTCGCGGCCGAGATGGTCGAGGTCGAGCCGCCCGGCCGGGTCAACCGGGAGGCTGACGATCTCGGCGCCGAGCGCCGCGAGGGCCTGGGCCGCACCATGGACGGCCGGATGTTCGACCGCGGCGCAGAGGAGGCGCGGCGGCCGGCCGGCCGCGCGCGCGGCGCGGTAGAGCCCGAACAGGCCGAGCGCGTCCGACTCGGTGCCGCCGCTCGTGAAGACCACGTCGTCAGGCCGGGCGGCGAGCAGGGCGGCGACCTGGCGGCGGGCGCGCTCGACTCGCTCGCGCGCCTCGCGCCCCTCCTGGTGGATGGAGGACGGGTTCCCCGGCGCCCGATCCAGCGCCTCGACCATGGCTGCGCGCACCGCCGGGTCGAGCGGCGTCGTGGCGTTGTGGTCGAGATAGATGCGCCGCGCGGTCGTCGGCGGGTGCGACTGGTTCAAGAAATCCTCGAGGTCATGGCCTCATTTGACAGATCCCCGGCGATGACGAGATGATGACGCGCCGGGAACGGTGCGGGAGGAGAGGCCCGCCGGATCGTACAGAAAGCACGCGAGCGCGGAAGTGGCTGAGGATCCAGGTTTCCTGCTCGTGCAGGCCGGTCTGGTCGCGGATGACCAGCTGCGGACAGCGCGCGAAGCGCGTGCCCAGGGCGGCGGCACGCTCGGCGAGCACCTGGTCCTCATCGGGTCCGTGGACGACGACACTCTCACCGAGTTCTATGCCTCCAGGCTCGTGATCCCGCGGATCGCGCCGGAGGATCTGGCGCGCATCCCGGCCGCTGTCCTGAAACGGATCCCGGCCGACATGGCGGCCGAGTTTCGCGTGGTGCCGGTGGCCGCCGACGGGGAGCTCAACCTGACGCTCGCCATGTCGGACCCGGCCGACCAGCATGTGGTCGACGAGGTCGCCTTCTTCACCGGCAGCTACGTGGTGCGCGCGGTGGCGACGCAGCTCCAGATCGCGTGGTGCCTGGCTCACTATTACGGTGTGCTGACCCCGCTGGCGCGCGCGCGGCTGATGGGCGACGGCGCGGGCGCACAGCCGGCCGCTGCCCGGCGGGCGCCGCTCATCCCGGCCGGGACGCCGTGGGAGGTGGAGGACGAGGAGGAGACCGGCCCTGCCCGCATGCCGCTCCTGCGCAGGAAGCCGGTCAGGCGACGGACCGGCGAGCTCGCGCCGCGCAGCGGCACGCTCGACGTGTCCGAGCCGCCGCCCGAGCCGGAGCGCCTGCCCGCGGTGGTCGTGGACGACGAGGAGCTGACCGGGCAGAGGACCTTCACCTGGCGGGGGCGCGACGACGACGGCGACGTCCTCGGCGCGAGCGGGCACGACGGGCTCGGGGAGGCGGACATCGGCTTCGAGGAAGAGACGACCGAGCGACGACCGAGCACGGAGGAGCCGATCCTCCTGGATCGCCCCACCGGCCGGCGCCCGGCGGCCGACGGCCTCTCGCGATTGCCGAGCGGGAGTGGTGAGATCCTGCTGCTCGACCAGGTCAAGAACCGGCGGCGCATGCTGCCCCAGGGCACGGAACCGGGCCTCGGACAGCTCGGACCGGTGGACTCTCACGCGCTGCCGGGTCACGATACGGAATCTTCCCGTGGGCATCCATGGGCCGGTAGCGAGGGGGAAAGCGACACGGTGAAGAGGCAGTCGAAAGCCGACCGGCGAAGTCGGCGGAGTCGAGGTCAAGCGAGCACCGACGTGGGTGATGCCACAGCCGAATCGATGAGTCAGATGCCGGGCGCGGCGTCCGCGGGGACGGCAGGCGCGGGCACGGCAGCGGCCGACCCGGCTCTGGACGGCGACACGCCGGCGCGCGATGGGCCCGAAGGAAGTGACGGCGCCGACGCGACCACCGACCCAGGCGACGTCATCACCGATCCGGTGGGCGATGCGGCGAGGCCCAGGTCGGTGAGCGGCGGTGGGTCGAGCGAGGGTTCGGGCCGCAACGTGGATGAGGGCTGGGACCTGGACGACGGGTGGGGTCCGCGCGGCAGCACCATCCCGCCCGAATATCTCGGCGCCCGGCCGGACACGGGCGACGAGGATGACGAGATCGAGCTCGCCAGCGGCAGCGCGCCGGTGGTCGATGCGGCCGCGATTGCGGCGGCGTCGGCCTCGGCGGCGGCGGCGCTGGCGGCCCTGCCGTCGTCCCATGCGAGCGCCGCCTTCGGCGCGCCGGCGGGCAGCGCCGACGACAGGCCGGAGGCCGAGATCGACCCGGCCGAGCTGGCGGCCGAGCTCGAGCGGTCGTCCAACCGGCTGCTCGAGACGCTGCGCGGGCTGGAGCGCGCGCCGGGACGGGACGAGGTGGTGGAGCTCCTGCTCGATCACCTGGGCGCGTCGCTGCGCCGGCGCGCCTTCTTTGCGGTCAAGGCCGGCGTCCTGTTCGCGTTCCGCCAGCAGGGCGCGTCGCGGCCCGGCATCGGCGTCGCCGAGCTGGCTCTCGATCAGCCCTCCACCTTCGGCCAGGTCGCGCTCAACCGGCTCCCGTACCGCGGCAGTCTGTCGCCGGCCGCGATCGAGTTCGTCGAGCGCGCCCTGGGCAGCCCGGGCAAGGGAGACGCGGTGGTGGTCCCGGTGGCGGTGCGCGGCCGGGCGGTCGGCCTGCTCTACGGCGACGGCCTGAGCGCGCGCCTGTTCGACGAGCACCAGATGGTCCTCGGCCGCGCCGCCGGCCAGGCCCTCGAACGCATCCTGGCCAGCCGCGTCGCCAAGGCCTGATCGCCGCGGCGATCAGACCGTGCCGGTGATGCCGGTGACGATCTGGACCATCTCGAGCTCGCGGCGGTGGGCTTCCTGGCGGACCTGGTCCCACAGGACCGGGTGGTTCGCGACCAGGGCGTAGAAGTTCTTGGCCGGCAGCATCGCCAGGTCGGTGGCGCCGGTGGCGGTGACCGAGGCGCGCGCGACCTCGCCGCGCAGGAGGGACATCTCGCCGAAGTAGGTTCCCTCGCCGAGCGTGGCGAGGAGGACCTGCCGGCGCTCCGACACGCGCTTCGTGATCTCGACCGAGCCTTGCACGATCAGGAAGAAACCGCCCGCCCGCTCCCCCTCGCCGACGATGGGCGCACCCGACTCGACGTGTGAGAAGCGAAAGTGCGCGAGGATGC
>WNGB01015984.1_pt1 | contig 11254 bp, 3 predicted proteins | sample 5400681 | NCBI WGS metagenome assembly WNGB01 (sample SAMN13153367, study PRJNA577476) | soil metagenome | isolation source: 115 cm soil or saprolite under grassland replicate 2 | place: USA:California | collected 2016-06-15 | reverse complement strand
CGACGAGACCACGGTCGCTCCAGAAATCATGACGTCGCAGGTCTTCGCGGCGTCGCGGGCCTTGCTGACCGGGCTGGGGCGGGAGCGGCCCCTCGTGATCGTGGTGGAAGACCTGCAATGGATGGACCTGACCTCGGAGACGATGCTCGCCGCCCTGGCCGAGAGCATCGGCACCGCTCGCGTCTTGCTCCTCGTGACCTACCGCTCCGGGTATGTGCCGGCGTGGACGGGACGGTCGCCCGCCACCCGGATGTCGTTGATGCCCCTGTCTCACGACGAGAGCCGCACCATGATGCGGACGGGATTCGGGGGGAGAGAGATCCCGGAGCCGCTGGCCGAGCTGATCGCGGCGCGGGCGGAGGGCAATCCGTTCTTCCTGGAAGAGCTCGTGCGGACCGTCTCGGACGCAAAGAACGAGGCGCAGGCCCAGGTGCCGGCGACGGTGCAGGACGTCCTGACCGGTCGACTGATGCGGCTGGAGTTGGGGGACCGGCGGGTCCTCACCACGGCCGCGGTGGTGGGGCGCGAGTTCGCGGTGCCCCTGGTGCAGGCGCTGCTCGGCATGTCGGACGCGGAGCTGAGCGCGAGCCTGGGTCGTCTCCAGGCGGGCGAGTTCCTCCTCGCCCGGAGCGACGGCGAGGCGGTGAGCCAGCGGTTCAAGCACGCGCTCACCCACGAGGTCGCCTACGCGGTGATACCGCCCGCGGAGCGTCGGGAGCTCCACCGGCAGGTCGTGGCGGAGATGGAGCGGCTCTACGTCGAGCGCATCGCGGATCACGTCGAGCGCCTGGGAGACCATGCCTACGAAGGGCAGTTGTGGGACAAGGCGGTGGTGTATCTCCGCCGCGCGGGGGTGAAGGCCGCGCTCAGATCAGCCGGGCGGGAGGCGGCGGCGCGCTTCGAGCGGGCCAAGGAAGCCCTGGGTCGCCTTCCCCCGACACGGTCCAACCAGGAGCGGGCCATGCAGCTCCGACTCACGCTGCGCAACCCGCTCTTCCTGCTCGCGGATTTCGGCCACGCCCTCGAGGTGCTGGAGGAAGTCGTCACCCTCGCCGACGCCCTCGACGCGCCGGCCCAGGCGGGACTCGCCTGCGCCTACATGGCGAACGCCCATTTCATGCTGGGCAACGTGGACGACGGCATGCGTCTCGCCGAGAAGGCCCGCGTCAACGGGGCCGCGCGTGGGGACGGCCCCTTGCTCGCCATCACCTGCTGCCACTTGGGTCAGCTCCTCTATGCCAAGGGTGACTATCCGGCGAGCGTGGCCATGATGGAGAGATGCCTGGAACATCTCGAGGGCGCCCCGAGCCGCCGCGGCTCCAACATGGCGCGGGTGTACAGCGTGGTGGCGCGCTGCTTCAATGCGTTCTCTCTGGCCGCGGAGGGCCGTTTCCGCGATGCGGAGGCGAGCGCCGAGCGATGCCTGGGCCTGGCCGATGCGACGGACACGCCGTTCCTGCGCGCGCTCGCGGCCTGGGCCATGGGCAACGCGCAGCTGGGTCGCGGTCCGACCTCGGAGGCGGTGGCAGGACTGGAAGAGGCCTACCAGTACTGCGAGCACGCCGAGCTGCTCGCCATCCGGCCCTGGATCGCCACCGACCTCGCGCGCGTCCGATGGCTGGCCGGTCGCGCGGAGGACGCCCTCGCCCTCCTCGGCGACGCCATCGCGGAAGCGGCGTTGCACGGCCTCCTGTCCCAGCACTCGCTCCGGCACGCGTATCTGAGCGAGGTACAGCTCGCGGGCGGTCACGAGGAAGACGCCGAGGCGTCGGCCATGCGGGCGGTGGCCCTGGCTGTCGAGCACGGAGAGAACGGCTTTCGCGTGGAAGCGCTTCGCGCTCTCGCCCGGGTGGCGTGGGCGCGGAGGACGCCGGATCTCGAGGCGGCCGCCGAGCATCTCGGTGACGCCCTCGCTCTCGCCCAGGATCTGCGGATGCGGCCGGCGATCGCCCACTGTCACGGCGATCTGGCCGAGGTCAGCCGGCGCGCCGGACGGAGCGAGGAGACGGCGAGGCATCTCGAGGCGGCGAGCGAGCTCTATCGAGAGCTGGGCCTGTCATTCTGGCGGGAGCGGCTGAGCGGGGACGGGTGGCCGTGACGGCGCGTACCGTCGTCGGTCACGACGCGTCCGGCCGCCGCGAAGGCTGCTCCCATGGACTTCGCAAAGCTTTCTGCCGGCCTCATAGCCGAGGTCCCACATCTTGCTCAGGTTCGAGTAGCTCCAGTCGAGGATCTTGGGGTGGACCTCCTCCGTGAAGTCGTACGGCATGTCCAGCTGCTCGTACCAGCCCAGGAAGAGTCGCTGGTTGTCGACCTGCCGGAAACGGGCGCTGTCTTTCTGCGCGAGCTCGACGATGGGCGCGATCATGGACAGACCAAAGGCGTCCCACAGATCTCGGGGCTTGCGGAGGACGGACTTCCCCAGGGTTCCCAGAATGTCGACGCAGACGATCTTCCCGTTCGGCTTCAGCTTCGGTTTCTCCTTCAGTTTCTTTTTCAGGTGTCTGGTAAAGTCCCTCTCCATCACAGTGAACCACAGCGAGGAGCGCTGATCCTCGATGCCATCGGGGAATAGGAGATCGCGCGCCTGAGGCATGAGCACAGGGTCGTGACTGGCGCCTTCCGAGTAGAGGTGGTGGCGGATTTTCCCGGGGGGATAGATGAACGGATAGGCGAGGGCCGCCCGGACGTGGGTCGCGTCGATCTGCTTCCCGGTGAAGCGCTCCTCTTTCTGCGTCGAGAGGTTGAACGCGTTCAGGTAGAACCGCCCCTTGTATTTCTTCAGGGCCTCGAAGTCGACGAGGTCCTCCAGGTAGGGGGCGATCTCGCAGAGGCCGGTGCTCCACGGCGCGAGGGAGCTGGGGGCGAGCGCGGTGAACACGAGGTCGACCCAGTCTTCGAAGAGCCGACGATCGGGATCGTCGGGGCCGAACTCCTTGCACCACTTGGGCTCGCTCGTCGGCGACGGCCCGCCCCAGAGCTTCAGGAAGCTGGTCACCGTCGCGCGGAAGAAACGCAGATGGGATGTGCTTCGCTTGAACAGCTCGCCCCACTCCTGAAAGAAGGGGACGAGCGGGCCGGGCTTGACGAAGGTCTTGTAGGCGAGGGGGAAGATTTTGTAGATCGGATCCGCGATGCCCATCTTCACCATCTTGCGAAGCGCCGTTGGCGCATGACCGCCCTTGGGAGCCACGAGGAGCAGGCCGACGAGGGCGCCGCCTCCCGCGGTGTAGATGGCGTCGAAGTACCCCTTTCCGCCGTTCAGCTCGTTACCGATGCTCTCCTTTACCGCGCACAGCGCCCCCGCCATCAAGGGGGAGTGAGGCGCTCCCCCGCTCAGCGTGAGGATCAGGCGCTCCTCTTTCATTTGCTTGTGGATGTGGTTCGCGAGCCTGAGCGCACCTTTCGCGGCGTCCTGCTTGATCTTGGCGGGCGTCTCTCCGGGTTTCCCGGCAAGCTGGATGATGGCGGCGGCGGCGGTGGTCATCGTCATCCCCCTCCCGTCAACGAGGCGAGCTCGTGGCTGATGGCGTCGAGTATGAAGGCCTTGTCGTCCACGACCAGGAAATGCGCGCCCTCCCGCAGGTGGAGCCGGAACGTCGTGCGCGTGTACTCGCTCCACGCCACCGCGTCCTCGCGGGTGACGTAGGGATCGTCGAGCCCGTTGAAGCAGGTGATGGGCAGGCCGGGGAGCGCCTCGGGCATCGCCCGGTAGCCGGAGGCCATGGCGAAGTCGGCCCGCACCGCGGGGAGGAGCGCCCGTCGCAGCTCCGGCCGGCTCAGGAATTCGTCGGTGGCGCCGATGTTGAACTGGCGGATGACCTCGGCGAAGACGCTGTCTGTCTGCTCGTGGGCGGGGAGGAGCGGATCGAAGGCGCGATGGCTCAGCAGCGAGGCGAGCAGGCGACGCTCGAACTCTCCCTCTCGGTCCAGGAGGTGAGGAGGACGGGCCGCCGAGACGAACAGGTGACCCGGCAACCTCCCGTGCTCCTGAAGGAGCCGGCGGGCGCTTTCGAAGGCCGTCACGCCGCCCAGGCAGTGGCCGAAGAAGGCGAACGGCCGGTCGAGGTGCGAAAGGAGCGAGGGAAAGAGGCCGTCCGTGAACATCTTGACGCTCGTCACCGGCGCCTCCGCGATGCGGCCGGCCCGGCCGGGCGGCTCCACGGCCACCAGCTCGATGTCGGCGGGCATCGATTCCGCCCAAGCGCGAAAGGCCGTGGCGCCCGCGCCCGCGAAGGGGAAGCAGAAGAGTCTCGCCCGGGGCGATGGGATGGGGCGAGGGAAGACGAGCCAGCCGTCGGACGATGTCTTCGATCGGGCGCTGACCCGGCTCGGATCCGCGCCCCGTGGGACGTGCATGGCGAGCGCAGCGGAGGCGGGGAAGAGCTCGTCGACGAGCTGCTCGATGCTGGGGCCACGGATCAGCTTCACCAGCGGAACGGGAACACCCAGGGCGGCTTCCAGACGATTGGCCACGTTGACCGACATGAGCGAATCGAGCCCCAGCTCGTTGAGCGGCTGGCGGGTATCAATTGGTTCCCCGAAGCCGAGCTCCCTGGTGATGCGCTCCCGCACGAGGGAGACGACGAGGGCCCGACGCGCTTCCGGCGCGGTCTGGGTGAGGGCGCCTGCCGTGTCGGCCGTCGCCGATCCGGGAGCTGGCGCCGCCGGGGCGTGACTCTCGAGATCCGCATAGAAAGGCGCGGCCTGTCCGAGATACTGGAGAAACACGGGCCAGTCGATATCGGCCACCGCGGCCTGCACGGGGCGAGCGGCGATCAGACGGGAAAAGGCCTGCAGCCCCGCGGCGGGCGCGAGGAGCCGCACGCCGCGGGCCTGCCACATGGCAGTGCCCCGAGCTCCGCGTGACGCCGCCATGCCCGCCTCGCTCCACGGGCCCCAGTTGATGCCGAGCGCGGCCTGCCCCGATCGGGCCCGGAGCGCGACGAGGGCGTCCAGGAACGCATTGGCCGCCGTGTAGTTGGCCTGTCCGGCCGAGCCGGTGAGGCTCAGCAGCGAGGAGTGCACGACGAAGAGATCCAGCGCGTGGTCGCGCGTGTATTGGTGGAGGAGCCACGCTCCCTTGACCTTGGGAGCGGTGACCGCGGTGAAGCGCGACCACTCCATCTGCTCGAGTATGCCGTCCTCGAGAACACCCGCGCAGTGGATCACTCCCTTGAGCGGCGGCATCCGGCGGATCGCGCTCATCACCCGCCGGACATCGGATTCGACGGCGACATCGGCGGCGATGACGTGCACGCGGGCCCCCAGCGCCTGGAGCTTTCTCACCATCCGCTGGGCTTCACCGCTCGCCGCGCGGCGCCCGGTGAGCACGAGCGACCGCACGCGCAGCGTCTCGACCAGGTAGCGGGCGATGCGCTGCCCGAGCATGCCCAGGCCGCCCGTGACGAGGTACGTGGACTCGCGGCGCGCTCGGCCCGGTGACGGGGAGGGGGCATCGAGGGTGAGCCGCCCCAGGCGCGCGACGAACCGTTTGCCGTCCCGGAACGCGACCTGGTCCTCGCCATCGGGCGAGAGCAGCTCCGCCGCGACCGCGCTCGCATCCTGTGCCGCGGCCCCGCGTCGGACGGGCGGCAGATCGACGAGACCTCCCCAGACGGCAGGCGTCTCGAGGGCGATCGTGCGCCCGAGTCCCCAGAGGGGCGCCTGCGCCACCCCGGTGGCCGCCTCCGCGGTACCGATGTCCTGGGCGTTTCTCGTGACGAGCCACAGGTGGCCCGGAAGCAAGCCGGCCGATCGGGCCCGGCAGAGCGCCTGGTAGACGAACATCGCCCCGCCGCATCCCAGACGCTCTGCGTGCTCGAGCCGTCCAGGGGTCAGATCCGCGGCGGCCGGCGCGCCGAGCCCCCAGAGGTACACGACGCCGCCGAGAGAGAGCGATCCCGAAGCCGCGAGCTCGGACACCAGACGATGAAAGTCCTCCGGGCGCGCCGGGTCGATCACCCAGCGATCGGCGGCGAGCCTCGCGAAGCGCCTGCCGGTGCTCACGATGACGGAGCGCCGGCCGGCCTTGCCGAGACGCTGCGCCAGCGCACGCCCCAGGCCGCCCCGGTCCGCGAACACGAGCCACGGGTGACCCTTGATGGATGCAACAGGCGGTATTGGCGCTCGCTCCTGCGGTTCCCACCGGACACGATAGAAGCGCTCGGCGCCTGACCGTGTCGCGAGGCCGAGATCGCCCGGGGCGAGACGACGCAGGGTCAGGCCTTCGATGAGCGCCACCGGCTTGGCGGCCTTGTCAAAGATCCGGATGTCGACCACGCGGGTGTCGTCATCGCTTCCGGGGTCACGCCGTACCGCATGCGCCCATCCCTCGTCCACGCCGTCGCGGTGCACCTGGAATCTGGCGACGCCGGTGGGGAGAAACGTCGTGGCGGGACGGCGCCCCCAACGGGAGGAGGAGCCCGGGACTTCGCCGATGGCCGCCGGATAGAGGTGGAGGCAGGCATCGAGGAAAGCGGGATGGAGCCGATGGCTCCCTCGCGTGACGTCCGCCGGCAAGACAATCTCACCGAGCGCCTGACGCCGTCCCAGCCAGAGGCGCCGGATCCCTCGGAAGGACGGACCGTAGGTGACGCCGTGCTGGTCGAGGGCGGCGTAGTAACGCCCGCTCGTGACGCGCCGACCGGCGCTCGCCGGTCGCGGACACCGAGTCCGGGTGGCCGGTGTCACGCTTCGCGACACGTCGCCGGCGAGATGGGTTGTCCACGAGCCGCCATCCGGGACAGATGCGGCCATCCGGAATTCCGCACGATCCGCTCCCTTGGCCGCGACGGTGGTCCGGAGGCGGCGAGACTGCCCCTCGGACAGGACGAGCGCCTGCTGGTAGACGACGTTCTCCACCGCGACCGCGCTCGTGCCCAGGCATTCCGCTCCCGCGACGAGGGCCGCCTCGAGCGCCGCGGTGAGGGGCAGCACGGCGGCGCCTCCGATGCGGTGGTCGCGCACGAGCGCGGTGTCGGGATGGAGGGGACTCGACTCGAAGGCGATCTGCCCGGGCGGTGACGCCACCCGTGTGCTGAGCAGGGGATGTGTGGGTCCGGCGTCGGGCTGGCGCGGCGCGGGCGCGGTGACGCCGCCGTCCAGCCAGTAGCGCTTGCGCTGAAACGGGTACGTGGGCAGGGGGATCCGTCGGCGCGTCTCTCCGCGATGGACCTTGGACCAGTCGATCTCGGCGCCACTCAGGTACAGCTGCTGAAGCGCCTCCAGCAGCGACCGCCATTCCGGCCGCTGCCGGCCGAGCGAGCCGATCCACATGGCGTCGGCGCCGGGCAGTGTCGACCGGCCCGCCGCGAGCAGGGCCGAGCCCGGCCCGACCTCGAGAAATCGCCGTATCCCCATGGCGTGGAGCGACTGGAGACCGTCGGCGAAGCGGACGGGCTGGCGCACGTGATCGCGCCAGTAGCCGGCATCGAGAGGACCCTCGAGCGCGCGGCCGGTGAGGTTCGAGACGATCGGGATCCGCGCCGGCTTCCACGGGATCGCCCGCGCCGCCCGCGCGAATGCGTCGAGCATGGGCTCCATGAGGGAGGAATGAAACGCGTGGGAGACGGAGAGCGCGGTCGAGCGCACGCCGCGCGCCTCGAGCAATCTGGTGAACTCGCGGAGGGCGGCCGGACGCCCCGAGACGACCGTGGTCTGGGGACTGTTGACGGCGGCGATCGACAGCCCGCTCTTCGTCGCGGCGACCATGTCCCGGACGATGTCTTCCGGGGCCATGACGGCGGCCATGGCCCCCGGGGGCAACGCCTGCATGAGACGGCCCCGCTCCGCGACGAGGGCGAGACCGTCCTCCAGGGAGAGGATCCCGGCGACGCAGGCCGCGGTGAGCTCGCCGATGCTGTGGCCGATGACCGCGTCGGGAACGATCCCCCAGTCGAGCCAGAGCTGGGCGAGGGAGTACTCCAGGGCGAAGAGGGCGGGCTGTGTGTATCGCGTCTGGTCGAGGAGCGAGGTCGTGTCGCGGCCCGCGAACATCACCTCGAGCAGGGGACGGTCGAGCTGCGTCTCGAGGAGCGCCGCGCAGCGATCGAGGGCCTCGCGAAAGGTCGGATGCGCGCGATAGAGCGCGGCGCCCATCCCAGCGTACTGCGAGCCCTGGCCCGAGAAGAGGAAGGCCAGGGGCGTTGGGTCTCCGCGCGCGATGGGACCCCGCGCGGAGGCGTCGGCCAGCATGGCGCGCAGCTCGTCCGGAGTGGCCGCGGCAACCGCGAACCGGACGGGAAGCTGGCTTCTACTGAGATTGCTCGTGTAGCAGACGTCGGCGAAGTCGGCCTCGGACATGGCCCGGCTCCGCTCGCGAAACCGCTCGAGATAGACGTGGAGCGCCGCGTCGCTCTTGGCCGAGAGCGTGAAGAGGTGCGCGGGGCGCTCGTGGCCGGGGGGGAACGCCTGTACGAGGTCCGGCGCCTGCTCGAGAACGACGAAGGCATTGGTGCCGCCGATGCCGAGCGAGTTGATACCGGCGCGCCGCGGATGGCTGGACGGCGTCCAGCTCCGCAGCGAGTTGTTCACATAGAACGGGCTGCCCGCGAAGCCGATGGCCGGGTTGGGGCTGGTGAAGTTGAGGGTGGGCGGGAGCTCTCCGTGATAGACGGCGAGCGCGGCCTTGATCAGGCTGGCCAGCCCGGCCGTCTGCTCGGGATGACCGATATTGCCCTTGACCGAGCCCACCGCGCAGTATCCCGTCCGCTCCGGGCCACCGTGGAATGCGCGCGTCAGCGCCTCGATCTCGAGGGGGTCGCCGGTGGCGGTGCCCGTGGCGTGGCACTCCACGTAGCCGATCGTCTCGGGCGGGACGTCGGCGAGGGTGATGGCCTCCACCATCGCGCGGGCCTGGCCGGTGACGCTGGGCGCGGTGTAGCTGACCTTGCGGCCCCCGTCGTTGTTGACCGCGCTGCCCTTGATGACGGCGTAGACGTGGTCTCCGTCCGCGATGGCGTCGGGGAGCCGCTTGAGGAGAATGGCCGCCACTCCGCTCCCGAAGATGGTGCCCTGCCCGGCCGCGTCGAAGGGACGGCAGTGCCCATCGAGCGAATACACGTTGCCCTTCTCGGCGAGGTAGCCGACCACTTGCGGAATGCGCACGGTGGCGGCGCCGCCGAGCGCCATGTCGCACTCGCCCGACATCAGGCTCTGGCAGGCGAGGTGCACGGCCACCAGCGACGTGGAGCAGGCCGTCTGGACGGTGAGGCTCGGCCCGGTCAGATTGAGCTTGTAGGAGACGCGCGTGCTGAGGAAATCCTTGTCGTTGCCGAGGTGAGGCAGGCTCGCCGTCTGGCCGGGCAGATCAGGATGGGCGGCGTGGGCGAAGAGGTAGCTGGTGACCACGCCGCCGCCGCCCGCGAACACGCCCACCACGCCCGGGGCGGACTCCGCGTGGTAGCCGGCATCGTCGAAGGCCTCCCAGGCCACCTCGAGGAAGAGGCGCTGCTGGGGATCCATCAGCTCCGCCTCGCGCGGCGAATAGCCGAAGAAGGCGGCGTCGAAATGATCGACGCCGGTCAGGATGGGTGCCGCCCGCACGTAGCCCGGCCGCTCGAGCAGGGTGCGGTCGACTCCCGCCTCCCGCAGCTCCGCCTCGGAGAAGAAGCGGATCGACTCGACGCCCCGGCAGAGATTGCTCCAGAACTCGCCCACGGAATGCGCCCCCGGAAACCGGCAGGCCATGCCGATGATCGCGACCCCCGGAAGGGCCGCGGCGGCGAGCCGGCCGCGCCGCCGGGCTTCGGCTCGGCGGCGGCTGCTCTCCAGCGGATCCGCGTCGCTCCGGCGAGGCTCGGCAAGCGACGCGGGCTGGTAGAGCGAGTAGAGATCGCCGACGGTTCTCACGTCGCTGAAACCCGTCGTCCGGGGAGCGATGCCGAGACGCGCGCCGATGCGGGCGAGGAGCAGGGCGACCTCCGCCGAGGAGAGGCCGAGCTCCTCGGTGAGGACGGCGCGGGGAGTGATGTCGCCTGTGTGCTTGCCCTCCGCCTCCAGGAACGAGTAGAGCTCCTCGGCGACGAGGGCGTGCACGTCGAGCCGGGTTCCGTCAAGAGTCACGAGGTGAGACCTCGATGGCGACAGTGGCTGGGCCGAGGCATGGCGATGAAGCGGGTGACCTGGGCCTACTTACCAGACGGCCGCGTGGTCCGGAGGAAACCCTCGGCGGTGAGGAGACAGGCGTCGAGCATTTCCTTCTGCGCGGCGAGGAAGGAGCGTTGATCAAGCGTGGACTTCTCGAACTCGAGATACGCCGCCATGAGCGCCTTGAGGAATCGGCGGGACCGGTCCTCGGGGGAGAGAGTCGCCGCGTTCTCGTCGAGCGTCTCGCGATAGGCGCGCATGAAGATGATCCACGGCGCGAGCCACTGCTTGAGGGCCAGGGCTTGGAAGTGCGTGATGGCAGAGCTGGGCTCGAGCAGTGCCCTCAGGAGATCGGTGAGGGAAGCGTCCACGCCAGGGCCGGCGTCCTTCGGGGCATGCGCCTGGTATTGCCGACGAGTGGCTTTGCGCTTACTGTTCGGTTTGCTCGCCACGCGAGTACTCCTTCCGCGCTCTGGGCGCCTCGAGGATCACGTCGGGGAGCCAATGAGGGCAGGAATATCCCACAGCGAACATCCACGGTCAAGACCAAATTCGGCCTGCTGCTCCCCACGCGGGAGGCGGTCATGTCCGGCCGCCCGGAGACGGGTCCCATCCTGGCCATGGCGGAGCGCGGCGAGGCCGCGGGCTTCGACTCCGTATGGATCGGCGATTCGATCACGGCCAAGCCACGCCACGAGCCCCTCACCTTGCTGGCCGCGGTGGCCGCGCGCACGAAGCGGGTGCGCCTCGGCACGGCCGTGCTCCTCCCCGGGCTGCGGAACCCGGTCGTGCTCGCCCAGATCGTGGCCACCCTCGACCGCGTCGCGGAGGGACGGATGATCCTGGGGGTCGGCATCGCAGGCGACGCGCCGGCCATCCGCAAGGAATTCGAGAATGTGGGCGTGCCCTTCGAGCGGCGCATCGGCCGCTTCCTGGAGGCCCTGGAGATCTGTCAGGCGCTATGGCGCCGCGACAGCGTGAGCTTCCGGGGCAAGCACTTCACGCTCGAGGACGTCACCATGGAGCCGAAGCCCCATCGCGCGGGGGGGCCGCCCATCTGGATCGGGGGCAGCGGGCCGACGGCCCTCCGTGAGGCCGCGCGCTTCGACGCCTGGTTCCCCACGGGGCCCAGCGTGGAGTTCTTCGCCGAGCAGTTCCCGCGCAT
>WNGB01012976.1_pt1 | contig 11255 bp, 7 predicted proteins | sample 5400681 | NCBI WGS metagenome assembly WNGB01 (sample SAMN13153367, study PRJNA577476) | soil metagenome | isolation source: 115 cm soil or saprolite under grassland replicate 2 | place: USA:California | collected 2016-06-15 | reverse complement strand
TGATTGCCTCACTTCGCGCCGCCGATGGCGAACAACTTCGACCCGCGCGTCCGAATGTACAGCACACCGTTCGCCGCCACTGGCCCACACTGAATCGCCTCGTCGATGCTGATCGTGCGGATCAACTTCATTTGCTTGCCGTGCGCGAAAATGTGGACGTCGCCGTTATCGTCGCCGAGGTACACCTTGCCGTCCACCCAGTATGGCGAGCACCACACGGTTGCCTTCAGGTCGTACTCCCAGTATTTCTCGCCCGTCTTCGCATCCAGACAATTCAGATAGCCGGTCTCCTCCGGGATGTAGACCAGCCCGTCGTGGATCGCGGCGGTGCTGATCGTCTGGTTGAAGACTACCGAACGCCCGCTCTTCGGCCGCGGATTGATCTCCCCGCCATGATGCCACACCAGGGCAGAGTTCTTGTTCGCGGGTGATTTCGGGTCAAAGTTGTCCTTTGCTGGCGAGACATCGCCTTTCTTGGTGATGTCGATGCACCAGAAGTGCCCGACGCGCTCGCCGTAGCCGGTCTCCGGCGCCGCCCCGACGCCGATGTACACCCTGTTGCCGTAGACGACCGGAGTCGATACGAGATAATTGCGCTTCTCCTTGTCCTTTCCCTTGGGGACAGGGCAGCACAGGAACTTCCAGATCATGTTGCCCGTCTCCGGCTCCAGGCCATAGAGATAGCCATCGCCGCCGGGGAAGATCACCTGTCCCTTGCCATTGACCTCAGCCCACGCGGGATTGCTCCACTGCCCGTGGATGATATTCTTGCCGGGCAGGTTGTTCTCCCACTTGAGTTTGCCGTCCTTCTTGTGCAGGGCGATGATGCTCGGCGCCTTCCAGACGGGCACGTCCCCATTGTTGTCCACGCCGTTCGCGGTGACGACGTAGAGGGTGTCGCCGACCAGCAGCGGTGTGCAGGCGTTGATGATGCAGGGGTAAACCTTCAACTCCTTCATCATATCGTAACTCCACAGCGTCTTGCCGTCCTTGACGTCGGCGCAGACGACGACGCAGGTGGGAGTGACGAGATAGAGGCGGCCGTTCTCGACGGCGGGAGCGGAACACAGGCCATCCTCCTTGGCCTGATCGTCCACAGGTGGACGGGGCACGTCGTAGGCTGTCTGCCAGAGGAACTTGCCGTCTTTCTCGGCGAAGCAGAGCAGGATGGCCTTGAGGCCCTTGATCTTCTTGTCGCGCGCGGGCTTGTTGTTGGTGCTGACGAAGACGCGGCCGTCGGCGATGACGGGCGTGACGTAGCCGCGGCTGCCGACGGTGGCGGACCATTTGACGTTCTTGACCTTGCCGTCCTCGACGTTCCAGTCGGTAGCGATGTTCTTGTCGGTGAGGTTGACGAGGTTGCGGCTCTGGGTGCTCGACGGCGCCCACATGCCGCGCTCATTCCCAGAATGGACAAAGACAGCGCCGGGGGCCAGCAGACACACCGCCACCAGGCCGCACCGCCAAGAACAAGATCGCATCAGATATACTCCCTCCAGATTTCCCGCTGGCGGGTTAGCGCTATCTCTGCTAACCCGCCAGCGGGAAAAACACGATAGCGGACCTCATTTGCCAGCGATGGCGTACAACTTGTTCTCGGTCATCACGTACAGCGTGCCGTTGGCCGCCACAGGCGTTGCGCGCACCGGCCGGCCCATGTCGTTCGTCTCCAGCAACCGCTTCTGTTTGCCGTGGGCGAAAACAAACACATCCCCCTGGTCGGTGCCGAGGTACACCTTGCCGTCGGCCCAGTAGGGCGAACTCCAGATGACCGACCTGGTGTTGTGCTGCCAGTACAGCTTGCCCGTCCCGGCGTCGAGGCAGTGCAGATAGCCGTCCAACTCGGCGGCGTACACCAGGCCATCATGGATGGCACAAGTGGACATTGTTCGGCCGAAGTAGTAGTTGCGGCCCGCGCCCTTCGGGGCCGGCCCGCCGAAGTGCCAGACCAGCGCCGAGTTCTCGTTCTTCTTCGTCTTGGGCGGGAAGACGGTGTTGTCGGTGACCAGTTCCGGCGAAACGTCGCCTTCCTTCTCGGTCGCCTTGACCATGTCGATGCACCACAGGTGGCCGACGCCCGTCTCGTGCTCTGGATCCTGGCCGACGCCGATGTAGACCTTGTTGTCGTAGATGACCGGAGTTGCGATGAAATCGCTCCGCGTGCCCTTGCCGCCCAGCTCGTACCTGGCGTCCTTCGGGTTGCAGTCGAACTTCCAGAGCAGCTTGCCGGTGTCGGGCGCGAAGGCGTAGATCCAGCCGTCGCCGCCGGGGAAGACCACCTGCGGCTTGCCGTTGACAACCGCATAGGACGGATTCGACCACTGGCCGTGCTGAATCAGTTCGCCCTTGTTGACGAGGTTCTTGAAGAAGTCCTTCTGATCGCCCTTTTTCTGCACCTCGGTCAGGCGGATCGTGGTGCGGTTGTCCTGCCACTCCACCTGGCCATTGTGCTTGTTGATGCGGATGAAGCTCGGTGCCTTGGGGGCGGGGACGTTGATGTGATCCTCGTCCACGCCGTTGGCGGTCACCACGAACAGCTTGTCGCCGACCAGCAGCGGCGAACAGGCGGCGAGGTTGTGCGGGAAGACGCCCAGCTGGCCGATCATGTCCAGCTTCCAGTGAATCTTGCCGTCCAGGCCCGAGCAGACGACCTCGCAGCGGTTGCTGACGTAGTACATCCGGTCGCCATCGACCGCAGGGCTGGAGCAAATGCCCTCCTTGGGCCAGTCGTTGACCAGGCCCTGGGGCAGTTTCTTGTAGGTGGTTTGATAGAGGAACTTGCCGCTGCCCTCCTCGAAGCACATGATGACGCCGAGGTCAATCGGGATCATCTTCTTGGGGTTCTTCGGGTCGGGTGCCATCCACTTCTTGTCGCGCGGCAACTGGTTGTTGGTGCCGACGATGACACGGCCGCCGGCGACGACGGGCCCGCCGTACGCCTTGGAGCCCAGGTCGGCGACCCACTTGACGTTCTTCGCTTTCTGGCCCTTGCCGCCGATGTCCCATTCGCTGGGCAGGCCCTTGACGCGGAGGTTGACCATGTTACGGCTGGGCGACCCGCCGTACATGAACCAACCGTCCTTGCCCGCTGCCGCGGGCTGGTCGCCCTTCCCCTTGTCGCCGGCGCCGGAGCGGCTCGACAGGGCGCCGATCAGCACGACAACCGCGAACACCGCAGCGGTGACCACGCCGGCCAGCCAGCGCCGCAACGTCGGATAGGCTTTCATGGTTCCTGGTCTCCTTCTTCGACCGCATGTGGGTTCGTGGGGCAGGTTTTCAACCTGCCTCTGTCGGTGGCAGGTTGAAAACCTGCCCCACGAAGCGGCCGCTGTGGTTACTTCTTGTTCGGCGTGACGCGGACGTTGGCGTAATAGACGTCGTTGCCGGGAGTGACATCGGTGATCCCGGTGACGTAGCCGTACAGGGCGGGGCAGCCTTCCGTGTTCGGCCGCGGATCGGTCGTTTCGATGGTCCAATCGGACGGTTCCTTGGCGCCGCGCGGCCAAACTTTGCCGCGGACAATTGCCTTCTCCCCCTTGACCTCGACCGTCAACTTCATGTGATACCACACACCGGGCTGCCACGGATAGTTGATGGTTTCGTCGATGCGCGGCAGGGCGCCCCACGCCAGGATGCGCAGTTTCTGGACGTTGCCGGCCAGCATCAGGGTGTAGCGATTGGCGACGATCCCCATGTCGGGCATGAACTCTTCGCCGCCCGCCACCTGCTTCCCCTTCTCCCCGCCCTGCTTCTCCTTGTCGTCGGTGACAACCTTCTTCCCCTTGACGACGACCTTGGTGCCCATCAACTCGGCCTCGATGGTGTAGTCGGTCATGCTCGGATGGCCGAAGTAGGCGTTGCCGCGGTAGAACAGCGGATTGGGCTTGGTGTTGTCCTTGCGCAGCACCTTGACCCCATTCAGCGTCGCCACCAGGAACTTCCCCTGGGCGTTGACCCAACCGCCCGGCACGGCCCCGTCGGGGATCTTTGAGAAGTCCTCGACATAGGGCAGACGCGGCACGACCCGCAAGCGGGCCAGCGCCGACAAACCCTCCGCCTCGGCCTTCACCAGCCCCTGCTGCGTCTGCCGGTCCTTCGCGATGATAAGCTGCCCGGCCTCGAACGTGGTGCCCTGAATCGTCGCTTGCAGCGCCGGCCCCATCTTGCCCGTCGGCAGTTTCGGGGCCGGCAGCGACAGCTTGGCGTCCACCTCGCGCAGGAAGCGACCCTTGTCGTCGAAGGCCCGCGCCTTGAAGTTCACCTGGTCGCCGGGTTGCGCCGCCACATCGGCGGGCACGAGCTGCAGGTGCGCCGCCTTCGCGCCCTTGGCCGGTTTGCCTTCGGTGTCCTTGAGGATCGGCTCTGGCGCCGGCGTGGCCCCTTTGGTGCCGATGCAGTAAACCTCGTCGCTCGTGGCGAAGTAGACGCGGCCATTGGCGACCGCGGGGCTGCCGTTGATCTCGACGTCCGACACGCCATCGTGACTGGGGAAGAACTGCTCGTGCAGTTCGGTGCATTTCTGGCGCGTCGGCTTGAGGATATGGAAGCGCGAATTCACCTCGCCAATGTAGATCTTGCCGTCGGCCAGCACCGGCGAGCCGCGCGCGTTCCGACCGTAGTTGAACGGCCGCCGCCACAACGGCTCGCCCGTCTTGGCGTCGAGACAGTGGAGTTTGCCGATCTCGTCAGGGACATAAAGCACGCCCTCATGAACGATCGGCGAGGCGTACCGCGCCTTGATGCCGTCCTGCTGCCAGACCAGTTTGGGCTGGCCGTCCTTCACCTCGGAGCCGTCCACGCAGACGACGCGGCCCTGGACGTTCGTGTCCGAACTCTCCTCGCCGTGGCCGAGATAGACGTAGTTGCCCTCGACGACCGGAGACGAGTTGATCGCGTTGGCGCCGAAGGTGTAGTTCCAGACCAGCTCGCCGGTGCGCACCTTCATCGCCACGACGGCGCCGTCGGATGTGCCCGAGATCAGCAGGCGCTCGCCATTGATGACCGCGACGGTGAGTCCGGAATAATAGGTCCGCGGTTGGCCGGGCACCTCGGCCCACCACACTACCTCGCCCGTATTCTTGTCGAAGGCGACGAAGCGATTAGCGCCCTTGGCCTGGGCCCCCCAGCTCGAATTGACCATGCCGATGATGACCAGGTTGCCGTCGACGATGGGGCTGGTGACGCGGCCGCCGTAGCCGCTGATGCGGCCGAACTCCTCGGTGAGCGAGCGCGACCAGAGGAGTTTGCCGTCCTTACTCAGGCAGAGCAGCAGACCTTGCGTCCCGTGGGCGTAGACGTTGCCGGTCTTCGGGTCGCCGGCGAGGTTGGTCCAGCCGAGGCGAACGGTGACGATCTCGGTGTGCCAGACGTTGAACTTGTGCTCCCAGAGCAGCTTGCCGGTGTTCGCGTCGAGGCACATGACGCGCTCCTGGATCGTCTCCGGCTTGCCCAAAACTTCGACGTAGTTGAGGAGGTAGACGTGGCCGTTCATGACGAGCGGCGTGGAGCGGCAGCCGTAGGGCTTCTTCCAGACGAGGTTCTCGCCGTCGGGCGACCACTTGGCGGGCAGGTTCGTCTCGGGCGAGAAGCCGGTCTGGAACGGGCCGCGCCAGTGCGACCATTCCGCGGCCGAGGAGGGACTAACCACAGAGACACAGAGACACAGAGAAGACAGAAAACAAAACAAGATGGGCGATGGCAGGCCGCGGACTTTTCTCATGGGATTCTCCTTTATTCTCTGGTCTTCTCTGTGTCTCTGTGTCTCTGTGGTTCGTTCGTCAACCAGCGCTGCGCCTTCATCTCGAAGCGCGGCAGCGTGCCCGGCGCCACCGCCCGCACCTCGGCGCGGAACAGGAAGGCATCGCGAATCGCCTGCCCGACACTCTCGGCGAGCAAGCTTGCGCCGTCGGCGGAGCGCGGCTCGACCTCGATCCGCAGCGCCGCGAGCGGCCCGGAGGAGTCGACCTCGATGCGATACTCCGCCACCTCGGGGAAACGGCGGATGACGTCCTCCAGGGCGCCGGGGTAGAGGTTGTTGCCGCGCAGGTGGATCATATCATCGGTGCGGCCCAGGATGCCACCGTCGAGTCGTAGAAACGTCCGGCCACAGGGGCATGGCCGCGGACTAACCCGCACCAGGTCGCCGGTGCGATAGCGCACCACCGGACTGCCGGCGCGGTGCAGGTTCGTTACCACCAGTTCGCCGACCTGCCCAGTCGGCGTAAGTTCACCGCTCTCCGGATCGATCACTTCGCCAATGTAATCGGCCTCTAACAGATGTAGACCGCCCGGCCCTTCGGGGCATTCGATGGTGAGCGGGCCGACCTCGGTCAAACCGCTGTGGTCGAAGACGCGCGCGCCCCAGCCTTCTTCGATACGACTGCGCGTCGCGGGGATGCTGCCGCCCGGTTCGCCGGCGACGATCAGGGCGCGGACACCCGCGCGGCGCAGTTCGACGCCCTGCTGCCGCGCGACTTCCACGAGGTGCAGGGCGTACGTCGGTGTGCAGAGGACGACGGTCGCCTGATTGTCGAGGAGGAATTGCAGCCGCGCAGGGCTGCTCATGCCGCCGCCGGCCAGGCACAGGCAGCCGAATTGCCCCGCCGCCTCAAACGCCGTCCAGAAGCCGAGGAATGGCCCGAACGAGAACGGGAAGAATAGCCGCTCGCCTTCTCCGATACCGACGATCCGAAAAATCGTCTTCCAGCAACCGACAAGGCGCTGCCAGCTGTCGGCGGTGTCGAGCCAACGCAGCGGCCGGCCGCGCGTGCCGCTCGTCTGATGCAGGCGGCGATAGCGTGTGGCAGGATAGGTCAAAATGCTGCCGTAGGGCGGATGGGCGGCCTGATCGGCGAGCAGTTCGGCCTTGGTGGTGAAGGGTAGATGGGGTAAATGTTCCAGGCCGCGCACGTCACGGGCCGAGACGCCTGCGGCTGCGAACTTTTCGGCGTAGAAGCGATTGGCGGGAAGGATCGCGGCGAGGAGGGAACGGAGGCGTTCCCCTTGCAGGGCCGCCAATTCCGCCCGTTCCAGATGCCCCTCCTCCGCCGTCATGCGATTTCTCCAACACACAAACCCGAAGCGTCAGCGAGGGACACGCCGCATCCCTCGCTGACGCTTCGGGTTTGTGTGGGTTACTTCTTCGCCTGAATGTCGTAGCAGAACAGCAACTCCTGATCGCGCAGGTAGAGCCGGCCGTTGGCGATCACCGGCTGCGTCCAGACCATCGCCTGTCTGCCGGTGCGACGCGCCGGGGACAACTTCGATTTTTCGGGGATGGTAAATGTCCCCTGCTCCTGCCAGCCCTCCGGCGTTGCCTTGACCAGCGCGATTTCGCCTTCATCGGTGAAATAGTACAGAAAACCGTCCGCGGCGGTCGTGGCTCCGCTCTTGCACTCCAGCTTGTTGCGCTCGTTCCAGACCACCTTGCCCGTCTCGAACTCCTGGCACACCCAGCCCAGCCCCTCCGAGTGCCCGTAGACGTGATTGCCCACCAGCACGACGCCGCCGTGCGTGTTCTTCATCGTTTTCCGCTCGCGTTTCTCGTAACGGTCGGCCGCCTTCAAGCGTTTCCCCGCAGGCGTCAACTCGAAGAGATGGCAGCCGGCGCCGTAGCCTGCGGTGACATACACAAGATTGCCGCGGACAATCGGCATCGGCGCGATGGCGTAACTGGAGCCTTTGAAGAACGGCTCCGTCCAGAGGGCCGCCCCGTCCTTCGCCGCGACGCCGAACACGACTCCCCCCTCGGTATCGTCGATGTAACCATTCTGCACGTACTGGCGCACCCCGCCGGCCTCGCTGACGACGATCGACGAATAGGGGGCCGTGTACTTCAGGTCCGTGCTGCGCCAGACGACCTCGCCGGTGGCTTTTTTGAGAGCGGCGAGGGTGCCCTTCTGGCCGCCGGGGGTGCAGATGAGCAGGTCGCCGTCGATCAGCGGCGATTCGCTGTAGCCCCAGTCGCTCATCATCTCGCCGCCCAACTGCTTGATCAGATCCTTGCGCCAGACTTCCTTGCCGTTGGCCGTCTCGACGCAGACCAGTTCCCCCTGACCACCGAGTGCGTAGAGATATTTGCCGTCCACGGTCGGCGTGCCGCGCGGGCCGTCGCCCCAGACGTTGCCGAGGAAGGTGAAAATCGGCCCGATCTTCGCCCGCCAGGCTTCGCTGACCTTGTCGCCCTTGACGTCCAGGGCGAGGACGTATTCCACCTCGTCGATGGCGCCCAGGGTGTAGATGCGGTCGCTGACGATGGCGGTCGTCGAGAAGCCGAGGCCGGCGTTGCGATAGGTCCAGAGCAACTTCGGGCCGCCCTTGGGCCATTGCTGCAGCAGGCCGGTTTCCTTCGAGACGCCGGTGCGATCGGGACCGCGCCACTGCGGCCAGTCGGCTGCCAGGGCCGGCAACGCGAAGGCGAGACCGGCCGCAAGGAGGGACAAGCGCGTTTTCATGAGACCCTCGGAGTGCGGGGGCGGTGGTGGGGGCTGGCGGGCAGCGGGAGGTCGGCCCGAGGACGACCCTTTGGTGAGTATACGGAGGGCGTCGCGTTGTGCCAAGCAGCAGGGTTGGCGCCGGGGCAATGCGCCATTCGTCCTTCTCGTGGGGCGTCCAGCCCGGTCGCGTCGTTGGCGCCGACGACGCTCAGGCCGCCTCTGTCCACGGCGCCGAGTACAAGCTCGCCAACCTTGGCAAAACAATGTATCATCTGCTTGGTATCGATCCCGACCAGGAACTCCGCACGACCGATAATCGCCCCTCGAAACTCATGACCGCGACAGCCAGTGGTTGGCAATACTCCAGACCCCCCGAAAATCGCTGAAAGCACCTTCCCCCTTTCAGGCAATATGAGATAGCGTCACTCACCCACGAGGCCAGGCGTATGGCTGTCGGCCAAGTCACCAGCGTGCTCGACCAACTGCGGCGAACGGTGTTCCTGCGCGCTACGGACCGGATGTCCGACGCCGAACTGCTCGACGCCTTCCTCGCCACCCAGAACGAAGCGGCCTTTGAAGGAATCATCCGCCGGCATGGGGCGATGGTCTACGGCGTCTGTCGCCGCGTTCTGGGCAACCCGCACGACGCCGAGGATGCTTTTCAGGCGGCGTTCCTGGTGCTGGCCAGGAAAGCGGCGACCGTGCAGCCGCGTGAGCTGCTCGGCAACTGGCTCTACGGCGTCGCCTATCGCACGGCTCTGAAGGCCAGGTCCATGATTGCCAAACGACAAGCGCGCGAAAAGCAGGTACACCAAATGCCGGAGTGCGCGGCGCCGCCCGAAACCGCCTGGAGCGATCTGCAACCGCTGGTCGATCAGGAGCTGAATCGCCTGGGCGACAAGTATCGCGTGCCGGTCGTCCTGTGCGATCTCGAAGGCAAATCGCAGCGCGCTGCCGCCAGGCAACTCGGCTGGCCCGAGGGCACGCTCATGACGCGACTGGCCCGCGCCCGGCGGCTGCTGGCGAAACGGCTGTCACGCCGCGGCGTGGCGCTCTCCGCCGGCGCGCTGGCGACGCTCCTCACACACAACGGGGCCTGCGCCGCGGTGCCAGCGACGCTCACGGCGACCACTGTCAAGGCCGCCGCCCTGGTTGCGGCAGGCCAGGCGGCGACCACGCTCATCTCGGCCGAAGTCGCTGTCCTTACCGAAGGAGTATTACGCACCATGTTGATGTCCAAAGTCAAAAGTGCCACCATCGTCCTGTTCGTGACCCTGGTTCTCGGTTCCGGCGCGGGCTTGTTCACGCCCTGGAGCCAGACCGACCGTTCCTGGGCAGCGGCACCCGGCGCCGTCCCCCAGCGGCCGATCGAGGAGGCGAACTTCACCAGCTTCTTCGAGCAAGAGCGTGGCCGCCCCGACCCCAATGCCGCCAACTTGCGCGGCAAGATCGTCGCCGTCGCCGAGGACGGCAAGTCGCTCACCCTTGAGACCGTCGCGCCTCCCGCCAATCGCGGCGAGGAGCCGGTGAAGAATCAGGTCAGCCTCAAGATTAACGACAAAACCGAGCTGAAATTCTTCGGCGTCGCCCTCGACGGCGCCAAGTTAAGCGAAGGGATGCTGGCCCAGGTCTGGACGACCGCCGGCGCCAGGGATGTTGCCACGAAAATTCAAATCGGCAGCGGCAGAGAAAACCGCCTGGGGCCAGACGTCAGCGGCAAGGTCACCAACCTATCGAAAGACGGCACGACGCTGACCTTGGAGATCGGCCGCGGGGAGAGCGGCAAGACGGTCGAGGTCAAGTTGACCGTGGGGACAGTGCTGACCTATTCCGGCGTCGTCCAGGGGGGCACCAGGCCGACAGTCGGTTACACGGCGGACGTGTGGCTGGAGCGCGCCTCCAAGACGGACGCCGCCGCTATCAATTTCCGCGCCGGCGGCCGAGCGGCGGAGTCAGGCCGGGGCACAGGGCAGGCGGCCATCAACGGCACACTCGTCGCGATCGGCAACGACGGCAAGCTCCTCACCGTCCAAAAGCCTGCCCAGGAACGCGGCGGCCAGGCCGAACGGGTGGAAATCAAGATTACGGACAAGACGCGCATTACCTACAACAATATCACCGCCGATGGCGCCAAACTGACCGAAGGCTCCACCGTCCATGTATTGCTTGTGGAAGGCTCCAGCGACACCGCCGCCTCCGTCACTGTGACGCCGCAAAAGGGCAAGGTCAAGGAACGCTTCCAGACCGTGCGTGGGCAGGTCGTGAGCGTTGGGAAGGACGGCAAGAGTTTCACGATCGAACTGCCGCGCGAGCGCGCCCAGCCGGCCGAGCAGGTGACGATCAAGATCATGGAACACACGCGCGTGCTGTTCAACGGCGTCGGTTCCGGCGGCGCCCGCCTGACGCCAGGCCACAGCGCCTCGGTCACTCTCGACGAAGGCTCCCGCAACGCGGCGTTCCTCGTCGTCTTCGCGCCGGTCGAGCCTGGGCGACGTTGAGCCCTTTCGCCCTGGCATCCGGAGGCAACCATGCGCTGGCTACTGATTCTTGGCATCCTGGCGCCCGCTTTTTCGCAGGAGCGTGCCCAACCACCCAAGGGCAGCCCCATCGAACGCGAGCAACTGTTTCTCGCGGGCTGGGATCCCGATGAGCCGGTGCCCGCCTACATCTACTACCAGAAAGGCAACAAGGCGATGCCCGTGGTCATCTTCATTCACGGGCTGGGCGGCAGCAAGGAGCAGTATGTCCAGCGCATGCAGGAGTTGGCTGGCAAGGGCCTGTTCGTGGTCGCGATCGATGCCCACCTGCACGGGGAACGGA
>WNGB01023557.1_pt1 | contig 11258 bp, 8 predicted proteins | sample 5400681 | NCBI WGS metagenome assembly WNGB01 (sample SAMN13153367, study PRJNA577476) | soil metagenome | isolation source: 115 cm soil or saprolite under grassland replicate 2 | place: USA:California | collected 2016-06-15 | reverse complement strand
AAGCATTTTCATCAGTTCCTCCGAGGGGGGTCGGCGCCGCGCCTGATGAACAACCGCGGGAATCCCGTGCCCTCTTTCTATCGGCAAGGCACAAGCCTGCGGCAGTCCGTGAGATGACGCTCGTGCGCGCTCCCTGCACGAAATTGCGCGATGTCGTCATCCGCTCGAAGCTAAGATACGCGCGGCCGGCCGTTGCCGGTGCGATGTAGGACGAACACTTACGTATGTGGATGGCAGAAATCTATATCGTTGGCGTGCTCGTTGGCTTGATGGCCACGCAAGGAGGCGCGCTCGCCCGCATCGGATTCGCGTTGCTCTGGCCTCTCGGTCCGCTCGCCTTCCTCATCACCGTCGCGGGCCTGCTGGTGGTCGCCGCGATCGCATTTCCCTTGTTCGGAGTGATCCTCGCGGCTGGCATCGGCGCGGCGTGGTGGTTCCTTCGATAAGTTCCAACCTCCAACCTCCAACTCCCAAGAAGCACGTTGTCGCAACAACTTGCCTTGGGAGTTGGGAATTGGAAGTTGGGACTTAACGTCCCTTCAGTCGTTCCGCGCTTCGGTGTAGTGCTGGAGCAGGAAATGCTGCGAGTCGAACGGCCCGTCCGTCGAGAAGGGCTTCGAGTAGTGGCCTGCTGAATCGAGCACCATCGCGCGTTCCGTGTCCTGCAGGTACGCGTGTAAGACCACGTCCCGAAGGTGCTCGACGATCTCGATGTCGCGGATCGGGTTGAGCGTCTCGACGCGCCGATCGAGGTTGCGCTCCATCAGGTCGGCGCTGCCGATGTACATCTCTTCGTGGCCGCCGTTGTTGAACCAGAAGATTCGCGAATGCTCCAGGAAGCGGCCGACAATGGACCTCACACGGATGTGGTCGCTGACGCCGGGGATGCCGGGACGCAGGCTGCAGATGCCGCGAACGATCAGGTCGATACGCACGCCGGCCTGCGACGCGCGATAGAGCACGCGAATCATCTGGTCGTCGGTGATCGCGTTCACCTTGAGAATCATCTGGGCCGGCCGCCCCGCTTTGGCGTGCTCCGCCTCGCGGTTGATCAGCTCGCAGAGCCGCGTGCGCAGTTGCACGGGCGCCACGAGCATCGCGCGGTATTCCTTCTGATTCGAGTAGCCGGTCAGGTAGTTGAAGACGTCGGAGACGTCGCTGACGATATCGGGATCGGCGGTGAAGTACCCGAAGTCGGTGTAAACCTTGGCCGTCTCCGGGTTGTAGTTACCGGTGCTCGTGTGCACGTACCGCTGGATGCCGTCCCCTTCCTGCCGCACGACGAGGCACAGCTTGGCGTGCGTCTTCAGGTCGGCGAAGCCGTACACCACATGGATGCCGTGCGATTCCAGCCGCTTCGCCCAGATGATGTTGTTCCGCTCGTCGAAGCGCGCCTTGAGCTCCACGAGCACCGCGACCTGCTTGCCGGCTTCGGCCGCCTGGATCAGCAGATTAATCAACGGCGAGTTCGCGCCGATCCGGTAGAGCGTCATCTTGATCGCGATGACGTGCGGGTCTTTCACGGCGGCCCGGAGGAACGCCTCGACCGATCCAAACGACTGATATGGGAGGTGCACGAGGACGTCCTGATACCGAAGTTGATCGAAGAGCACCTCGGGATCTTCATCGTGACGCCAGAGCGCACGCGGCGAGAACGGCGGGTACTTCAGCTCGGGCCGATGGATCTTGGTCAGCTCCATCCAGTCGCCGAACCCGACGCGGTACGCCGTGCGGAGAATGACCTCTTCGGTAACCTCGAAGTTCTCCGCGAGGATGTTGAGGACGCGTGCCGGCATCGCGGCGTCGACCTGCAAGAGAGAGATCGCGCCGTGGCGCAGCTGCTTCAGACTGCGGTCGACGGTCTCGAGCAGGTCGTCGGCCTCATCCTGCTCGATCTCGAGGTCCGCGTCGCGAATGACGCGGAACAGGTGCGCGCTCTTCACCTGCGTTCCCGGGAAGAGCTCCTGCATGTTCGCGTGGATGACGTCTTCGAGGAAGACGAAGGTCTGCCCATTGCCAGCCGCGAGATTCTCCGGCAGCTGAATGAACCGCGGCAGCACATCCGGCAGCTTGACGCGCGCGAACTTCGTCCTGTTCCCGTGTCTCACGACGACGGCGAAGTTCTTACTGAGATTCGAAATCAACGGAAACGGGTGCCCGGGGTCGAATGCCAGCGGCGTCAGGACGGGGCAGATCTCGCGCGTGAAATACGCGCCGAGGAACTCGCGCATCTGCGGCGTCCACGCATCGCGTTCAAGGAACCTGATGTGCTCGGCGGCCAGCAGCTCGCGCAACTCGTTCCAGCACGACGCCTGGTCCTCGATCTGCTTCCGGGCGCGCGAGCGCATCGCATATAGCTGCTGCTCGGTGTTGTACCCGTCGGGCGCGACGTCCTCGATTCCCTCGCGCAGCTTCTTCAGCGTGGTCGCCACGCGAATCATGAAGAACTCGTCGAGGTTCGTGCCGACGATGGAAAGGAACTTCAGGCGCTCGAGCAGCGGATGCGCGGGATCCGTCGCCTGGGCGAGGACGCGCTCATTGAATTCGAGCCAGCTGAGCTCGCGGTTGATGTACAACGCCGGATTCTTGAGATCGCTCGGATCGATCTGCGTGTCGGCGGCGCGCGGGGGAATAACGCGCAAGGCCGGCTTGGCGCGCGTCGTCGGACGTGAGCGTCGTTCTGTGCGTGGCCGCCGTTCAGCAACTGCTGCGTCGCCAGGGGAATCCATATCAATCCGGTGGTGGGAAAACGAGGCGGCGAATCATACCAGACTCATGTGACAGGGCTGAGCTTCGCAACCGCCCATGCAATTCAGCCAGAAACTCTGCAGGACGGATGCCGCTTTCCGATCGCCTGATGGACGGTGGATTTCCGTGGAAATCGCTGCACTCGAGCCATCCTGTGGGCAACGCATGCCGTACCATCGACCAGATGCACGAGATCGCTGCGGCGAAAACGAGACCAAATGTCTGCCTCGATGACCTCCCGGGCAGCGAGCCGAATACCGAGACGGGCAGTCCGGCGCCCGCCGTCATCCGCGGCAAAGCGCTCATTTTCTGGGATCCGAAATTGCCTGGCACGAAGTTCGGCCGGAAGCTCGACGCGATCGACACCGATCAAATCACGCCCGCCGCGGACTGCGTCTCCGAAAGTCTCGACACGCTCGACGAACGGTGGAAGGCGGGATCGTTCCGCTACCTGATGCCCGATTTCCGCGAGCGGGTGCATCGTGGCGAGACGTTCATCATCGCGGGCGATCGCTTCGCCATCGGCTCGTCGCGCGAGATGAGTCCCGCGGGCCTCAAAGGGGTCGCTGAAGAAGCCGGCCTGGAGATGGTCATCGTCTGCGGCAACAACATGGGAGACATCTTCCGCCGCAACGCGCTCAATCTTGGTCTGCAGGTGGTCCAAAGTCCGGAGGCCGTTGCCGATGCGCGCGATGGTGACGAATTCGAATTCGATCCCTCGTCCCGTCGCCTGTCGAACGTCACGCAACGCAAGTCGTACGACCCGGTGCCGCTGACGCCGAAGGAAGATGAGATCCGCCGGACAGGCGGCATCTTCGCGATGGGGCGCCGCGAGTTCCGCGCCTCGGTCGAGCGGCAGCCGGCGATCGAATTCCCGCCGCCGGAGCTCGCGCGCCGCATGACGACAACGGAGCAAATCGTGTGGTCGCATCGCGTCGACAAGAGCCGCCGCGAGCTGCGGCCCGGTGACACGCTGCAGGTGTACGCCGATCTGCTTCCGGCCTCCGATGGAACCGCGCCGTTTGCGATTCACACCTTCAACCAGATCACCGGCGGCAACACCATCTACCCGCGGCAGGCAGCCATCGCCAACGACCATTTTGTTTTCACCGGACGCGAAGACGACGAGCGGCAGACGAGCATCGGCCGCGCGTTTGCGAAAGAGCAGCGGCTCGAGAAGCCGTACTACGCGACGCCGGGCGATGGCATTTTTCATTTCTATTTCCCGGAGCAGGGACTCGTCGTGCCCGGGCAATTCATTCCGGGCGCCGACTCGCACAGCCGCGCCTACGGCGCGTACGGCGCGGTGGGCATCGGCGTCGGCTCGACGACGCTCGGGTTCGGGTGGGCGACGGGATACGTCTATTTCACGCTGGCGAAAGCGCGCCGCGTCATGTTCGGCGGGCATCTTCAGCCGTGGGTCAGCGGCAAGGACATCGTGCTCGAGCTGCTCAGGCGTTGGGGGACGCAGCAGGCGCAGGGGATGTCGGTTGAATTCGTCGACGCCAACCTGCAGCTGCCGATCGCGTATCGCAACACGATCGCGAACATGATGGCCGAGGGGGAAGCGCTGAACGGCATCTTCGCGGCGGACGACGTCACGTACGCCTGGTACGAAAGCAAGGGGGTCCTGGACCTGCCGTATCCGCGCATCGCGCCTGGCGACGATGCGCACTTCGAGATCGATGAAGTGCTGTCGCTTGGCGACGTCCAGCCGATGATTGCCAAGCCGTTCAGCCCGGGCAATGCGTACCCGGCCGACGAGGTCGCGCGCGAACGGATCGAGTTCGACAAGGCCCTGATCGGCTCGTGCACCAACGGCAGCTACGACGATTTGCTGCAGGCGGCGCTCGTGATTTACCACGCCCGCCGACAAGGCATACGGAAGGCATCACGCACCTTCGTCGTCTTTCCGGGATCGGGAGGCGTGGGGAAGCAGATCGAGCGGCCGGATCCGCGGCTCGGCGGCGAATCGATTGCCGCAGTGTTCCGGTCGGTCGGCGGCGAGATCCGTGCCTCGTGGTGCGGTCCCTGTTTCGGTCAGGGACCCGACGCGCTTACGAACGGCGAACGCGCGATTACGTCGTTCAACCGGAACTGGCAAAACAGAATGGGTGTTGGGGGGGAAGGCTATCTCGCCAGCCCGGCCGTCGTCGCCGCGTCCGCGCTCGCCGGGTATATGGCACCTCCCTCCGAGCTCGGCTTGAAATGGGACCCGGAGGTCTACGGCATCTAGTAACATTCGCCCGTAGAGGCCGACCTTCCGGTCGGCCTGTCGTGTATTCGCGATTAGTGATGCCATGAAGCAACTGCTCGTCGCTCTGGCCGCGTTTCTCATCGCCGCGCCGCTCGGGGCACAGGGTCAGTCGCAGACCCAGGGCCAGACGCAGCAGCCGACGTTCCGCACCGGCGTCGATGTCATCACCGTTGACGTCGCCGCCCTCGACAGCCGTGGCCAGCCGGTCACGGATCTTCACGGCCCCGAATTCACGGTCAAGATCGACGGCCAGGTCCGCCGCGTGGTGAGCGCCGACCTGGTGAAGTACGAATACACGCCGGACACCGGCGGCGTGCGCAGGCCTCCGCAGAAGCAGGAGTCGTTCGAGACTCTCTACACCACCAACATCACCGAGACGCAGGGCCGGATGATCATGATCGCCGTCGATCAGATGAACATCCGGCCGGGCGCCGCGCGGCCGATCCTCGACGCCGCCGCGCGCTTCCTCGACAAGCTGAATCCTGCCGATCGCGTCGCCTTCGTCTCTTATCCAGAACCCGGCATCGTCGTCGACTTCACCGGCGATCGCCAGCGCGTCCGGCTGGCGATGCAGAAAGTGATCGGCACGCAGTCACGGTTCGTCGGCCGCCGGAATATCGGACTCGTCGAGGCGATCGACATCGCGCAGAAGGGCGATGACCGGCGGATGCAGGAGGTCACCAACCGCGAATGCCGCGGCCTGCTCGACATGGCGCTCGAACAGTGCATGCGCGACATCGTCGACGAATCGAACTCGATTCTCTGGACGACGAGGCGCGATTCTGAAGCGTCGCTGCGCGGCCTGCGCGACTGGCTGCAGCATCTCGGCGAAACCGAGGGACAGAAGACGCTGATCCTCCTGTCGGAAGGACTCGTCACCGATTCGCCGTCGGACCTCGAAGACGTGGTGCGCACCGCGATGCGCGGCCGCGTCGCGGTCAATGTGCTGCTGATGGATGTGCCGCGGTCGGATGCCACGCAGGGACCGCTGCCGCCGACCTTCACCGAGGATCGCGAGCTGGAGATTCGTGGACTGAATGACCTCGCGTCGTTGTCGCGCGGATCGATCTTCCAGGTCGTCGGCACCGCGGACCGCGCGTTCGATCGCCTTGCGTCCGAGATCTCCGCGTACTACCTGCTCAGCGTCGAGGAGTCGCCGTCGGATCGCGACGGCCGCAATCACCGCATCGACGTGTCGGTGCAGCGGAAAGGCGTGACTCTGCGATCGCGGCAGGCCTTCGTGCTCGATCCGACGGGCCGCGGCAAGACGCCCGACCAGTCGCTCGTCGAATCGCTGCGCTCGCCACTCGGCGTGGCGGGCGTGCCGCTGCGGCTGACGACGTTCATCTACCAGGATCCGAAAGCGAACGGCAAGGTCCGGCTCGTAATGGCGGCCGACGTCGGCCAGGCGGGAACGCCTGCCGCGCAGTACACGATGGGATTCATCGTGGTCGATGACCAGGGAAAGGTGGTCGCATCGCGAAGCGAGAAGGCGAAGCTCGAGCCACTCGAGGGGCGCACGAACGCGTCGCTCTCGTACCTTGATGCGGTCACCGTCGATCCGGGCAGCTACGAGGTCCGGCTTGCCGCGGTCGATCCGGAAGGACGCCACGGCAGCGTCGTACGAGACGTCAGTGCGTGGAAGATGGCGGGCGAGGAGTTCACCTACGCCGATCTCGTCGTCAACCATGCGGCGACGGCGGGAGCTGGATTACGGCCTGACGTCGAGCCGCACGTCGACGCCGACGGTGTGGCGGCGTACATCGAGCTGTACGCGGCAGCCGAGGAGACGTTCAAGGATGTCTCCGTCAACTTCGAGATTGCAGACGACGACGGTGCGCCGGCGCTGCTCACGATGCCGGTCGACCTGAAGCCCGGCGCGCAGCCGACCTGGCGGCTGGCGCAGGGATTCATCGGCGCCGAGCCGCTGCCATCAGGCCGCTACGTCGCGCGCGCGCGAATCATGCGCGGCGACAAGCTGGCCGGCGTGCTCGTTCGTCCGTTCATCCTCGAGCCGGCGCCGGCGTCGAAAGGCGGACCGATCGTCGTGCCGGCGGCGTTTGCGCGGGTCGCCACCTTCGATCGCAACGCCGTGCTGCAGCCGGCGCTCGTCAACGGGATGCTCGATTCGATCGCCGCGCGATCGCCGTCGCTCAAGGATGCGATGGTGGAAGCGCGCGCGGGACGATACGCCCCCGCGGCACTCGAAGCGTTGACCGTCGGCGATCAGCAGGCGGCCGCGTTCCTGAAGGGACTCGATCTGTATGCGAAGGGACAGATCGATCAGGCCGCCACGCAGTTGAACATCGCCGCAGGCCCGCGCCGTGAGTTCTACCCGGCGGCATTCTTCCTCGGCGCCTGCTTCGCGGCGGGCGGCAAGGATCGCGACGCCGCCGGCATCTGGCAGATGGCGCTCGGCACCGAGCAGCGTCCACCAATCGCGTACACATTGCTTGCGGATGCACGCATGCGCGGCGACGGATGACGAGCTCGCGAAACGTCTCGCGCTCGCCTACATGTTGACCGCGGCGTACGGCGACGCGCTGCCGATCCTCGACAGCTATCTCACGCGTCACCCGGCTGATGCCGACGCATTGTTTGCCGCCGTGTTGTCGCAGTACCAGGTCGCATCGATGACAGGCGCAGAGCTGTCGACCGCCGATCGCGCGAAACTTCTCAAGTACGGGAAAGCGTATAAGGGTCCGCAACAACCGCTGCTCGCCAAGTACCTCTCTTCGCTGGGTGTGAACCGGTAGACGGGACATCTGACATTCATCCACGGCGTGAACTATCCCTGGTCCACCGACGGGCAGACGATCTTCTACGGGCTGGACTTCGGCGCCAACGTGTGGGGATCGCACCTCGGCGTCTCGACACGGCGCGACGCGATCGCGCGCGATTTCGATGACATGGCCCGTCTCGGCTTCGTCGTCGTGCGATGGTTCGTGTTCTGCGACGGCCGCGCGGGAATCGCGTACGACGACAGGAGCCTTCCGGCCGGACTCGACGAGCAGTTCTTTGCGGACCTGGATGCCGGGCTCGAGATCGCGCGCGACGCCAACATCCGCGTCGACCTGGTGTTGTTCGACCATCACTGGCTGTTCCGCGGGATCCGCGACACGCTGGCGGATCCGGTCACCGGCGATTTGCTCGAAGCGCGGCTGCCTGAAGGGCGCGCGTGGATTCTGTCGTCGCAGGAAGGACACGACGCCCTGTTCGAACACGTCATCACACCGTTGATTCGGCGCTATAGCGACGGCGGCCGGCGCGCCGACCTGCGCGACCAGATCTTCGCCTTCGAGTTCATGAACGAGCCCGACTTCGTCGTCGACGAGTGGGAGCGAGACCGCAGTCCACAGGTCGCCCGCGCGCTGCCGTTTGCCGCGCTCGCGGCCGCGATCGCGCGCCTCAGCGATCTTGTCCACAACCATTCGCCGGCCATCGTGACGCTTGGAGGCGCGAGGGCGGACAACTTGTGGGCGTGGGACGCCGACGCACTGGGACTCGATGCGATCGAGCTTCATGCGTATCCCGACACGCCGCATCCAGGCGACGTCGATGTGTTCAGCACGCCCGCTCGAGCGCTCGACGTGCGGCGCGAGGTCATCCTCGGTGAGTTCCGCGCGAGCGCGCCTCTCGATGAATGCCTGGAAAGAGCGCTCGCCGGCGGCTACATCGGCGCCTGGCCGTGGAGTTTCAGCGGCACCGACACGTACGGCCGCCTGCCCGTCGATGCGCTGCGGCGGTTCGGTGAGCGGCATCCGGAGTTGGTGAATCCGCGCTTCTCGCCGTCATAATCTCGGCACATGAAGCTGCCGCATCCCGTGATCCTTCTTGTCGCGGGCGTCGCCCTCTGCGCCGTGCTGACGTGGGTGCTTCCCGCGGGCGAGTACGATCGCCGCGACGATCCGGCGACCGGCCGCCGCGTCGTCGTCGCCGGTACGTACCATCCTGTCGATCCCGCGCCCGTCGGTCCCTTCGCCGCCGCCGTCGCCATTCCACGCGGCTTCGTCGAAGCCGCCGACGTGATTGGCGTCGTGCTCTTTGTCGGCGCCGCCTGGATCGTCGTCGATCGCATCGGGACGCTCGGCCGTCTCATTACCGCGCTCGTCGCAGGGTTCGGAAGCCGGGGCCTGATAGCGATTCCCGTCATCTCGCTCTTCTTTGCGATGATGGGCGCGCTCGAGAACATGCAGGAGGAGATCATCCCGCTGGTTCCTGCGCTCCTCCTGCTGGGCCGCGGCCTCGGCGTGGATGCGGTGTCGGTCGTCGCGATGAGCACCGGCGCCGCTGCCATCGGCAGCGCGTTCGGTCCCACCAACCCGTTCCAGGCGGGTATCGCGATGAAACTCGCACAGCTGCCGCCGATGTCCGCTGCGCCGCTGCGATGGACGATGTTCGCGGCCGCACTCGCCCTGTGGGTCGGGTGGACGATGTGGTACGCCAGTCGGCATCGGGACAGGGATCAGGGATCAGGGATCTGGGATCAACAACGCCGGTTCGCAGAGCTCTTGATCCCTGATCCCCGATCCCGGATCCCTAACGGAAAAGACATCCTGATTTTCCTCGTAGCCATTGCGCCGATCGCGGCCTATGTCTACGGCTCCGTCGCGCTTGGATGGGGATTCAACGAGCTGTCGGGCGGATTCCTCGTCGCCGGATGCGTCGCAGGTTTGCTTGGCGGCCTCGGCGCGGGCGGCACAACTACCGCCTATCTGGAAGGGATGCAGGCGATGCTACCGGCTGCCATCCTGATTGGCGTCGCGCGGACGTTATCGCTCGTGCTGACTGACGGCCATGTCACCGACACGATCCTGAATGGCCTTGCGACGCCGCTCTCGCGCGCGCCGGCCGCCTTCGCGTCGATCCTGATGATCCCTTTTCATTCGATCGTGCACGTCGCGGTGCCGAGCGTGAGCGGCCAGGCGGTGCTGACGATGCCGATTCTGGTGCCGCTCTCGGATCTGCTCGGCATCTCACGGCAGGTGACGGTCCTCGCGTATCAGACGGGCGCGGGACTGACGGAGTTGCTGACGCCGACCAACGGCGGCCTGATGGCCGTGCTGCTCGCAGCCGGCGTGCCGTTTTCCGGGTGGATCAAATTTGCGGTTGTCGGCGTGCTTCTGGCGCTCGCGGTTGGCATCGTCGGGATGATTGCGGCGATGGGGATCTGAACCCTCGGCGAACATCGGCGGCTCGCTACTTCTCGAGCTCAGCTTATCGAAGGCGCCCAACTACGTCGTGTTAGGATCGCTGCCTCGAGGAGTACTCGAGAGCTCAAACGACTGATTCTGAAGGGTTTAATTCGCTCCTAATGGCTGACCAACCTCAACTTCCGTTGGAATTCTCGACGCTGGACGTTCTCACGGTTGAGGAGATATGGAACCGCGCGACCCCCGAAGCGCTTCAGCGTCTGCATGAAGACAAACGGATCGAACGCAAACCCGCCGGGATTCATGCGGCTGAGCTGGCGACCTATTTTTCGATGTGGGCAAATACGGTGGACGGTGGCTTGATTGTCGTAGGCATGGAAAACGACGGCGGGATCTCGGGATGCGCCAACATAGCCAGCAAACTTGAAACGCACGCCAAGGATCAATGTCCGGAGGCGCGCGTTGAATGTCGACGACTTCCTGCAAACCGCGCTGGCGGCGTCCCCGACTACATTTTGCTGTTCCGCGTCACGTACAACTCGAAGAAGGTAGTCAAGACTGCGGGTGGAGACGCGTTTATTCGTGTTGGCGAGTCGAGACGGAAACTTCGACACGAAGAGATTCGTGAACTCGAGGCGGACAAAGGCCAAGTGGATATTGAACAGGAGCTTTGCCCATCACTTGAGTTCCCCGACGAATTCGATTTGGACCTACTCGATGACTACATCACCAGCGTGCGGACACGGTCGAATTATCCGAATCATCTGACCAACGTCGAAATTATGGAACTTCGTCATCTCGGAAAGCGCCAAGGCCAGATGTTTGTTCCGAACACCGCATGTGTGCTCTTGTTCGCGAAAGACCCCCTCGGCATCTTTCCGGGTTGCAAGATCAGATTTCTGCGCCATGAAGGGGAAATCGAAGGAACCGGTGTCAAGTGGAACGTAGTCAAGGACCTGCTTGTCGAGGGCCCCATCCCATTTCTTATCCGATCTACCAACGAAATCGTCGGTCAACAGCTTCGTGAATTTTCACGCCTAGCAGCCCGTGGCAGAAGTAAGTTCGCGCAATCCACGTAGCGGCATGTCTGAGCCGAGGAG
>WNGB01015236.1_pt1 | contig 11258 bp, 8 predicted proteins | sample 5400681 | NCBI WGS metagenome assembly WNGB01 (sample SAMN13153367, study PRJNA577476) | soil metagenome | isolation source: 115 cm soil or saprolite under grassland replicate 2 | place: USA:California | collected 2016-06-15 | reverse complement strand
TGCTTGACAGTGAGCGCACAGGCGAGACGCCTGTGCCACCGTACTTCGTGAGTATATCAAAAAAGACCTGGAACCCTGCGATCGGGTTCCAGGTCTTCGGCTGGAGTAATGGTACTTTTTCAGGGATGGCGCGTCGCCGGATCTGACCCTTCGGCCGGGATGAGGCAGAAGTGTGGCTCAGGTTCCGCTCCGTCACCGAACGCGAGCGGCCAAAGGGCGCCCAGGTGCCGCCGGTTACGCTGGTCTCGGGCGCGGGCGGCCATAGGATGGGAGCGGGCCCAGCGTCGCGGCCCACTTCGAGCAATCCCCTTGGGAGCCTCTTCCATGCCCATCACCTTCACCTGCCCCGTCTGCGAACGCCGCATCGCGGTCAACGAGCATCTGGCGGGCCTGCGGCACCGCTGCCCCGAATGCCAGAACATGGTCACGGTCCCGGGAGGGACCAGTTTCGCCAGCTCTCCCCCTCCCGCCGCCAAGGAATTTCCCGGCGCAGACCCGTATCCGCCTGCGCCAAGCATCGGCCGCGATTATGGCGAAGCGCCCGCCTACGCCGTCGCAGGCTGGGGAGTTGTGCCCGCCGGGCTAGGGGTCATGCGCATCGCCATCATCGTCTTCCTGGTGGCGATGGTCCTGCAGTTGCTTCTGGGGCTCATCCAGATCGTCACGCTCCAAAGCGAGATGCACCGCCAGATCGACCGATTCAACCCCCCCGGCCCGCGGAGCCAGGCGTTCTTTGAAACCGCAAGCACCGTCCTGGCCTGGCTCGCCCGGGTGGCTCTGGTGGTTTACGTGATCGGCCTGGGGTTCCTGTGCGCGGCCCCCGACCAGTCGCAAATCAAGGGGAAGGCCATCCTTGGGCTGGTCTGCGGCCTGGTGTGCCTGCTGTGCCAACTGATCGTCGTGCTGCTGTCGTTGAAGGACCGCCACGGCGACGTTGGGGGCCCAGGTGGTCCGCTGGTCTTCATGGGCGACCCAGCCGCCGGTCTCCCGCGCGACACGGGCCCCTTCGTGGCCGTGCTCCTGTTCTCGGGGCTGATCCTCGGGTTCCTGGCAGCGATGAACCTCAGCGTGCTGTGTTACTCGGGGATCGGCCAGGCCTGCAACCGGCCGGGGCTCTCGGGCAGCGCCAACGGCTACCTGGCGACCTGGCCCTTGCTGGTGATCGGCGCCTTCCTGTTCTTTATGCTGCTCACGATGAGCATCCAGATGCAGCCAGGGAGGGGCGGCGAGTCTGCCATGCTGGCGCTGCCGCTGATGATGATCGTCATGTGCATGGTCGTCATCACGGTGATGGCCCTGTGGCAGATCACCCTGATCAACGGCGCGTGCAATGCGATCGGGCGTCAGCGCCGGTCGGATTGAGCGGACCCCCTTGGAGGCCGGCGGGGGTTTGTGGGGTGTCGCTGCCGCGACGGGCCCGCCGCTCGTTGCCTTGATGACGAGCCGCCGGGGGTAAACCCGGCGGTCTGGCCCGCGCGTTCTGGCTACCAGGCGAAGTGAGCGAAGGCCTTGTTGGACTCGGCCATCTTGATCGTGTTCTCGCGCTTCGTCATCGCCTCGCCCTCGCGGCGGTAGGCGGCCATCAACTCGTCGGCCAGGCGCAGGAACATCGGCCGGCCCGCCTTGCCGCGGGCGGCGCCGATGATCCAACGAATCGCGAGGCTCTGCTGACGGGTCTTGTTGACCTGCATCGGCACCTGATACGTCGCACCGCCGACGCGCTTGGAGCGCACCTCGACGGACGGCTTGACGTGTTCGACCGCTTGCGTGAAGACGTCGATGGGCTCGACGTCGGGCATGCGCTTCTTGATCTGGTCGAGGGCGCCGTAGAAGATGCGCATGGCGGTCGCCTTCTTGCCCTGCCACATCAGGCAGTTGACGAACTTGCTGGCCAACTTCGAGTTGTAGCGTGGATCCGGTTTGAGCGTTTCGGCGCTGGCAGTACGTTTACGGGCCATATCCTTCCAGGGGTCAGGGGTTGGTTCGTAGTCCCGCCTTCAGGCGGCGTGATGTCAAACCGCCTAAAGGCGGGACTACGAACCAGAGACTTAATTCACCGAGGGCTCCGGGACACGCCGGCCGCCGGAGTACGGGGCGACGGCGTGAATGGTGCCGCTCGGCTCGAAATACAGTTCGTTGATGTTGCCGCAGGTCGGGCAGGGCACCTTGACGGCGGCCACCGCATGAGCGGCGCCCGCCAGGCCCTTCCCGGCACATTTCAAGGTCACCCCCATTGGCGACCCACAGGTACAACAGGCGAAATCCAGGTCGAGCTTCATCTCCGTCATGAACGGCAGTCCTCGCGGGATTCGGAAGCGTACCACACCACCAGGAGAAGGCAGGGATCAGTCACGCGCGACGGCGTCGCCGCGCCGGCTGATCCCCTTAGCCGCCTTCGCGCTTGGCCCCATACTTGGACCGCGCCTGTTTCCGATCGGCGACCCCCTGCGAATCGAGGACGCCGCGGATGATGTGGTAGCGCACGCCGGGAAGATCCCGGACGCGACCACCGCGAACGAGCACGATCGAGTGCTCTTGCAGATTATGCCCCTCACCGGGGATGTAGGCCGTCACTTCGATGCCGTTGGAGAGGCGAACGCGCGCCACCTTCCGCAGGGCGGAGTTCGGCTTCTTGGGCGTCATGATTTTGACCTGCAGGCACACACCGCGTTTCTGCGGGCAGCCCAGCAGGGCCGGGTGTTTCGGCTTGCGGTACTGCTGGACACGCGGCTTGCGCACCAGCTGATTGATCGTCGGCATGCACTTCTCTCCCGTCGGCCAGGGATCGTCGCCTCTAAAGGAAGGTAAAGCCTACGTGGATCGCGTGTGAGGGACGGACCCAATACATCAAGAAACCATTACCGTATGAAGGTTGGGCGCTCTGGTCAAGGTCAAAGGGAAAAAGCCTGGCCCTCGGTTTCCAGCCCGGCCAGGGTCGGGTTGCTGCGCCCCCGTCGCAACACGTTACGCAACAGTTACAACCTCCCCGGCGCCTCGGCGGCTATACTCTTCTGCGGGTGACGAGAGCGGTTTTTTCAGGGACAACCATCCGATGAACTGGCGCCACTCATGCCGCAAACTCGCGTTGGTTGGCCTGCTGATCCTCGCTAGGGGAAGCGCCAGCGCCGGCGAGCTGACCAGGGAGAAAAACGATCTGTTTGGGGATCCTCTCCCGAAGGGCGCCCTTGCCCGGTTCGGCACGCTGCGCCTGCGGGGCGATGACGCGACCGAGGCGCTCACCTTCTCCCCGGACGGCAAACTGCTGGCCTCCGGCGGGCGGAACGGCGTCGTTCGGGTCTGGGACGCGGCGACCGGCCAGGAACTGCACACCTTCACCGGCCATGCGGAAACGATTCGCGCCCTGGCCTTCGTCGTCGGGACCAACAAACCCGGGACACTGCTGGCCTCGGGGAGCATGGACGGGACCGTACGCTTCTGGGATCTCGCCTCGGGCAAACAAGCAGGGCCGACACTGAAGCACCCGAACGGGGTGAGTGCCCTGGCGGTCTCGCCGGACGGCAGATTGCTCGCGACAGGCGCGGACCACCGCATTTATGTCTGGCGCCAAGCCGATGGCGCCGAACTGCGGAAGTGGATCGCGCACCAGGGAGGTGTCTTGTCGTTGGCCTTCACCCCCGACGGCAAGTCCCTGCTCTCGGGGGGCAGGGCGCAACTCCCCATTACCGGCGGTCGTATCCAACTGGAGCAGCGCGGCAGCGACGACTACGCCCTCGCCCTGTGGGATCCGTTGTCCGGACGCAGAGTGCGGAAGTTCACTCAGGCAACCTACGAGAGCCGGGTGATCGGCTACACCGCCGACGGCAGGCGTTGGGTTTCCGTCGGGCCAGGAAAAGACGGCATAACCTTGCGGCTCTGGGGAGCGGATCACCAGGAAAAGCGGGTGGTCAACTGCCCGAGTACCTGTTCGTTCGATCATTTCGCCCTCTCTCCGGACGGTGCCATCGTCGCCGCTTCCGGCAGCCGTCAAATTCACCTCTGGGATATCGACAAAGGCAAGCCGCTGCCGCCGCTGAAAAAGGGCAATGACTTCCTGCCGCTGGCCCTGGCGTTCTCCCCGGACGGAAGGACATTAGCCTCCGGCGCCGTGCTGGCGCGAATTACCCTCTGGGATCTCCAAAAAGGTGAGCCGCGACACGCCTTTGACGCCCATCAGCGCGGCATCGGCACCCTCGCCGTCGCGCCGGACGGCAAAACCGCCGTCACCGGCAGTTACTACGACGACGAGGCCCGCCTCTGGGACATGACCACGGGCAAGACGCTGCGCCGCTTCGCGCGTCCGGGCGTGGGTCTCTGGCAGGCGCGCTTCGCGCCCGACGGCCGGACATTGGCCCTCTCGCATATCGAAGAAATCACCCTCTGGGACATCGCCACCGGCGTCCTGCAACGGCAGATCAAGGCCCGCGGCCGCATCGTTTCGCTGGAGTTTTCTCCGGACGGGAAAACCCTGGCCTCGCAGAGCATCGACGACGAGAAACTCCATCTGTGGGACGTGCAAACCGGGCGTGAACGCCTCACGTTGTCCCAGCAACGAGGCGGCAGCTATTACCTCGCCTTCTCACCGACGGGCGAACGACTGGCCTCGACGACCAACGATCTGTACGTCTGGGACGTGGCGACGGGCAAGCTGTCGTACAAGGCGCCGTGCCGGGGACACCAGCTGACATACTCGCCGGATGGATTACTGCTGGTCGCCTACAGCGAGCCGATCCGCATTTTTGAGGCCGACACCGGCAAGGAACTGGCCAGCCTGAAGTGGCGCGTCAACCACGGCGGCACCTGGTCGCTGGCGTTCTCGCCCGACGGCCGCTATCTCGCGATGACCGAACTGGAAAAGGTGCGCCTCTGGGAGATCGCCACGCGCCGCGACGTCCACACCTTCGACGGCCATCGCGGCTGGACCACCTCCGTCGCCTTCACCCCGGACGGCAAGGCCCTCCTTTCGGGTTCGGAAGACACCACCGCCGTCGCCTGGGACATGACGCCCTTCGCCGCCAACGACAAGATCGATAATCTCGATGCTTTATGGGTGGATATGAAAGACGCGGACCGCCTCAAGGCGTACGGCGCGTTTTGCAGGTTGAGGCAGATGCCGCGGGAAACGGTCGCCTTGCTGGAGAAGCGGCTCGCCCCCATCCGGCCGGTGTCGGCGGAGCGGCTCGACACGTTGCTCCGCGACCTGGGCAGTGCGCGGTTCGGCACGCGCGAGCAGGCAAGCCGGGAACTCGAACAGCTCGGCGACCTCGCGGAACCCGTCCTGCGCCGCGCGCTGGCCGAGGTGCCCTTGCTGGAGACGGGCAGGCGGTGCGAGCAGTTGCTGGCGAAGCTCCCCGACTCGGTCGAGATCGCGCGTGCGCTCTGGGGAGTTCGGCTGCTCGAGGTGCTGGGGACACCGGCGGCGCGCGCTTACTTGCAGCGGCTCGCCGAGGGCGCCGCCGAGGCGCGGCAAACACGTCAGGCCCGGCTGGCATTGCGGCGGCTGGAACAACGATCGCTCCGTGGCACAGGCGTCTCGCCTGTGCGCTGACCAAGCACACGCGAGACGCCTGTGCCACGGACGATCTGGTCAGCCGCCGTACTTCTTCGCTGACGACGCCAACTCCAGGAATTGCTGTTCCGCGTCGCGATTGTTTTGCTTCCGCGCTTGCGCCAGTCCCGCCTCCGCGAACCGCAGCGCCCGGGCACCCTGCCGCGCCGAGAGCATGGCCTCGGCAGCGCTCGACCGGTAGCGCATCTCGCCCGGCACCCGCTCAATGAGCGCCTCGAAGACCGCCTGGGCCGCGTCCAACTCGCCGCGCTTGGCGTGCATCTGGCCGCGCCGCAGGTCGTAATCGTTTTGCCGCCGCCCCTCGTTGTGTTCGCTGTCGGCCTTCTGGGCGGCATGGAGATAGGCCATCGCCTCGTCGCTCTTGCCTTCCGCCAGCGCCAGGTTGATCAGGTGGTTGAACCAGGTGTAACGATCTGGGCGCTCAGCACGAGCGGGCCGGTCCACAATGGCCTTCGCGAACCGCCCAGCCAGCGCGCGCGCGTCCAGTTTCATCGCGGCCTGGTACGCCCGTTCGAGTTGCTCGTCGGGCAGCGACGCAACTTCCAGACCAGCGAGTTCCGCCGCACCCAGGGCATCGAGGTCGGGAGCCGCCGCTGGCGCGCCCGCAACGGGCGCAGGTGCTTCGAGCAAGCCGAGTTTGCGCCTCAGACGATCGAAATCGTAGGGATATCCTGCCAGCTTGCTGCACTCGTCGAGGAAGGCGACCACCCCACGCAGTTTCTTGCGGAGAATGCCGTGGCCGGCGGCATCGACCGGCGGCACGCCCTGCAGGGCCACGCGCGGCCGATGAATCCACACCTCCTCGAAGTAGTTTTCCATGCTCTGCCGGACGCGCATCCGCGCGGTCTCCTCGTCCGTGGCGCTGAGCGGGAAAACCAGGGCGTCGGCCGTCGCCTCGGTGAACTGCGGCGGCCCGGTGCGGTGATGCGGCTCTGCCAGGGCGCCGGCGGCGCGTTCGCGCAACTCCGTGAGGATGGCGTCGAGGACAGCACGGTTGGTGTTCCACAGGCGCAGCGAGTTGCCGTGGATCAGCACATACGCGCCGAGCCCGGGCGCCTGCGCGGCCGCATGCTCCGGGGTCAGTCCCGTGACGCGCTGGAGAATGAGGGCGGTGAGGATGCCTTGCTCCCGATCGACCTGCGCGCCGATCAGCCGGCGTTCCTTCTCCCACTCGCCCAGCAGTTGCACGACGCGCTGTGGGTCGCGCATCGGTAAGGTGTAAGTGTGTTCGAGATAGTCCGTGTTGTTCTCCATCCCGTGGCCGCAGCGCAGCACTTCGGCCAGCTCCCAGGCCGCCGCGGCGCGCTGCTCATCCGCTTCGAGGGTGACGTAGCGGTCGAGGGCATCGACAGCCCGCGGATGATCGCCGAGCCAGGCGCGGGTCAGGGCGAGGTTGTACCAGGCAGCGGAGTCGTTGGCGTCCTCCTCGGTCAGCCGCTCGAAGGCCCTGGCTGCGTCGCTGAGTTTGCCCGTGGCGCCTTCGCCGAGGGCACGCTGCCAGGCGGCCCGTCGCTCCGGGGAAGCGTTGGCCGCTGGGCCGAGGAACTTGTAGTCACGTCGCGCCGCCGAGGGGAACCGCGACTGCTCGCCGAAGATCTGTTCGAGGCCCTGACGCAGTTCCTGGCTGGCGGGGTCGTAGCGGATGGCGAGTTGCAGCGCGGCCCGGGCGGCGATGGGGTGATGGAGCTTCAACTCGCAGTCGGCGATGGCCATGAAGATCTCGGCCAGGACCGGTGTCGCGGCCGGGTCGTACAACTCGGCGGCCTTGCGGAACAGCAGCACGGCGCCGGGCAGCTCGCCCTCAAACTGGCGGAAGCGGCCTCGCAGATAGTGGCCATAGGGATAGTTCGGATTGAGGTCGAGCGCCTTCTGCAGTGCCTCCTCGGCATGCTCGGGACGTTCGAGTTGGAAGAGCAGTTGCGCCTTGCGGCCCCAGACTTCGGGATTGTCGGGGTGCTTGACTGCTATCTGGTCAATCATTTTGAGGGCCGTCTCGTGCTGACCCTGTTCGTCCTGCGCGAAGGCCTGGGCGAGTTCCTCGTGGATGGGCTGGCAGCACCATTTGAACTTCTTGCCGCTGCCGCACGGGCAAGCCGCGTAAGGGTCGAGAGGCATGCGTGGCTTTCTCTGGTTAGGGACTGGCGATGACTAATCTCAGGATAGCAGACGAGGGAGGAGGTGACGAGTGCGGGCGGAAGTACCGAGAACGGAGTACCAAGGACAGAGTACGAAGTACGGAGGAATTGGTTGAGCCGTCCACCCCGGTTGGCGTACTCCGTACTTCGTACTCTGTACTTGGTACTCCGTACTGCTTCAGCGCTGCGGCAGTTGCCGCAGCAGATTGACCATCTCGATCGCGGCCAGCGCCGCCTCGAAGCCCTTGTTGCCCGCTTTGGCGCCGGCGCGGTTGATCGCCTGTTCGAGCGTGTCGCACGTCAGCACGCCGAAGATCACCGGCACGTTTGTGGCGAGCGCCGCCTGCGCGATCCCGTTCGCGGCTCCCCCGGCGACATAATCGTAGTGGTCGGTATCGCCGCGGACGACGGCCCCCAGGCAAATGACCGCGGCATAACCACCGCTGCCCGCCAGGCGCCGGGCGACGAGCGGGATCTCGAACGATCCGGGCACCCACGCTAGGTCGATCGCATCATCGGCGACGCCATGCCGTTTCAGGGCGTCAAGCGCCCCCTCAACCAGGCGTTCAACGATGAAGTGATTGAAGCGCGCCGCCACGAGGGCGAAACGGCCCTGCGGCGGCGCAAAAGTGCCTTCAAAGGTCGTCATGGTGCAATACCGGCGGTTCTCGGCGGTGACGGTGCAGGGCGGTTGCGCAGACGCTGTAACGACGCCCTCGCTTCCAGCCGATGCCGTTCGTCGGGGGCGCTCTGAACGAGGCTTTCGAGGAGTTGCCTGGCCTCGACGGTGCCGATGTACTCCAGGGCCTCGATGGCTCGCAGCGTCGCGCGCCCCTGGCTAAAGGGTGGGGCCTTCTCCAGACGCTCAATGATCTGCTCGATGCGCCGCTTTACCTCCAGCGGCAGCGAGGTTTGCAGGTGTTTGCGGAGCGCCGGCAGCCCATCCTGACCGAAGTGCTCCAGTTCCTGCGTGGCCTTATCCCGAACGGCGAACTGCCGATTGTCGAGGTCGGTGAACAACTGGCGGAGCCGCTCCGGCGCGGCGGGCTTCAGCCACTCGCGCAGCCAGGGCACAGCCTTCTCCGGCGAGGCAACGAGCAGGCCGATCGCGTGGTGCGCCTGCCGCAGATCCTCGCGCAGGACCGGGATTCCCTCCTTGTTCGGCCGCTTGCGCGCCTGCTTCGCCGGCTCGCCCTCTTCGCGCGCCAGGGCGCGCCAGAGCGCCGCTGAGCCGCCGTCTGCCAAGGCGGTTGCTGACGGCATCGACAGGCCCCAGGTGTCCCAGACGAGGATCGTGCAATCGCCGCCCCCGGTCACCAACCGCTTGCCGTCGGGCGCGAAGGCAACCGACATGGCCGGTCCGGTGTGTCCGCGAAAAATGCAGCGTTCCTTGCCGGCAGCCACGTCCCACACGCGCAGGCACCGATCGCCCCCGACGGAAGCGAGCGTGCGCCCATCAGCGGAGAACACCACCGCCGCCGTCCACCCGTAGCGGCCGTCGGTCACGAGCGGCGTCAACTGGCGGACGGCCTTGCCAGTGGCGACATCCCAGATGGTCATTGGTCCCGATTCGTTACCGTGCGGCGTGACCAGCAGTTTACTATCGGGAGAGAAGGCCAGCGCGCAGGCAGAGCGAGCGGGCAGCGTGCGCAACTCGCGGCCGGTCTTCACGTCCCAGAGGCGGACGCCGCCGATGGCACCGCAGGCCAAAATGCTGCCATCAGGGGAGAACGCGAGGGCCATGACGTCGCCGAGTTTGAGGCGGAGTTGGTGGCGTTTCGTGCCGGCTGGCCAATCCCACACCGATACGACGCCATCCTCGTAGCGGCTCTTGCCACCAGCAAGCAGTTTGCCGTCGGGGGAGAAGGCGAGCGCCTTACCCTTGTCCTCGCTGACCGCCAGTTCGGAGGGCTTCTTGGCACCGGCGGGATCCCAGATGTAGAGCCGCCGATTCCAACCCGGCCCCCACACCACCTTGCGGCCATCGGGCGCCATCGCTGCGGCCCAAAGTTCGGCACCGCGGTCGCGCCATCGGGCGAGTTCCTTGCCGGTAGCGGCGTCCCAGTGGCGCACCCCCTCATGCCGATTTGCGGAGATGATCGCCTTGCCGTCCGAGGTAAAGGCGACGAACGCCACACAGGCGGGGTGATCCGGGTACTTCGGCGCGTCTGCGCCGGCGGCGGTTCGCAGGCGAAGCAATGCCCCCGCAGGCAACGTCTCGTCGCCACCCGCGGCGGAGGCTGTTGGGAGGACGGCGAGTGCGAGATAGGCGAGCGCGCACAGGCGAGACGATGTGGTAGTCATCGAGTTGCCCTTCTGCCTCGCTGCGCCGGAGTACGAACGATGTTGTGGCATTGTTGTGGCACGGTCAGGAGACAAGTCACAAGTGAGACAGGGGAGGGGGTTAGGGAGCAGGCAGTCTCCGTGTACCCAAGAACACTAACTGCCCGCCCTGACCGTGTCCTCCCAGTGTTTTTCCAGGCGCGGCGCTCACCCGCCGCGGCTCCCGCCCCCTAAGGGCCGGATTTGTGATAAGACCTTTGGTCTCCTGACCGTGCCACAACAGAGGCTCTAAGAGCTTGCGGACAAAACTCGCAACGGGCGCTGGGATACTAACCCGAAGCGTAAGCGAGGAAACGACTGCCCTCGCTTACGCTTCGGGTTGGTGTCAGTTGTGTCCGCCAGTTCTAGAGCGGTTCGCCCTGGCGTGGCATACACTAACCCGAAGCGTGAGCGAGGATCCGGCCAGCTTCCTCGCTGACGCTTCGGGTTAGTGTGCGCAAGGCAACTACGAACCGCTCTAAACGAACGGGATGGCCTCACGCCAGGTTCATGCTCATCAGGAACTCGGCGTTGCTCTTGGTCCGTCCCATGCGGTTGACCAACAACTCCATCGCCTCGACCGGGTTCATGTCGCTGAGCACCTTCCGCAAGATGTACATGCGGCGCAGCTCCTCCGTCTGCATCAGCAGGTCTTCCTTGCGGGTGCCGCTGCGGTTGACGTCGATGGCGGGCCAGATGCGCTTATCAACGAGGCGGCGGTCGAGGTGGAGTTCCATGTTGCCGGTGCCCTTGAACTCCTCGAAAATCACCTCATCCATACGCGATCCCGTATCGATCAAAGCCGTCGCCAAAATCGTCAGCGACCCACCCTCCTCGATATTGCGGGCCGCACCGAAGAAGCGCTTCGGCTTGTGCAGCGCGTTGGCATCGACACCGCCGGAGAGGATCTTGCCCGAGTGCGGCACCTCGGTGTTGTACGCCCGCGCCAGACGCGTGATGCTGTCGAGCAGGATGACGACATCCGTGCCAAACTCGACCATGCGCTTCGCCTTCTCGATGACCATCTCGCTGACCTGCACGTGGCGGCTGGCCGGTTCGTCGAAGGTGGACGACACGACCTCGGCGTGCTGGCTCTTGACCGTCCGCTCCATCTCAGTGACTTCTTCGGGGCGTTCGTCGATGAGCAGGACGATGACGTAGCACTCGGGCTGGTTGCGCAGGATGCTATTGGCGATCTTCTGCAGCAGGATCGTCTTGCCCGTCCGCGGCGGCGC
>WNGB01021187.1_pt1 | contig 11259 bp, 9 predicted proteins | sample 5400681 | NCBI WGS metagenome assembly WNGB01 (sample SAMN13153367, study PRJNA577476) | soil metagenome | isolation source: 115 cm soil or saprolite under grassland replicate 2 | place: USA:California | collected 2016-06-15 | reverse complement strand
TTCCTGAGCCAGGGCGATCGTCGGGTTGTCCACGCCGGCCAGGAGGAGCGCCGTCTCCAGATCGATAGCCTGTTCCGCGACGGGGGCTGGCACGACGGGGGGCGATTCCGCAAGGTCCGCCTCGCGGCGCTGCGGCATGGGCTTCTTGCCTGCGTCGCCACCGGCGAAACTCGCCTGGCGAATGGTGTCTTCCTCGGAGGAGGGTAACGTCGGCGGCCCGAGCCCGGCACGGACACTGGCTGTCTCTGTGGGAGCGTCAGGCACGAATCTTCGCTGAGTCCATTCGTCGAGCGACTGACAGCCGGACAGCCCCACCAGCATCAGGAACAGCGCGGCGACTGACCGCCGGGAGTTCGGGCGCGCACCGAGGGTCTTCATGATGGTTTGCCTCGCGAGGACGGCAGCCTGACCTTGACACCCTACGGCCGGCGCTCCGGAGACGCCGCGGGCAGGACCACGTCAGCGGGAACGGGCCGGGCGAGGCAGTCCGCCGGCGGTTGGCCCAACGCGACGTACAACTCGAACTGCGCACGGTTGTAGTCCACGATGGCATCCAGGTAGGCATAGCGGCTGCGGCCCAGCAGCCGCAAGCTGTCGATCACCTCGATCGGCAGGCCCTCGCCGTTGCGGGTGCGGGTCAGGTCTTCGCGGAACGCTTCCTGACTGGACCGCACCGCCCGCTCGCCGGTGGCGATCTGGGCGAAACGAGCATGCGTGCGGGCGTAGGCAGTCGCCACCTCGGCGCGCACCCGATCGAGCACCTCGATCCGGCGCAGTTCCTCGGCACGCAATCGACTCTGTGCGAGCCGGACCAGCGCGAGGTTGCCGAGGCCAAGGTTGCGCAGCGACCAGTACACGACGGCGTCGAAGTCCACGCGCTGGTCGAAACTGCCAAACCGCGGCTGCTGGAGAATCGTGCCGTCGGCCTGCAGGATGCCCTCGGCGGCCAGGTTGCTGCCGCCGCCGAACTCGCCGGCGCTGAAACCGAGAACCACGTTCGGCGAGAATGGCAGGAGCTTGGCCCCGCGCAAGGCCAGCAGTCCCGCCCGGATGGCCGCCTGTCGCTCTCCCAGTTCTGGCCGCCGCGTCAGCGCGATGACCAGCAATTCGGGCAGCGGAATCGGGTCCGGGACCAGCGGCGCGGGCACGACAGCGCCATCGACCGCGCGCAGCCGCACCGACGGATCGAGGTCGAGCACCTGGGCCAGTCGGGCGCTCGCTGTCAGCAGGTCGCCCTCCGCCTGCAGCACGTCGGCGTTGCGCTGCTCCAACTCGGTCGCGGCGCGATCGGCGTCGGCCTGCCGGCCACGCCCGGTCTTGGCGTAGGCCGCGGTGACGCGGGCTACCTCGCGTGCCTCCCCGCGCGTCCGCAGCGCCACGGCCAGGCGCCCCTCCGCTCGCAGCAGTTCCAGGTAGCCGACGGCGACGGCGAGCAGCACATCGTTGCGGACGGCGGTGGCGGCGAACTCGCGCTGGCGCACAATCTGACGAGTGACGAGGGCGGCGAAAATGGTCTCCGAGACATTGCCGGCAAGCACCACGCCGGGGACGTTGACGGTGCCCGCGCCGACGGCGTAGGCGCCAAGGCCGAGGTAGAGGGCGCCGCGGTTCTCCTGGATGATCTGGCCGGTGGAGCGCTGCAGCGGGCCAGTGTGGGTATCGTAGTTGGTGCCGAGGTTGATCGTCGGGAGGAACTGAGCGGCCGCCAACTGCCGGGTGGCGACCGCTTCCGTGACGCGCTGTCGAGCCAGCAGGATCTCGGGGTTCTGCACGCCCGCCAGGCGCAGGGCGCTGGGCAGGTCGATCGCGTTGACCTCCGCGGGGAGGATTGACGGCGGTGACGGGGGCAGCTCGATGGTGGGAACCGGTTTGGGCTGGGGCAGCATTTCACGCGGCGCCTGGGCCAGGACTTGCCCTGTCCCCCCAAACCACCCGAAGCCGCTCACCAGCACGATCCACCAGACAGCACAGCGCTGCGCAGGCATGGGTTCCCTCCCGTGCGCTTCCCTTGCTCGGTTCGCTACTCTCGCGCTTCCCCTCAAGTTGATTCGGCACGGCATCCTCCGCAGATTCAGCAATTCCGGGACGCCCGCCGGCACAGGCGCTCGCGGGGAGCCAAGCGAGGTGTTGTTCGTAGTCCCGCCTTTAGGCGGTAACACGTCAAACCGCCTAAAGGCGGGACTACGAACAATACGCACTATGCCCGGAAGAACTCATTGTGATCAACGAACTGAAAGCCGCAGCGGGCCGCGAACGAGGCGTCGGTGCCGAGGTCGCCGACATACATGCACTGCCGCGGATCGAGCTTGTACTTGACGATCAGCTCGACGCCCATGCCGGGGCCGGGCTTGCGGCAGTAGCAGGAGATCGGCGGCACCTTGTGCGGGCAGAAGCGCACCTCCTTGAAAGTCAGCCCTAGCTGCCGCAGCGTCTCGACGAAGCACGCCGTGGCGTCAGCAGCAGTTAAAGTACCTTTTGCGATCCCCGATTGGTTCGACGCCCCAAGGAGGAGATAGCCCTTCGCCTCGTAATCGCGCACCTTGCCGGAGCGGTCCAGCATCGCCCGCACCTCGCTCGGCTTGATGGGGTACTTCTCCTTGCCTTCGTGAGTGCGCAGGGTGCCGTCGAAGTCGAAGATGACGGCCTTGTTGGTCCACTCGGCCGGATAGCGGCGCACGAACGCGCCCTTCTCCACCGCGGCGAAACCCTCGCCCGTCGCCGGCTCCTCGAACTCCTTGCGGTACTTGTAGAGCACCGCCACGGGGAACAGCCCCGGATCGTCCTTGTAGGCTGCCTGCTTGTGGTCCTCCGGATGGAGAACGCGGCCGCAGCGCTCCATCATCCGCATGCAGGCATTGAACTGGGCGTCTTCGAGGCTCGTGTCCATCAGGAAAAAGCGGATCGCGACGCCGCGTTTCTTTGCGATCTTGACGGCGCCGGCCCGGCTTTCCTTTGTGGGATAGAGATTGTCCATGACGACGGACTTCCCGGCCCCAAGCAGGGTATCGAGGCGCGGCAGGAGGTCATCGACCTTTTGCTTTCCCTCTGCGATTTCGTGGACCGTGTTTGGCGGTTTTTCCCGCTTGGGTGTTAGCACATTCGAGAGCGCTAACCCGCAAGCGGGCCGTCACTTCTTCGGCGGCGGGACCGGCAGCGGCAGGAAGTCGCGTTGGAGAATCATCCACTCCTGCAGCGCCGCCAGCAATTCCCGCTGCACCGCGGCCGCCTCCGCCTGGCCGGCGAGGTTCCGCAGTTCGTTCGGGTCCGCCTTGAGGTCGTACACCTCGAACATCGGCCGCGTCGGTGAGAAGTAGAGCCGCGAGAATTCCGGAGCCAGCTTGCCGTCCTTGTGCAGTTGTTGCAGCTCTTTCCAGAACGAGTCGCCCGCGAAGTCCACCGGCGTGTACGGCAGTTGCCACAGGGCGTTGTAGATGAGCTTGTGGCGTTTGCCGATCACGCAGCGGCCGAGGTCGAAGGCGGCAGTATTGGTCGGCAGCCCCGAGCCGTGCGCCCCACGCTCCGCGAAGACGTACCGCCGTCCCTCGAACGGCTCGCCGCGCAGCAGTTTCAGGAAACTGCGTCCGGTCATCTCGCGCGGCACCGCCACGCCCGCCGCTTCCAGCAGCGTCGGCGCCAGATCCTCGCCGGAGATCAACTCGGTTGTGGAGGAATCGGGCCGCACCCGTCCGGGCCAGCGCACCAGCAGCGGCACGTGCAGGCCGAGGTTGTAGAGCGTACCCTTGCCGCGCAGCAGGGCGGCGCCGTTGTCGCCCATGAACAGGACGATCGTATCCTCCGCCAGCCCCAACTCATCCAGCACCGCCAGCACCTGGCCGAAATCGCCATCAAAACGGGCAATCTCATCGTAGTAGCGGGCGAAGTCCTCGCGCACCTTCGCCGTGTCCGGGAAGAAGACGGGCAGTTTCAGCTTCGTGGGATCGTGCGGTTTGGCGATGGCGCCCTTGTCGTAGGGGCGATGGGGGTCGCTGAAGCACAGTTGCAGGACGAATGGTTTGCCCTTGGGAACGAGGCGGAGGAACTCGCGATACTGGGCGAGGATGTCCGGCCGCTTGCCGCTGGTCTTGACGTAGTCGAGCCGCTTGGCGAAGGTCCGCAGACCGTACTTGTCGAACACGTCCTTCGACTCCGGCGGCAGTTTGGACCCGTCGAGGTGATACGTGCGGCCAGCCACACCAGCGAAGTACCCCTGCGCCCTTAAAAGCTCCGGAAAGACTCTGATATCGATGGGCAAGGGCGCCGAGAAGCGCGTCATCTGGATGGCGACGGGCGAGCGGCCGGTCATGATCGACGCCCGCGATGGGACGCACTGCGGGCAGGTGACGTACGCCCGATCGAAGCGCATGCCCTGTTTGGCAAAGCGGTCGAGGTTCGGCGTGCGGATGTCGGCGTTGCCGTAGCAGCCGACGTGCGGCACGCTGTGGTCGTCACTGAGGACAATGAGGATGTTCGGCCGTTTCGCTGTCTGGGCCGTGGCGCGCGTGCTTGTCAGCGCCAGGCAGGCGAGCGCGAGGATGGCCGCGAAAAGACGGCAACGCATGATGTGGTCCTCCAGTCGTGGCCTCCCCGTTTAGCCGCGGTTCGGAGAACCGCGCTCCCAGCGCGGTTCTCCGAACCGCGGCTAAACGGGTGCGTTATTGGTCGGTGCGTTTGGGGAGCGCGCCGCGCCAGCCCGCTTGCAACTGGCGTCTCAAGCCTGCCACGGTCTCCGCGTTGCCAGCGACCGTGGCGAGATTGCGGCGCTCCTGCGGGTCATTCTGATGGTCGTACAATTCGACCCCGGCCTTGCCGTTATCCCATTCGGTATAGCGCCAGCGCTCCGTGCGGATCGTGCGGCCCGCGATCTTGCCGCGCTGCACCTGCGTGAACGCCGCTGTCTTCCACACCCGCGCCGGGTCATCCAGGAGCGGACGAAAACTCAGTCCTTCCAGTCCAGCCGGCGCCTTTAGGCCACACAGGTCGGTCACGGTTTGATAGATATCGACGAACTCCACAAGACGAGCGCAACTCTTGCCCGGGGCCTTCATCGGCGGCGCCCAGACGAGCAGCGGGGCGCGGGCCGACAACTCGAACAGCGTGCTCTTGTTCCACCAGCCGCGCTCGCCGAGGTGATAGCCGTGATCGCCGATGAAGATCACGATGGTGTTGTCCCACAACTTCAGCCGGTCGAGGGCATCGAGCACTTTGCCGACCTGGGCGTCCATGAAGGTGACGCCGGCGTAATAGGCGCGCTGGAATTCACGCTTTTCGCGATCGGTGAAGGGGAATTGCTTGGCACCGCCGGGGATGGCGAGCTTGGGATCGCCCGGCAGCGGCCCGGTGTCGGCCGGCGGCTGCATTTTTGCCAGAGGGTACGGCTCGTAATAGCGTTTCGGAGCGATGAAGGGATCATGCGGCCGGTGGAAGCCGACGGCCAGGAAGAACGGGCCGGAGCGCTTTTGCTCCAACAAGCGGACGGCCTCGACGGCGATCTGGCCGTCGGGCTGGTCCTCGTCGCCGCCCTCCGCCGCCACCCAGCGACACCAGGCCAGTTTGCCGTCGGTCATGTTTCGCCCCTCGCCCTCCTTGCCGCGTGCGGTCGCCACGAAGTATTTCCGCAAATCCCACGATTTCGGGTCGTCCATCTCGCCCTTGACGTCCTCGATGGTTTGCCCCGGTGGAAAATCTTGCCGAGGGTCGCCGTGAAGTAGCCGGCCTGCCGGAAGAGTTGCGGGAGCGTGACGGCGTCGGGCAGGGTGCTGCGGAACCGTGTCATGTTGTTGAGGATGCGGGTCGAGTCGGGGCGCAGGCCGGTGAGCAGCGAGGTGCGGCTCGGATTGCAGACGGGATACTGGCAGTAAGCGCGGTCGAAGCGCATGCCGCGGGCGGCGAGGCGGTCGAGGTTGGGCGACTTGACGAACGGGTGACCGTAACAGCCCAGGTCGTTGCGCAGGTCGTCGGCGATGATCAGGAGGACGTTGGGCCGTTTCGTCCCCTGGGCCGTCGCGGTCGGCAGGCCGGCGGCGAGGCAGCAGAACAAGGCGATACCGCAGCGGATGGCGAAGCGGAGCATGGGATCTCCTCGCAGTTCAGGGGCTGTAACTTTGTGGGCGAGCGGCGCGGCGTGAGCCCGCCGGTTTCGGCTTCACCGGCGGGCTCACGCCGCGCCGCTCGCCTTTTCGGTAGTGTCTCTCAAGGGATGGGCAGAACAAACCATATCAGGTTTCACCTCAACTCGCCGCGAACCTCACTGCTTCGCCCCTGCCTGGACGATGCCATTGAAGACGAACCGGAACGTCCCGTGCGGCTGTGCCCGGAAGAGAACCTGCGGTCCGAACAGCACGAGCCGACCCTTGCCGACGGATGCCTCGGCGATGGCGACGCCGCCTTGCAGATGCTCCTGCCCCCACGCCCAACCGCTCCGCAACGGCGTTTTGCTGTCGAACCAGGCGACACGACGCAACTCGTTCGGGCCGGCGTTGTCAGCGAGGCGGAACGTCGGGCTGTTCGCAAACAGCACGTCCACCTCATCGCCCAGGCCCCACGCCAGCGGATGCGACGGGTCCACGCGGACGCGCAGCACCGAACCGGGGACGTAATACTGCTCGCGCGGCAGGGGTTTCGCGACGCCATCCTTCGTCGTCACGAGGTGGTTCGCCACGGGCAGGCCGAGTTGCCGGGCGAGGTCCGTCGAACTGCCGATCGTCAGGATGGTGCCGCCATTGTCGAGGAACTCGCGCAGCCGCGGCACGGTCTTCTCACGGGTGATGTTGCCAGCCCGGCCGCGGTACTCTTCGGGAATGCTCTGCTCGTCGATCGCACCTCCGACGCCGACTTTCTTGCCGCCGGGCGGGGTGATGGCGCCGTCCACGAGAATAATCACGTCGAACTTCTCGCGCAGGTTGCCGCGGTCCAGTTCCGGCGGGAACACCACCTGGAACGGGAACTCGAAGCGCTCCAGCAGCCAGCGCGTCCAGCCCGACGGCATCGAGCCGCCGTAGCGATCCCACAGGCCGACGCGTACCGGCTTGAGCGTCGCCGCTTCCTTGCCGGGAGCGACCAGGCTGCCGCGGAACGGCGTGCCCAGCTCGGCAGCGATCTTCTCTAATTGCGCTCGTACTCGTCCCTTGCTCGGGATGAAGAACGTCCCCGCCGCGTACTTCTCCCCATGCGCGACGAACGGCTGCTGCAAACGCCTCACCTCCACGCCCGCCTTGAGCAGCCGATTCACCGCGTGGAAGGCGTCGTTCATGTTGGTCTCCAGGAAGAAGCCAGCGGCTTTCTCCCCGGCGGTTACCTGCCCCGGTGGAGGCGGCAGCGGTCCCTGGATCTCCTCGAACGAGCCAACCCGCGCCGCCTCCAGCGAACTGTCGAGGATGCGGTCGAACCGTATCCCCATCTGATACGCCAGTGTCCAGCCGGCGCTGTCGTAGGGCGGCGTCGGCGGCGCGCCGGGGTAGGCGAAGTCGTTGGGGTAGTCCTGCGGCTCGAACAAGTCGAGGACGTGAGCGCGGAACGCCTGGGCACACTTCACCACGTAGGAGTTGGCGGGATACTTCTTGCCAGCGAGCTCAAACTCCGGTTTCGCGCGCTGCACCTTCACGCCAGTCGCCATCAGGGCGTTGACGAACTTCGTCGCGGTGAGGAAATCGGGCTGGTTGGCGGGGATGACGTAGCCGCGCGGGTCGCGTTTTGCCGGATCGTGGAAGAGACGATTGAACTCGGCAATGTCGGATTTGCCGCCCTTGCCCTTGGTGCCCTTGCCGGTCTTGCCCGTGTCGCCGCGGGCCGCCCGCGCCGCATCGACCATCTTCGGGGTGATGGTCCAGCTATCACGGTTGCCGCGCTCAATGGAGTTTGGCCCCATTTTCCAGATGTTATACAGCAGATGTTCGCGATGGCGTGAGGCGTAATCAATGACCGCCTTGTTCGATGTGACGGAGTAGTCCACCGACTGCCGGAAATGCCACAGTTGCGGCGGGATGGGAGCGAGATAATCTCCCTTGGGCAATTGTTTCGCCGGGAGGTAGGGGATCGACATGGGCGTCGGGCTGCCAACGGTCTCGGTAAGCAGGCCGATCATGTTGTGGAAGGTGGCGGTGGTGCGCAGTCCGCCGTTCCACCAGCCGGAGTACGGCGCCCCAGAGCGGGTCGTGGCGCCGGGCTTTCCTTCGACGAGGAACCGCTGCATCATCGCGGCGCCGACGGCATCAATGCCGTTGACGACCAGTGGATCGAGGTTGTAGTTGTGCGGATCGCGGAACGGCGGGCAGAACAACACCGTCCCCGCCGGGCCGGCCTGATGGTGATTGAAGACGATCTGCGGCAGCCACTCGCGATACATCACGCGATTCATGTTCTGCGTTTCGGCCTGCGTGTTCATGAAGAAGTCGCGATTGTTGTCGTGGCCGATGTACTTCTGATAGAGCCGGGGCACTCCGACGAGTGAGCGTTTTTTCGGATCGGGATTGCGCATGTACCAGTCGGCGACGAGGTCCATCCCGTCGGGGTTGGCGTGGACGAACAGGACAATCACATCGTTGAGGAAACGTTGCGTCTCCGCATCGTTGGCGCTGAGCATCTGATACATCGTCTCGATCAACATCTGGGCGCAGAGCACCTCCGAGGCGTGCAGGCCGCCGTCGATCCAGATGACCGCCTTGCCCTCGGCGGCGAGTTTCTTGGCCTCGGCGTCGTTGATGCCCTCTGCGTAAGCCAACCGCCGGGCGATCTGCTGATGGTGGGCGAGATTCTTGTGGTTCGCCGGCGAGGTGACGATGCCCATGAGTTGCGGCCGGCCCTCCTCACTGACGCCGAACTGCACGACCTTGAGTCGGTCCGATTCGCGCTCCAGTTTGGTCCAGTAACGCACCAGCTGCCGATAGTTCGCCAGGCAATAATCGTCGCCCAGGTTGAAGCCGAAGAACTCCTTCGGCGTGGTGATTCGCCCTGTGCCCTTCGCCACCTGCCCGGAGGCGAGCGTCGGCGGTAGGGTCAGCAAGCCGAGCAGCAAGAGGGACACGGCGGGCAGAGGAGTTCGTCTCATCGCTGGACTCCATCGTCGGTCCGGATGTTGGGAACCGGGGTGCAGGCGAGCGCCGCCCGGACGTTGATTATCCCCAAGACTGTCACGAAAGAAAGGAAGAAAATGCACTCGCGAAAGCCGACACGGACCTGTTGAGGCTGAGATACCTGCGTGAACATGCGGACGAGTTTGCGTCCTACATCGGGAAAGGGGCCGTCGGGTAGCCCCTGTTGTGGCATGGTCTGTTGTGGCATGGTCTCCTGACCATGCCACCGCCGCCGACCGCAGGTCTCCCCAACCCCACCTGTTGTGGCATGGTCTCCTGACCATGCCACTCCGTCCGACCGAAGGTCTCCCCAAACCCCTCGATAGCCAGAAGGGTTCAGGGAGACCTGCGGTCAGAAGAGTGGCATGGTCGGGAGACCATGCCACAACAGCGCCCCGACCGAAGGTCTCCCCGAACCCATTCGAGCCTGCTGGGTTCAGGGAGACCTTCGGTCAGCGGCGGTGGCATGGTCAGGAGACCATGCCACAACGCGCCAGGCCCCAACGCGCGGTCAGAAGACCGTGCCGCCCGCGCCGACCGCAGGTCTCCACGGACCCGCAACACCGTCACCACGCAATCGGTGTGAGCGGGACCTCGACGGCGTCTTTCCCCTCCGACAAATACCACGCCGCCGAAGAAAACCGCCAATGCTCTGCGGCGCGTACCAGCCCGCTGCGGCACGGATTATTGTGGATATAATCGACCTTTTGCTGCCAGAACCGTTCCTTCAGGATCGCCTCCGGATGGCGACTCGGCTGCCACAAGCGGCGCTGGCGGTCGGCGCTGGCCTGCTCCCGCAGAGTCTTCGGGAAACAGCCGGGAAGTTGGCTCTCGCTGTAATCGCTCAACTGCCGCCCAGTGAACTTCCGGAAATCAGCGAGCGCCCGCTCCAGCCTGTCCGTGTCGAAGTCACCGTCGAACACGATCAGGTGCAAGTGCGTCGGCATGATCACGAAGGCATTGATGCACAAGCGCCTTTGGCGATGGCAAAAGGTTAAACTATCCGTGACGATCTTGCAGGTCGCCTCGCGGATAAAAACCGGCAGCCACTCCACGACGGAGTAGGTGACGAAATAGAGCGGTTCGCCCTGGCGTGGCATACACTAACCCGAAGCGTCAGCGAGGATCCGGCCAGCTTCCTCGCTGACGCTTCGGGTTAGTGTGCGCAAGGCAACTACGAACCGCTCTAGACGGCGGCGTCAGGGTGAATGCGGTAGCGCTCCATGCGGCGGATTGTAGGCTCACGGTGAATCACCGACAAAGGAAAGGAGTGAGGGTTTTGGAAGCAAGGGAGACCTGCGGTCAGGCCGAGTGGCACGGTCTCCCGACCGTGCCACAACGCGTTGTGTTGCCCGATCCGCGTTGTTGTGGCACGGTCTCCTGACCGTGCCACGGCTTGTGACCGCAGGTCTCCGGGAGTAGCAGGAGACCTCCGGTCAGTCCAAGTGGCACGGTCTCCTGACCGTGCCACAACCGGTGGAGCCCGTGCCACAACCAGTGTGTTTCAGGGACAGCGCAACCGCCTCCGGGGCGGGTGCGGCTGACCGTCTTGGGCGCACCCCGAACGCCTGGATCGGCCGGGGGAGTGGCGACATGAAATGCAATGCAATCCAATCCTCCGACCTCCGCTATCTTTATTTTATCACGCCGAGCGCCCCCTGGACTAGCTCAACTCGGACGGTAGCGCCAAAGGCAAGGCAACAGGAAGCGAGCCTTGCTTCCTACCGCCGCCTGTTCCTGCCGCCGGTTCTTTCGACAAGTCCGGCACCATTGCCCTTGGTTCGTAGCCCCGCCTTTAGGCGGTGAGCAGCCAACCGCCTAAAGGCGGAACTACGAACAAGATAATCGTGCCGCGCTGGACGGTAATCCGTGGACAAGTCGCTCCGGCTGCGTTACCTTGGAAGGAGTTGCGGGTTGAACTTCATAACCCGACCGCGCCCCCCGAGCCTCCCGCTGCCGTAACCTCCACTGAGGACCGCATGTCGATCGTTCAGCAACTGACCGCCAAGGGTCTTCTCCGCGAGCAAGACCTGAATTCCCTCGCCGAGGTCCAGACCGCCTCCCCGAACCGCCCCGTCTACGAACTGCTCATCGAGCGCGGCTTTTGCCGCGAGGAAGACGTCCTCGCCGCCCTCGGCGAGGAGTGCGGCCTCGAGGTCGTCGACGTCACGAAGGTGACCATTGATCCCGA
>WNGB01034904.1_pt1 | contig 11261 bp, 8 predicted proteins | sample 5400681 | NCBI WGS metagenome assembly WNGB01 (sample SAMN13153367, study PRJNA577476) | soil metagenome | isolation source: 115 cm soil or saprolite under grassland replicate 2 | place: USA:California | collected 2016-06-15 | reverse complement strand
TTATGATGCTCGCGCGTGCCCGCGTCCGTCACTCGAACATCCCCTCGACGATTCACGGCCGTCGCGGCCGGGATCCTCGCGCTCGCGCTCATCGCAGCCGTCTATCTTCATAATCTCGGCGGCGCTCCGGTCTATCTCGACGGCGACGAGGCGCATTTCGGCATTCATGCGTATTCGATCGCGCAGTCCGGCCGCAACCTGGACGGCAGCGCCATGCCGCTGTTCGTCAACCTCTGGGATCCGCTGGGAGATCCGAAGGCACACGAGCAGAACGAGGAACGACGGAAAGTCTGGTATCAGCCGATTCTGTTTTACTTGATCGCGCTGATGCTGAAGGTGGCGCCGCTCACGGAGGCGTCCATTCGCACGCCGACCGCTGTGATTGCCGGAATCCTCAATCCGCTGCTGATGTACGCGGCCGCCTTTCGCCTGTTCAAGAATCGATGGTACGCGGCGGCGGCGGCGTTGCTGCTTGTCCTGTCGCCCGCACATCTCGTTCTGGGGCGCGAGGCGCTCGACTACATGTGCCCGCTCCCGTTCGTGCTGGGATGGCTCTGGTGCCTGGTCGCGTTCGGTGAACAGGACAATGCCTGGCTGCCCCTTGCGGGCGGCCTGATGCTCGGCGCAGGGTTCTACAGCTTCATCGGCGCCTGGGTGTTCATGCCCGTGTGCCTCGTGTTGACGTGGATCTTCTATTTCCGGATGGAACACGGCTTCGGCCGCGCGTCCGCTGCAGCCGGACTGGGCTTCGTCATTCCGCTGCTGGCGCTCATTCCCTGGGTCTGGCTGCATCCAACGATGCTGGCCGAAACGCTGGGTCGCTATCCGGCAAGCGGAGCTGCAGAATCATCGACTGCACCAGCGGGCCTTCTGAATCTCAATGCGCTTCAGCACAGACTCTCCGTCTATTGGGATTACTTCGACCCGTCGTTTCTGTTCTTGACCGGTGGCGTCGGCCTGACGGCGTCGACCGGCAGAGCCGGTGTGTTTCTGTTGCCCGTCGCCGTACTCCTCCCACCGGGAATCTACGAGCTCCTGAGGCGCGCGAAGTCGACCGGTATCGCCATCGTCTTGCTGGGCGGCCTGGCGATGGCCCCGATTCCCGCAACCCTCGTGGGCGAACGCTACGTCGCGCAGCGCGACCTGTTCGTGCTGCCGTTCGGCGCGCTCGTCGCGACGTTCGGGCTGGCCGTGTTGCTGCGGCAGCGACGACGAGCGGTCCAGCTCTTCGCCGCATTCGTCATCGCCACAATTCCGTTGCAGTTCGCCTACGTGTACCGCGATTACCTTGGCCACTACAAGTTGCGCTCCGGGTTCTGGTACGACCCCGCTGCGTTCCGCGACGCTGCCGAATACGCTCTTGCCACAGCTTCATCGGACGACGTTCCGGTGGTGTACCTCAGCCGACTGCTGGACGATGGCGGGCCGAAATGGAGGTTCTACGTTACGAAGCACCACCGCGAGGATCTTCTGGAGAGGACTGAGTACGTCGACGGAGATGGCCGTGACCTCGAGAACGCGCCGCCGGGCAGTCTGATGATTGTGTATGCGAATCCCAGACCTGACGCTCTTCTGCGCTCCGGTCAGTGGTCGATCGCAAAGACGAGCGCCGACGTCGACGGCCGCGCCGCCTCATTGGTGCTCAGGAAAGCGCGCGAATGAAGTCGCGGCGGCTGGCGGGCACGCTCGCGCTTGGCCTGACAACGGCGCTGTACTGCCTGGAGTTGGGCCAGGCGCCGGTCTATCTTGGGGGCGACGAGGCACACTTCGCGGTCCATGCGTACTCGATCGCTCACACCGGCCGCGACCTCGATGGCCGTGCGATGCCGCTCCTGTTCAACCTCGCCGACCCGCTGGGCGATCCCCACAATGTCGACACGAGCAGACGCTGGTACCAGCCGATGCTGTTCTACGTGCTCGCCGCCACGCTCAAGCTTGTGCCCTTCAGCGAGGCATGGGTGCGCTCGCCGACGGCGCTCATTGGAGGGCTGCTCGACCCGCTGCTGATGTATCTGGTCGCGATGCGCCTCTTTGGCAACCGCATGTATGCCACCGTGGCTGCCGTGACGCTCGTGCTGTCGCCGCCGCACTTCATTCTCAGCCGGCAAGCCCTCGATTACGTGTGTTCGATACCGTTCGTGCTCGGGTGGTTGTGGTGTCTCGTCGTGTCCATCCAGACGGGCAGTGTGGTGCTGTCGTGTGCCGCGGGCTTGCTTCTCGGTCTCGGCGCTTACAGCTACATCGCCGGCTGGGTGCTAATGCCTCTGTTCCTTATGCTGACGTGGATCGCGCAGCACCGATCGGAAGGGCGGTTCGGCCGAGCATCCGCGGCGGCCGGTTTCGGCTTCCTCTTGCCGCTGGTGCCGCTCCTGTTGTGGCTGTGGACGCATCCAGAGGTGTTGCGGGCGACCATTGGACGCTATCAGACACCGGACCCTTTGCACGTGCCGCCCGGCCTATCCCTCAGAAAATTCTTCAACCTGGGCGTCATCGCGAATCGCGTGTCTGTGTATTGGGACTATTACAATCCGTCGTTCCTGTTCGCGACCGGAGGCGTCAACACGACCGCCTCCACCGGCAGGGCCGGCGTCTTCCTTCTGCCGGCTGCCGTATTCCTGCCCGTCGGCGTCTATCACGCGTTGAAGCATCGCGCGTTTGGCATGGTGGGCATCCTGCTGGTCGCAGCGTTCGCAGTCGCGCCGCTTCCGGCGACGCTGGCCGGCGAGCGCTTCATGATTCAGCGCGAGCTGCTCGTGGTGCCGTTCGGCGCGCTCGTGGCGGCGATGGGATTCGCGCATCTATGGCGGCGCACCCAATTCCCCGGGCGGATCGTTGCGGCGACCTTGCTGGCGGCGATGCCTCTTCAGTTCGCGTACGTGTATCGCGACTACCTCACGCACTACCAACATCGGTCCGTGTTCTACTACGATCCGGCGGCTTTCAGACAGGTTGCGGAGTACCTCATCGCTGCGGAGTCGTCAGGTCGCGCGCCCGATGTGTACCTGAGCAGCGAGCTGGACGATGTGGGCGCGAAGTGGCGGTTCTACGCGACAAAAGCGCGGCGGGAGGATCTTCTGCAGCGAACCAGGTACTTCGCTGAAGACGGACCGGAGGCGCGGGCCATTGCTCCGGGCAGTCTGGCGGTTCTCTACGCCGAGAGCGGGATGGTCGCTCGACTGGTGCAGAGCGGCGCGTGGTCGGTGGCAAGAAAAGTCTTCGACATCGACGGCCGCGCCGCGTCCGTGATTCTAATCAAAACGTAGAGCGTTCTACTTTTCGCCACAGCTGTTTCCGGTCGGCTTGATCGAGGCCACATCAAGTTTCCTGACATTGAGCTCGCTCTTCGTCTCGACCACGGGTTTGCCGACGGTGCCTTTTGCCGGCTTTTCCTCGACCGTTCCGCTACTGGCAACCGTCTGTTCCGCCCGGACCGTGCCCGACACTTCGACTTCCTGCCCTGCATGCTGGCCGAGGTTGATGTCGGGCGCTGCGGCGAGTCGGTACGTCGCCGTTTCCGCGTCACCCTGGGTTTTTGCGGCGTTCAGCACGAACGTGTTCTCGGCGAGACCGGCGCGCAGGCAGCCCGTGACGGTCACCGGCTGGTTGAGCGGCCTTTCCGCGCTCACTCTCTGATCTTCCGGAATCTTCACCTGAGATTGCCGGCATCCGCTGGTCGCCATCGATGCGGCTGCGAGCATCCCGACCGCTTTCGCAACTCGACCGCAACGCATATGGTCCTCCTGACGGCCTTACGTGCAGGATTCGGACCGCGTGCGGCGATGATTGGCTCCCCGTCCGACCGAGTCCTCATGGCTAATCGCGGCGCGATCCTTCGCTCTGCATGGACCTGGCGAGTTTCTCGACCTCACCCCAGACGCGCAACAGGTTGCCGCTCCAGATCTTCGCGATCTGCTCTTCGGTGTACCCGCGCCGCACCAGCTCCAGCGTCACGTTGAACGTTTCCGCAGCGCTGTTCCAGCCGTCGACACCGCCCCCGCCGTCGAAGTCCGACGCGATACCCACGTGATCGATGCCGATCAACTTCACGGCATAGTCGATGTGATCTACATAGTCCTTCACCGTCGCGCGGCCGGCAGCGGGATACTGCCGATCGATCTGCGCCATCCGCCGCTCGAACTCCGTGCGTCGATCCTGCGGCAGCGTCTCGGGTCCGGCCTGTCCGCGGCCACGACCGCCGCGTCCGGCATCCGCCGCGGGTGAGCCCTCCACGGGACAGCGGCGCACGGGCGGTGTCGCTGACGCCGCACCGCGTCCGGCTCCCGCGCCGCGGCCGCTCGACAATCCGAATTCCTCGCGCAGCGCGGCGATGGCCGGCGCGCGCTCCTTCGGATCCGCCTTGATGAAGTCGGCGACGGCGTTGATCTGCACGACCCCGCCGTTGGTCTTCATCGCCATCAGCATCTCGTCGTCCATGTTGCGCGTCTGGTTCGCGAGCCGCCGCACGGACGAGTGCGAGGCGATGACCGGCGCCCGCGACAGGCCGATGGCCTGCAGGATCGCGGCCTTCGACGGATGCGACACGTCGACCATCATGCCGAGGCGATTCATCTCCTGAATCACCTGCCGGCCGAGCGGCGAGAGCCCGCCCCATCTCCACTCGTTGGTCGCTTCGCCCGTGTGCGAGTCCGCGAGCTGGCTGTGGCCGTTGTGCGCGAGCGACATGTAGCGCCCGCCGCGATCGAAGAACTCCTTCACGCGCGCCAGCTCCGTGCCGATCGGATACCCGTTCTCGACGCCGATCACGGCCACTTTCTTGCCGCTCTTCGCAATGCGCAGTACGTCGGCCGGAGTCCGTGCGAGCTCGATCTCCGCCGGCGCGATCTGTTCTGTCAGCCGATGCACCGCGTCGAACTTCGCGATCGCGGCCCGATACGCGCGCTCGTACCCGGCCGGTTGAAAGGCGTCGGGCGACACTTTCGGGTCGGTCTGCCCGACATAGACGATGAAGAACGAGACGTCGAGGCCACCCTCCTTCATCTTCGGAAGGTTCACCTGTGTCGTCAGGCGCATCGAGTAGTTGCAATCCGCAGAGAAATTCTGCGGATCGATGTCGTTGTGCGTGTCGAGGGCGATGACCCGATCGTGAATGGCTCGCGCGCGCGCGACGAGATCTTGTTGCGCTTCCGGGACGGCCTGCACGGACGTCAAGACGGCCGCGGCGACGGTGAGAACGAGGCACCGATATTTCATGAAGCAGAGGCTAACAGACGATGCCATCGGCGGCCAGCGGTTTGAGTCTGTTGGTGCCATCGGGCCGGACGTGATGGGAGAAGAACGTTCTGCTTGAGTTCGCTCCGCCCGTTCATTAGCATCGTCACCCATGCGCACCATGTGTCTTTCCACGCTCCGGATTGCTCGATCTCGCCGCCGCGTTCACCAAAGAGACCGGCACGAAGGTCACGGTGACGTCGAGCGGCATGGGGCGGATCGTGAATGACATCAAGACGCTGACGCCGGCAGCCGACGTCATCATGCTTCCGTTCGAGCTGATGAGCACGCTGTCCCTGGACGGCGGCATCAAGCCTGGAACCTTCACGCCGCTCGGTCGTTCGGAGATGGGTCTCGCGGTGCCTGCGGGGGCGCGACATCCCGACATTTCAACCGTGGAGAACCTGGCGGCCGCGCTGAGGAGCGCCAAGGCCGTCATGCGCTCGAATCCCGCTGGGGGCAGCATGGTGGCTCGCGTGATCGAGCAGAACGTGATCAAGCGTCCGGAATTCGCGGGAGTCAACAGCCCGGTCAGCACGCGAGGGGAAGGGGGGCAGGCGCTGGCGCGCGGCGAAGGCGACATGGCGCTGCAGGCGATTTGCGAAATTCTTCCCTACAAGGAAATCGAGCTCGTCGGTCCGCTGCCCCGTGAGCTCGCCGCATGGATCGACATGTCGACGGCGGTCTCGGCCAGATCGACGCAGCTCGACGACTCGGTGGCTTTCATCCGCTACATCACGCGGCCGGAGGCTGTTGCGGTGTGGAAGGCGAAAGGGCTCAACCGCTTTTGATTCGTCGGCGGGCGGCCAACGCCTGCGCCCATGAGTGACGACGCACGATTTCGGAAGGGATTTCTGCTCGCGCTGGTGGTCGCGATCACGGCGACCTTCGTGTTCGTCATCAAGGGCTTCCTGATGACGATCTTCGTGGCCGCCATCTTTTCCGGCCTGGCTCATCCGCTGTATGCGCGGCTCCAGAAGACTTTCGGTGGTCGTGAAGCGCTCGCGTCCGCCGTCACGCTCCTGATTATCGTGTTGCTCCTCGGGACGCCTCTCGTTCTCATCGTGTCGATTGTCACCAACGAAGCCGTCCGGATGTCGGAGAACGTCACGCCATTCGTGAGGCAGCTGATCAACGAACCGACCAGCATCAACACCTATCTCGATCGACTGCCCGGCATCCCGTGGCTTGCGCCGTACCGAGAGATGCTCGTGACGAAGGCGGGTGAAGCCGCCGGCAGTCTGGGCAAGATCGTCGTGTCCTCGCTCACGAGCACCACGCGCGGCACGCTCGCCCTGATCGTCGACTTCTTCATGATGCTCTACGCCATGTTCTTCTTCTTGATCAACGGCCGCCGGTACCTCGATTCCATGCTGCGGTACCTGCCGCTCCGTGAGTCGGAACAGAATCAGATGCTGCAGCGCTTCGTGTCGGTCACGCGCGCCACGATCAAGGGCACGCTCCTCATCGGAATGGTGCAGGGTACGCTCGGCGGGGTGATATTCGCGATTCTCGGCATCTCGGGCGCAGTGCTCTGGGGACTGCTGATGATCGTCTTGTCGCTGCTGCCGGTGATCGGCGGAGCGCTCGTGTGGGTGCCCGCGGCGATCGTCCTCGCCATCCAGGGCGCCTGGATCAAGGCGCTCGTCCTCGTCGCGTTCTGCTCGCTTGTCATCGGGAGCATCGACAACGTGCTGCGCCCGCGGCTGGTCGGTCACGACACCGAGATGTCTGACCTCCTGGTTCTTTTTTCAACGCTCGGGGGAATCGCCGCCTTTGGCGCCATCGGGTTCATCGTCGGTCCGATCATCGCGGCGCTCTTCGTCACGATCTGGGAGATCTTCGGCACGGCGTACCGCGACGATCTGGACGTCGAACCCACACCCCAGATCCAGTTGCCCCGCTGATGAGAACTGGGAATCCTCGGTTGGGTTCTAGTCTGTCAACGCCGATCCTCGTTACGAGCGCAGGGCTAAAGCAGTTTTTGTTTCCGTCTAGCAGCCTGTCCTTCGTCCGTGGGCCTTGGTGCTTGGTGCGTCATGCGTCCGTTGTCCCTCGTCCTGATGCCGCGTCGCGGACCTGGGACCGTGGACCTGGGGACGGACCGAGAACGAAGTACCAAGGACCAAGGACGTGTACTACATGGATCTGAAAAGCGCTCTAATCGGCGCGCAATGCGCCAAGCGGATCGATTCGTGATGCCCGTCGAGCTGGCAGCAACGCGGCCAGCGCGGCGATGGCCAGGAAGAGCGACGCAGCGGCCGCCATCGTTGGCGGATCGTACGCGGTGACTCCGAATAGGAATGTGTTGACCCACCGCGCCGCCGCAATCGCCGCCACGGCTCCCAACGCCAGCCCAACGCCGACCGGGACTACCGATTCACGCAGCACCATTGCAACCACCAAAACCGGTCGCGCACCGAGCGCCATGCGGATGCCGATCTCTGGCGTTCGCCGTGTCACCAGGTACGCCAGCATCCCGTAAATGCCGATCGACGACAGGAGCAGCGCCACAGCGCCAAAAGCGATCAGGAGATTCGTCAGCAAACGCTCCTGCTGCATCTGCTGTTCGCGCAGATCGATCGCCGTGACTTCGCCAAATGTCGGGACGTTGACGTTTACCTCCGTCATCGCTTTACGGACCGTCGAGATCATGCCATCCGGCTGTCCGGGTGTGCGGAGAATCAGCGTCACGACATTGATGGCGCCGCCCATCGGCACATAGACGCGCGGTGAGCTCGGCTGCCGTGGCAGGTTCTTGCTGTCGGCGACAACACCGATGATTTGAATGGCGGACGGCTGCGATGGACAGTTAAGGCCAAATCGGCTGTCGAGAGGGTTCTTCCCGCCGAGGAATCGGCGCACGAATGCTTCGTTGACGATCGCGGGTAGCCGCGGCCGCGACGGATCAGGCACGCCGCTTGACGCGGTGTTCCCTGCGTCGCCGTCGAGCCAGTCGAACTCGCGCCCAGTCACGACCGGAGTGCGTAACGTTTCAAAGTAGCGTGGCGCGACGCCGGCGAACGCCGCTGACGCGTCGCGCTCGGCTTGCGGTGTCATGCCGGGCATGCAGAACCGCACCGCTGGCGCACCTAGAAAAATCGTCGCCGCACGTCCCAGCGGCGGGTTGTCCGTCGCTGTCACCGACGTGATGCCCGGAACCGTTTCGAGACGCTTGACGGCGCCTTCGAAGAACGCCGCACGCTGTGCAGACGGGACGCCGCCGGTTCGCGGTTCGATGCGTGCGTACAGGAGGCCTCCAGGATCGTAGCCCAGTGGTGTCTCGCGAAGGTTCGTGATGGTGCGAAGAAATAATCCAGCGCCGATGATCAGCACCACGGACAACGCCGCCTGCATCGCCACTAGCAGCTTGTCAGCCGGCAGGCGCGACGGGCCACTGCGACATGCCTTGGACTGCTTGATTGCAGAAATCAGCTCGACCCGTGTCGATCGCAACGCCGGCAGGCAGCCAAACACGACCCCAGTAACAATCGTGACGGCCGCGGAGAAGAGCAGGACGCGCGCATCGGGTGAGACGATCACCCCGAGCGGCCGATTCGCGCCGTACACAGTCGGCATGAACCGGCTGATGAGTGCGGCGGATGTGCGTCCGAAGCCATACGCGAGTACGACGCCGAACACGCCGCCAGTCGACGACAGCAACAGGCTCTCCGTCAACAACTGTCGAATCAACCGTCCGCGTGACGCGCCGAGCGCCAGCCGCGTCGCGATCTCGCGCTCTCGCGCAGCGCCCCGGACGATCAGCAGCCCCGCGATGTTGGCGCATGCAATGACGAGAATCGCGACAACGACGGCCATCAAGATCAGAAGCGGTGTTGAGATCGCGTCGCGCAGCGTTCCGAGGCCGCGCTCGGCGTCCAGCAGAAAGAGGCGCGGGGCGTCGTAATTCTCGCGCGGCCGCCGCTGCATGCCGGCAGCCGCAGTAACAGCATCGTCTGCTGCCTGCCGTAGCCATGGTTCGACATCGGTGCGCGCCTGTTCATCGGTGACGCCCGGCCGTAGGCGCCCGAACACGCGACACATCTGCCACAGCACTGGATTCTGCAGCGGGTTCACCGTCGACGCGGCCAGTTGCACGGCGCCCGCCGGGACGATGACGTCGGGAATGGTCGACGGGTCGACTCCGAAGAATCCGCGCGGCATCACGCCGACGACGGCGAACGCCTTGCCGTTGAGATCGATGGTGTGCTGCAGAATATCCGCGCGGCCTCCGAAGCTGCGCCGCCAAAACCGATCGCTGAGGACGGCAGCCGTCGTTGCAGGCGTATCGTCGTCCGGTGTCAAGGCACGGCCCATCGCCGCGCGGACGCCGAGCGTATCGAAGTAATTGCCCGAAACGAAATGGACCGTGCCAAAGCCGACATCGCGCATGACCACTGGACGCGCCTCCCCCAGATCGGCCCAGCACGCGAGTTGTGAAAAACTCGTCGTCCCGTCGTGCATCGCCTTGTAGCTCAGATACGAGAACGAACCGAAAGTCTCGATGCCGGCAACCGACGGTCCCGCGATCACGTTAGGACCCGCGACGAAGGGGTGTTTCTGCGCGTACCACGCCAGGCTGCGCAGCTCCTGCGGACGGTCGACCGGCAATGTTTTCCAAAAGACGGCATTGATCTGACTGAAGATTGCAGTACTCGCGCCGACCCCGATGGCCAGCGTGAGGACCGCGGTCGCCGTGAAAGCCGGCGCCTTCCGCATGAGACGGGTGGCGAGCGCGAGGTCCTGGCGTATGCGGTCGATCCACGCGGTGCCCCAGGCCTCTCGGACGTCTTCCTTGATCACGGCGACCGATCCGAGTTGTCGGACGGCTGCCGCGCGTGCCTCGGAGCGAGGAAGGCCGGCGTCCATCCGATCCTCGGCTTCGAGATCAACGTGATCGCGCAGTTCCTTGTCGAGATCGTCTTCACGGTTCATATCAGTCTTCGCTCGTGCTTACCGCGGGCCACATGACGCGCGCGATCGCCTTCGAGATGCGGCGCCATTGCGCCTCCTCGGTCGGCAGCTGCCGCCGGCCCGCGGGCGTCAGACGGTAGTACTTGAATTCGCGGTTCCGTGCCCTGTGCAGTTCCCAGGCGGCGGTGATCCAGCCCTTACGCCGCAGGCGGTGAAGCGCTGGGTACAGCGATCCATGCTCCACCTGCAGCACGTCTTCGGTCGTCCGCTGAATGTGCATGGCAATGTCGTGCCCGTGCATCGGCCCCGACTGCAGCGTCCGCAGGATCAGCATATCGAGCGTGCCACGGAGGAGCGCGTCGCGCTTCGCCGACTTCGTCATAAGAGAACCCTGCCGCCGTACCAGCAGAACCGTGCAGAGCCCGTGTCCGTTGTTGGTAGACTTCCTACCATCGCCCGCTTAGACGGCAGCTAGCGCTTGCCGGTTTACTTGGGTGGACGGCCGAGTCGACGTGCGCAAGTTGCCCCAGGCGCGTTCCCCTCGGCGCACGCCCGCTGATCGGACGGAGGTTTGAGCGCGGCGAGGACACAGCAGCGGACCCGCCGCGTCGTCATGGCCGGCTACGGTGCCTGGCAGCGGCCTTCGGCGGCGACCCGCGTATTTTGGGTCGCGTGGAGTGAAATGAGTGTGGCCAGCCTTCGGGTGGCGGTCAGCGTTCCGTGCCGATGTCGCGACCGAAATATCCGCTGCGCGCGTGAACCCGCAGGCGGGCGTCCCGGACTCTGACCTCGAGCCGCCGCCACACGCGATCGGCCGCTGAATCGACTGCGATCAGATATTGGTGGCGAAGCGCGGTCAGGATCTGTCGTGCCGCCGACGCTGCGTCGCCGGCGCTGCTGGCCCACAGGAGATCGCCGCCCGTCCAGAGCGCGAGATCGCGTGCGTCGGCCATCGAGCGCCCGTTGGGGCTGGCCGCTCGCTCGACGTAGCCCGCCTGATCGATCTTCGGAGCCGTCGCGACGACGTACACCGGAACATCGATAGCGCTCGCACGCGCCGACACCTCCGCTGGCGCGAGGGTGCTGCTCGTGTCGACACCATCGGTCAGCACCACGAT
>WNGB01012964.1_pt1 | contig 11262 bp, 11 predicted proteins | sample 5400681 | NCBI WGS metagenome assembly WNGB01 (sample SAMN13153367, study PRJNA577476) | soil metagenome | isolation source: 115 cm soil or saprolite under grassland replicate 2 | place: USA:California | collected 2016-06-15 | reverse complement strand
TCAAACATAAAAGCAATGCAGAAACGATCGGCTGAGAGCCGAAAAGTAAGGAGGCCTTGTTATGAAACGTATGATTCTGGCGATCCCACTTCTGTTGGCGTCGCTCGCGTTCATCACCGCGCCCGCCGCCGGAATGACCGGCAACCCGCAGCGTGAAGAGGCGGTGGTCGAATTCACCGAGTTGGTGAAACTGCAGGGCGTGTTGCTGCGCGGCCAGTACCTGATCTTCCACGATGACGCAAAGATGGGGGCTGGAGAGCCATGCCTCTACATCTACACGATGAAGGCGGGGAAACGCGACCAGCTCGTCATAGCGCTCCATTGCGAGCCTGTGGAGCGCGAGATGGCGAAGCAATTCACTGTTCTTCTCACTCCGCGAAACTCAGCCTACACGATTCGTGAAGTGCGTGAGATTCAATTCGCAGGCTTCGCCAAAGCGCACAGAATCCCAAGCTAAACCGAAAAACGGTCCATCTCCCTACGACCGCCGCCCGTCTCGCCTGTCCGCTGACCGAAGAGCTTACTCTCGATAAACGGCGGGCGGGATGGGCGGAACTGTCTGAAAAACAGGAATAGAAAATGTTGGATAAAATGCCAAGCTGCCATTTTCTCTCGGCCATCATTACCATCGTTCCGAATCAATTGGGAATTGCCTGAAACAGCGCCGACCTCGTTTTGATTGAGCGCTTGAGCATTCGAATCAGGACTAAACCATTTGCGCGTCCCACACGCCGCCAGCGTTTTGGCCATGCCGAGCCATCGAGCGCACCGCCTCATCAACCGTCGGCAGCCGCCAAATGTTCTGCGGGACGTCAGCCAGCGTTAAGCCGTCTTCGTCCAAATGCTGACAACGTTGCGCCGCTTCCATCCAAACCATCATCTTGCCTTCACGCGCTGCGGCGATTTGCAGTGGCCAACCCGGACCTGCCGGCGCCCATACCAGCTTCACGCCATTGCCTTCAACAAGCTGAGCTCCGAAGTCGCCGTCGTTGACGCGGCCAGACAGACGCCACACGGGTTCGACAGCGCAAACTGCCAACGTCAACAGCGGCAGGCCAATGACTACACGTAACGCCCATTGGCGCGGCTGAGCATGGCCAAACCAGAAACATAATCCAAGCAGCGCCAGTGGGATGATGATGAATAGGACGACCGGGGAATTGGTTCCGAAAAACCAAAGCGCGAAAGAGGCCAACGCCCAATGCATTACTGCGCCGATACGTGGCCACCGCACTGAAATTAGGGCGACCAGAAGGAATCCCAGCATCGGGGCCAAATACTGCACGACCATCAATGCTACATTGAGCAGGAGCGACGGATCGTGCCAACCCTCATGAAAGTTTTCGAGGATGCCCCAGGCCGCCCAAAAACAAGTCAGGGTTGTGGACACCGCCACCGCAATCCAGCCGCAGACACGTTCTTTCTTCATTTGAAGCCTGTATGGTCAAACTGCCGGTCGCCAGACGACAGATTCCTGTGGTGGCGCATGGTCGCGCTCGTGAGCCGGAACGGCTAACACCGGGCAGGTCGAATTGCGGACTATTTGTTCAGTCGTGCTACCGCGCAACGCATCCAGAAAACCGTGACGCCCCATGGTCGTCATCACGATGAGATCGGCGCGGGATTCATGCGCCGCTTGAAGAATCTGTCGCTCGACATGCCCGTGTTTGTAAGTCTTTCTCCACTGCCATGTCTCACGCTCAGACATTACGACTTGCGGGAAGCGCTCTTCCTCGCCGACATGGAGCAACGTGAAGATTACGCCATGACATGCGAGCGCATGGGCGAATGACACGACGCCGTCAACCGCGATTTGCGGGTCCGGCGAGTTATCCACCGGTATGAGGATGTTTCGCAAACTCACCGCTCCGCTTTCGAGCGAGACAAATCCTTCGCTCCCGTGCGGGATGAACAACGTCATCTCACCCGAACGCCGGGCAATCGGTTCGGCAACTTGTTTATGCGTCCACCGATCAACCCCGTCGTGTTGGTGGGTCGCCAAAACGATGAGGTCATGAGGATGCTCCCCGAGGTAATGAAGAACGGCTCGCGCCGGGTCGTGGCGCCGCGTGACGATCTTCTGGACATCCAGTCCGATGCTGAAGATCGCCTCCTTGGGGCTGTCCGGCGGTAACATCTCCCATCGTTCCAAAGTCCGCCGCGCACTGGGGAAATCCCGCCAGTCCCCGCCTTCAGCGCCGGCGTGAAGAATGGTCAGCCTGCCATTCGCCAAAACCGCCAGCTTGAGAGCATGGACAAACGCGACGTTACTCGCGTCCGAGAAGTCCGACGGATGGAATATCCTCTGAAACCAAACTTGTGAGTCCATTTGAGACACCGTTTTCACCTCGCTTCCATTGGGCTGGCGCGGTCCCCCAATCCTCGTGGAATTTCATGAACGCGAAGACGGCCAGAATGATGGCGTAGATCACGCCGATAGCCGCGCCTGTTCGCTCGCGCATCCCCACGCGCCCGGTTCCGGCAATGGCCACACAGCCGGGTCCGGGCGCGCGGAGAAGCGCTTGCCCTCAGGGCGATTCACACGTTGAAGTAAGTTCCAGCAGGGAGCTCCGCTCCTTTTCCATTCAAGATCGCCGAAATGGAGATCAAGAGAGCGCCGATACCCATCAGCGGACTGGCGATGATTGCGATCCAAGTGAGGTACATAAGTTTAATTGCGCCTCCGACTCACAGGTCGCTAGCCTCGCACATCGGCCAGGATCGTTGATCTGAGCCGATGGGTATCGGCCGCATAAAACAACGTAAGGAAAAGAGCGATTCAATTTCCCCTCGTTGTCAGACAAGCGCAATCTCTGTTCCATTATTTGATGCCGCAAAAGACCGCGTTTTCACTGCGTTTTTGCGGTTGTATGCGCGAAGCGGAGGAATATTCTGAGGAAATATCCGCAGCGGTGGGGAAAACGCAGCGGTCATTTTTCGCAGTGCGGTCATACGAGGCTGAAAAATGGTTGTGGCGCCTCAGACACAAACTACCTAATAGAGCCGCGAAGCGGTGTGCTTATTCGCTTTCAATAGGGGATAAATCAGTCGATCTCTTCTCGCCGCTCAGATGGTCTGCCAGTTGCATTAAGGCGTATCGAGGAACGTTTCATATGCCCCGACCCAAAGAACATGGACAGGGAATATAGGAGGACTTTTATGCGACTTCCGGTGCAAATCACCTGGCGGGATATGGCGCCTTCAACTGCGGTTGGGACGAAAATCCGCGAGGAGGCGGCGAAGCTCGAAGAGTTTTATGACCATATCACGAGCTGCCGCGTGACGATCGAGATCCCGCGCCGATACCAAAACGGCGAATACCAATTTCACATCCGCATCGATTTGACCGTTCCGGGCGCCGAAATCGTGGTCAACCACGAACCCACTTTGCACAGCTCCCTTCGAAGGACGGAGAGTGAAGAACAAGCAAAGGGGCAGGAATTGTCGGCGCCGCACAAAGACGTCTACGTGACGATTCGGGACGCCTTCAAGGTCGCGCGCCGCAAGTTACAGGAGTATTCCCACAGGCGAAACGGCGCGGTTAAACATCATGAGACACATGCCCAAGAGAACATTTACAACAATTGATGGAAACGAAGCCGTCGCTCACGTCGCTTACCGTACCAGCGAAGTCATCGCCATCTACCCCATCACTCCCTCGTCGCCCATCGGCGAGTCGGCCGACGCCTGGTCGTCGGCGGGAAAGCCGAATGTCTGGGGTACGGTCCCTTCAGTCGTCGAGATGCAGAGTGAGGGCGGGGCCGCCGGCGCCGTGCACGGGGCGTTGCAGACCGGCTCGCTGACCACGACGTTCACGTCTTCGCAGGGGTTGCTGCTCATGATCCCCAACATGCACAAGATCGCCGGGGAACTGACGCCGATGGTCATGCACGTCGCGGCGCGCTCTCTCGCCGCCCAGGCGCTATCGATCTTCGGCGATCACAGCGACGTGATGGCCACGCGTGGCGCCGGCTTCGCCATGCTTTCATCGGCGTCAGTGCAGGAGGCGATGGACTTCGCGCTCATCGCACAGGCGGCCACGCTCGAAGCGCGCATTCCGTTCCTGCATTTCTTCGACGGTTTCCGCACTTCGCACGAGATTGCCAAGGTCGAACTGCTCGACGAAGAAGATATGCGGGCGATGATTGACATCGACCTGGTACTAGCGCATCGGGGCCGCGCCCTCTCGCCCGATCACCCCACGCTGCGCGGCGTGGCGCAGAACCCGGACGTTTATTTCCAGGCGCGCGAGTCGGTCAACCCCTTCTACGCCGCCTGCCCTGAGGTCACACAGCGGGCGATGGACAGGTTCGCGCGCCTGACAGGACGGCAGTATCGCCTCTTCGAGTATCACGGCGCGCCCGACGCCGAGCGCGTGATCGTTCTCATGGGGTCGGGCGCCGAAGCCGCGCACGAGACGGTGGATTACCTGACGGCGCGCGGCGAAAAAGTCGGCGTGCTAAAAGTGCGGCTCTACCGCCCCTTCGATCTGAGGCGTTTCGTCGCCGCGCTGCCTGCGACCACTAAGGCCGTCGCCATACTCGACCGCACTAAGGAGCCGGGAAGCGCGGGCGAGCCGCTCTACCTCGATTGCGTCAACGCGCTCCACGAAGCGATTGACAACGGTTGGGGCGAGTTGAAGTCGATGCCCGTAGTCATCGGCGGCCGCTACGGGTTGTCGTCCAAAGAGTTCAACCCGGCGATGGTCAAGGCGATCTTTGATGAACTCTCGTCTGACTGGCCGAAGAATCATTTCACCATCGGAATTGACGACGACCTGACGCGAGCGAGCCTCACTTATGACCCGGAGTTTTCAACCGAGCCGGAGGACGTGATCCGGGCTTTGTTCTACGGCCTGGGGGCGGACGGCACGGTCGGGGCCAACAAGAATTCGATCAAGATCATCGGCGAGAAGACCGGCAATTACGCGCAGGGCTATTTCGTTTATGACTCGAAGAAGGCTGGCGCGGTCACCGTCTCGCACCTTCGTTTTGGCCCGCAGCCGATCCGCTCGACTTACCTCGTGACGCGAGCCAACTTCGTCGCCTGCCACCAGCCGAGCTTTCTTGAACGCTACGACATGCTGACGGCCCTCGCGCCGGGCGGGACGTTTCTGCTCAACATGCCCTACGGGCGGGAAGATGTCTGGGCGAGTCTGCCGCGATCGGCGCAGGAACAGATCATCAGCAAGCGGCTGCGGTTTTTCGTCATTGACGGCGCGCGGGTGGCGCGCGAGAGCGGCATGGGCGGGCGGATCAACACGATCATGCAGGTTTGTTTCTTCGCGCTCTCCGGCGTGTTGCCGCAGGATGAAGCGATTGCGGCGATCAAAGACTCAATACGCAAGACCTATGACAAGAAGGGCGAGGAGATCGTCCTGATGAATTTGAACGCCGTGGATCGGACGCTTGAGCGCCTTCATGAGGTACACGCGCCGGAGCGAATTGACAGTGAGTTTGAACTGTCGTCGCTCGTACCTGCCGCCGCCCCGTCGTTCGTGCGCGACGTGCTCGGAGAGATCATCGCCGGGCGTGGCAATGAGCTGCCCGTGAGCGCGCTCCCGTGCGATGGCGTGTACCCGACAGGAACGGCCAGGTGGGAGAAGCGCAACCTGGCTCTCGAAATCCCGGTCTGGGACCCGGGCGTTTGCATCCAATGCGGCAAGTGCGCGATGGTCTGTCCGCACGGCGTCATCCGCATCAAGGTTTACGACTCGAAGCACCTCGACGCCGCGCCGCCCGCCTTCAAATCGTGCGACGCGAAAGACCGCGAATGGCAGGGGATGAAATACACCATTCAGGTCGCGCCTGAAGACTGCACGGGCTGCGGCGTCTGCGTGGACATTTGTCCGGCGAAGAACAAGTCCCAGACGCGTCACAAAGCGATCAATATGGAGCCGCAACCGCCGCTGCGCGAGCAGGAGCGGAAGAATTGGGATTTCTATCTGACGATTCCTGAGACGGATCGCCGGCTGATCAAAGTCTCGAACATTCGCCAGCAGCAGCTTCAGGAGCCGTTGTTTGAATTCTCCGGCGCATGCGCCGGGTGCGGCGAAACGCCCTACATCAAACTGGTCACTCAACTGTTCGGCGATCGCGCCGTTGTGGCCAACGCGACAGGTTGCTCGTCAATCTACGGCGGCAATCTGCCGACCACGCCCTGGACGAAGAACGCGGAGGGGCGCGGGCCGGCGTGGGCCAATTCACTGTTTGAAGACAACGCCGAGTTCGGGCTGGGCTTCCGCATCTCGATTGACAAGCAGAAGGAGTTCGCCTCCGAGTTGCTTAAACAACTGGCCGTGGCGGTCGGCGAAGACCTGTCGCATGAGATCTTGACCGCCGGGCAGAAAGACGAGACCGACATCTATGCCCAGCGCGAGCGCGTGGCGGCGCTCAAAGAAAAATTGCGCACGATTGATTCGGAAGAGTCCAGACAGCTGCTGGCGCTCGCCGACATGCTGGTCAAAAAGAGCGTCTGGATCATCGGCGGCGACGGCTGGGCTTATGACATTGGCTTCGGCGGCCTCGACCACGTGCTGGCGAGCGGGCGCAACGTCAACATTCTCGTGCTCGATACCGAGGTCTATTCCAACACCGGCGGCCAGATGTCGAAGGCTACACCGCGCGCGGCGGTGGCCAAGTTCGCCGTCGGCGGCAAGCGGGCCGGGAAGAAGGACCTGGGCCTGATCGCCATGACTTATGGCAATGTCTACGTAGCCAGCGTGGCGATGGGCGCGCGCGACGAACATACGCTCAAGGCGTTTCTGGAGGCCGAGGCCTATGACGGCCCTTCGCTGATCATCGCTTACAGCCACTGCATCGCGCACGGGATCAATATGACTACCGCGATGCAGAACCAGAAGGCGGCGGTGGACGCGGGGCAGTGGCTGCTCTACCGCTATCATCCGGAACGGGCCGCGCACGGCGCAAACCCGCTCCAGCTCGACTCGCGCGCGCCGAAGATTCCTATCGAGCAGTTCCTCTACCTGGAGAACCGCTTCAAGATGCTCACTAAGAGCAAGCCGGAGGAAGCCAGGCGTTTGTTGGAAGAGGCGCAGAAGGACGTGCAAACGCGTTGGCGTACGTACGAGTACCTCGCCGCGCGCAAGCTGGACGTGAACGTAGGGGCGCCGACAGAAAAGCCGGTAAACGAAAGATGACGGGAACGAGCAATGGATTTGACTGTTGGTAGTCCCGCCTTTAGGCGGAAGCGTCGGGCGTCACTGAATGGACCTGCATCTGACGCTTCCGCCTAAAGGCAGGACTACTAACTGACTTTCGATCAAGCTGCTTTTGCCAGAGGTAATTCCTTTTTCCCTTCTTCATTCATCGGCGGGTTTACAGCGCCTTCGATGACGGTCAGTTTGGAGGCTTCTGCAGATTTTCTTGGAAGCCCGAGCAAAATTGCGGTGAAGAGAATCATCCCGACTAGCGGTAAGGCGACCGAAATTACTGCCACGTTCAATCTCTGGTAGTAAAACAAGGGCAACCCATCCGCAAATCCTACCGATGTCATCAATACCACCAGGAGACCGAAAACACTGACCAGGCAAGTACCGAAGAAAACTAAAACGGCGAGCGGCATTAAGGAATTCGTGATCTTTTTCATACTTTGCTCCTATCTCAGTTGGGTATCGGTCAAAGAGAACAAGGAGAACAGCGATTCAATCTCTCCTCGCCGACGAGTAGGGGCAAACTCTGTTCCCGTGTCTGACGCCTCGAAAAACATCGTCTCCACAGCGTTTTTACCGCTCTATGCGCGAGGCGGAGGAATCTTCTGAGGGAATATCCGCAGCGGAGGCCGAAAATACGCAGTCATTTTCCGCAGCGGCGTTTCACGAATCTGGCGAGCAGTGTTTCCAAGTGTTGATTTCACTTGATTATCGGTCCTGCCGGCGGAAGGCACGGTTGTTGCTCTCTACGTGCGAGGGAACTGAAATCACTCAACCGTCATCTCGTCGAAGGCGATTGAACCTTGTCGCGAATGAAGCATTCGCGGCAGCGAGGGTTCCGAACATATCAAAGAAATCAATGGCTATTTTTAAAGATTGGAGTATGCAGTTATGACAAACAAAACTGGTACAGCAATGGCCCCAATGAAGGCCTTTCGTGAAATGATGGGCTTCGATCCTTTCCGCAAATTCCCGGAGAGGTTTTTCGAAGGCTTCGATCCGTTTCTGACATTCGGCGGCGAGAACTGGTCGCTCGCCACCTGGGCGCCGGCCTGCGACATCTACGAGAACAACAATGAGATCGTGGTCAAGGTCGAATTGCCCGAGGTGAAGAGGGAAGACGTGCGCGTCTCGATTGAAAACAACATATTGACGATTCACGGCGAGCGCAAACTCTCCGAGGAGACCAAGAAGGAGAATTATCATCGCGTCGAGCGCAACTACGGCGAATTCACCCGCAGCTTCACGCTGCCGGGCTTTGTTGACACAAACAAGGTCAACGCGGAGTTCAAGGACGGAATTTTGCGAGTGACGTTGGCCAAACGCGAAGAGGCCAAGCCGAAACAGGTCGAGGTCAAAGTTAAATAGCTCAAGGCGCGGCGGAGCTGATTCTGTCGTCGCCTCCTACCCGGCCGCAGGCTCCAGCAGAGGCGCCTGCGGCCGGACGACTGAAGCGCAGCGTGAAGAGTTCAGTAACAGAGGGCCGTGTGGGATTGAGAACGTAAGGAGGTTGTGATGAAAGAGCGGATGAGAATCCTGATTGGTTATGACGGCTCGGAATACGCTGACGCCGCGATTGACGATCTGCGCCGGGCCGGGTTGCCGAGGGAAGCCACTGCGGTTGTGCTTTCGGTAATCGAGAGCTGGTCGCTGGCGCCGTCTGGGTTCGAGCTGATGGAAGACACGGACGAGATGATTCAGATAAAGGCGACGGCTCGGCGCGGGGCCGCCCGCGTCAAATCATTGATGCCAGAATGGGAGGTCGAGCCTGAAGTGGCTGTCGGGTCTCCGGCGAGCGCGATTCTTGAAAAGTCCGAAGCGTGGAATCCGGATTTGATCGTCGTCGGCTCACACGGTAGAAGGGTGGCCGGGCGAATCTTTTTCGGAAGCGCCTCTTTGAAGCTGGCGCACGAATCCCACTGCACAGTCCGCGTTGCGCGCGCCCGTCGTGAAGGACCCGCTAGGCCGTCCCGTGTGATCATCGGCATTGACGGTTCAAAATGTTCGGAGGAAGCGGTCAATGCCGTCGCCTCGCGCCATTGGCCTGAAAACAGCGAAGCTCGGATCGTCAATGCCTGTTGGAGGATTCCGACGGCGACCTCGGAGCCTATGTTAAGCCAGATCGCCGGATGGATCGCGGAAGAGCATGCCAGGGTTAAAGTGGCGATTGATGCGGCTTACGAAAAGCTGAGACAGGCCGGATTGCGAACTTCGGTCGTCTTGAAGGAAGAAGAGCCGAAAGCGCTGTTGCTCAACGAGGCCGAAGGCTGGAACGCCGACTGCATCTTCGTCGGCGCAAGAGGGGTGGGGAGGGTCGAGAGGCTTCTGACCGGCAGCGTGTCATCCGCCGTCGCCGCGCGCGCCCACTGTTCGGTCGAAATCGTCCGCGTCGTATAAACCTGACTTACTGACTCCTGCATATCAATCTAACCGACTGAATTCGGTAACTCGGTCAAGTCTAACCTGATGGGCGCCGCTCACATTCCGCAACGGCCATTGCGATACAGAAGCGCCCAATCACCGCTCCAATTCGCCTTTGGAAGCGCCATCGCATTCAAGCGAAGTGAGTCTCCGGTTTCGCAGTGAGATCTTAGATTGCCTCCAATTCCTGGAGGGCAGGCATTCCTGCCTATCGGAGCAAGCCGATTCAAATCGAATCAGGTGCCCCCACTCCTTTAAGGCAGGAATGCCTGCCCTCCAGGGAGTCCCTTCATCTACGAGCAAAAGACCACATTTTTATTGTGCGGCTGAGGGAAACAGTTCCTTAGTTGATCTAAGTCTCAAGCAGTGGCTTTTAACCGCCGCTTATCCTTATTGATAGGTATATATCACGCTTGGTAATGGTTGATCCGACGGCGCCCGCGGTTCTGCCTGGAAGCCCGAGCAAAATTGCGGCGAAGAGAATCATTCCAACAATTGGCAGGGCCACCGAAATTATGGGTATGTTCAAACTCTGGTAGTAAGACGAAGGTCCTCCATCCGCTAATCCGACCGACGTCATCAATACCTCCACGAGATCAAAAACTGTGACCAGACAGGTTCCGAAGAGAACCAAAGCGGCAATCGGCATTAAGGAATTTGCGATCTTTTTCATAGTTTGCTCCTATCTCAAGGCGAGTCAAAACACATGGGTTTCGGTCAAAGAGAATGAGTAGAAGAGCGATTCGACCTCTCCTCGCCGGCAGTCGCAAACCCCGTTCCTGTCCTTCCATTATATAAAGACGTAATTTCATGGAGTTTTTGCCGCTGTGCGAGGCGGATGAATTTGTTGAGGAAATTTCCGCAGCTGGCGTGGAAAATACGCGGGAATTTTCCCAGATGGGGTTTCAAGAATTCCTTGATCGCCGCATCCTGCTGCAATTTCTCGATCGTCTGCCGAGCAAGCGGAAGGTATGGTTGTTGCTCTATCGTTGGAGAAGCGCCTGAAGTCCAGCCTTCAGACTGCAGGAGTTCAGCAGCCTGAAGGCTGGACTTCAGGCGCTTTTCTGGAGGTAAGAATTATGAAGATAGAAGACATTCTCGTACCGATAGATTTTTCGCCCGGCTCGTTGCGGGCGCTCGATTACGCCTTGGCGATGGTCGATCCGAGCGGCGAGGTTTATCTGCTGCACGTGATTGACGCCGACTTCCTGGCGCGCGTGAGCGACGAAGGCTTCTGCGACGCGGAAACGGCGAGGGCGCAAATGCAGCGTAAAGCCGATGAGCAGTTGCAACAGGTCGCGCAAAAATTCTCGGTATTAAACGTCCGCATTGAATCAATGGTCGTAGTCGGCAAGCCGTTCGCGGAGATTTTACGCATCGCGGCCGATCTCCATTTCAGTCTGATCGTGATGGGAATTCGCGGGCGGCATCAGGGCGGGATCGAAGAGATTCTCTTCGGCTCGACTGCGGAGAAGGTGTTGCGCGCCGCGCGCATTCCGGTCGTGTGCGTGCCGCCCGAAACGAACGGTGGAGCGAAGCAGTGACGCACAATGGGCTATCGAATGAGACTGCTCAGGCGCGCCTGCGGCAATACGGGCCGAACGCCCTGCCCGAAAGACCGCCCACTCCGATGTGGCGGCGTTTCGCGCGGCAATTCCAAAGTCCGCTCA
>WNGB01030080.1_pt1 | contig 11263 bp, 9 predicted proteins | sample 5400681 | NCBI WGS metagenome assembly WNGB01 (sample SAMN13153367, study PRJNA577476) | soil metagenome | isolation source: 115 cm soil or saprolite under grassland replicate 2 | place: USA:California | collected 2016-06-15 | reverse complement strand
CTGCTGGTCGACGAGGCGCACGGCGCGGGTGTCACCGGGGCCGGGCGCGGCTCGGTCGCCGCGGAGAAGCTGGCCGGCCTGGAGCACGTCGTGGTGACCGCGACCCTGTCGAAGGCGTTCGGCAGCTCGGGCGGCGTGGTGCTCGGGTCGGCCGCGCTGAAGCACCACCTGGTGAACCGGGCGCGCAGCTTCATCTACGACACGGCGCTGGCGCCGGCCTCGGTCGCGGCCGCGCTCGCCGCGGTGGACGTCGTACGGGCCGAGCCGCACCGGGTCGCGGCCGTCGGCACCGTGGCCGCGCGGCTCGCGGAGGCGTGCGGGGTGCGGCCGCCCGCCGGTGCGGTGCTGTCCGTGCCGATGCCCGGCCCGCGGGAGGCCGTCCAGGCCGCCGAGACGTGCGCCCGGCACGGGGTGCGGGTCGGCGCGTTCCGGCCGCCGTCGGTGCCGGACGACGTCAGCCGGCTGCGCGTCACCGCCCGCGCGACACTCGCGGGCGCCGAGCTGGAACGCGCCTGCGAGGTGCTGGCGCACGCCGTCGAGGAGGCCGGGTGAACGCGCTGCCGCCGGTGCTGCTGGTGACCGGGACGGACACCGGCGTCGGCAAGACCGTGGTGACCGCGGCGCTCGCGGTCGCGCTGTCCACGAGTGGCTCCGTGGCGGTGTTGAAGCCCGTCCAGGCGGGTCTGCCCGCCGATGCGGACGAGGTACGGCGGCTGTCCGGGCTGGACGACGTCTTCGAGGGCGCGCGGGTCGAGGACCCGCTGAACCCGTCGACGGCGGCCCGGCTGCGCGACGTCGTCCTGCCGTCGTGCGCGGAGCACGCGGCGACCGTGCGCAAGCTGGCCGACGAGTACGACGCGGTGATCGTGGAAGGCGCCGGCGGGCTGCTGGTCGGGCTCGACAACGACGGCGGGACCCTGCTGGACCTGTCCGAGGAGCTGGAGGTTCCGCATGCCGCGGTGGTGGTCGCGCGGTCCGGGCTGGGCACGCTGAACCACAGCCGGCTGACGTGCGCGGCGCTGCGGGTCGCGCGGGTGCCGGTCGCCGGGCTGGTGATCGGGGCCTGGCCGGCCGAGCCCGATCTGGCCGAGCGGTGCAACCTGGAGGACCTGCCGGAGGTGACCGGCCTGCCGGTGATCGGGCGGATCCCGGCCGGCGCGGGTTCGCTGGAGACCGCCGCGTTCCGGGCGGCGGCGCCGGGGTGGTTCGCGCTGTGAGCGGGTGCCCGGCGCGGTACGACGAGGGCCTCGGCATGTGGGTGGTCGCGGACCCGGGCGACGTGCGGGAGGTGCTGCTGGACCCGGAGGTGTTCCGGCCGGACAACGCGGTGCTGGCGCACACGCCGCTGTCGGTGCGGGCGCTGCGGATCCTGTCGTCGGTGGGCTTCGCGCTGCCGCCGACGCTGGCCAACAACGGCGGCCCGTCGCACCGCGCGATCCGGGCCTGCGTGGCGCGGTTCTTCAGCCCGGCCCGGGTGGCCGCGGCCGAGCCGCTCGCACGGGCGCTGACGGAAGAACGGCTGACCGCGGTGCGGCGTGAGCTGGACACCGGGGCCGAGGTGGATCTGGTGGCGGCTGTCGCCGCGGAGGTGCCGGCACTGGTGGTGCTGGATCTGCTCGGGCTGGACGACATCGGCGTACCGGCGTTGAAGCGGTGGAGCCTGGACTCGCTCGAGCTGTTCTGGGGTTGGCCGGACGCCGATCGGCAGCTCGGGCTGGCCCGGACCGCGGCCGAGTTCTACGCCTGGCTGCGGACCCGCGTCGAGACGGTACGCCGGGCGCGCGGGACGGATCTGTTCAGCGCGCTGGTCGATCTCGGGCTGACCGACGAGGAGTGCTGCGCGGTCGGGTACTTCCTGCTGATCGCCGGGCAGGAGACCACCACGCAGCTCATCTCGGCCGCGTACCACCGGCTGATCGGCGATCCCGCACGGTGGCGCACTCTCGACGCGGCGGCCGAGGTCGAGCTGGCGCTCGCCGAGATCTCCTCGGTGCCGACCTGGCGGCGGGTGACCGCCGAGCCGGCCGCGGTCGGGGACGTGAAGCTGCCCGGCGGCGCGCCGGTGCTGCTGGAGCTGACCGGGACGGACGGTGCCGCGGACCTTGCCTTCGGCATCGGTATCCACCGCTGCCTGGGCGCCGGACTGGCCCGGCTGGAGACCCGGATCGCGCTGGAGCTCGCGGCCCGCGCCCTGCCGGACGTCGTACTGGTCGAACCGGAGCCGCCGATGATCGACCTGTTGTCGTTCCGGGCTCCGGCGCGGGTGCTGGTCAGAGCATCGCCCGCCGCCGCATAAAATGCCGCATGACCTCCCCCCGGCATGAAACCGTCCTCGTCGTCGACTTCGGGGCGCAGTACGCACAGCTGATCGCGCGCCGGGTGCGCGAGGCGAAGGTGTACTCCGAGATCGTCCCGCACTCGATGCCCGTCGCCGAGATGCTCGCGCGCGAGCCGAAGGCGATCATCCTGTCCGGCGGACCCCAGTCGGTGTACACCGACGCTGCGCCGCACGTCGACTCCGCGCTGTTCGAGGCCGGGGTGCCGGCGTTCGGGATCTGCTACGGGTTCCAGGCGATGGCCCTGACCCTGGGCGGAGAGGTACGCCGTACCGGGTTGCGCGAGTTCGGCCGCACCCCGGTCACCGTCGGCTCGTCCGGGACACTGCTGGACGGCATCCCCGAGGACCTGAACGTATGGATGTCGCACGGCGACGCGGTCTACGCGCCGCCCGCGGGGTTCGCGGTGCTGGCCGCGTCCGAGGGCGCGCCGGTGGCCGCGTTCGAGGACCTGGAACGGCGGCTCGCCGGTGTCCAGTGGCACCCGGAGGTGCTGCACTCGCAGGCCGGCCAGCAAGTGCTGGAGCACTTCCTCTACGAGATCGCCGGCTGCACCGCGGACTGGACCACGAGCAACGTCGTCGACGAGCAGGTCGAGCTGATCCGCGAGCAGGTCGGCGACAAGCAGGTGCTGTGCGCGCTGTCCGGCGGTGTCGACTCCGCCGTCGCCGCGGCCCTGGTGCACAAGGCGATCGGCGACCAGCTCACCTGCGTGTACGTCGACCACGGCCTGCAGCGCGCCGGTGAGTCCGAGCAGGTGGAGAAGGACTACGTCGCGGCCACCGGCATCCGGCTCAAGGCGGTCGACGCGTCCGAGCAGTTCCTGTCCGCGCTCGCCGGGGTCACCGACCCGGAGCAGAAGCGCAAGATCATCGGCCGCGAGTTCATCCGCACGTTCGAGGCGACCGCCCGCGAGCTGGATGCCGAGCGGCACATCGAGTTCCTGGTCCAGGGCACTCTGTACCCCGACGTGGTCGAGTCCGGCGGCGGCACCGGCACCGCGAACATCAAGTCGCACCACAACGTCGGCGGCCTGCCGGACGACCTCAAGTTCGACCTGATCGAGCCCCTGCGCACGCTGTTCAAGGACGAGGTGCGCGAGCTCGGCCTGGTGCTGGGGTTGCCGGAGGCAATGGTCTACCGGCACCCGTTCCCGGGTCCGGGCCTGAGCATCCGGATCGTCGGTGAGGTGACCCGCGACCGGCTCGAGGTGCTGCGCGCCGCCGACCTGATCGCCCGCACCGAGCTGACCGCGGCCGGCCTGGACCGCGACATCTGGCAGTTCCCGGTGGTGCTGCTGGCCGACGTGCGCTCCGTCGGCGTGCAGGGCGACGGCCGCACCTACGGCCACCCGATCGTGCTGCGCCCGGTCACCAGCGAGGACGCCATGACCGCCGACTGGGCCCGGCTGCCCTACGAGGTGCTGGAGAAGATCTCCACCCGGATCACCAACGAGGTCACCGAGGTCAACCGCGTCGTCGTCGACATCACGAGCAAGCCCCCGGGCACCATCGAGTGGGAGTGACCGCTCACGCCGCAGGCGCGACTCAAAGCGTGAGATCCTCGAGCGGTGCGACCCGCACCCGCCGGCCCTCGTACTCGACCTCGACCGCAGGTCCCACCTCCCCGACGATCACGAGCACGACGAGCAGACTCGAGACCGTGAACTCGATCTCGGCCGGACCCCTGTGCGGCCGTCGCGTTGTCACTGTCGTGTACGGCGCCGCGGCCGCCGCGGCGAGCTCGTCCAGCGCGGCCGGGTCCCCCTCCACCGTGAGGTAGACGGTGTCGATCGCGCTGCCGTCCCCGAGGATGTGCGCCGCGGCGGCATCCTCGATGCGGTAGCCGCGGTCGCCGATGATCCCGACGATCGCGTCGAGCTGCGCGCCGATCGACGTAGTGGAGCGGTCGGCCAGGTACAGCGGTTCGGTCCGGAGCACCGGCCGGCGATCCATCGCCGCGAGTATCCGGACGAAGACATCCCACCCCGGCGCCAGCCGCCCACGCTCGTACGCCGACAGGTTCGACTGGTGCACGCCGGATCGCCTGGCCACCACACGCTGCGGAAGCAGCCACCTCGATCGCTCCGCAGCAATCACCCGACCCAGCGCACCCACCTGTTCCACCGCACCCACCTGGTCCACCGCACCCGGTGGCGGTTTGCAGAGCTCGGCGTAGTCGACGATCTCCCAGTGAGCGGACTCGATCATCGGCGCCATCCGACAGTGATACCGGATTCCACGACGTCATTGCGTGGCGAGATCCGGAGGCTGTGGACAACCCGCGGGCAGGATCGGCGACAGCTGCGGCGTGGGGCCTCGGAGGAACAGGGCCTGAAATCCATGTGGGATACGCCATCGCGATATGTGATCCGCTATCGCGACGGCGTTTCCTATCTGGGTTCACACGTGGTGACGGTGCGCGGTGGGCGGCGTACCGTGAGATCGAATTGCGGCGCGTGCCGTGGACGGCGCGTGCGGACGGCGGTCTGGGGTGGGTCGCCGATGGCTGGGGGAGGTCGCAATGCTGACGGTGGGGACGTTCAATCTGAACAACCTGTTCGACCGGTGGAACTTCGAGGGCGCGCTCGATGCGCTGGAGTCGGGCGCGACGGTGCCGGCGACGTTCGTGTTCAGCAGCGAGCACCGGCGCAAGCTGCAGCTCGACGCGCGCGGGAAGCTGCTGGTGGCGAAGCCGCCGGAGGACACGAACCGGATCGCCGAGCGGTTGCTGGAGGCGAACGCCGACCTGTGGATCGTGCAGGAGGTCGAGAACGCGGACGCGCTGCGTCAGTTCAACCGCGAGCACCTGGGTGGCGCGTACCAGCACGTGATGGTGATCGACGGCAACGACTCGACCCGGTTCATCGACGTGGGCGTGCTGTCGAAGCGGCCGCTCGGCGGCGTAACGAGCTGGCAGCGCACTTTCCACCCGGACGACCCGGGCCGGCCGGTGTTCTCCCGCGACCTGGTCGAGGTCGAGGTGCTCGACGACCGGCGGCGCCGGATCCTGACTGTGTTCGGCACGCACCTGAAGTCGAAGTTCGTCGACTTCGCCGCACCCGACCCGATCGCCGCGGCGGCTTCCGCCGACCTGCTGCGCACCCGGCAGGCGCAGATGATCGCGCGGATCGTCGCGGCGCAGACGACGGGCCGGCAGCGGTACCTGCTCTGCGGTGACATGAACGACACCCCGGACTCGGTGGCGCTGAAGGCGATCGCGGGTTCCGGGCTGGTGGACGCGCTGGCCTCGCCGACCGAGGTGGGCACGGTCAAGACGAAGGTCGAGCTGCCCGCCAGCCCGCGCTGGACGTCGACGTTCAAGCCGTCCGGGAAGCCGCGCAACTTCGACCTGATCGACCAGATCTGGCTCAGCCCGGCGCTGGCGCCCAAACTCGCCGGCGCGTTCATCGGCCGCCGCCGCAAGCTCGCTCGCGACGGCAGCGACCACGACCCCGCCTGGGTGCAGCTCGACATTTGACGGTTCTCCATCAGCGACGAGCCGCTGATGGAGACCAGGCGGAGTCAGGGCAGTTGTTGCAGACCGGCAGCGGTGAGCAGGTAAGCCGGCGCGACGGTAGCGGCATCCGCGGTCAGTAGCTCGACCACGGCGGCACCGGCGCCCTCGGGGGTCAGCGGTTCGCCCTGCTGCCGGACGTACTCGCTGCAGGTGCACTGCTACCGGATGCTCGGATCGCTGCAGGACGCCGAGGACGCGCTGCAGGAAGTGTTGCTCGCGGCATGGGTCGGCCTGGCGGGGTTCGAGGGGCGATCGTCCGTCCGCACCTGGCTGTACCGCATCGCCACCAATCGCTGCCTCAACGTGCTGCGGTCGTCGGCGCGCCGACCGGTGGGCGCCGCGGCGCCGCTCGCGTTTCCGCCGCCCGAGCCCTCCCGGCTGGGTGAGGTGCCGTGGCTGCAGCCGTATCCCGATCTCCTGCTCGACGGCCTGCCCGATCGGGCGCCGGGGCCCGAGGCCCGGTACGAGTCCCGCGAGGCGATCTCGCTGGCGTTCGTGACCGCCGTTCAACTGCTGCCGCCGAACCAGCGCGCGGTGTTGTTGCTGCGTGACGTGCTCGGGTACCGGGCGCGTGAGGTCGCCGAGCTGCTCGGGCTCACCGAGGACGCTGTCACCAGTGCCCTCAAGCGCGCCCGGGCGGCGATGGCGGCGGGCCATTCGCCCGACCTGCCGCCGACTAACGCGGCCCAAGGACGCGCAGGACAGAAGGAGCCCTAAGATAGTATCTTGCGCCCAATAGTCGCACTTGCATCCAGAACCGTCCTGCGCGCGGACCGATGCGCCTCTATCAGCTTATCCACTTCTGCGTCGTCCGGACTTCCCTTTCGCCAGTAGCGACCAAGCTCGACGCCAGCGCTGTGCAACTGCCTTACTGCCGCATCTAGATCGCTCCCACCAGAGAGAATCTGAAGCTTCGCCTTGGCTATGCGGGATGAGGTTAAATCCCAGTTCGAGACGCGCTCCTGCAGTCCCAGTTCCCGCTCCTCCCAAAGCCTGTTCTCAAAGTCATCATTCAGCGCTAACAACATTGCGGCCTGGTCTATCAGAATTTCACCGTATCGTTGCCTTCGCTGACGCCTGTCAAATATCCATTGACCCATGAATGCGATGGCGGCACCGACCAGTGTCCCAGCGAGAGTGAGGGCTGCCTCCTATCTGACCGTCTCCAGACAGAACACACCGGCACTGCTGAGGCGCTGACCCCGTTCTGCCTTCCGACCGGGGCAACCTCCACCGCCGCTCAGGAGGTTGACGAGCGATCGAACGTATGTTCGACTTGGGGAGTGCGGTGGGAAGGGCAGGAGACGACGTCGTACGACGACGGGGCGCTGCCGGGGATGGCGCGGATCGCCAACCTGGTGCGCAGTGTCACGACGCCCGAGTTCCACGGCATCACCTTCCACGAGGTGCATGCCAAGTCCGCCCTGAACCACGTGCCCGGCGCCGCCCTCCCGTTCAACTGGACCGTCAACCCCTATCGCGGCTGCAGTCATGCCTGCACCTACTGCGCGATCGGTGAGACTGCCGTTCTCATGGCCGACGGGCGCTCGAAGGCCTTGGCGGAGATCGTCGCGGGGGATGAGATCTACGGCACCGTTCGCGACGGCGCCTACCGGCGTTACGTCACGACCCGCGTGCTCGCACAGTGGTCCACCTTGCGGCGCGCCCACCGGGTCACGCTCGCAGACGGGACGGAACTGGTGACGAGCGGAGATCACCGTTTCCTCACCGAGCGGGGTTGGAAGCATGTGACGGGTCGCATGTGCGGGGTCGACCAACGGCCGTGTCTCACGACGCGGAGCACGTTGATGGGTCTCGGCCGACTCCCTGATCCGCCGAAGTGCTCGACAGAGTATCGACGCGGCTACCTGACCGGCATGATCCGCGGGCACGGTCTGCCGCGGTCGTATTCGTACCAGCGTCCCGGTCGTGCAGATGGCGATGTGCATCAGTTCCGGCTTGCCCTGGTCGACGATGAGGCGCTCGTCCGGACGCGCGCCTACCTGTCGGAGTTCGGTATCGAGATGCGGATGTTCCACTTCAGCGATGCGACCGAGCGGCACCGGGAACTGGTGGGCATCCGCACCTACGCCCGTGCTCAGGTGGATGCGATTCGAGAATTGATGCGCTGGCCAACTGGACTGGACGATGACTGGTGCAAGGGCTTCATGTCGGGGATCTTCGACGCCGAAGGTAGCTGTTCGGGCTCGTTGCGCATCTCGAACACTGATGACGACATCATCCGGCACATCTGCCAGGCGATGGCTCGGCTCCGGTTCTCCTACCGCGTGGAGGACGCGGGCCTCCCGAACGGCCTCAGGTGTGTCCGCCTGCTCGGCGGATTGGTCGCGCAGCAACGCTTCTTCCACACAGTCGACCCGGCGATCACCAGAAAGCGCTCCATTGCCTGCGTCGCTGTGCAGACGGATGCGTTGCTGAACGTCGTGTCGATCGAAGATCTCGGAATCGAGCTCCCGATGTATGACATCACGACGGGGACGGGCGACTTCATCGCGAACGGCGTCATCTCTCACAACTGCTTCGCTCGTCCGACGCACAGCTATCTGGATCTGGACATGGGGGCGGACTTCGATCGGCAGATCGTGGTCAAGACGAACGTCGTGGACGTGTTGCGCAGGGAGCTCGGCAGGCCGTCCTGGGCGCGCGAGACCGTTGCCTTGGGCACCAACACGGATCCGTACCAGCGGGCGGAGGGGCGGTACCGGCTGATGCCGGGGATCATCGACGCGCTGGCCGGTTCGGGTACGCCGTTCTCGATCCTGACCAAGGGGACGCTGCTGAGACGTGATCTCGATCAGCTGACCGCGGCCGCGGAGCAGGTGAAGGTCGGGATCGGGGTGTCGATCGCGCTGGCCGACGAGCAGATCCACACCGGTCTCGAGCCCGGTGCGCCGACACCGCGGGCGCGGCTGGAGCTGGTGCGGGCGGTGCGGGCGGCGGGGCTGTCGTGCGGGGTGATGGTGGCGCCGGTGCTGCCGTGGCTGACCGATTCCGACGAGCAGCTGGACGAGCTGCTCGGACTGCTGGCGGATGCCGGGGCGACGGGTGCGACGTTGCTGACGCTGCACCTGCGGCCGGGGACGAAGGAGTGGTTCATGCGGTGGCTCGCGCGTGAGCATCCGGAGCTCGTGAAGAAGTACGAGCAGCTGTACGGCAGGGGCGCGTACGTGCCGGCCAGCTACAGCAGGGCCTTCGAGGAGCGGGTCCGGCCGCTGCTCGTGAAGCACGGGTTCGATCACGGCTCGCGGCACCGTGCCCACGAGAGTGCGCGCGAGCGGGAGCCGCGTCGTACCGGGGTGCCGGTGTTCGAGCAGCAGTCGCTGTTCTGACGATCGCTAAGGGAGCGTCAGGATGACCGGGCCTTCGGAGGTGATCGCGACCGTGTGCTCGGCGTGCGCGCCGCGGCTGCCGTCGCTGGAGCGCAGAGTCCAGCCGTCCTTGTCGATCCGGTACGCCGAGGTCGAGCCGCGCCAGAACCAGGGCTCGATCGCGATCACCAGACCCGGTTGCAGGGGCAGGCCGCGACCGGGACGGCCGCCGTTCGGGACGTGCGGGTCCTCGTGCATGGTGCGGCCGATGCCGTGGCCACCGAAGTCCAGGTTGGTGCCGAACCCGGCCCGGTCGCCGATCAGCGCGATGGCGCGGCCGATGTCGCCGAGCCGCTTGCCGGGCCGCGCAGCCTCGATGCCGGCTGCCAGGGCGTGCTCGGTGGTCGCGATCAGCTCCAGGTCGCCGTCGCGCGGTTCGCCGACGACGAAGCTGGTCGCCGCGTCCGCCGCCCAGCCGTCGAGCGTGACCCCGCAGTCGACGTTCAGTAGGTCGCCGTCCTCGAGCCGGGTCTTGTCGGGCAGGCCGTGCAGTACCGCGTCGTTCACCGAGGTGCAGATGACGCCGACGAAGGGGGTCTGCGCGAACCGCGGGTGGTATCCGTCGAACGCCGACACCGCGCCGGTCTCGCGGATGATGTCGCGGCCGACGGCGTCCAGCTCCAGCAGCGTCGTACCGACCGCGGCGTGCTCGCGGACCGTGGCCAGCACGCCGGCCACGACACGGCCCGCCTCGCGCATCTTCGCGATCTCCTGCGGTGACTTCAGCTCGACCATGCGCGCCCCTCTACCGGTGGTGTCCGTATCCGGCGATTATCGCTGGTGTGGCGGGTGAACAATCCCGGCAACGGGGACGTCTCCCTGTCGTGGGGGCGATGGGGAAGGTTCTGGCGGTGCTGGTGCTCGCCGCCGGTCTGGTTGCGTGCTCAGGCGTTCCGGACCGTACGACGGACGCCGAGCCGGCGCCGGGTGGTACCGCCACGGTGTCGCCCCCGCCTGCCGGACCGGAACGGATCACCGTGGTGGCGACCGGGGACGTGCTGCTGCACGAGCGGCTGTGGGTGACGGCGCGCCGCGACGGGGGAGGGCGGCTCGACTTCGGGCCGGTGCTGGCTGGAGTGCGGCCGCTGGTGTCGGCCGCGGACCTGGCGATCTGCCACCTGGAGACACCGCTGGCGCCGGCCGGCGGACCGTACCGCGGCTACCCGCTGTTCTCGGTGCCGCCGCAGATCGCGCCGGCGCTCAAGCAGACCGGGTACGACGTGTGCACCACCGCCAGCAACCACAGTTTCGACGGCGGCGCCGCCGGGGTAGACCGGACCCTGGCGACGCTGGACGCGGCCGGGCTCCGCCATGCCGGCACCGCCCGGAACCCGGCGGAGGCCGTGACCCCGGTGATCCTCGACGCGCACGGAGTGAAGGTCGCGCTGCTGAGCTATACGTTCGGCTTCAACGGCCTGGGCTACCCGCACGGCCAGACGTGGCGGTCGAACCGGATCGACGAGACGGCGATCCGGTCCGCGGCGGCCGGGGCTCGCGCCGCCGGCGCGGAGATCGTGATCCTGGCCTGCCACTGGGGTTCGGAGTACGTCTCCGAGCCGGACGCGCAGCAGCTCACGCTCGCCCGGCGGTTCGTTGCCGACAGCAACATCGACCTGGTGATCGGCAACCACGCCCACGTCGTGCAGCCGATGGAGAAGATCGGCGGCAAGTGGATCGCGTACGGCACCGGCAACCTGCTCGCGGCACACCGCGAACCCGGTTCGCCGAAGTCCGAGGGGCTGCTGGTCCGCTTCACGTTCACCCGCGGAGCCGACGGCCGCTGGACCACCACGAAGGCCGAGTACGCCGCACTGCTGCTCACGGACCCACTGCCGATGCGCCTCCTCGACGTACGCCACGAACTCGCCCGGCCCGGTACTGGACCCGCGTCGAAGGACCGGCTCCGCGTGGCGCTTCGTCGTACCGAGGAAGTCGTCAACAGCCGTGGCGCGGCGCGCGCTGGGGCAACTCCGATCGGCTGAGCTCAGGCGCGGTCCTCGCCTCTCTGACCGACTGCGA
>WNGB01017583.1_pt1 | contig 11263 bp, 16 predicted proteins | sample 5400681 | NCBI WGS metagenome assembly WNGB01 (sample SAMN13153367, study PRJNA577476) | soil metagenome | isolation source: 115 cm soil or saprolite under grassland replicate 2 | place: USA:California | collected 2016-06-15 | reverse complement strand
TTCACGGCTGCTATCGCTGTCGAAGCTTCTGCGGCTGAGCCGACCGAGGCGCCTGCGGGGAATCCCGCCGATGCGCCACCGCCGCCACCGCCGCCGGTGGTGATCGAGGCGGCGCCGATGGCGCCACCGCCCCCACCCGCGCCGCCAGCGGCCGCGGGGCCGCCGGCGTTCAAGCTCGAAGCAGGCAAGGGCAACAGCGTGAAGGTCGGGTTGCTGTTTCAGCCCCAGTTTCAGTCGGCGAACAGCGCGACCCCGGTCGCCGGTGTTCTTCCCGACGGCTATTCGAACAACTTCTACATCCGCCGTACGCGTCTGCTCGTGGGCGGGACGCTGTTCGGTGTGTTCGAGTACTTCTTCGACACCGACTTCGCCAACCTGTTCTTCGCCCAGCCGGTCACCGTCACCACGATGGACGCGATGGGGAATCCCGTCATGACCACCACGATGGTGAAGACCACGCCGGGGATGAACATCCAGGATGCCTTCATCACCTGGAAGGCGGTCGGCGACATGTTCAAGATCGACATGGGATACATGTTGCCGCCGCTCGCGCACAACGCGGTTCAAGGCGCGACCACGCTGTACTCCTGGGACTACTTCGGAAATACGTTCAACAGCGGCAACTCGTTCGGTGCCTCGGCGACCCCGGTCGGACGTGACGCCGGCTTGCAGCTCCGCGGCCTAGTCGCGGGCGGTCGCGTCGAATACCGGGCGGGATTGTTCCAGGGCCTTCGCAACGCCCCTACCGCGACTGAGGTCGGCTGTCGGTCGGCGGCTCCGCCGACATCCAGGACGAGTTCAAGTACTTCGCGGGGGACGTGTTCGTCGACATGCCGCTCGGCCCGGGCATCTTCACGGCTCAGGTCAACGTCGCGCATTGGAACGGCGGAGCGTTCATCGCGCTGCCCAGCCAGACCGCCGTCATGGGCGAGGTTGGTTTCGCGATCGGCGACCTCAAGCTCGCCCCCATCGTTCGCGCGGAGCGACTTTTTCTCACTGGCGACAACAACGACACCACCCGCTTGGGCGGCGGCCTCGCGTTGTTCGCGTTCAACCACAACTCGAACCTCAAGTTGTTCTACACGAACATCAAGGGCGAGGCCGCCAGCCGCGGCGTGAACCAAATCAATCTCCAGTGGCAGCTCTACTTTTTCTAGGATGACCAGCGCGCGACCGACGTTTCCAAGCGACCGCCGGACGGTCGACACCCTGGGAGGCCGCTCATCATGACGACAGGATATTCCCCCGCAGGCGCGAGCCTGGCCGCGCAGCCGGTGCGAAGGGTCATCTTCGCGTCGTCGCTCGGCACGGTGTTCGAGTGGTACGACTTCTACATCTACGCGACGCTGGCGCCATTCTTCGCCACGTTGTTCTTCCCGCCTGGCAACGCCACCGCGGCGCTGCTCGCCAGCTTCGCCACCTACGCGGCCGGGTTTCTGGTCCGGCCGTTCGGTGCGCTGGTGTTCGGGCGCATTGGTGATCTCGTCGGGCGTAAATACACGTTTCTCGTGACCATCATGGTCATGGGCCTCGCCACCGCCGCGGTCGGTATCCTGCCCACGTACGCGACGGCCGGGATGCTTTCGCCGACCATCCTCGTGATGTTACGTCTCGCGCAGGGCCTGGCGCTGGGCGGCGAGTACGGTGGCGCCGCGACCTACGTTGCCGAGCACGCGCCCGACAGCAAGCGCGGCCTTCACACGAGCTGGATCCAGACCACGGCGACGTTGGGCTTCTTCCTGTCGCTGGTCGTCATCTACATCTGCCGCTCGCAGATGGCGGAGGCGTCGTTCAAACAGTGGGGCTGGCGGATCCCGTTCCTGCTGTCGATCATCCTGCTCGTCATCTCGATCTACATCCGACTCAGGCTCAACGAGTCGCCTGTGTTCCTCGACATGAAGTCGCAGGGCAAGGGAAGTAAGTCGCCGCTGCGCGACAGCTTCACGCACTGGCCAAATCTCAAGATCGTCCTGCTCGCGCTGTTCGGCGCGGCGGCGGGGCAGGGCGTGGTCTGGTACACGGGCCAGTTCTATGCGCTGTTCTTCTTGACTGGCACGCTCAAGATCTCCTGGAAGACGGCATACCTCGTCATCGCGGTGTCGCTGGTGCTGGGCACGGGGTTGTTCGTGTTCTTCGGCTGGCTGTCCGACAAGATCGGCCGCAAGAAGATCATGCTCGCGGGGTGCCTGCTGGGCGCGGTCACGTATTTCCCGATCTATCGGGCCATGACCCACTACGGGAACCCGGCGCTGGAGAAGTTCGCCGCGACCACCACGGTCGCGGTCAAGGCGAGCAACTGCCAGATGCACCTCTTCCCCAACCCCAAGACCGTGTTCAGCGAGTGCGACAAGGTGCAGGACTTCCTGTCCAAGCGCAGCCTGTCGTTCGAGACCACCGACGGTGCGCCGGGCGAGAAGCCGGTCACGACCATCAACGGCAACACCATCGTCGGGTGGGATGAGCCCAAGCTCGTGGCCGCACTCAAGACGCTCGGTTACCCCGCGACCGCCAACGAGGCCGACATCAACATCCCGATGCTGATCTTGCTGGTGTTCATCCAGCTCGTGTACGTGACCATGGTGTACGGGCCGATAGCGGCGTTCCTGGTCGAGCTGTTCCCGGCGCGAATCCGCTACACCTCGATGTCGCTGCCGTATCACATCGGCAACGGCTGGTTCGGTGGCATGTTGCCGCTCACCGCCGCGGCGTTAGTGGCGGCGCAAGGCAACATCTTCGCGGGCTTGTGGTACCCGGTGATCGTAGCGTCCATCACGTTCGTCGTCGGCCTGATCTTCATCAGAGAGACGCGCGATCACCGCATCGGAACGCTCTAACTTCTCGCCTGGGCCATAATCGAGGGGTGGCGCGCGCCTCTCTGGTTGTTGTTGTCGTGGGGGCATGGCTCGTCCTCGAGGGCGGGCGCGTCGTTGCTTCCGAGCGGGAGGACGGGTGGCTGCGCGACTTGCAGGTGGACGTGCGCGCGGACATCGCGGGCGGCAAGCCGGTCGTGGTTCAGGTCCACGTCCCGCTCTGCGACAACTCCGTCATCCGCTGCGGCGGCGCCGGGCTGGGCGACGGTGCCAGCCTTCGCCGCAATCTCTACTGGGCGACGAGCGAGGGGCTCGCGGGCTGGATGGATCGGCGCGACTCGGGCTGGTCGCGCGCGCTGACGACGACCGGAGAGGCCGTCGGCGAGCCGGACGTGCTCGAGGTGCGCGCCTGGCGCCGCACGGTCGATCTGCCGCGCGGGTGGCATGGCCCCGGCATGCCGGCGAGGTTTCCGGTGTACGTGGTGGGCTTCGCCTGGCGCGGCACCTCGATCGACCGAGCGTTGTCGGCCTACCTCGCCGACGTCTACCGGGCGCGCCCGCGAATCATCACGCTGGTCGACGCCGGCACGGGCCGTACGCTCGAGCTCGCGGCCGGCGGCGCCGCGCGCGTGGTCGCTTGGGTGGGCCACAACCGCCTCATGGACGTGCGCGCAGACTGGAACGAGCTCTCGCGCACGCAGGAGCCCGGGTTTCGCAAGGGAACGCTCGCGATCGCGTGTTACTCGGCCGAATACTTGCGGCCCGCGATGCCAGGGCCGTCGCGCGTTCCGTTGCTCATGACCTCGAGCTTCGTGATGGCCAGCTCGGCAGCGTTCGAGCGGGGCGCGATGGCTTTCCTGGCGGGCGGCGATTTCGGCGCCATCCGCGCGGCCGGCATCGCCGGCTACGCGCAGGGACAGCGGCGGCCGCCAGCGGAGGTGCGGAACGGGTTCACCAACCCGTCCGATCGGCGCTGGTCGGCGCGACCGTGAGCGAGTCACGGTTGCGACGGGTCACGTGTTCATCAGGCAGAGGATGTTGCCATCCGGGTCCTTGAACCACGCGGTCTTGAAGTCGCCCATCACGTGCAAATCGCCCTTCCGGGTCATCTCCGGGATGTCGTAGTGCTCGAACTTCACGCCGCGCTCCTTCAGCCCCGCGACGATCTTCTCGATCTCCTCGCCCACCAGCCAGTTGGCCGCGGTCGCCTTGTTGGTTCCCGCGAACTGCGACTGGTACACGATGACCTGAGAATCGCCGCTCTTGTACGTCGCGGCCGCCGGGTTCTCCTGGCCTACCGGTTTCAGCCCGAGCACACCCTCGTAGAATTTCCGCGCCGCCGCCAGGTCCTTCACCGCCAGCGTCGCCACCGCTTGCTTGTTCGTCAGCATCGCGCTCCTCCTTTCGTGACGCTCCGGTCATGACCCGAGAAGTGGAATCGCGCAAGCGTCGGTTGCGCGGCGATCCACCCGGCGCCACCTGGCGATCGCTCCACTCGATGCTTACCTTAGAAATGGAGGGAACGATGCGTTTGGCCATTTTTGCAATGGCCCTGGCGTCGGTGTTGCTCACCGGCGCCTGCGCCACGCGAGGCGAGGTCCCGCGGGCGTCGACCGGGCCGACGTTCGACAGCTACGGTCACGAGCTGGTGGCGGTGGCACCCGGGGTCCAGGTGATCGCCAACTACGACGAGCCGATCTTCTATTACGATCGGTTCTACTGGCGGTTCCAAGCCGGCAACTGGTACCGCTCGCCGATCCACACCGCGGGCTGGCTCTACGCGCCCGAGCCTCCACCGGCGTTGCGGCGCATCAAGCAACCGGCCGCATACGTGCACTACCGCCCGCCAGCGGCGCACTCACATCAGGGCCGCGCGCGAGCCGCGCGCCGGCCCGAGCCACCAAAGTCGATGTATCAGTCCCCACCGCGGCGCCTCAGTCCGTTGCAGCCCCCCGACAGCCGGCCGCGCGGCGCGGGCCGGTGACCATCCCGGGCGTGCGGTCACAGATACTGGCGGCAGGTGTAGCACCACGTGAAGCTCCCCTCGCGAAGTGGTAGCGACTTGATGATCGGGTGACCGGCCGCTTTCGCGTGCTTCGTGTTGTGTGCCTGCTGCGACTCGCAACATCCGACGTGCCCGCACGCGGTGCACACTCGCAGGTTGAAATCGGATCCGCACTCCTCGCAGCGATCGCCGAGAGGTTCGTGCACCGTGCCATCGAAGGGCTCACAGGGCGCTGCCATCCCTCCAACCTCCCACGACGTCGCAGCTCGTGCCACCGTCACCGCTTCACGGCATCGTGATGCACGAGATCTTCCCGCTGGCGGCGGTGAACCACAGGTCGCCGTCGGGCCAGACTGAGCGCGGTCGTTCCGATCGCGAACCCGACCGCGCCGGCGACCGCAAACGCGCCGATGGCGGCGTCCGTGGGCGTCGAGGGCGCGAGCAGCGTCAGGCCCTCCCACGCCAGCCCGCAACCGAGCACGGCCCCGAGCGCTCCTGCCATCGTCGAGGTGACCTCGACGTCTGGGGCTCTAGAAATTCGTCGCCGCGCGAGGCTGCCGTCGCCGGTGAAGCTCATGAGTGAGCTGCGACGGAGCAACCGCAGTGCCAAATATGCAGTGGGCCGAAACCCGCAGCGACGCGCGCCGACAAACCGGATCGGGCGCGCCGCGGTTGTCCATCCGGACAAGTTGACGGACAAGTCGGACAACCGCGGCGGACAAGTTGCGCCGGTCAGCGGCGGACGAGCTCGACCTCGATCTCGACGTCGACGCGGTCGCCCACCAGCACGCCCCCGGCCTCGAGCGCCATGTTCCAGCCCAGGCCCCAATCCTTGCGGTCGAGGCGTGTCCGGGCGGTGGCGCCACGCTTGACGTTGCCCCAGGGGTCCTTGACCTCGCCCGGCAGTGGGTCCACCTCGAGCGTGACCGGGCGGGTCTTGTCGCGAATCGTCAGCTCGCCGGTGACCGTGAAGCCGCCGTCGCGGGCAGGCGCGACGCGCGTCGACCGGAACGTCACCTCTGGATAGTTGGCGACGTCGAGAAAGTCCGCGCTGCGCAGGTGCTCGTCGCGCTTCGCGTCCTTGCTGTCGAGGCCGCGCGCGTCGATGCGCGCGACCGCGGTCGAGCGTTCGGGGTTCGTGTCGTCGATGACGACCTCGCCGCTCACGCGCCCGAGCTCACCACGGACGCTCGAGACCATGAGGTGGCGCACCTTGAACTGGGCGCTCGAGTGGCTCGAGTCGATTTGCCAGTGGGTGGCCAGGGTGGGGGCAGGGGAAGACACGGTGGGGAGAACCTCGGTGCTGATGTTAGCGGCGATGGTCATGTGGAAGCTCCTTTCCCTTCACGATGGGCACCGCCGAGACATTTGAAAAATGAATCCTCGTTATCGCGTATATTCACAAGATGAATATCGGCACGGTCAACCTCAACCTGCTGCTGATGCTCGACGCGTTGCTTGTCGAACGCCACGTCAGCCGCGCGGCGCGCCGCCTCGGGCTGTCGCAACCGGCGGTCAGCAATGCGCTCGCCCAGCTGCGCGTGCTGTTCGGTGATCCGCTGCTGGTGCGCACGGGCGGCAGGATGGTACCGACCGAGCGCGCGCTGGCGCTCGCCCGACCGCTCGCGGAGGTACTGGCCGGCGTGGAAGCGGTGCTCGCCGGTCCGGGCGTGTTCGACCCGCGCGCCGCCGATCGCCGGTTCGTGATCGCGGCGACCGACTTCGTGGAGTTCGTATTGATGCCGCGTCTGCTCGGGCGGATCGGACGCGAGGCGCCGGGCATTCGTCTGCAAATCGCCTCCTGGCCGCACCACCGGGTTCCGCCCACGCTCGAGACCGGCGACGTCGACCTCATGATTGGCTTCTTCCCCGATGCGCCCGCGCACCACCACCTGGCATCGCTGTTTCCGGACGAGTTCGTGTGCATCGTGCGCAAGAACCACCCGCGCGTCGGCGCGCGGCTGACGCTCAAGGTCTACACCGAGCTGTCGCACGTGTTGGTGACGCCCGAATCCGAAGGCCCGGGCGTCGTCGACACCGAGCTCGCGAAGCGCGGCCTAGAGCGCACGGTCGGGCTTCGCATCTCGCACTTCCTGATGGTGCCCGGCATCATCGCCGTCACCGACATGGTGGCCGCCGTCAGCCGGCGCGTCGCCGAAGAAGCCGCGCGACGGCTGCCGCTGCGGATTCTGCCGCCGCCGCTGCGGCTGCCGCGCGGCACTGTGCGCCAAGTCTGGCACGAGCGCACCGAATCGTCACCCGCGCACGCCTGGCTGCGCGCCACCGTCGAGGCGATCGCGCGCGACGTGTGACGTGTGCCGACATGCCGGCATCGAACGGCCATGACGATGCCGCCTACCGAACGCCGCCCACGCATGCGCCTCCTGCTCGAGTCGGATCCGTCGATCCCGATGCAGACCCGGCAGGCCATCGCAAGACGCGACGCCGAGGCTCGCCGCGGCCTCGTGCAGCTCGGCCTCAACGAATGTGAGGCCGCCGAGCTGCTCGACGAGCTGCCGGACGAGACCCTCGAGTGCGCGTGATTTCCAGCGGTTCCACGGCTTGAATGGAGGTGGCGCGAAACTAGATTGCTAGCGAGATGTCGAGACGAAGCAGCCTGCTGGTCCTCGGCATGGCGTTGGTGGCGTTGGTTTTCTCGATGGTCGGGATCGTGCGTGCCGTGGGACGCCTGTCGAGCCCAAGTGCGTCTGAGGCGGCGGCGGTCCAGCCTTCGGCGCCGGCGGGTCCCACTCCCGTGGCGCGCGCGCCCGCGCTGCCGCCGGCACGATCGGCGGCTCCGATTCAGGCGTCCCCGCCGGTCGCCGTTTCCGCTCAGCCGGTCGCCAGGGGCGCGATTTCGGCGCCGGTTGGGTCGCCCCCCGTCGCGCCACCTCCGGCTCCGTTTAGGCCGACCCCGGTCGCGCCGCCTGCTTCGCCCGTGTTCGTGGTGCCTGCGCCGGTGCCGGTAAGGGACGCGGGCGAGCCGGCGCGCGCCGCCGCGCCAGCGACGCGCGACGCGTCGGTCGCGCACGAGGTCGCCGCATCAGGAAGGGACGCCGGGGCGGCGAACCGCGCCGTGTCGCCGCCGCCGAGCGCCGCGTCCTCCGCGTCCGACACCGGCGCTGCGGCGCAAAACGGCGCGGCTGCCGCGCGGGACGCTGCGGGCGGATCGCCGCCGACCGGCGCCGCCTCCGTGTCCGATGGCGGCGCCCGATCGATCACCAACTCCAGCTTCGATCATGAGGATCGGGTCGATCCCCACCCGACCGAGTCGAGCTTCGATCAGGAGGACAAGGTCGATCGGCACCCGGTGCCGTGAGCGATCTGTCGGTAGGCTCGACCCGTAGGCTAGTTCCCGGTCCCGCTCGCGCCGCCGTTGCCGCCGCGACCGCCGCGGCCGCCGCGCCCGCCACGCCCGCCGGAACCGGTCGTCCCGCTCTCGCCGCCTTCGCCTCCCTGGCCACCGGCTCCGTCGGTGCCGGCGCTGCCGCCCTCGCCGGTGCTTCCGCCGGAACCACCCGCACCGCCATCCGGCGATGGCGGCGGCCCGCCGACGAACAGCATCACATGCGCCGCGACGGCGGCGCCCTTACGAAGTGTGGTTTCGGTCTGACCCCAGATGTCGCTCGCGCTCGTCGAGGTCGCGTCCACGCGCACGGTCGCGAGGCCTTCGACGTCGGGCAGCTTGATGCGCTCGAAGAACGACGACTGAATCGCTTGGAAGTCGATGCCGCCGGCGTCGGCACCGCCGTCGATCTGAACCAGCATCTGTGGCGGGGCGAAGGTGTGCGGATCGATCGCCCCTCCCGCGCTCAGCGTTATCGTGACCTTGAGCTCGGAGATCATGATGTCGGGCGTCCGGAGGTCCATGCCCGAAGTGACCGTCAGCGCCAGGGTCGTGTCCGACGACGAGCAGGCCGCGGACAACAGCGCCAGGGCCGCGCAGGATATAACTCGAACCATGAGTCGGGGGCTTGCGCTCATGGCGGGCAGTCTATCGAGCACCGTCTCGAAAGACAGCCTCTTTGAGCGGTTTTTCATCCGGCGTTCCACAGGGTGGGGACGATTACGAACGTTCGGCAATGATGAAATCAGGGGCGTGCAATCGAGGGGTTGCACGGCAAACGCGCAATTGTGTATGAACGCCAAACGCGGATGAGCCCCCGTCCGGGCCGCAAGTTGGTCGATTTCCGGCTTTTCGCTGCATTTGCGGCGGTGCTGCTGCTAGCGGCGGGGTGCAGCGAGCTGCGCGGGCGGCGCAAGATACGCGAAGGAAATCAACTTTATCGCGAGGGCCGATACGGCGACGCGATTTCGGCGTATCGCCAGGCGGAACAATTGATTCCGGGATTCTGGTTACTGTGGCTCAACGAAGGTCTCACCTGCAGGCAACTGCTGACGCCGGGCGGGCGGGGCGAGGGCAACGATCGTGCCGTGGCGTGCGCGCTGGCGGCGTTCTCGCAGATGAAGCGGCTCCGGCCCGAGGACGCGCGCGGCGATCAGCTCTACGTCCAGACGTTGTTCGACGCGGATCGGTTCGAGGAGCTGGCGCGGATGTACGGCGAGCGGCTGGCGGCCCACCCCGACGATCCCGCCGCGCTCAATGGGCTCATCCAGGTCTACACGCGCGCGAACCAGCCCGAGCAGGCGCTGCGATGGCTGGAGCGACGCGCGGCGGTGGCGCCCCACGACGTCGATGCACAGCTCGCGGTGGGCACCTTCGTCTGGAGCCAGCTGTTTCAGAAAGGCGGCGGACCCGAGATGGCGGCGTTCGATCCGCGGCCGAATCCGGACAAGCCCAAGCAGAAAAAGACGCCTCCGTCGTCCGGCCTGGGCGACATCGTCGGGGAGCGGCGCGCCGAGCTCGCCGACGTGGGCGCCAAGTACCTCGAGCGCGCGCTGGCGCTGCGTCCGCGCCACCGCGACGCGACGATCTATCTCGGGCTCCTCGAGCGGCAGAAGTCGTTTGCATACTTCGCCGCACCCGAGAAGTGGCAGGCATGCGTCGATGCTGCCGAGCGCTGGCGGCGCGAGGCCGAGAAGATGAGCCACGGAGCCTGAGCGAGCAGCGCGAAGGGAAACGGCGACGATGGGTCACGGTCACGCTGTCGGCGAGCGCGCCGCCACCTCCGCCACCGCCGCCCGCGGCACGGCGCGCGACCCCGAGCAAGCCCAAGCTGAAACCGGTCGAGCTCAAGCCCGACACCCTGGTGCAGCCGCGCGAGACTCCCAAGCAGGCGCCGAAGCCGGAGGCCGCCGAGGACACGCCCGCGGGCGGCGTTCAGGGCGGCGTCCAGGGGGGCGTGCAAGGCGGCGTCGTCGGCGGCGTGATCGGCGCGCCCACGGGACCGCGCACGCTGCCGCCCCAGGTGGCCCACGGCCTCCTGATCATCGACCCCAACGACGAGCGCTACCGGGTGCGGATGCCGCCGGCGCTGGAGCGGACGGGCGCGGTGCTGACGGCGGTGGTGCAGATCTGCGTGTCGGCGCAGGGCACGGTCACGAGCGTGCGCGTGGTCAGAGGAGCGGGGCCCGCGATCGACCCGCAGATTCCGTCCGTGCTCGGGAGATGGCGCTATCGGCCCTGGCAGAGCGACGGGCGACCGATTCCGTTCTGTTACATGTTCCGCTACGAAATCACCGCGCGCTGATCGACGCACAAAGGAGACGCTGACATGGATTTCTCACTGCTCGGGCTCTGGAACCAGATGGGCGGCGTTGCGAAGGGCGTCGTGGTGATTCTGCTCGGAATGTCGGTCTACGCGATCGCGATCGCGGTCGAGCGGTTCGTGACCTTCCGGCGCTCGTGGCAGCGGTCGCTCGGCTACATCAGCGCGCTGCAGCCCCTTGTCGGCGCGCCTGGCGCATCGGGGGGAAAGACCGAGCTCGACTCCGCGCGCGCGCTGGACGCCGCGTGGAAGGACGCGCCGGTGGCGCGTATCCTCGGGCCCGGGATCGCGGAGTTCGCCGAAGGGCTCGCCGATCTCGGCCCGGCGCGCGCCGACGCGGTCGAGCTCGAGCTGCTGGTGAACGGCATCAGCCGCTCGATGGAGCGCGGCAAGAAGCGCGAGATCGCCGGGCTGCAGCGCGGGCTGGCGGTGCTGGCGACGATCGCGTCCTCGGCGCCGTTCGTCGGGCTGTTCGGCACCGTATTCGGCATCATCACCGCGTTCCAGCAGATGGCGGACCCGTCGAAGGGCGGCGGCGGTGGGCTCGCCACGGTCTCAGCCGGCATCGCGGAGGCGCTGCTCACCACCGCGGTCGGGTTGGCGGTCGCGATCGTGTCGGTGTGGTTCTACAACTTCTTCGTCAGCCGGCTGGAGGCGTTCGGCGTGCTGGTCGACGACACCGCGGGTGAGCTGGCCGACAAGCTCCTGCAGACAACGCGCGGCGCGCGCCGCCGGGGAATCGCGGCGACATGAGCGTCTCGGGCGCGGAACGCCTGCGC